>Ga0335072_10003669_pt1 | contig 23052 bp, 57 predicted proteins | sample Lox_Sample_21_FD_206725 | JGI IMG/M metagenome (GOLD analysis project Ga0335072, IMG submission 206725) | Soil microbial communities from Loxahatchee National Wildlife Refuge, Florida, United States - Lox_Sample_2.1 | ecosystem: Environmental > Terrestrial > Soil > Wetlands | place: USA...
ATCCCGGTCACCGTGACGACGTGTCTGGGTGGGGCGTGTTCTCGGTAGCGATGAGCCGTGAGTGGCCTCCCCTCGGTGGTCAGGCTCACGTGGAACTCAGGCACGGCGTTCACGCTCACGCGCGGAGTCCGCGAAGCACGCTATTGCTATGGCGTAGATGAGGATGGCCGTTCCGACGCCGATACACGCGGCGCACGGCACAGGACACTGACAACCCCACATCGTTCCAAATAAGAACAGCCCCGGCCCCAATCCGATTAGGAGGCTGACCCATCTGTCGGACGGGTACTTGTACTTCTTGGGAGGCTCGTCAGGGATGGGGTTCTCGCTCGCGCTCATCATGCCTTGCTCTCCGTCATTCGCTCCCACCAGGGGTCAAGGGTCTGGTGGTAGGCGGTGACCGTCACCGACAGCTTCATCTCACAGCCGGTGCAGATGATGGTGAACTCCTCCCCCACCTGCACCGTTCGGGAGAGAGGGTTGCGCGTCTTGCAGAACTCGCAGATCACCGTGGCCTTGGTCATCTGTGCCATGTCACAACCTCCAGTCGGTGTAGTAGGTGGCCACCCACGCCCCCACACAGGCGCAGAGTAACCCCAATCCCAGCGCCAGTTCAGAGTGGAGGAACGCCCAACCGAAACAGGTGACAATTCCCAAGCCCCACGCCGTGAGACCCAATTGACGCAATCGCTGTCGGGTCATCCGCCCACCACCCTGGTCTCCTCGATGACCTGGGTCCAGCGCATGAGCAGGTCGTGAGCCACCTCCTCCAGCTTGCGTCCCTGGGTGGCGGCGCTGTTGCGCAGGCGGGTGACTTCGCTGGACTCCAAGGGGATCACCAGCTTCCAGCGCACGTAGGGATCGGTCACGCTCATGCCTTCTTCCGACGTGCCCTGAGCCGGGCCGGGTCGGGGGTGGGCACGTCGATCAGGGGAACCGGGTCCACCCACTGGGCGGTGCGCTGGACCTTCTCCTCGCGCTCGTAGCCATGCTGGTCGCTCTTCCAGATGGTGGCTCCCTCCTCCTTGGCCACCTCCTCGGCGTACTCCAGGCTCAGGTCCCGAAATCCCGTTACCCCGGCGAACAGGGCCACGATGTTGTCCTTGGTCCCCCGGTAGATTCGGAGCGTCCCCGTGGCCCGTGGCGAGCTGCCATACCGCTCAGCGTGGTCATTCGTTGGCGGCGACCAGGGACCGAAGGTCACCTTGGCATCCTCGGGGATCTCGATCTTGAAGGTCTTGGTTCCATACACCAGCAGCGTCTTTGTCACGTCTCGTTCTCCTTCAACGCCCGGTGGTTCTCACCAGACTGCCAATACCCTGCTCCACGGTTGTAGACGGCGGTCGGCCGCGCCTTCTTCAAAGTCATCAACCGCCTTCGCACAAAGGGGGCGTACATCCCCAGATCCTTGCCCAGCCGGTCCTCATGCACCTCCTCCAGCCCCTCGGTGCATTCGATGCCTCGCAGGCACGGCAAGATCCTCGTCTCCGCGATCCGCACATCCCACTGCCGGACCAGCTCCCCCTGCTCCTCGACATGGTCGTCCACCGGGTCCGACCGGTACTTCTCCCTCCTCGTAGGCGTGTGGTCCAGCCTGAACTCTGACAACGACGGCCACGTCACCTGTTCGTACTTCGGCCTGGGGCCTTTCACCCCAGGGTCAACGCTTGGCTTCGACCTCTCGTTCTTCATGAAGCTCCTGTAAACTCAGCGAAGGGAGTGTAACAGCATGACCACGATCATAGTAGCCGGTGATCGCCATTGGGATGACCTCGGCTTGATACGAGCTGCACTCGAAGATGTGAAGCCGAGCGTGGTGATCCACGGTGGTGCCCAGGGTGCGGACTACCTCGCAGGCAGGGCGGCGATTGCCCTGGGCATCAAGGTGATCGTCCACTTCGCCGACTGGAAGACCTACGGCAAGGCCGCAGGTCCGATCCGCAACCAGCTGATGCTCGACCAACACCCCGAGACAGCACGTCTCGTGGCCTTCCACGACTGGCTCGACAACAGCAAGGGCACCCGCGACATGGTCGCCCGCGCCAAGGCTCGCGGCCTCCCCGTCAGCCTCTACTCCCACGTCGGCCTCGACGAGTTCTAGACCGAACTTTTGTTCCATAACGCACGCTCACTGACGCATCGTGTATCCTCATACTTGGAGGAGTCCGTCCGTCCGCGGGGGTTGTTCTGGACTGCATCAGCAGGCCAGAACCTTCTGGCCTTAGCTCCCTTCACCGAAGGGGAAGGGGGTATTGCGAGAGCGATCAGCTCTCGCCAGCTCAGAGAGAGAGTATCGCACGTGGGAAGACACCAGTCTTCCCTTAGTTGAAGACTCAAACCGTTAAAAGCAACACCGGAGGTGTTGCTCCGCTGAACTAAGCCGAGCGAGCGGAGCGGAGCGAGTACCGAAGACCAAACTGCCGGGGCCGCTAACGTGAGCGGCCCAACAGGCATTCTTGAGTACGAAGTGAGCTGTGAGCGAGGCACCGAATGGTGCCCTCGATCTCGCGAGCTGAGTGATATTCAGTTCCCCGAGGAGGGGACCGCTTGAGTACGTAGCGTACCAGTACGACACCCGAGCGAAGCTCGTGTACCAAGAACACTAAGCCAGCAGCGGGGCGGCCCCGTTGGGCTCCGCCCCGACACACTGTTCCCTCAGTCGCTACGCTCGTTCGGTCACGGTAGCCTCCGGCAGGGTGGTGTCTTCGACGGCTACGTGATCGATCACACGCCCTGCCCCCTGGGCGGGCGTATCCCCACAGCAACTGTGGCAGTGGTCATTTTTGCGCTTTTGTCAAGAGAAGTACAGTAGCAATCCTGTAACGCTACCGCTAGCTAGTCTCTGCAGTCCACGCAGATGGTGTGTGGTGGGGCAACGATACCACGGTGACAGACCGAGCAGGTGGGGAGCTTGGGAGGAGGTCCTGGCCGAGGGGCTGTGGGTGTGGTTGGTGTCTCGGGGAGAGCGGCCAGGATCTCGGATGGTGGACGGGGAGGTGGAAGCCCACGTCTCTTGGGGCGAGGCCCTCGTGGCACGCCCTTCACTGTTCTGGGTGGGGTGCGGGGTGCCGTGAGCACTCTGCGTATCTCTTGGGGGATCTGTCTGGCGGTGTACTTGTCTTGGTCGACAAGCCAGATCCCTTTCCCCAGGTAGGTGCCCTTGAGGGCGCGCAGCTCCCCGATCGTTCTCTCAAAGAGAAGCGCGTCCACTCTGTGTCGAATGGTGAGTTCAATCATCATCACGTTGGCCCTCGTATGCCGCCGACAGGACGAGTGTAGTTCTTGGCTAGAATCGTCTTGTCAGCCAGAGCAGCTGCGGGGATGGACTCCCAGAAGCGGACCGCCCGGTACAGCTCGTCCTCGACTGTACGGGGCAGGGGATTGTGGGTGAAGAGTTCATGGGCTGTGGCTCCTGAGCAGCCAGCTGGCAGGGATACACCCCGATCCTGGATGAGGCATCGTAGGCTTGGGGGGAGTTCGGTGTGAGCCCCTGAGGCTTCGTTGAACTCCTCCACCAGCTCCAGGATCAGGTCGATCGCTGCCAACGCTCAGCCCTCCCGGGCCAGCGGCGGGGTTCCGTCTCCGACGTTCCCCCACTCCTCTCCCAGGGAATCGGCCATGGCCTTGGCTGCTTCGTGGACGAGGATCTTGATGGCGACCTTGAGCCCCACACCTCGGGCCTTGGTGGCCCAGCCGGTGAGCAGGACGTCCCGCCGGGCCATCCAGGCCGACCCCGCCGATCGCACCAGCAGGTCATCCCATCGGTGGGTCCAGGCATACCCGAACCCCTGCGGTTCCATCCTCGCCACCCGGGCTACAGCGAACAGCAGGGGCTCCAATGCCATCATCGCGGCGTGGAGGTCGGCTTCGGTCACCGCCACCCCGTAGCGGCGGTCTGGTGGCCCCCCACGAGCCACCGTGTCTCCCCACGAGGCTGCCGGGACAAGGCTGTTCCGGTAGTAGAGATCTCCTTCCCCGTGCAGGGTCAGATAGGCAAGGCACACCCCAAGGCGGTCCTTGTACGCCTGGTCCCCCCCTTCCATGCTTTCCCATAGCCTACCACCCACTGGTGAGTTACCATGCGGGGTACTGATTGGGTTTGAGGGGGGATCGATGGAAGCCACGGCACTCGCCAGTCTGTTGACACCGCTGATCCTGGTGGTGATCGACACACTCTTGGGGATCGCTCAGGATGTCATCCCCAAGGGGTGGAAGGCGTTCAGCATCCATGAGCTGACCGAGATCACCGGCAAGGTGGCGGCGCTCATGATGGGGGTGGGTGGTCCGCTGATTGCGGCCAGCATCTTCACCCAGGTGCAAGGGGGATTCGCAGCCTTGGCGGGGAGTATTGCGGCTGCGGAGTCCCTGGCGCTGTTGACCGACATCAAGGCCAAGCTGACCAGCTTCGGGAGCAAGGCATGAGTGTGAGAGCCAAGTTCTATCTCCAGAGCAGGATTCGTCCTGGGTGGGTGAACCACGATGGGTCGGTGGTGCAGCAGGCGGATGAGCTGAGGTTTGGAGCCGTCTTCGATGATGGCATCCCTGAGAATCAGCGATTCAGCAAGGCCACGCCGGTGGGCACGTTGACGATGATGGTGGACAACGAGAAGGCTCTGAGCCAGTTTGTTGTCGGGCACTACTACTACCTGGACTTCACCGACGCGAGCGAGTCAGCGGACTGACGGAACGGCTACCATTCGTTCCCATGAGAACTCAGGCGTATCCGTTAGACCCGTGAGGGGGTGGGGGCCGGGATGTAGATCCCGGCCCCCGTAGTTCCACGATCTCCGCGACAACTGGCACACACAACCATTGACAGGGGGGGACTCTGTCAAGAACGCAGAGGATCGTTTCTCGTGCTTACCCTACCACGTTGGACCGGTTCACCGTGCTGATCCGTGCTCTCGATCTGGCGAATGCCTATCGAGCAGAACGGCAGGAGGCCGCGGCCGCCAAGCGAGAGGGACGACGTCGTGGCCCCACCACCGGGATACGTCAGCTGGACTCCGCTCTCGGTGGGTACCTGGCCCCAGGGTTGTACGTGATCCACGGAGCGGCTGGCGCTGGCAAGAGCGCCCTGGCCAATCAGATCGCCGGGTCCTGCGACTGTCCGGCTCAGTTCGTCACCACCGAGATGGCCCCGTTGGAGCTGCTGAGACGACACGTGGCGCGCCTCGGCTCCATGGCGCGAGGTGTCTTGCTCTCGGGCAACCTCGCCGAAGAACGCGAGGAGGATCTGCTGCTCGGCGCCCTTGGCTTTCTATCGCAGCTGCACTATACCGATGCGGTGACGGAGCCTGCCCTGGTGCCGGTGGTGATGGCGAATCAGATCGAGGTGCAGTGGGACAGTGAGTTCAGTCTGTTGGTGATCGACTCCATCCACACGTGGGCGGAGAGTATTGCCCAGCCGGGGATGGGGGGGGAGTATGAGCAGCTGGGGAGCGCCATGCAGAAGCTTCGGGAGGTGAGTGCCAAGCTCAACATTCCCATCCTGATGGTGGCGGAGCGCAACCGGATGAGCATGAAGGTGGGGAGCGTGAGCGCCAGTGCTGGGAGCCGCAAGCTGGAGTACGGGCCGGACGTGGTCATGGGGTTGGATGTCGACGAGGAACAGTCCACCCCCGACACCAAACAGGTGAGCCTCAAGATCTACAAGAACCGCATGGGTCCCAGCGGCCTCACCATCCCGCTCGTGTTCCAGGCTGATGTCATGCGCCTCTTTCCCAAGGACATCTACGCATGAAGAAGGTCTGCGCGAGATGCAACAAACCGAGACCCCCCGAAGCCTATCCCACCACCCGGGCGCGCGTCTGCCAGCGTTGTACTGCAGCTAGAATCAAGGCAACCAGCAGGAACACGAGTCTCAGGAAGCTCTATGGCCTCACCTTGGAGGAGTACGAACGGCTCCGAGAGTTCCAGCAGGGGCGGTGTGCGATCTGTCAGAGGGCGCCACGGTATCGGTTGGCGGTGGATCACGATCACAAGACGACAGAGGTGAGGGGGTTGCTGTGCAAGCTGTGCAACCAGCACATTCTCCCGAGTGCCCGAGACGACCCTAAGGTTCTGAGGCGGGCGGCGGAGTACCTGGAGCATCCCCCTGCCCAGGATGTGTTCGGGGGATTTTGCGAGCGATGAGTTCTCTCGTCGGCGCCATATGTCTCTCTCCAGGATCCGTTCCGAAGGCCCAGTCGTATGCCCATTTGAGCCACCGCACCTCGGCGATCAAGTCATCCGGGCCGTCGCAGGACTCCTCGTCGTGGGAGTCACCGAGGGCGTCGATCAGCTTGGCCTTGAACTGGCTGTGCGCCTGTTCTGCCTCGTCCAGGGCGCCGAGCAAGTCCTGGACGTCCTGTCGCAACTGAACGATTACGTTGTCGGCTACGTTGTCGGCGAGGAGTATATCGAGGCATCGCAGGCTGATCTCTCGTCGCCGCTCAGGTGTGAGGCTCATCTCTTCTCCGGCCGTGTCGCGTTCTCGACGGCCTTCTCGCCGGGAAACACAGGGCCGCCATTGGCCCGAACGACTGCGTTAGCTGCGTCGACCCAAGTTTGATACTCACCCCTGCTCCGGAGCAGCGTGTCGGCGTAGTGGCGCCGCAACTCGTCACTGACGTATGTCGCGACATCCTTGGAGTGCCGCTCCATTTCGCGGCCATAGACCACGAGTGCATTCAGGCGCTCCAAGTCCGCCACGCGCGCTACCAGTAGCGCATTCGCTGCTTCCAGGTCATCAATGCGCTGCGCCAGTGTCAGCTTCTTGGCGGTCATCCCTTCTCCTTCTCGTCACGTTGGCGCATCTGGTGGCGCTCCTTGCGCCGGGCCTCGCGCTTGATGCTGTCCCTCGCCCCAGCCCGTTGCAGGTAGGCGTACACCCGTCGCCAGCCAGTGAAGGCATCCTGCCCGCCGTGGCTGGCGTTGACGTCGCGACGCTCACGCTGTCTCATCCCTTCTCCTTACCAACCCCTTCGCCAGACGTTCCAGGCCATCGACCCCTTCCTGACGGGGAATCGCCCGATGGTCAGCACGGTCTGGCAGTCACTCAGTTGCGCCACTGCTGCCCGCTTGCCGGTGGCGTCTACTTCGCTGGCGTGGTCATTGCCGAGACCATCCACCCACTCCACGCAGTAGTGGCCAACCGGTGGCCTGCGGAGGATGCGACGGCTCATCCCTACTCCGCCTTCTCTGCACGCTCTGCGTCATAGGCGGCCAAGGCGGCGATGAACGTCTCGCACTGTGCGATTACGGTGGGCGACGACGAGTACATGCAATGCTGCTCGACGATATCGGCAATCGTCTGCCCGGCCTCCACCACCTTCTCGGCTGCTCGCAAACGGGCGTACAGCCGCTCTAGGGCCATCATTCCCACCCGCTCGGAGGCGTGACGAATGCACATGCGAGACCCGTCCGGGGCACCTGGGTTGACGACGGGCATCCCGCAGTTGGTAATCATCTGACCGCCAATGCCACCATGCCACGTTGCTGTGGTCCCGTAGCCGTACTCGCACCCCTCATCCAGATCAAGTGTCACGACGGTCCCTCCACCCGCACCGCTGGGCCAGGTCCGCCGTGGCCGGTGATGATGTTCTGGCGTAGGTATGCGTTGTTGGAGACGACGAGCGTTCCGTCGTCGATCAGAAGGTTCCAGGCGATGACTGTGTCGCGGGGCAGGATCGTCAACGCCAGCCACACCCTGAACCGCTTCACGACGGTTCCTTCGCCTCACGCGCGAGTACGTCTGGCGCGACGTATTGCAGGCGGCTCATCACCGACCAGCACCCACACGCCGGACACTCCGTCCGGTAGCGAGTCTCGGAGCCGCGAGGGCGCTTGATGACGACCTCCGTGCTGCAGTTCAGGCAGACGCCCGACACCCCGTAGCACTCGGCTGCGCCGTAGGAATCGTCCAAGACGAGTGTGATCTTGTGCTCTGCAGCGGTCAGGGCGTGCCGCCGGGCCTTCTCCGTGTCCACAAGCTCACCAGAGAGGCGGCGGACCTCGGCAATCAGTTCAGCGATCTCCTGGCCGCCGGGGAGGAACTTTGCCATTCCTTCCAGCACGTCCAGCCGGTCGGCGCTCATGCCCCGCGGGATCTCTACCTTCTCCTCATCCAGATCAAGTGTCACGACGGTTCCTCCTGTGGCGTCAAGGGCAGAGGGTAGACGCTCCACCCGTGGCTGCCCGCTGGACGCAGGTCGACTCGGGCTACGTGATCGATGTCCGGCCTGTTCCACCAAGTGACCTGGTTCACCCGAAAGGGCCAGCCACGGACGTGGACAATCTCGCCCTCACGCGGCATCGTCTCGACCTCGACGCGGTCGTTGGCGTCGAACATCGGCGGAAGGTTCCAGCGGATTGCGAAGCTCACGACGGTTCCTCCGCAGGTTCCCACGGGTTGAGCAGGTAGTCCTTGTTAGGCTCCATGTGCTCTCGGCAGTACAGCTCGCCGCTGTGGCCTAGGGAGCAGCGCACGGCGATGGCTGGCTTGTTACAACGATCTGGCACCTGCAGATGGTGGCACTTCTCGCACCGCGCTGCCTCGCCCTCCCACATGCACGCGGCGAGTTCGATGGGGCCGATGAAGGTCTCGATCAGGTTGGCCATGTGGTCGAACACGGCTTCCGCGGTGAACTCGGGAACGCTCTCGCTCACTCCTCACCTCCTAGCGCATACGGGCATGGCTGCCCGTATGCGACGCCACAGATTCCACAGCGGGCTCCCCGCGCGTCGATCACCAGAGTGCCGCCCTTCTCCCAACACACCGCGGTAAGACGGCACCTGGCAGTCTCCCAGGAGGTGGTGCCCTGGTCGGAATCGTCCTCGTCCAGAATAATCTCCATCACTCACCTCCCAGCGCAGCGCAGTCAGGCGCGTGCTCGTGCCGGTCATATCCGCAGGCAGGGCACCATTCCGTCGCTCGATCCCTGCGGACGCCATCCATACGCGCGCCGTACTCGTGCGCGCATTCGACTGAACAGTACCGGCCGTGCTCATTGACAATGCAATCGCGACCGGCAAAGCAGCCGCACTCCACGCATTCGTCGCGTGAACCCATGAATACGCAGATCACGACGTACCTCCCAGCGCAGCGGTCACGGCGTCGAGGGCGGCGTTCATGGCTTGCTCGTCTGAGGCGGAGTAGTCCCACTGCCCATCGGCTTGCAGCTTGGGTCGTAGGTTCTCTGCCGCCTCGATTAGTGCAGCGATCGGCTCAGCGGCGTTGCGCAGAGCCACGATGAGGCGGGCGTCTGCGTGCGCCTTCTGCTTGCTCTTGGAACGTGGCGTGACGGGCCAGCTCTCGTTGTTGAAGTCGTTGTGATCGATGTCTGCGACCCACCACTCCGGGCGCGTCGCCGCCTTGTGAAGCTGACGCAGTCGCTCTGCAGCGGTCATGTCTTGACCTCCTCTTCGTCTTCCACCCACTCCCAGTGGTAGTTGGCGGTGATCCCGGGGTCGTAGCCATGCAGCTCCCCCTGTACGGCTACAAAGATTTTGTTGACCGCTCGCTCGAAGGCGTCGTCGATCGCAGCGTCGTCCTCTGCCTCGATTAGCACACGTGCTAGGTACCGTACGTCGATGGTCGCTTCGATGTGCTTCATGCTCGTAGGTGCATGTCGATCTCGACTCCGCCCAGTCCAGGGAGCATGTTCACGTCCAGCCCGGCCAGCCTCAGCGTGTGCCCCTTCCACAGGAAGGTCGTTCTTGCCAGGTTGTCCGGGAGCAGTACGTGGTTCTCCAGAATCTCGGGCTTTCGCGGGGTCTGGAGTTCGACGATCTTGTTGTTGTCCATCATCCGCTTACCGTCACGAGCACAGGGTCCCCGGGTGAATTAGAGGCGGTAGCGTCGGGGAGGTTGAGTACATCGAGTACACCGGACTGTCCCCAGGTATTCGTGAGGGTCACCTCCATCGGTCCCCGACCGTCCGGGATGGTTCCCCAGAGCTGGATCGGTTCAGCGTAGAGCAGGTGCCCGTTGGACTCGCAGATGGCGATGTCCACCGTGCTCATCCCGGTGTTCTGGTCGATGAACGAGACGGTCTGTCCAGCTGTAAATGGTACAGCAGCGCGGTCACCCGCGTTCACGACGGTCTGGGTGTTGGCCTGCTCGATGGCTGGAGCGGCGTTGGTCGGAAAGGCCGTGGCCGCCGCGAATGAGAAGGCGAGGATTGCCGTTGCGAGTAGGCCGACGATGGCCTCAACGGGCTCGACGCGTGTGAACCTCATGACCCCTCCTCCTCCTTGGTTGCCAGCTCGAATACGGCCGTGGGGATGTTGACGTCCACCTTCGCGAACCTCACCCCCTTGTGCGCCAGGTCCTCGATCAGGATTCGGAGCACCGGGTCTTTGACTTCGTAGGCGTCTACGTAGACGCGGAGGCTGCCCACCTTGAGGTAGTCACTCCTCGTGTGGCGCAGCTTGCGGTTGTGCTCACGTAGCCGATGGATGGTGTCCTGTGCCTTGGCCAGCTCTCGTCCGAGGCGGACGGCACGGTCACGGTCTTCTGGGTTGGTCATGGTGTCCTTCTTGTGTGAGGGTATGGATGGCGCGGGTCCCAGGATGCGGGTGACAAAGCTTGTGACGTTCTCCCCCGCGCCGTAGTACCCACCCCATGCCGTGAGAGGGAGGGGGTCGGACGTCGCGAGAACGTCGCCGTAGTCCGCGCGCCAGATTGTTTCTGGACCCAGGTGGGGCGTGACGATCTCTTCGGGGTATGCCCCCAGGATCACCTGCCACACGGCGCGGACGGTGTCCTTGTTGGTGATGCAATGTGCTTCCACGAGTGGGAAGGTCTTTCCGGCATAGGGGCCGGTTGTGTAGGGGGTGTTTATCGGTTCTCCTCCTTGGTGGGGGGTGTCCCCAGGGTTTGCCAGGTGCGTGTCCAGCCGCAGCTGCACCGCCGGTCGTCGTTCACGTCGCACTCAGGGGTGTGACGTCCGTAGTTGCGGAGAGCTGCGCGGTAAGGGGTGAGGTTCTTGACGGTGATCGTATCGATGTCGAGGGGTTCCGGTTCCCCTCGGTACGATCCTCCCTGTAGGGTCACCAGCATTCCTCCGCTCATAGGTGGCATCCGTTTTGACAAGCGAAACTTACGCAGACCACCAGGGCGCACGCCAGTGCCACGATCGAGATCATGACGGCTTCGGGCCAGTTCATTCCTGTTCCACCGTCAGTCGCACGACGACGTTGCCGGGCAGCCTTACCGTGTGTTCGCCGAGCGGTAAAGTGTGTATGGCTCCCTGCTGGGCCAGGTAGTCGGCCAGCCACTCACGGAACGCCGTGGCCAGATCCTTGTTCATCCTTGCTCCTTCATGACGGTGAGGCCACCGTCATCCCACCGATAGCGACGCGCAGCGTGGGCGAACACCATGGGGGATGCAGGAACGGGCAGCCGGTACGCAGCCCGTCCCCGGCCCACGTTGTCGTTGTAGATGTCTACGAGGGTTGCGGCCATACGGGGAAGGATACCCTTGTTGTTGACGAAGCCCATGCCCCGATGCCGCCCACGCCGCGATACCACCTCCAGGGCGATGTCATCGCGAGTGGTCCGATGCAGCCCCCGCTCCATGACGGCGAAGTCGAACTTGGATGCCCCGTAATAGGAGTACAGGCCAGCGATCCCCATCATGATGTGGCCGTCGGCAGCTCCCTTGGGGTCAGAGGGCCATGCCCGAGTGGTAGTGCCCACGATGGCAGCGAGAACCTCCCACCCGAATCGCTCGTAGATCTTGCGAGCGGACCCCAGGGCTCGGAACTCCTCTGTCTTGTTGCCGACCTGGAGCCCATGCAGACTCAGGATGCGTTCGATGTCGATCGCCATCTGATCGCCGTGCGCCACCGACGCGCGGAACACCTCGACGGACGAGGCGGCCTTACGGTCTCGGTTGAACTGTACGAACAGCATGGCCTCCTGGGCGATGGTGAGCCCTTCGATGACCAGCGCAGGCAGATGCTCGATCCCGAGCTTCTTGGCTGCTCCCCAACGATGCTGCCCGTCGATGACGGCGTACTTGCCGTTCCGTCGCTTGGCGACGTACAGGACCCCCGCGGCGAGATTGTTCCAGTTGTCGGCCAGCTTCTGGATACGCCGCTCTTCTCCGAGGCGCTGATAGGAGTGGTCCAAGAACATCTCGTTGACCGGGACAAAGTCCAGGGCCAGCTGCTCGTCCGAAACCACAGGGACAGTAATGCTCATGACTTCTCCTCGATGACGTACTTGGCTCGGGGAAACATCTCCTTCCCCACGATGGCGAGACGGCCGTCTGGGAGACAGCCGATGATGAGTGGCAAGGTTTCGTCCTCGTTCTTCTCCCCGTCCATGAAGGCATCGGCGAGGAGTTTGATCCGGGTCAACACAGAAAGGGGGACGATTTCGGCGGACACGGGCAGAAAGCCGTACAGCTCACCTCCGGGATCGAACTCCTCTCCCTTGGGGGCATCCCCCATGTATCTAACTGTGGGCATGGGCTCGCACTCCAAACCACAGCAGCAGCAGGATGACCAGCAGGCAGTAGGCCGGGAAGGCCCAGAAGCCGAAGAATGTGGCTGGAATGCATACCAGGCCAAGGAGCACGGCCACCCAGAAGCACCCGGCGCAGCAGGAGCAGGAAGCATCAATGTCCACGCCGGATCTCTTCGACGATGGAGTCGTAGATCTGTCCCAGCACGGGACGGACCACGGGCTCCAGCTTGCGGGGGATGTGAACCCGTAGGCGATCGTGTCCATCTTCGGTGATGCCGTAGTCCACCTCGATATGTGAGGCGTGGTCTGGCAACCGAGCGTTGACCTGGGACACGAAGAACAGCCGACGTTCCAGGGTCCAGGGTGGATCGGTGATGGCGTAGCAGATGAGCATTCAGTCCTCCCACAGCACCAGCGGCCCCAGCGGGAAGTCAGCGCCCGTGTCGTATTCGTAAATTCGGGCAATGGCTTCTCTTGTCATCTGGCGAACGCCATATCTGGACCCAGGGCCAACCACGGGTACAGCGTAGCTGCCCACGAACCATATCTCCCCCGTGATTCGGAGGAGAGCCCTGGCAACTGGGCACTCTATTGGGCGCCCTCGTATGGCACCCTTTACATCCTCGTCTAGAATGTCCACTACCATTCCGTGGAATGGCTGAATGGTGAACTCGGGTGGCGCGACAGTGGGTTCGACGGTGAGCGTGCTCATGCCTTCTCCAGAATTGCCATAGCCTTGTGGCTGAGGTTGCGTGGTCCCGTCGACCGGCGAAAGCGGTTCTCCTCCGCGGTGCCGTCGTGAACGTGGGTGGGTTGAGTGTGGTCGACGTAGTAGGTCACAGCCTGAAAGGCACCCCAGGCCGTACCCCGGATGTCTACCCCGGTGGGCTCGGACGTCCAGATCGAGCGGATAGCCTCGCGGGCTGTCTCGGCCATCGTGACGGCACGCTTGCTGGCGTCCTCCTCGTTCGGTGACGGGATCAGCTTCTCCAAGAAGCCACCGAACTCGTGTTCGGACATCTTCTGAGCCAGCATGGCGATGGCGCGCTTCTCCAGGAGGTCGGCTGCACCCTGCGCCAGTCCCAGGACACGCTGGGCCTCGGCCAGCTTGGTCTCCGCGTTGTTGGTGTGCCGAATCTTGTAGAGAGCCTTGGCCCCGCGCAGGGCGGCGCTGAGGGTGTTCTGGCACACGACCCGGATGGGGGTGGCCGCAGCGGTGACGGACGCTGAGCCGTCATGAGAGTTGCTGAGCAGGATGTACAGCTCCACGGGAGAGTCGGGGAGCTTGATGACGAAGGGTGCCTTGGCGAGTAGCCAGACCTTGCGCCCGTTCGCCAGTGAACCGGCGGTGTGGTAGTGGAATCCTCCCGCGTCTCCGATCAGGGTGTCCATCCACTCGAATGCCTGAGAGTTCTGGACGATCATGTACTTCGCCCCGACCGCTCCCAGAGCTTGGGTGGTGTCCATCCGCACGGTGGCGTAGGTGAGGGGGACGACAGCTGTAATCGGGTCCCCGTAGCCGTCCACCTCGTCTGTCTGGGCGTAGACGGGGAACTTTCGAACCTCCCAGTCCAGATGGGCGTAGGTCAGCGCCTCTTGGGCGTCGAGGGATTCGGAGGGCAGGACGGTGCCAAGGCCGTGCCACGGGGCGATTCCCCCGGCCGACACCATGTGGTCGTTCTCCAAAAGTCCGGCGGGCATTTGCTTACCTCCCTGGGGGCGCCCCGAAGGGCGCCCCCCTAGCGGAATTCAGTCCGCGGCGGGCGTCGAGCGCAGCCGCTCGCGCATGTCAGCAACCTTGGCGACGATGGCGTCCCAGTCGCGCTTGCCGATCTTCTCGTTGACGCGCAGGGTCACTCGGCCGAGCCGGTCGACCATGATGTCGTGCCCCTTTCGGTGAACCCGACGACGGTTCCCCCGGAGCTTGTGTCCCTGGCAGTCGACGTGATCGACGAGGAACGGGATGGTTGGCATATGAGTTCTCCCTTCTTGTTAGCTGGAATACTGACGATGGCGTGATGGCTCTGTCAAATCCTCCGTGGTGTGCCAGCGCTGTCAGCGTGAATCCGCTGTTGCCAGACGGAGAGGAGATCCCGAGCGAAGACCACGCACAGATGTTCGCCCCACTCTATGATGATGGTGTCATGGCCGAAGGGCAGTCCGGTGGAGACGCAGCCCTGCCAGGACAGGTGCTTCTCTGCGACGTGGAGATCGGCTTGGAAGCCACACGCCAGAGCTTCCAGGTAGTTGAGGTCCCGATAGGGGACGGAGAGGGTGCGGACCTTCTTTTTGCGGATCGACTCCTCGGAGACGTCTCGGTAGCTGGTGTGGACGCTCATCTGGACCACACCACGAGGACGCCGGGCTGTGCGATGTCTTCTGCTGTGACGGTGACGATCATGATGCTCATGTCAGCAGCGCCCGGAACGATTCGGGGAGCACTCGGTTTCCGCAATCGAAGTTGTACACGAATTCCGCTGCTTCCTGTGTGAGTACGTGGTGTCGAAGGGGCTGGGCGGCGTCGATGGCTGACCACCGTCCCACGCTCCAGCGTCGTCCTGTTGTGCGACTCAGTGCTCGTGCCAGCGGGCATTGTGTTGGGCTCGCCCGTACCCCCTGTGCGATGTCCTCTTCTGTGATGGTGACGCTCATCATGATGCTTGCCTCAGTGCCGCGTAGAGTTCGACCGACCCGGCCATCTCCAATTCGTCGGCCGCGATCCAGTTGTCGCGGGCCGCGTCTTCTGCCTCGGTGGCTTCGTACGTGTCTCCCTCCATGCGGCAGCGCGCCGCGTATTCATCCAGGCTTTGTGCCTTTGCTCGCCAGTCTCGGGCCAGCTCGGCAACCTTGGGGTCGATCATTGGGGTTCCCTCCAATTCGGCAGAGAGTGTAGCACAGTCCGGTCAATCGGCGTCTTCGAGTTCAGGATCCTCCTCATCGTCGTCCTCTGGCTCATCCCATTCCCAGCCGCCCTCGCCATCGGATCGCACGACTTCCTGGGTGGCTGGCAAGGCTGTCTCGCAGAGCACGGGTGGGTCGATATCCTCCTCGATGTCGCAGCATCCGCCGTCCAGCACGCCAAGCTCCTGCCAGCCGGCCCCAGAGGCGAGGTCGAGCAGGTCGCGTGCCTCCTCGGGGCTGTCAGCCTTGACGTACACGTCGTCTCGCATGTACTGGGTGATGTTGAAGCGATAGACGGGCATGTCAGATTCCCTCCTCAAAGAACGATCCGTCGTTACCGATGCGTACAAGGTCGGCCTTCACCCTCTCTGGCGGGACGATCTCCGACGAGACCTGCTCCACATTTCCCACGCAGCTACCCTCGGTGATGGCGTAGTTGATGGATCGGCCAGCTCGCCAGGGTCCGGGTGTGGACTTTGGCACGTCAACCTCCTATGTGTGGAAAGGTCCAGATGGCGACGAGTGCCACCAGCACAGAACAGGCAAGAGCGGCGACCCCGATCTCCCACCAGTCATACACGCGCTCCTCGGGTGGCAGAGGGTAGTTGAGGGGGTCGCTGCTGTCAGCGAACGGCATGTCGTGCATGTCCCACGGACGACGATGGCGCAGGTCGCTCATGGGATCTCCTTGACTGTTGAGCTGGCGCGATCCACCTCGACGGTGAAGCCCTCCTCCTCTGGGTGTGTCCACCACGAGCCCGCGAATGATCCGATAGCATTGTCGATGACGTCCTGGCGGGTGATGGGTTTTGTTTGCGGTGGAGCAAACGCGATGCGCCCGGATATCCTGACCACCAGCGTCACGTCGAAGTCGTGGTAGTCGGCCAAAGAACTCATGCAATGTCCTCCTTGGCGTGGTCCTTCTCCCACGCATCGTTGATGGCGTCGATCTCGTCGATCTCCTCTAGCGACGTGTCGGTGTCGTAGTCGTCCTGGGGGAGATCGTAGGTCTGTCCACACATGGGACAGTAGACCTCCCCTCCCACGTCGACGAGGTTAACCATGCACTCCTTACATTCGTAATCCACCTCGGACACACTGACGCGCTTGTCCGATTCGGTCCAGTCAACGTCCCGGTGGTTGATGGCGGTGGAGTGTCCCGGCCGCCTGTCCCAATCCTCCCAATCCTCAGATGACTCCACCCACCCGTGAGAGCCAAAGTCATACCGGCGCCCCGGGGAGTAATATGGCGTGATGGCCTTGGTTTCGTGTACAAGCTTGGTACGACCGTACTTGCCGTGAAACTTGACAAACTTGGCGACCATCTCAAACGTGTCTTCCAAGAACGCATAGCCTCGCGGACCGTGGTAGTCGTGATACCCGACTCCCCAATTGAATCCCTTGATCCCCAGGTGCCCGAGAGCTGCCACGTCGGAGAATGAGCCGGTATTGGTCTGAGCGAACTGCCGGACCTTACGGTCTGTCTCGAAATCGTCGTACTGATACATGACGACGTCGGTGCCCATCCGATCGAACTCGATCATCCAGCGGTAGTCCTTCACGAGATCCAAGTCCACAGGATCGAAGGCACGCGCCGTGCTGCACCCGGACTCCTCGCCGGTCGTGAGCAAGACGTCCACCTTGATCCCGAGCTTGGGAAGCATGTCCAGGATGACGTAGGCTCCGAGCCGGTCGTCCAAGGCTCCCGAGTGAACCACCGGTCCCGCAGCCGTGGGGGCGATGGAGCATTGCCGATCCTGACAGACCGTGTCCAGGTGAGCCACAGCCAGGATAGAGGCACCGCGATCGACAAAGAAGAAGCAGTCATCGGGCGCCTGAGCCGGTGAGATGCTGTACCGCGTGCCCATCTCGCTGAATGCAGAGATGGGGGCTTCGCAGATGCGGATGAGTTCCGCGGGATCGAATGCGGAGCGCACCCGGTTCATGAGCTTCCTGCTCACCTGAGAGCGCTGGGGTCCGTAGGTGATGTTGATAGCCTTTCTCATGCGGCCTCCTCCTTGTATCCGTGAATGGGTAGCGACAGGTTGATCTCGGTTGTTGCAGCGCACACGTCCGCAGACGCGATCAGGTATCCGCTGAGACTGTTGACGTACATGGGAGAGCAGGAGAACTTGACCCGTCGGTAGGTTCGCTGGGTCATCTGAGCGAGTACCCGTGCTCCAATCCATCCGTCCAGGTTTCCGTAGCCATTGAAGGCGATGTAGGCGTGTGCCTCGGTCTTGCGTGTGGGAAGCAGGTGGGAGTTGAGAGGCATGATCCACGCCCGTCCAGAGACGTCGCCTTCTTCGTCGAACGTACGAAGCCCCAGTCCTCCGCAACCCTTCAAAGCGCAGAGGCCCTCCGAGTAGCCACCCCACCAGCACGACCCATCGTTGCCGAACTCGGCTGCGGGCTGATTGAAGTCACGGGTCAAGGACACGATCAGTGAGCGTGCCTCTTTGTCCGAGTGTTCCCGAGCGAGGTTGCCAATGTGGGAGATGGTTTCATCGGGGACCTTGATCTTGTGTGTCTTCCACATGTAGCGGGCGAACCGCTTGGTGAAGTTCCCGCCCGAGGTTTGCCATTGATCTCCCAGGGCATTCATGGCCAGGTTGGCGTCGTTGAGGACCATGCTGTAAAGGCCGGGGTAGAGAGGCAACAGTAGTTGCTCGATGATCTGCTCTGTCTGTCGTAGGCCATAGGCGTCGATGGTCCCGCGTGGCAACTCGACGGTGATCTGCTCGTCGTTGTGAATCAAGCCGTGGCCGTTGGCCGGGAATACGAACACTTGCTCATCGGCTTCACACCTACACGGTGGCAATGGTCCGGGATGCTCATGCGCCTCTTCGTCGTCGACGTGATAATGCTCTTCGCACTGAGCGCAGTAGCGGATCACCTCATCCCAGCACACGCCACAGTAGACGGTGTCGTCGTGACACGAGGTGTCTTCCCTACGGATCTCGCCGCCGCATCGATCGCAGGCCGTGAAGACCTCGGCATAGCAATCGCCGCACCACTGCTGGTCGTCCCTCTCGGTCAGGTCCTCCCACCAGTAGAAGCGGTCACACCGTGTGCAGAGATCCACGCGATCTCCGGTCTGACGCTCGACGATGTCACGCAAGCGCGAAGCTATTTCATCTACCGAGTTCTGAACATAGATGTTGTTGACAGTCTCTAGGTCGCGGGTGTGGTGGATCTCATGGAGTGCCCATGCCCGCTCGATCATCTCCCGTCGAGCCAGAACAGCCGCCGTGATGCCGTCTCCCACGCGAAAGGGCATCTGCATGATGTCTTCCGCTGCCCTTGCGATCTCCGCCCCTACGCGACGTGCCATCTGAGGTGTTGGGATGGTGACTTGGAAATTGAAGGCAGAACCCGAGTACATAGGCTCGCCGCGATAGTTGAGTTGAATGAGATTCGGTCCGGTGGTCCACACCTGCCATCCGCTACCCAGCACGGCTGCAATCCTCCGTATGAATGCGAGCTTTTGTGAGGCCGTGAACGTCCGCATGTCGGTGCCCGTGCCGACCGCTATTACGCGCCCTTCCGGGTAGAGCGTCAAGGACAGGAAGTCTCGGCTGTCGGTGTGGTTGCGTCCGTACCGGATGCGGATTCGTCCGCCTCCGCACTTCAATCCCCAGGTGTGATCGCCGATCAGCGTCCACGTTGACGGTCCCCATCCGGCGTCTTCCATCTGCAGCACACGCCACAAACCTGCGTAGGTGGTGGCGGTTAGTTTCTTGTACGGGCGCACCAGCTTGGGTTCGGAGGGTTCGTCAACCCACCGAGGCGGAGCGGTGCGATCGGCGTTCATCATCAATCCCTGGTGTGTGAAGCGTGCCCGTCCGGGTTGAAACACCCAACTCATGCCAGAAGGCCGCGAGGTGATCTTCCACCGCCCGCCATGCGCGGATATACACCAGGTGCGATTTGTGAGACTGGCGACGATGGCGTTGATGCGATCGAGGGTTGTCCGTGTGTAGTAGCCGCCGTTGTCTAGCGTGACACCGTCGCCATCGTCGACGACAGCGATGTCGGTCGCGTGATAGCGAATCGCCATGAATCCTGAGTCGGGCAGGTGCCGCACCCAGGTTTGATAGCCGATGCGCCGCTGCCGCCGCCCGCCGAGAAAGGTCGCGAGAGCGTTGAAATCGAAGGCGTTGGTAGCTAGCCGTGCCATGTCTCAGTCCTCCGGGAGTTGTCAAAGGCAATAGCCTCTGACTGCCAATCCGAGATCAGCGGGAGATTGTAGCACACCGCCGAGAATCGCCGCAGTCTGAGTTCAGTCCGAGTTCAGGTCGGTGGACTTGGCGTCGAGTTCGGCGATCCGGGCCTGGTTGCGTACCCAGACGGGATCGTTGGCTCCCCAGACGGGATCAATGGGGGGTCGTGTCCGTGTGGGGGCTGGTGGCTCTCCGGACTTACGCAGGCAGTCGTCGCATTCACACGGTGGTGCGATGGTGAGCTTGACGGTCATGACCAATCCTCCGCGATACCCAGGTCTGCGCCGATGGGCGGCCACACGATGGCGCCGTGAACATCGGTCAATCCGAGATCAGCGGCGAACGGCATTCGCGCCGCCCGTCGCATGAATTCGCCGTATCCCGCTCCCATGCACGTCCGATGCGAGCCGGAGCACCCGTACCCACAACCCTCGCACGGCAAGGTGACAAAGTCGTCGGCCCCGCAATGCAGGTGATCGCCGATCTCCGAGCGCCGCATGTCTATGCCTCATGTGTGAGTTGGTATCCCGTGCGTGATTCGAACACGCGTCGCCAGATTGAGGGTCTGGCATCCTAGCCGCTAGACGAACGGGACAGGTGAGGTCAGTGCGGGTCAAGCACGGTGTCAAAGCGGCCACACGCCGCCTCGACCCGAGCCATCGCGTCGTCGCGAGCTGCTGCCGCTGAGACAGCCTCACGCCACGGGGAGAGCCGTCGGTAGTCGTCGATGGCCGCATTCTCGGCGTCGTCGCCATATGGTGCGTCGAGCATTGCGAGAATCTGTTGACAATTGGGACAGCCACACGTCGTTGCCAGTGCGCGCAGGATGTTCATGTCATCTCCTTCCTGTGCAGATACACACCACGTACCAGATGCCCAGGGGCACGATCACAAAGAGCGCCGCCGGTCCGAGTACCGCCGCGAACATGGCGACGAGTACCCAGCCGACGACGCCGCCGACAGCCGTCATGAGACGTCATCCGAGCCGACGAACTCTTGCCGCCATGCCGTGTCCGCCTCTGTCGCTGCCTCGATGCTGATGCCACGCACGTAGGCGATAGCCTCTGGCAAGCCGGATTCCAAACCGATCGCCTGCCTCACGTAGCCGTCGTCCTCTGCGCGATCCATTGCGTCATCCATGCTTCGTCCTCTTGTTCCATTGTACCGCCGGGTTAATACCCGTCTCCGGACCCGTCTCCGTACCCGTCTCCGTACCCGGCCCCGGACCCGTCTCCGGATCCGTACCAATACCCGTACCAGCGCCCGGACCCGGCCCCGAACCCGTCCCCGGATCCGTCCCCGTACCCGTCCCAGCGCCCGGATCCGTACCCGTCTCCGGCCCCGTACCCGGCCCCGGACCCGTACCCGTCCCCGTGTTCGTCCCAGGCCCCGGACCCGGACCCGGACCCGGACGTCTGTCCATCCTCGCCGAGCGAGGCTGTCAGGCGGACCACTTGGACTCGTCGCACGCGATCGTGGCGATCACGGTGAGCCAATGGAACTCGACGGTGCCGGTGCAGTGGTCGAGCACGGTGTTGGGTAGCGGTCCGTTGCTGGCTAACTCGGGCAAACCGTTGGTGGTGCCCCACTTTCGGACGACGGCGGCGGCGTGGAGTTTGCAGTCCTCGCCGTTGCGTTCCAGCCGCCCCACCATGACCCAGCCACGCTGGAGGATCACGATGCGAAGGTCACCCGCGACCTCGGGCACCTCCACGTCGGCGGCGCGGACGTACTCGGTGTCGTCGATCTTGATGGTCTTCGGCTTGGTCATGCTCTCTCCTTGGTGACAGATCATGTGAGCTTCCCGTTTCGGCCGTACTGCGGCCATCATCAGCGCGCCTCAGAGGCACGGACGGGAGAGAGAGACGACCGGGCCACATTGACCCGGTCGTCTGGCACGGCAGTTAGGCGCGGACCTTACGCGCTGGGTAGCCGATGACCTCGGCAAAGTCGCGGAGCAGTCCGGCCGCACGTTCGTGGTCGGCGAGTTGTCGGATGATCGCTTTGACCTCACGTTCCGCGACCGCAGGGGACATCGACCGGAACGTGTCTGCTAGCACGGCCGTCGCCAGCGCCCGCCGCGAGGGTTCGGACAGGGCGCCGCCCGCCGCGAGTGTCTCACGGGCTGCGCGGATCGCTGCGAGGGTACTGTTCGCCATGTGTCATGTCTCCGTGTGGGTATGGGAAGACCCCCGCGAGCCAGCGCTCGCGGGGGTCGAAACGGGTCAGGTCAGTGGGCGGCGGTGGCGGCCTTGACGACCGCGTCGATCATCGTGGGATTCCAGGTCGGGAACAGCCGCGCGATGGCCTCGGCCGTGATCTCGGGAGCCTTGACGGGCGCAGGGGTGACCCGCGACCGCTTGCTCCGCGGGGCCTTGACGGGCGCTGGCTCGTCCCGTGCGACCGTGGCCTCGGTGACCGTGTGTGCCTTCAGGATGTCCGAGTAGTCACGCGGCCGTGCCCACGCATCCATCTGGAGTTCTGGGTTGCCGGGGAATGCCCGCTCGGCCGCGTCCATCCGCACCAAGATGCGGGCCGCCTTCTCGCGCGAGGTCTTGGGCGATTCGGTCGTCCCCGCGACGATCGCGCTGTATCGCGCCCGCAGGCTTGCCAGCCGCTTAGCGGCCGTCTCCGCGGGGGTGGGGGCGATGGCCGCTGCGACCTTGGGAACGCTCACCTCGGGCGGCTCCGGGGGAAGTATCGCGGGGGTGCGCTCCCGCGTCTCCAGCGCGTCGAGACGGGCCGCCAGGGCCGTCTGCTGGGCGGCCATGCCCGAGAGCATGCCTGCGATGTCTGCCAGGGTTGTCCGTGCCATGTCTGTCTCCCACGGGTCGCGCCCGGTGATGGCCGGGGTCAACGCGCCCGTATGTGTAGGCAAGCGAAGGCCCCCGTACGGACGTTCCGCACGGGGGCGCGTGGTCACCGCGAATTGGTCCGCATGACGCCATTGCGGACACTCAGCACCATGCCCGACTTGACCGCCTCACGAGAGATCGCGTGACGCAGGTTCACACAGAGGGTGCAGTGGCAGCTAACCACGTTGTGGCTCGCGACGTTGTCTGCCATGGGCGCGTCCTCCGTACCGCCCCGGAGTAGCCGGGGTCGACGGTGGACAGTGTCTCACACCCTGGTCGATCAATGCAAGTCTGCCCCGAACTCAATCACTGTAACAGCATCATGACAGATGCAACAGAACCATGACAGAGTATACGATCTAGCTAGGCTAGGTCAGATTCGAACTCCCCCTGGTAAGAGTATCAATCGCACCATACGTATCATGGTCCGCCTATATAGGATTCACGTACGGACAGCACCATATAGCAATGCTTATCTATATACATAACGGGCATCTGTCCCCTGGGGACGGCCTCACGTGTAGGCATGGCGCCAGCTTGGCCGCCATGTCCATACATCACCGCGGCTTACGCTTCGATATGCTAACAAATTACCTCGACCCCTCTACTTGCACAT
>Ga0335072_10003670_pt1 | contig 23051 bp, 21 predicted proteins | sample Lox_Sample_21_FD_206725 | JGI IMG/M metagenome (GOLD analysis project Ga0335072, IMG submission 206725) | Soil microbial communities from Loxahatchee National Wildlife Refuge, Florida, United States - Lox_Sample_2.1 | ecosystem: Environmental > Terrestrial > Soil > Wetlands | place: USA...
CTGCTGTCCCCGAGTCACCCCACCGCCGGCGCGATCCTGCTGGCGATCGCTCTCGCGTCAATCCTGATGGACGAGATGGGAGGAATTTCACCGGGGCGCCGCCTGACGCCCGAGCGCGCCAGCCAGAACGTCGTGGTGAGAGCAACCGCAGCCACGGACACTGCGCAAGCCACCCGTACCAGGACGCCCCTGATCCTCACCGCCAACTACGACGCCGGCCGAACCGGGCTCGTCTACCGCGACTGGCTGCGCCGCCCGGCCGCATTCCTCAGAAACGTGGCCGGCCGCTTGGCGGTCGGCTGGCTCGGCTGCGTCTGCATCGCGATCGCCTGGTTGCTCGCGGTCGCGGTCCTCCGCGCCACGGACCACCATGGCTCGACCGCTCTCGGCGTGATCCAGCTGCCACCAACGGTGGTGCTCGTGCTCGGCCTCGCCCTCCTGCTCGAGGCCGCCGCGGCCCCGTACGGTCCCGCGGCCAACGACAACGCCAGCGGCGCCGCCGTGGCGGCGGCACTCGTCGATGCGCTGGCGACCAACCCGCCGGACAACCTCGACCTCGAGCTCGTGCTCGCCGGGGCCGGCGAGGGCGGCGAGATCGGCATCCGGCGCTACCTGCGAAAGCGCCGGCGCGAGCTCCGGCGGGCCAGGGCGATCGTCCTGGGCGTCGCCCCGTGCGGCAGCGGAGACGTTCACTACTGGGTGAGCGACGGGCCCCTCATCCCCCTCGGCTATGCCCGTCGACTTCGGAAACTCGCCGCGACGCAACAGAAAGCGGCTCCGATGCGCAGCCGCGGCGCCACCCCCGCCTTCCCGGCCCGCGCCCGCGGCCTGGCCGCCATCGCGATCGGATGCCTCGACGCACACGGGCTCGCGCCGCGCTCGCACCAGCCCACGGACAGCGAAGCGACGATCGACGAGGCCACTCTCGAGCGGACCGTCGAGTTCGCCACCTTCTTGACCACCGCGATCAACGCGTCGCTGGCGAGCGCCGAGCCCTTGGCTACACCGGCGTGACCGGATTGTGCTTCTCCGGCCACTCGCGGTGCTTGCCCGCCGCCAGCGCGAACCGGCGGATCAGCTCGGGGCGGAGGTCCTCAGGCTGGATCACCGCGTCGATCACGAGCTCCGCCGCGAGGTGCAGGATGTCGATGTCCTCGGCGTACTCGCGCCGCAGCTCCTCGACCCGCGCGGCTCGCTCGGTCTCATCCGAGATCGCCTGGAGCTGGTTGTAGTAGACGGCGTTGATCGCCGCGGAAGGCCCCATCACCGCGATTGACGCGGTCGGCAGAGCCAGGCAGCAGTCGGGATCGAACGCGGGGCCCGCCATCGCGTACAGGCCGGCGCCGTAGGCCTTGCGCACGATCACGGAGATCTTCGGCACGGTCGCCTCGGACACCGCACTGATCATCTTCGCGCCATGCCGGATGATGCCCTCGCGCTCGACCTGCGTGCCGATCATGAAGCCGGGCACGTCGGCCAGGAACAGAAGCGAGATGTTGAACGCGTTGCAGGTCCAGATGAACCGGGCGGCCTTGTCGGCCGAGTCGCCGAACAGCACGCCGCCCTTGACCTTCGGCTGGTTGGCCACGATCCCGATCACGCGGCCGTCGAGCCGCGCGTAGCCCACGATCACCTCGCGGGCCCACCGCGCGTGCACCTCCAGGAACGACTCGCCGTCGATCAGGGCATCGATCAGCAACCGCATGTCGAACGGCTTGTTCTCGTCCGCCGGGATCAGCTCCCGGATCGACCTCTCCGACGAAGAGGCCGAAGGCGGAGCGGGCGGTGCAGCGGGCGGCTCGCTCGCGAACGACGACGGGAAATAACTCAGGTAGCGGCGCGCGAAGTCGATCCCATCCTCGTCGCTGGTCACCAGCACGTGACCGACGCCGGAACGGGAGGTGTGCATCCGCGCCCCACCCATCTCCTCGAGGCTCACCTTCTCGCCGATGACCATCTCGGCCATCCGCGGTGAGCCGAGGTACATCGACGCGTTGCCGTCGCGCATGATCACGACATCGCAGAACGCGGGGATATACGCCCCGCCGGCCGCTGAGGGACCAAACAGCACGCAAATCTGCGGTACGACGCCCGATAGGCGCACCTGGTTGAAGAAGATCCGCCCTGCCCCGCGACGCCCGGGGAACATCTGCACCTGCTGGTCGATCCGGGCCCCGGCCGAGTCCACGAGATAGATCAGAGGCACGCGAAGCGCCAGCGCGCGCTCCTGAATCCGGACGATCTTCTCAACCGTTCTCGGAGCCCATGACCCGGCCTTCACGGTCGGGTCGTTGGCCATCATCGCCACGGGAGCCCCAGACACAGTCCCGAGGCCGGTGACCACGCCCTCGGCCCCCAAGCCGTCCTCCTCGAGGCCGGCCAGCAACCCTTCCTCGGCGAAGGACCCAGGATCAAGTAGCTGATCGACTCGGTCCCGCACGAGGAGCTTCCCCTGCGACAGCGCCTTTTCGCGGTGGCGCTCGGGCCCACCGGCCAGCGATCGCTCAACGGCCGCCTCGAACGGATCGTCGTGCGACACCTCGGTCACGACGGACTCCCCCACTGCACCGGACCGGCGAGCAGCACGTGGCTCCCCAGGGGTCGCCCCAGGACGTCTTGTACAGCGCGCGAAGCGCTCAGCAGAGCGCCCAAGTCGATCCCCGTCGAGATCCCCATCTCGTGCAGCATCGAGACAAGGTCCTCGGTGGCGATATTTCCCGTCGCGCCAGGCGGTACGGGGCAGCCGCCGAGCTCGCCGAAGCTCGACTCGAAGCTCCCGACCCCGGCTTCGAGCGCCGCCAGCACGTTCGCCAGGCCCTGCCCGCGCGTGTTGTGGAAGTGGGCGGTCAGCTCGACCCCCGGCAGACGCTCGAAAGCCTCGGCGAAGAACGAGCGCACCTGGACCGGGTTGGCCATGCCGGTGGTGTCGCCGAATCCAATCTCGACCGCTCCCGCGTCGGCCAGCGCACACGCGACGTCGAGCACCCGAGCGACCGGCACGTGTCCCTCGTAAGGGCAACCAAACGAGGTCGAGATCACGCCCTCGCACCGCAACCCCTCGGACAGCGCACGCGCGAACGTCCGCCGCAAGCCCGCGAGCGACTCCGCGACCGAGCGGCCCACGTTCCGCGAGTTGTGCGTCTCGGAGGCCGACAGGAACCCGTTGATCTCGTGAAACCGCTCCCGGAGCACGAGCGCCCGCTCGAGCCCCCGTTCATTGGGAATCAGGACGCTCACCGACACCGAATCTGGCAGCGAAATGGACGACAACACCTCCGAGGCGTCGGCCAGCTGCGGGATCACGTCGGGCCGGACGAAGCTCGTCACCTCGATCCGCGGCAGCCCAGTGGCGCCGAGCAGATCGATCAGCCGCACCTTCTCCGCGGTCGGGATCACCTCGGGCTCGTTCTGAAAGCCGTCGCGGGGGCCGACCTCACGGACGCGGACGCTTGCGGGCAGGTCGCTCATCGATCCCGATTCTATGAACGCGCTAGGGTGCGCCGCCGATGAGCGGCGCGCTCCACGTGGGAATGGAAGGCTCGGAGGAGTTCGACGTCGATGGTCGCCTGCTCACCGATGTCGGCGGCACGCTCTCTCAAGAGGTCCTCTCGACTCCCGGCATGATCGGGATGATGGAACGGACCGCCTCGAGGCTTGTCTACCCCGCGCTCGAGGACGGGAAGGCGACCGTCGGCTTCGAGGTCAACGTCAAGCACGTCGGAGCCGCGAGAAAGGGCGATCGGTGCACGGCGCGCGCCCGGCTCGAGGAGATCGTCGACGGGCGCAAGCTGCGCTTCGAGGTCGAGGTCATAGCGCAAGATGGCCGGACGATCGGGGTCGGAAGACACGAACGTCGCGTGATCGATGCCGGCGCCGACCGCGCCGGATGACAAGCGGCAGCAAAAGATGGCGAATCCGGTCTGCATAGTTGGGGGCACCGGCGCGCTCGGTTTCGGGCTCGCGCTCCGTTTCGGCCGGGCGGGCGTCCCGGTCGTGATCGGTTCACGCGAAGAGCACCGCGCCGAGGAGGCGGCTCAGCGCGCGGCGACCGAAGTGCCAGGCGGCCAGTACACCGGCCGCGCGAACGCCGACGCGGTCAAGGGCGCGGAGATCGTCATCCTGAGCGTCCCGTTCCGCAACCACTCAGAGACGCTGACGAACCTCAAGAACGCACTCACCCCCGATCAGCTCCTCCTCGACGCGACCGTGCCGCTGGCCGCCGCGGTAAGCGGCAAGGCGACACGCACGCTCGGCGTCTGGCAGGGGTCGGCCGCCCAGCAGGCGCAGGAGATGGCCCCTGAGGGAGTCCGGGTCGTTTCGGGCTTCCACTCGGTCAGCGCGGCGCTCCTGTCCGACCTCGACCACAAGCTCGACGAGGACGTCCTCATCTGCGGCGACCGCCGCGAGGATAAGGCAAAGGTGTCCGCGCTCGTCGACGCGATCGACGGACTGAGGTCGGTCGACTGCGGTCCACTCGAGATGGCGCGCATCCTCGAGCAGCTGACCGCGCTCATCATCTCGATCAACGTGCGCAACAAGGTCCGCGCAGGAATCAAGATCACAGGCATCCGTGAGTAACCCGGTCGTCGTGCTCGCCGGCGGCACCGGCGGCGCGAAGCTCGCGCGCGGCATGCTCGACGTGGTCGGCGCCGAATCGCTGACCGTCATCGCCAACACCGGCGACGACATCGAGATCTACGGCGCGTACGTGTCGCCCGACCCGGACCTCGTCACGTTCTGGCTGGGCGACCGGATCGACGACCGGGGCTGGGGCCTGGCCGGGGACACCTTCCACGTCATGGAGGGTTTGAGAGCGATCGGCATCGACGTGTGGTTCAACCTGGGCGATCAGGACCTGGCGATCGGGATCGAACGCGCCCGCCGACTGCAAACCGGCGAGCGGCTCACCGACGCGCACCGGGCGATCGCGACCGCACTGAACACGCCCGGCACGGTCCTCCCGATGGCCGACGCACCCGTCCGCACCAGAGTTATGGCGCGAGACGAATGGTGGCCCTTCCAGGAGTACATGATCCGCGCCGCGGGTGCGACTGACGCGGGCGATCCGGTTCAGGATGTCGACTTCCACGGCGCACGCGCGGCGCGCCCGACCGCCGAGGTACTGCACGCCATCGCCACCGCCCAGGCGATCCTCATCGGACCCTCCAACCCGGTGGTCTCGATTGGCCCCATCCTGGCAATCCCAACCCTCCAAGACGCACTTCAAAACGCACCGGCGCCGGTCGTCGCGGTCAGCCCGCTCGTCGGCGGCGAGGTGGTCAAGGGACCGACCGCCGCGTTCATGGGGTTCACCGGGCTTCCCCTCTCGAGCGCGGGGATCGCCGCGTACTACGACGGGGTGATCGACGGCCTCGTGGCCGACGAGCGCACCGACCGCGTGCCCGTGCTCGAGACCGATGTGCTGATGGCAACCCCGGAAGCACGAAGGACGGTAGCCGAGCAGGCGCTCCGCTTCGCGCTGACCTTGAGCTAGCCGAACCCGGCGGGTCTCACCGCGAGTGGACCCGTCCGCTAGGTACCGTTCTCCGGCCATGCGTACCGCGGCCATCCTTCCCATCAAGAGCTTCGCCCAGGCCAAGCAGCGGCTGCGCAACGGGCTCTCGCCCCACGACCGGCGGGCGCTGGTCGAGGCGATGTTCGCCGACGCGCTGGTGGCGCTCGGCCGCGTTGGCCCCGTCGAGCGGATCGTCGTGGTGAGTGGCGACCGGGTCGCCCAGCGGATCGCCGGCGGCTACGGCGCGAGCATCGTCGAGGACGACGAGCGGGGCCACAACGCAGCCGCGGTGCTCGGCATCCAGGCCGTTCTCGAGGGCGGGATCGAACGGGCGCTGGTCGTCCCGGGCGATTGCCCGATGCTCACCCCCGACGACCTCAAGACACTGCTCGACTATCCGGCCGGAGAGCGCTCGGTGCTGATCGTTCCCGACCGTCATGGCACCGGCACCAACGGGCTCCTGCTCACGCCGCCCGACGTACTCTCCCCGAGCTTCGGACCGGACAGCTGCCGGCGCCACCTGGATGAGGCGAGCGCGGCCGGAGTGCCCGCCGAGGTCGTCGAGTTGGAATCACTGGCGCTCGACATCGACACCACGGACGACCTCGACGTTCTGCAACGAACGCTCGAGAGCTCCCACGGTGGCGCAGCCCACACCCGCGGGATGCTGAGCCAGCTCATGCGGGCGCGCTCCTGAGCGCCGGTCCGAGCCGTGCTGAGCGCGATCGCAGTCGAGGGCATGCCTGAGGTCCGCCCGGGGGACGACCTGGCCGAGCTGATCGCGGGAGCGCTCGGACGGCAAGACGAGACCATCGAACCAGGGGACGTCCTCGTGATGGCCCACAAGATCGTCTCCAAGTCCGAGGGCCGTATCCGCAACCTCGGGGAGATCCGGCCCGGACCGAGGGCGATACGGCTCGCCGAAGACCTCGGTAAGGATCCGCGCCACGTCCAGGCCGTCCTCGATGAGTCGCGAGCGGTCCTGCGCGCCTCCCACGGCGTCCTGATCTGTGTCACCCATCACGGCTTCGTGTGCGCCAACGCAGGCGTGGACGCTTCCAACGTTCCAGGCGATGACGCGCTGGTCCTCCTGCCCAAGGAGCCCGACGCCTCGGCCCGACAGCTCCGCGGCAAGCTCGAGGGTCGCCTGGGCGCGCGACCGGCGATCGTTATCACCGACTCGTTCGGTCGCGCATGGCGCAACGGCCAAGTTGACATCGCGATCGGCTGCGCGGGACTCGAACCGCTCGAGGACTGGCGCGGCCGGACCGACGCGACCGGGCGCGACCTCAAGGCCACCTGGATCGCTGTCGCCGATGAGTTGGCCGCGGCGGCCGATCTGGCGCGCACGAAGGACGGCGCTCTGCCGCTAGTCCTGATCCGCGGCGCCGGCCGGCACGTCAGTGCGGGCGACGGCGCCGGCGCCGCGGCGCTGATCCGCCCGGAGGCGCAGGATCTTTTCCGCTGACTTGGGCCGGGCGCCCGGCAGGGTGGCCGTGAGAACGGCGAGCAGCACCACGGCCACGCCGACGAGCTGAAGCGCGCTCGGCGACTCGCCCAGGATGAGCGCCGCGAGCGCGACCGATCCGACGGGTTGGACGCACAGGATCAGCGAGGTGATCGCCGCGGGGAGCCGGGGAAGCGAGGTGCTGATCAGCAGCCACCCGATCACCTGCGAGGTAAGCGCGAGCACGATCAGCCACCCCACCCCGGGCCAGGCCGGCGTTAGATCGGCGTCTCCCACGATCAGCCCGATCGCAATCGCCACCACGGTGGCCGTCGCGGTCGCGTCGAACAGCGGCCCGGCCACCCGGCGCAAATCCGCGGCCCCGCGCCGGAGCAGCAACAGAAAGCCGACGTGGGCGATGCCAGCCCCGATTCCGAACAGCGCCCCACGCCCGGGGGCCCGGCCGTAGGCGCCGTGCTCGAACGCGCCCGAGATCAACAGCACCCCGATCAGCGCGATCGGAAGCGCGGCCAGGATCCGCCGCCCCGGGCGCTCGGCCAGGAGCGCCCAGGCCACGAGCGGCACGAGCACCACCTGGATATTGGCCAGCACGGTGGCGAGGCCGGCCCCCACGTCCTCGATCGAGTGGTGCCAGAGGATCAGGTCGGCCGCGAAGAACACGCCCGCCGCGACCAGGACGCGGCGCTGCGCCCACGAGCGACGCCCAAATCGCCGGTCCTCGAGCCACGCGAGCAGCCCCAGCACCGGCAGGGCAAAGGCGCAGCGGAAGATCGCGGCGGTCGACGGCGAGGCGTGGCTCAGACGCACGAGGATGCTCGAGAACGCAATCGTCAGCGCGCCCAGCACCGCACAGACGCGCACCAACCGTCCATCGGCCAGCCAGCGATCCAGCACGGCTCCAGGCTAGACGGCAGGCGCGCCGATGGCGTGAAAGCCACCGTCGACGTGCACGATCTCGCCGCTGATCGCTCGCGACAGATCCGACAGCAGGAAGCAGATCGCGTCGGCCACCGGCGCCGGGTCCTCGACGTCCCAACCGAGCGGTGCCTGCACGCGCCACAGATCGGCCAGCTGCTCGAACCCCGGGATACCACGAGCGGCCACCGTGCCCAGCGGGCCGGCCGACACGAGGTTGACCCGGATGCCCCCCGGCCCCAGGTCCCGCGCCAGGTAGCGCGAGACCGACTCGAGTGCGGCCTTCGCGACCCCCATCCAGTCGTAGATCGGCCACGCCACCCCAGCGTCGAAGTCGAGTCCTACGATGCTCGACCCTGACGACATCAGTGGCGCCAGCGCCGCCGCCAGCGCCTTGAAGGAGAAGGCGCTGGTGGTGAACGCCGCCGCCGCGCTCTCGGGCGGCGTGGTCATGAAGCGGCCGCCGAGCGCGTCCTCGGGCGCGAACGCGATCGCGTGCAGGACGCCGTCGACGCCACCCCAGCGCGAACGCAGCGATTCGGTCAGCGCGTCGAGATCCGAAGCGCTGTTCACGTCGAGCTCCAAGACCTCGATCTCCGAGGAGGAGGGCAGCCGCTTGGCCGCGCGCTCGGTCATCCGACGCGCGCGCCCGAAGCTCGTGAGCACGACCGAGGCGCCCTGCTCGAGCGCCCGTGACGCGGCGTGGAACGCGATCGAGTCCTTGGTGATCACGCCGGTGATCACCAGCCGCTTGCCTTCGAGGATCACGACACGCGCGAGCCGCGCAGCGTCCACAGCGCGCCGGAGAGCCGGGCTCGCGTGTCCGCCGGTTCGACGAGCTCGTCGACGAACCCCGACGCGGCCGCCGCGTCCGCCGTCAGGTGCTCGGCGGCGTACTCGTCGGCCAACTGCAGACGCAGCGCGTCGGCGTTCTCGGCGGCGCTGAGCTCACGGCGATGGACGACCCCAACCGCGGCGCGGGCGCTCATGATCCCGAGCTCGGCCTCGGGCCACGCCAGCACGAGGTCGGCGCCCAGATCGCGCGAGTTCATCGTGATGTATGCGCCGCCATAGGACTTGCGCAGCACCAGCGTCAGCTTCGGGACGCGCGCTGCGGCAAACGCGCGCACCAGGGAGGCCCCATGGCGGATCACGCCGGCGCGTTCCTGCCGCGATCCCGGCATGAATCCAGGGGTATCGACGACCGCGATCAGCGGCAGCCCGAACGAATCGCAGAACGACACGAACCGGGCCGCCTTCTCCGAGCCCTCGGCGTCCAAAACTCCTGCCAGGTGCCGCGGCTGGTTCGCGACCACGCCCACGGGCCGGCCATCGATCCGAGCGAACGTCGTCACGACGTTGCGCGCCCAGCGAGGGCAAAGCTCGAGCAGCGAGCCGGCGTCGACGATCCCGCGCAGCGCGTCGCGCACGTCGTAGACCCGGCGGGATTCGGATGGCACGACGTCGCCGGGGTCGGGTAGCTCGGAGTCGAGCGGTGCAACCACCGGTACAGGCAGACCCGCCGCGGCCGGCAGGTATCCGAGCAACTCGCGAACGCGTATCGCCGCGGCCGCCTCGTCGCGCTCGACCAGGTGGCAGACGCCATTCTGCTCGTGCACGCGCGGGCCGCCGAGCGCCTCAGCAATGATCTCCTCGCCAAGCGCCTCCCGCACCACGCCGGGACCGGTGAGGAACATCGCGGCGTCCTCGGTCATGATGATCAGGTCGGTGAGCGCCGGCGAATACGCGCCGCCGCCGGCGGAGGCACCGGACACGATCGAGATCTGTGGCACGACCCCGGTCAAGCCGACGGTGTGACGGAAGATCCGGCCGTATCCGGCCAGCGCCGCCGTGCCCTCCTGCATCCGTGCGCCTCCGGACTCGACGAATGCCACCACCGGAATACGGGCCCGTTCGGCCGTCTGGAGCACGCGGACGATCGTGTCGGCGTGCCGCTCGCCGAGCGACCCGCCCAGGTACGACCCGTCCTCGGCATAGCAGGCGATCGGACGCCCGTTCACGCTGCCGGTGGCGCCGAGCACGCCGTCCCCGGGTATGGCACGCGCGCCGAGTCGCGGCGAGACGACCCGCGAGCGCAGCGGCTGCACGGTGCCGGGATCGCATAGCGCCTCGAGCCGCTCGAGCGGATCGAGCCGGCGAACCCGTTCAGGTACGAGCGTGGCGCTCATGATTCCGGGGTGGGTGGGCATTTAAACACCAACGCCACGTTGTGGCCGCCAAAGGCAAACGAGTTCGAGATGGCCGTCGGCGGGTGACCGTTCGACATGACGAGCGGCCGCGCCTCGCCGGGCACGTAGTCGAGGTCGCAGTCGGGGTCGGGGACCTCGTAGCCGAGCGTGGGCGGAATGATTCGTGTGATCAGGGTCTTGATCGTGGCCACGGCCTCGGCCGCTCCGGCCGCGCCGAGCAGATGGCCCGTGGCCGACTTGAGCGAAGAAACCGGAACACGACGGGCCCGCTCGTCGCCCAGTGCCCGCTTGATGGCCGCCGTCTCGGCCGCGTCGTTGAGCTGGGTCGAGGTCCCGTGCGCGTTGATGTAGTCGATCTCATCCGGGCCGACCCCGGCCTCGTCCATGGCCAGCTTGATCGCGCGCATCGCGGCCTCGCCGGAAGGCTCGGGCGCAGTCAGATGGTGGGCATCGGACGTCGAGCCGTAGCCGGCCACCTCGCCCAGAACGACCGCTCCGCGCGCGGCCGCAGCCGATGCCTCCTCGAGCACGAGCACGGCAGCGCCTTCGCCCATCACGAAGCCGTCGCGGCGCGCGTCGAACGGCCGCGAGATACCGGTCGGCGACAAGGCCTGCATGGCGTTGAAGCTGCCGAACCCAAAGGTGGTGAGTGTCGCCTCGGCCCCGCCCACTACTGCGGCGTCGGCGTCGCCGTACTGGATCATGCGCAGGGCCGACCCGATCGCGTGTGCTCCGCTGGAGCATGCAGACGCCACGGCGAACGCCTGGCCCTTGAGGCCGTACTTCATCGAGATTCCGGCGGCGGCGCCGTTCGGCATCTGGGCGGGAATCCCCAGTGGGGACATGCGCTCGACGCCGCGCTCACGCTGGACGTCGAGCTGGTTCTCCACCGTCTGGATACCGCCGATCCCGGTGGCGACGACGCACCCGACGCGGAACGGATCGTAGGGCAGCCCCCCGTCCCAGCCTGCGTCGGCGATCGCCTCGGCCGCCGCGACCAGCGCCAACTGCGAGAAGCGATCGAGCCGCCGGACCTCCTTCACCGACAAGAGCTCGCTCGGCTCGAAGTCGGTGCAGGCGCCGGCGCCATCAACGATCCCGACCTCGCCCGCCACCCAGCGGTCGAACAGGGCCGCAGCACCGACGCCCATCGGCGTTACCGCGCCGAGGCCGGTGACGACAACCCGTCGCTTCATGAGAGCACCGCCGGACTGACTCGCTTCGCGATCAAGCTCACTCCGCGCGGCTGACGATCAGGTCGATCGCGTCGCCGACGGTCTTGAGCTCCTTCATGTCCTCGCCCTTGAGCACGACGCCGTAGTCGTCCTCGACGACCTGCGCCAGCTCGACCAGGTCGAGCGAGTCGATGTCGAGCTCCTCGAAGGTCGAGTCGCGGCTGATCTGATCCGCGTCGGGGCCGAAGCTGGCGAGCGTCTCGACGACTCTCGCCTCGACCTGCTCAGAAGTGATCGTTGCCATGTGGATCTCCCTTTCAGTTGCTTGTCGTTTTATGCGGCCAGCCCACCGTCCACGGTCAGCACCGCGCCGGTGACGTAGCTCGCCTCGTCAGATGTCAGAAAGCGGACGCAGGCAGCGACCTCCTCGGGCGTGCCGACTCGCCTGGCCGGGATGAGGTCGAGAAGCTCCTTCGAGGCGCCCCCGATGAACTCCGTATCGATCAGGCCGGGGGCGACCGCGTTCACGGTCACGCCGCGCCGAGCCACCTCGACCGCTGAGGTCTTCGTGAGGGCAATCAGCCCCGCCTTGGCGGCCGCATAGTTCGCCTGTCCCGGGTTCGCGCGCAGGCCGGCGATCGAGGAGATGTTGACGATCCGGCCGGCTCGCGCCCGGAGCATGGGCCGCAGGGCACGGCGGGTGAGGCGGAACGCCGCGGTCAAGTTAGTCTGGAGCACGGCGTCCCACTCGTCGTCGCCGAGCGACGGGGTGAGGTCGTCGCGGCTGATACCGGCGTTGTTGACGAGCGCCAGCACGGGTCCGTCGAAGTGCGACTCGAGCGACCCGAACAGCTCATCGGCCGCGCCCGGTTCGGCCACGTCGGCGGCCAGCGCCACCGCCTGGCCGCCCTCGCGCTCGATCTCGGAGACGACGGACTCGGCCCTCTCCCGGTCCGCCCGGTAATTGACCCCGACGCGCCACCCGTCCCGAGCCAGGGCACGGGCGATCGCGGCGCCGATACCCCGTGACGCGCCCGTGACCAACGCCGAACGAGCCGTGGCGTCAGGCATCCTCGGAGCCTCCCCACTCGATCACGCCGGCACCCCAGGTGAAGCCGGCGCCGAACGCGCTCAGCACGACGCGCGCGCCGGGTCGCAGACGGCCCTCGCGCTCGGCCGCGGCGAGACCAAGCGGCAGTGTCGCCGCCGAGGAGTTGCCCAGGTGCTCGATCACATCCACGACGCGCTCGGGGGGAAGCTGAAGCTTTTCCGCCAGCGCGCGCAGAATCCTGCCGTTGGCCTGGTGGTAGACGAACAGGTCGATCTCCTCGAGCGTGAGGCCGGCGCCTTCGACGGCCGCCGTCGTGGCCTCGCCCATGCGCGCCACCGCGTGGCGGTAGACCTCGGGCCCGTCCATTCGCAGCTTGCGGTCGTCGTGGTCGATGTGGATGGCCGGTGCGCCCGAGCCGTCCGCCCCGAGGATGATCGGCCCGATCGCGCCGAGCTCCCCGCCCACGGGTCCGACGACGACCGCGCCGGCTCCATCGCCGAACAGCGGTGCGGTCCGCTTGTCGTCCCAGTCGACGATCCGGGTTGTGAAATCGGCGCCGATCAGCAGCACGCGCTCGGCTCGACCGGTCTCGATCTGCGCCGCGGCCAGCGACAGCCCGGACAGGAAGCCGGTGCAGGCGGCACCCAGATCGATCGCGCCCGCCCGGTCGGCACCCACGGCGTGCGCGACGATTGGGGCCGCGTTGGGCATCAGCTCGTCCTGAGTCAGGGTCGCGACTAGCACCAGGTCGACGTCGGCGGCGTCGACGCCGGCGCGACTCAGCGCGGCCAAGCCGGCCCGCGCCGCGAAGTCCGACAGCCGTTCGTCGGGTGCGGCGACCGGACGCGACCGGATCCCGGTGCGCGACACGATCCAGTCCTCGCTGACACCAAGGCGTTCGGCCAGCTCGGCGGTGGTCACCGTCGCATTGGGAATCTCGGCCGCCACCGACAGGATGGCCGGGCGCTCCGCGGCGAGCGCCTCGGCGGCGCGCGTGCGCCTGATGCCCGGGACGGACTCAAGCACTGGCCGGCTCCACGTCGCGCAGCGTGCGCTTGACCAGGCCCGTGAGCACCCGGCCGGGGCCGACCTCGACAAACCGGTCAGCGCCCAGGTCGTGCAGCGCGAGCAGCGTTTCACGCCAGCGCACCGGCATCGTGAGCGCCTGCGCGAGTTGCAAGCGTACGTCCTCGAACGGCGCGGCGGTCACGGCCGATAAGACCGTCACGCCGTCGCGCGCGGGCGAGATCTCGACCCCGTGCAGCGCGTCGGTGAACTCCGGGACGGCCCCGGCCATCATCGGGGAGTGAAAGGCGCCGGTGACCGGAAGCTCCATCGCTCGCAGCCCGAGCTCCTTCGCCGCGGCGGTGGCGCCGTCGAAACCGGCGCGATCCCCGGACAGAACCACCTGCTGGGGAGAGTTGTCGTTGGCCACGGCCAGGCCGTTGGCTTCCGCGAGCTCGCCGGCGTGCTCGGCCGCGCCGCGACCCATCAGCGCCAGCATGCTCCCGTCCCCGGCCGCCTCGCCGGACTCCTGCATCAGCTTGCCGCGCAGCGCCACGAGCTCGAGCCCGTCGCGCTCGCTAATGCGACCCGCCGCGACCAGCGCGGCGAGCTCACCCAGTGAATGGCCGGCCATGAACTCGCCGGCCGGAGCGCCCAGGGCTTCCCAGCCGGCCAGGCTGGCGCAGAAGATCGCGGGTTGGGCGAACCGGGTGCCGTCATCCACCCGTGCGAACGGGTCCTCTCCGACGACGTCCGAAGCGAGCGTCAGAAGATCGGGCCGCATGTCCGCGACCGTCTCGCGCATCTCGGGCGTCTGGCTCCCTTGGCCAGGGAACAGGATTGAGGTGAGTCCCATTCTGGTATCACCCTACGCGGCAGTCACGGCGTGGATACATGCGCCACGTGGACTTCCCCCCGTTCGGGGGGAGACGCCATTTCCCCGGACTGAACGCCCCGATCATGAGCCTCCCCGAACCGACATCAACCTCCGCGGCACTCGTCACCGGCGCGTCCGCCGGCATCGGCGCCGAGATCGCCAAGCTGCTCGCCGCGCGTGGCCACACGCTCGTGCTCGTCGCGCGACGAAAGGAACGGCTCGTCAAGCTGGCCGGCGAGCTGACCGAGCAGCACGGCGTGCGGGTCGAGACGATCGCGGCCGATCTGTCAAAGCCGGCGCCGCGCGGGCGCATCCCCGGGCGGATCGACCAGCTCGGCCTCGAGGTGGAGGTGCTGATCAACAACGCGGGCTTCGCGACTGGCGGCGAGCCGTTCTACGAGGCGGACCCCGAACGGGAGATCGAGCAAGTCCGCGTCGACGTCGAGGCGGTCGTCGCGCTCACGTCGGCCTTCCTCCCGCCGATGGTGCAGCGCGGGCGCGGCGCGATCCTGAACGTCGCTTCGACCGCCGGCATGCAGCCGATCCCGTATTCGGCCGGCTACTCGGCGGCCAAGGCGTACGTGCTGGCTTTCTCGGAGGCCATCCACCAGGAGGTACGCGGGCACGGGGTGACCGTGACCGCGCTGGCTCCGGGTCCGGTCGACACGGACTTCTGGCAGATCGCCGGTTGGGAGGTCCAGGGCGGCAAGTCGTTCGAGCGCGCGGTCCCGGGCGCGCTGATCACGCCCGAGCACGCGGCCCGCGCCGGCGTCGAGGGGCTCGAGCGCGGCGAGCGCGTGGTCGTCCCCGGCCTGCCGATCCGCGCCGCGATGCTCGCCAGCCGTTACATCCCGCACGCGCTGAAGCTGCCGGCGCTCGAGCGCTTCATGCGCCCCGGCAGCGACCGCGACTAAGGGTCATATCCCGGAACTCAAACCGCGCCCGGCGGTGAGTGCTGATTCAGCGCCAAATACGGGTCATAAGCCCGATCTCGGCGACGGCGGGGGGCCGAGAGCGGACATATGACCCAAGCCGATGAGGGGCCTCGCTGCGCTCGGCGTCCGTGGGGCCATCCAACCCCGTCCGGACGGGATACGTGGCCCCATGGACGCCGCCGCAGGCGGCCCATCCCAAGCTAGCCGAGCAGCCCGATCCGCTGGGCGCGCTGAACGGCTTCGGCCCGATTGCGTGCCCGCAGCTTGCGATACAGCACGCTCGTGTGCTCTTTGACCGTGTGCGGGCTCAGATACAGCCGTTCGGCGATCTCGCGGTTGGTCGAGCCGCTGGCGATCAGGTCGAGCACCTCGCGCTCGCGCTCGGTGAGGAGCGGAGCCGGCTGCTCCGCCTTGGGCGGGAACGAGGTCATGCCGAGCCCGACTCGCCGGACGGCGGCGGCCACCCGACCGGCCTCCCAGTCCTTGGAGACGAACCCCGACGCGCCCGCCGCGCGGGCCGCGGCCGGGGACATCCGCCCGGCTCCCGAGATCAGCAGCACGCGCGTGGCCGGCGATGCTTCCCGGATCGCCGCAGAGAGCTCGGCGCCCGACTCCCCGGCCAGGAACAGGTCGACGAGCGCCACATGGGGCTTGTGCGCCCGAGCCAGGGCCAGCGCCTCGGCGCCGGTGCGGGCTTGGAAGAAGCGCTCGACCCACGGCTGCTCGCCGAGCAGGACGCGAAATCCCCAGTGCACGACGTCGTGGTCGTCGACCACGAGCACGCGCAGCCGGCGGTCGTCCATCACTCGGCGTCCTCCAAGGCGCCGCCGTCAGGCGCCGCCGGTAAATCGTTACTGCCGAGCGGCACGACGAGGCGGACCCGCCAGCGATCGCCCTCGAGCGCTCCAAACTCGACGACGCCCCCCTGCTGAAGCGCCTCGAACGCGGCCAGGCGCAGCCCCATCCCGGGATCACTGTCGCTGGGACGCGCCCCGTCGTTGCGCACCTCGAGCGCGAACTCCGCCTCGTCACGCGCCACCACGACCTCGACGCGCGAAGGATCCGCGTGCTTGGCGATATTGCGCAGCGCCTCGGCCAGTACCGACTGCGCCAGCGGCTCGAGGTCGGTGGGAACGCTCGACTCGCCGCGCCAGTCGACCTCGACGACCATGCCGGGGGATTTGCGCACCCGCTCGAGCTCGGCCGCGAGCGTCGTGCCGGTTTCGGGCGCGAGGGGAGCCAGCGGGCGCTCGAGCGCGCGGCGCAGGTCGACGAGCGCCTCCTGCATCTCGATCCGGCAGCGCTCACGCTCGGCCCGGTCGAGCGGTTGATCGGCGCCGAGGGCCAGCGACACCCCGAACAGGCGCTGGAGCACGCTCTCGTGGATCTCGCGCGCCAGGTCCAGCCGCTCCCCAAGCCTGCGCATGCGCTCCTGTTGACGGGTCACGTTGCGCGCGGCCGCGACCAGCGCCGCCGTCTTGCCGAGCGTCCACATCAGGTGCCGTTCGCCATCTGAGAGCTCGAAGCGCCCCCCGCCGCGGTCGGCGCAGATCACGCCGTAGGCGTAGCCGCCGGCGCTCATCGGCGTGCACACGAGCGTGGTGACGCCGAGCAACTGGGCGTATTCGGGCGGGACAGCCTCCTCGATCTCTCGCGAGATCACGACGACCTGGTCCTCGAGCAGCGCCCGCTGGGCGATTGGGGTGTTGACGAGCGTCGGCCGCAGCCCCGAGAGCTGCTCGAACGGGATCCCGTAGGAGCCGATCGCGCGCACACGCCGGCGCGTTGTGTCGGCCATGAACACGGCGGCGCGTTGCATCGTGGTCAACCGGCAGATCGCCTCGCAGATCCGGTCGTAGAACTCGGTCGGCGCGGTGTGCATGTCGATCTCGGCCAGCAGCTCGACGAACACCTCGAGCGGCTCGACGCCGGCGAACAGGGACGGAGGCGGAGAGGCGATGGGCGGATCGACGCTCAACGACTCGGACCTACGCCGCGACCGGCAGGTCGTAGCGCCGGCGGATCTCGTACAGCGTGGTGCGTTCGGCTGCGGGACGCCCGGCGCGGTGGGCTGCGGCGACCAGCTCGACCGGGGTGAGCCGAACCCCGTGATACGAACCGGCCATCCGGGAGATCGACTCTTCCATGAGCGTGCCGCCTAGGTCGTTCACTCCCCACCGCAGTGACTCGGTCGCGGCGTCGAGTCCCATCTTGACCCAGCTGGCCTGGAGGTTCTGCACTGTGCGACCGAGCGCTAGCCGGAACACGGCGGTGTGTTTGAGGTTCTCCTCGCGGGAGATCTCCTCCACGCCGTGGGTGCGTCCGAGCAGCGTGTGGAACGGGATGAAGGACAGCGGGACGAACTCGGTGAACCCGCCGGTTCGTTCCTGTAGCGCCCGGACGACGCGCATGTGCTCGGCGAGCTCCCATGGCTCTTCGACGTGGCCGAACATGACGGTCACGGTCGAGCGGATGCCCTCGGCGTGGGAGGCTTCGATGATCTCGACCCATCTGGCCACCGGGAGCTTGTTGGGCGAGATCCGCTCCCTGACGCCGTCGTGGAGAACCTCGGCCGCGGTGCCGGGAGTCGATCCGAGCCCGGCTTCGCGCAGCCGCTTGAACACCTCGCGCGGCGGCAGGCCGGACACGTCGCACATGTGCGCGATCTCCATCGGCGAGTAGGCATGCAGGTGGAGATCGATCCCTACCCGCTCCGCGACGCGCTTGGCGACCCGCAGCCACTTCTCGTAATCCTCAAGGCCCCAATCGGGGTGGATGCCCGACTGCATGCAGATCTCGGTGGCGCCGAACTCGATCGCCTCCTCGATCCGCCGCACGAACTCCTCCTCGGAATGCTCGTAAGCGTCGGGGGAACGGCGCGACTGCCCGAACCCACAGAAAGCACAACCCACCACGCACACGTTCGAGACGTTGATGTTCCGGTTCACGACGAACGTGACCGTGTCGCCGGCCAGCCCGCAGCGCAGCTCGTCCGCCGCCGCGCGCATGTCTTCGATCACCTCCGGCCGCGTCTCGGCAAACAACGCAGTCAGCTCCTCGCGGCTCAGGGCAATCCCATCCCGGGCCCGCTCCACCGCCCGCGGCGCCAGGTCATCGGCGAGGTCCAGAGCGACCGTCCGGCCCGACCCACGGCGCGGAATGAACGACCAATACCGGGCCTTGATCACGTCCATCACCGGACGCGAGACCCACTCCGGGTCGATGTACTCCGGATACACGCACAACCGCTCCGACAGCGCGAGCCCGTCCACGCGCAGCCGCTTACGAACCTCAGAAGGCGACGGGAACGGATGCTCGGGCGAGATGTGATCGCCGTTGGCGCTCAGCCCGCCCAGATCCGTCGCGCCCGCGCGCACCAGCTCGGGCCACCAATCAGACAGGTTAGGGGGCACCTGAATCCCCACCCCCGGCAACAACCGCCGCGCCTCCCCGATCAGCCGCTTCATGCCCTCCACACCAACCTCGCACGCCCACGACGGGGCATCCAGACGAGGCCCATCCCACACCCCGGTCCGCCAATACGAACGCGTCGCCGCGTCGGCGATCTGAGCCGGCTCGCGGCCGTAATACCGATCGTGCGGAACGTAGTTCTGGAGGATCACCTCCTGGATGTGCCCATGGCGACCGTGCACATCGGCCAGCGCCTCCAATGCCTCGATCCGCTCCTCCTCGCTCTCCCCAATCCCGACCAGGATCCCGCTCGTGAACGGGATCTTCAGCTCGCCCGCGGCAGCGATCGTCTCCAACCGCACCGCCGGGTCCTTCGTCGGCGAGCCCTGATGCACGACGAGATCGGGATTGATCGACTCCAGCATCAAACCCTGAGACGCCGTCACCTCCCGCAACCGAGCCAGATCCTCGCGCCCCACCACCCCCAAATTCGTATGCGGCAGCAACCCCCGCTCCAACGCCCGCTCACACACCCACACCACATACGACGTGAAATCCGCATGGCCAAACGCCGCCAGGCGCGCGGCGACCTCCGGGTTGACCTCGGGCATCTCACCCGTCAACACCAGCAACTCCTTGACGTGGTGGCGCGACACCGCCCGGTCCAACAACTCCACGACCTCATCCGGCGCGTACAGATGCGCCCTATGCGTCGCGAACGCGCAGTACTTGCAATAGCACCGACACGTCCGCGACAGCGACAGCGTGAGATTCCGGCTGAACGTGACACGACGGCGCATGCGCGCCGGTCATTCTAGGCAGACCCTATGCTGGCTCCGCTCATGCTTCGAGTGACGCTTGCCACGGCACTTGCCGTCTGCGCCCTCGCCGTGGCCCTGACCGGCTGCGGGTCGGGCACATCAACTGTGCGTGCCAGCGAACGCCTCCGCGAGGCGACGCTGATGCTCGACTTCACGCCCAACGCCGTCCACACCGGCATCTACGCGGCCCTCGCCGGGCACTACGACCGGGACGCGGGCGTCGATCTACACGTGATCGCGCCGACGGCCTCGACCGACTCGATCAAGCTGCTCGAGACGGGAAGGGTCAAGTTCGCGATCCTCGACATCCACGACCTGGCCATCGCCGATCAAACCACCCACCCTGACCTCGTCGGGATCATGGCCATCGTCGAGCGCCCCCTGGCGGCGGTGATCGCGGCGCCGGACGTCGCGTCCCCCAGAGAGCTTCAGGGTAAGACGGTCGGGGTGACCGGGGACCCCAGCGACACCGCGGTGCTCGACTCGGAGGTCTCCGGATCGGGGGGCGATCCGGCCAAGGTCAAGACGGTCACGATCGGCTTCAACGCGGTGGGCGACCTACTGGCAGGAAAGGTGGCCGGAGCTACCGCATTCTGGAGCGACGAGGGGGTGACGATCCGGCAGGAGCGCCCGGGCTTTCACGTCTTTCAGGTCGAGGACTACGGCGCTCCCTCCTACCCGGAGCTCGTCGTGTGCGTGACCCGGGCGACCCTCGAGGGCGACCCGACCCTCATCCACGACGTGGTCGACGCCCTGGTGCGCGGTTACGACTACACGCTGTCGAACCCGGCCCAAGGTGCCCAGGACCTCGAGCGGGCGGTTCCCGGCCTCGAGCCGAAGCTGGTCACGAGCCAGCTGAACGCCCTGCTGCCGGCGTTCCGAGGTGCCGGCGGCCGGGTCGGCGTGCTCGACACCGCGACGCTCGAGACGTGGGCTCGCTGGGAGGCGCGCTTCGGGATCGTCAAAGCGGTTCCCAACGTGTCGCAGACGTTCGACCCCAGCTTCGCCGCCCGAGCGGGCGCCGTGGGTTGAACTCTTCACACAAGCCGAGCAGATCGGCAGAATAGCCCCATGAGACAGGGGACTCGGCTAGTTGCCGGGGTACTTGCCGCGGTCGCAGCCGGGGGCGCCGCGGTCGCTGTCGGCGTGGCACTCCTGCTCGGCAACATCGTGCATCTGCGTTCGACCGCCGACGCGACGCTCCGTACGGGGTCCTACCTGACCGCCACGATCAATCTCGAGGAGCTGGTGCTCGATGCCGAGACAGGGGTGCGCGGCTACGTGATCACCGGCCGCTCGCTGTTCCTCCAGCCGGAACACACCGCCGCGAAGGGCCTCTCGGCAGCCGGCACCGCGCTCAAGCGTGGCGCCGCCGCCGACCAGGGGGCCTTCTCGGCCCAAGCCGCCTCGCTGATCGCGTCGGCCGACTCGTACATGTCCACGTACGTCCCGCGCGTCATAAGGGAGGTAGCCGCGGACCCAACCGCCGCCCGCTCCTACGCCACGACCGCCGAGGGCAAGCTGCTGGTCGACGGGATCCGGGGGCAGACGACCGGCCTCGTGCGGCTGATCACGGCGCAGCAAGCGGCCCGTCAGCGCGCGGCGCACAGCTCGGCCAATACGGCGGTCACGGTCGGAATCGTCGTCCTGATCGCGCTCACGGCGCTGACCGTCGCACTCGCGGGCATCTTGGGCTGGCTGCTGATCGGGCGCGAGCGGGCGCGCGAGCGGACCGAGGAGCTGTACCGGGCCAGCGAGCAGACCGCGGTCACGCTCCAGCGGAGCCTCCTGCCGACGGACCTCCCGGACCTGCCCGGGTGCGAGCTCGCGATCCGGTTCGCTCCCGCCGGAGCGGGCGAACTCGTGGGCGGCGACTTCTACGACGTGTTCGCGGTGGGGGCCGACCGTTGGGCGGTGGTCATCGGCGACGTCTGCGGCAAGGGGCCGGAGGCGGCGGCGGTGACCGCGATGGCGCGCTGGACGTTGCGTAGCTTCGCCGGCGCACCCCACACCCCGGCCGGCGTGCTGCGCAAGCTGAACGACGCGATGCTGCGCCAGGACCTCGCAGGACGCTTCATCACCCTCGCTTACGCGCTGCTCGACCTCCGCGGAGACGAGGCACACGTAAGGCTGGCCTGCGCCGGTCACCCGCCGGCGATCCTCGTCTCCGGGAGCGGAGAGCCCGAGCGCATCGAGGCGTCCGGCGATCTGCTCGGGGTATGGTCCGACATCCGGCTGCACGAGGTCGGGCTCGAGCTGCGGCCAGGCGAGGCCCTGCTCCTCTACACCGACGGCGTCACCGATCAGGGACCAGGCCTCGAGCGCTCGCCTGAGGACCTCCTCGGCCGGCCGGCTCCCGGGCGCAGCGCCGACGCGCTGGCCGATGCGCTCCTGCACGGCGCCGAGGATCCAACCGGGGCCGAGGCCCCGCGAGACGACGTCGCGATCGTCGCCGTGCGCTACGTGCCGCCCGAGGACGTTCTCGACGCGCTCAGCTTGACCGCCGGCTCCGCCGGGGCATAGGCTTCTCCGGGGGTCCGGTCTGCACCCGATGAGGAAGGTGGGAGATGGTGAAAGCACGAGTCCTCGGCGCACTCGGAACTCTCGCGCTGTGCGCCGCGATCCTGGTGCCTGCTGGTGCCACCGCATCGGCGCAGACCGTCGCGCCCGACGCTCCCGGCGGCATGAGCTACTTCGACCTGGCCCGCAAGGACTGCGTGGGCACCGCCCGCAATACGACCTCGAAGGTGTGGTTCACGGTGGCGGACGGAGTGCTGTCTGACACCTACTGGCCGACGATCGACGCCACCAACGTCCACACGCTCCAGTACCTCGTCACCGACGGGCACAGCTTCACCGACCTCCAGACCCGGGACATGACCTACAAGGTGCTGCCCGACCCCACCGGCATGGCGTGCACGGTGATCGCCTCGAGCAGCGCGCACCACTACCGGATCATCACCACCTACATCACCGACCCCTCGCGCGACGCCGTGCTCATGCGCACGAGCTTCGAGGGACCGAACTCGGATCGGCTGTACGTGCGCCTGGACCCGCTCGCCGGGGGAACCGGCGGCGGGGCCCTGCCGAACGCGACCACCCCTGAGAACGCCGGCGGCAACACCGCCGAGCTGGTCAGCCAGAACGGGCGCGAGGTGCCGGTCGACTACAACACCAACACGGTGACCGACGCGGTCAACCGCACCTACGCGGTGCCCACTTACATGGCGCTCGAGTCCTCGAACGGTTTTTCGAACGCCAGCGTCGGCTACGCCGGCACGGCGAGCGACGGGCTGACGATGCTCGACTCGAGCCACTCGCTGACGCCCTACTCGTCGGCTCCCGACGGCCACGTCACCCTGACGGCCGAGATCCCGACCGGATCTGACCGCCCGTTCACGCTCGCACTCGGGTTCGGCACGACCCAGAGCGACGCGCTGTCGGTGGCGGGAGCCTCGCTGAACCAGAACTTCGATCGCGTATGGGGGCAGTACGAGGCGGGCTGGCAGCGCTACGACGCGGGCCTGCGCAGGCCCGCTCGCTGGCTCGGTCAGGCCGCGATCCGCGAGTACTACGAATCGGTCAACGTGGTCAAGGCCAGCGAGGACAAGACCTTCCCCGGCGCGATCGCCGCCGGCCTGGCCTCGCCCTGGGGTCAGTCGGTGCCC
>Ga0335072_10003671_pt1 | contig 23048 bp, 19 predicted proteins | sample Lox_Sample_21_FD_206725 | JGI IMG/M metagenome (GOLD analysis project Ga0335072, IMG submission 206725) | Soil microbial communities from Loxahatchee National Wildlife Refuge, Florida, United States - Lox_Sample_2.1 | ecosystem: Environmental > Terrestrial > Soil > Wetlands | place: USA...
AAACCGAATTTTGCGCCGGAAAGTAGTCTAGGCACGATTCTGGAGACTCACCTGGGTTGAGTTGACGGAAAACGATGCTGAGAAGTGACCTGCCCGTGTGTTTGCGGGCGAGCAACCTGGTTCGAACGGCAACTGCCCACAACAGCAAAAGCTGAAGCCGCGCTATCGTGGTATCCCATCTCGGGTTCGCGGCTCGCGCTTGCTCCGGCGCCCATTGAACCGCGTAATCGCTCACCCACAAATCTCTCCGACGAGGCGAAATTTCAAACTGACCCACTACCCAGCCGCGCGCGAAGTTCGGAGCATGTGACAGATGCCGGGCCTAATGGCTCGCCACGTAGGTCATGGTGTTAGCAGGTGAAGTCGCTCCCATGATCGATGCCTGAATCGCCACTACGCCGGTCGGCACGGTCGCGGGAAGCTGGATGGCCACCTGGTAGAGGCCAGCACTCCCCGGACTGAGCACTGCACTGATGACGCTCACGGGCATGCCGCCTACCGTGACAACCGGCAGCGTGGCAGCCGCGGGGGCGCCCGTCACTACGATGCCGGCCGGTGTCGCGGGGTTGGTTGGGCCGAAGCCCGTGGTCCACAAAATCAGCACGTCGCCGGGATGGGCCGCGATCGTGCCGGGGATGGCGTTGGGATTTCCCACCAGCCCGTAGTCTGGAAAGTGCGACGCAATCGCGTAACTGGTACCGGTGTACAGGAAAAACGCCGGCGAGTAGGTGCTGAGCTGCGCGTTGAACGCAGCGCTCACTTGGGAGTTGTTGGTCACCACCACGGACACGGTCCCGGTAGCCGAATCGGTGGGGGCTTGGACGTTGAGCTGTGTAGGGCTGATGTAGTAGACATAGGCGGGTTTTCCGTCGATCATGACGCTGGTGCCATCGAGGGATTCCGGGAGGTTGCCATTGACGATTTCGCTCGGGGTCCAGGTGCGGCCGGGATTGGTGTTCGAGAGGTTCGAGCCTTCAATCGTCACCCACGATCCGCTTTCAAAATCGGGCAGGAAACTGGCGCCGTTGACGACGGCGGTAATGACGGGACCATTGGTGGCGGCGCTGACGGCGAGCGTGACCGAAATGGCCTGCGGACTGCTTCCCGATCCCGCGGCCGTTACATTGATGGAACTGGTGTAGGCGCCGGCCGTCAACCCGCTGGGGTTTACGGAGATCGTGAGTATGGCGGGGGCAGTTCCGGAAGCGGGAGCGACGTTCAGCCAGGATGCGGCGGGGCTTGCGGTCCAGTTCAGGGCGCCGTTTCCTTTGTTGGAAACATTCACTGTCTGACTAGCGGGAGTTGCCCCTCCCGCAACATAGGTAAATTGCAATTGTGTGCTCGATAGGGCCAGGGTCGAGGTGGGCGTTGTAGTGTTCAGCATAACGACCAGATCACCCGCCGGCAGCGACTGCAGCCCGGAGACGATGGCGGAATCGATGGTTGCAATACTGCCCCCGCTGCTGCCGAAATTCAGGTAATCGACGCTGGCGGGAAGGCTGGAAAACGCAAGGTCCGTGATGCCATCGCCATTCCAATCGCCGGCCACCAACCCATAAACGCCAGGTTGCAGGCTATTGGGAAAGGCCAGCCCAACCGGAGACTGAAATGTCCCGTCACCATTCCCGGCTCGCACCGCGACGCTCAAAGGCGCGAAACTGGCTTGTGGCGCGGGAACGCGCCCGATGGGATGCACGGGCGGGACCACGGTTTCCAACTCCTCGGCGGGATAAAGCAGTTCGACCAGATCGGGCGTGCCGCTGCCGAAAAGGTCTACCGCTAGAAATCCGATGACCAATGCGCTATCCGGCCCGCTGAACGACAAAGAGAACGTGCCATCCCCTTTGCCGGTGAAGACTTGAAGCAGGGGGGCGGGCGTGGACGGTCCGGTGCCCTCAGCCGCGACCAGGTCGGGGATGCCGTCGCGGTTGACATCGGCGATCACGGCCGATTCCACTACCGAGCGCGAGGCCAGAATCACCAGATGGGGCAGTTCCGTAAATGTGCCGTTGCCATTGCCATGAAGGATTTCAAAAGCGCTGGCGCCGTTCGTGGTTGAGACCGCGCCGACGGCCAGATCCTGATCGCCGTCGCCATCGAAATCCGCAGAGAGAACGACACTGGTCAACTCGAACGAGGAATCGACGGAAATTATGGAAGGAGCGGTGAAAGTTCCGTCACCGTTGCCGAGCATGAGACTCACGTCGAGGGACTTGCCAGCCGCGTTATATAGCCCGATCACGAGATCGAGTTTGTGGTCGTTGTTGAAATCGGCGACCGTGATGGTTTGGGAATTCGATTCCTGAAAGCCGAAATAGGCTATGGCAGGAAGCGAAGTGGAAACCGGCGCGCCGAACTGGCCTTGGCCTTGGCCGGGCAGCACCCAAACGGTAGTCTGGTACATGCAGGCGGCGAGGAGATCAACCTTGCCATCCTGGTTGAAATCACCCGCGAAGAGGAATCCGACGGTACACTCATTGGGGATCGCGACGGATGAGGCGACGGTGAAATTGCCGGTGCCGGTGCCTAGATAAATCGACACGCTGCTCGAACCGGCGTTTCCTACCGCGATATCGGGTTTACCATCGCCGTTGAAATCGGCAGTAGCCGCGGGTATCGGTCCGTTCTGCGCGGGATAAAGGGCTGGGGTGGTAAATGACTGCGCGCCAGCAATCCCACTGACTAACAAAAGGAGGCCGGATACAAAGCAAAAGGATCCGTCGATCGAACCTGCTCCAGCCAGGATTCGCATTTCAGCTCCTGGATTGGGCCTAGCATATCACACCACTCAGCCTGCCAAAAACTTGGGCAGTCCTCGATGTTTGCGGGATCGTCCATCAGCAAAAACGGCGTTACCTGGTGCCCTGGGAGGCAGGTACCATCGCCGACCGGGAGTAAGTGCGGGTTGCGACGAAATCCATCTTTCGCCGGAAACGGCATCGCGGAATGGGAGTATCAGGGAGATGGTCTGGGCGTTTCACGCGATGCGTGGACTTAGCGGCATTGGCGCGGTTGGCTGCCGGCGGGATGAGGAACGCACTAAGAGCATTGAGGGGGAAAACCGGCGCTCTCGTCGGGTAGGCTAGGGGCTTGGCGACTTCCGGCGAAACAGGACCCGGCGCGATCCGCGTGGCGATCATCGAGAGCGACCGGCGCATCCGCGAAGGACTGGCGATGTTGATCGATAGCTCCCCGGGCTACGGCTGCGTCCTGTCGTTTCGATCTTTGGAAGAAGCGCGGCGTGGAACATGGCCCGAAATCCCGGACCTGGCGCTCGTGGACATCGGACTGCCCGGACTGAGCGGCGATGGCGGGCTCGGCTGGCTGCGCCAGCGATATCCGCCGGTGGTCCTGCTGGCGCTGACGGTTTACGAGGACGACGAGCGAATCTTCGAGGCGCTTTGCGCGGGGGCGTCTGGCTATTTGTCGAAGAAGACGCCGCCGGCGAAGCTCCTGGAAGCTCTCCGGGTGGGGCTCGCGGGTGGGGCGCCGATGTCTCCGGAAATTGCGCGCCGCGTTCTGGCGTTATTGCGCGAAGTTCACCCGGCGGGAGAGGATGGCGAGCCCACACCGCCCGAACTGCGCCTCCTGAAGCTAATGGTGGAGGGCTACAGTTACCAGGACGCTGGCAGCGAGATGGGTATCACTACCGGCGCCATCAACGGCCACATGCGGAGCCTCTACGGCAAACTGCAGACGCAGGCCATGAAGCGGCGGCCGGGGAAGTAATGCGGCAGGAGCGCGCGGAGGCGGGCCGCGGGGGAGAATGAAGTAGATGCTCCTCCTCCGCGTCCAGTGCTACTCCGGCCGAAAGGCGGACGAGCGCCCGGTGCGGTTCGAGCTTGGCAGCCGCGAGTACGCGGTAGTAGAGCTTCAGGACCAGTGGTACGGTCCGGACGCGACCTTCTTCAAGGTTCTGGCGGACGATGGCCAGCGGTACATTCTGCGCCACGGCCACGCGGCGGACGAATGGTCGTTGGAGTCGTACCGGAGGCTGGGATAAAGTTCTCTACTTTCGCGGATCGAAGCGGAGTTCGACCTCGGTCGCCACTTTTACCGGATGGCCGGCCTGGACCAAGGGCTGGAAATGATACTCCGACCACTCCACGCTTTCGCAGAGCTGCATGCCGGTCTCGAGGTCGGAGATAGTGCCGTCGGTGTCGATGACCACCTTGCATTGAGCGGTTCCGCCCTTGTGATCCCAAAGCGGCGCCGTCAACACGAGTTGCCCGCTGGTGAGAGAAGCCTTTTCTTTCTCCCAGGGAATCTCGACCTGGGGGACCTTCTTGCCCTCGGCGGTATCGACTTTCCTGGCCGCGCCGGCATCTTTGGCGATTTCGTCGTCGGTGGCGGGCCGGACGCGGGTGACCAGGAACACCGGCCGGGCGGGATAACGGTTCACGCGGGTGCGCAAGACGGAAGCCTGCGCGTCGGCATCGTCGAAGGCCAACGCGCCCCACGCCATGGTGACAACTTTGGCGCAGCTCGCCGGCAGCGGATAGCCGTTGGCTCCCTGGTCGGGATCGCCGAGCTCGTCAATGGCTTTTTGCGCGTAGACGCCCTCGGCAACGTACCAGTTTCCGTGGGTTATGTCGGCCGCGGTGCGCAGGAACAAGCGGTATCGATGCATTCCTTGCCAGAGATATATCGAGGAGCCGCCGGCATTTAGCGCCGAATCCATGGACCCGCCCGATTCGATCAGAACTTGGGCTTTCCCCAGGATTTTATCCAGCGGCCTCGCGGCCTTCTTGGCTTCGTTAGCTGATGGCTTACTGGAGCAGCCGCAGAAGGCGGCCAGAGTAAGCACGAGAGAAAAGGAGATGCCCCATTTCCGGTTCATCGTCAGGCCCTCGCTTTCGGGACGAGTTTGTCCGAAACTAAAGTATCACGGCGCGTGGCCGCTGACAACGGTGGGTGACGAGTTGGCGGCGAGTCGAGCCGGCTGCGGGCACGATCGCGGGGCGCGATTGCAAGCCGGATTGCCCGCCCTCCGATTTGCGCGGAAATTCCCGCGGTCCAAAACCAGGCGGCATTGGGGGCGCTTGCCCGCCCCAGCTTTCAAGGCGTGACGTGGACGGTCTGGCGCAGCTTGACATCCGCCGACGAGCTTCCGAGCATCAGTTCCACCGGCTCCTGCTCGACCTCGAAACGGTTCCCGGCCTCATTCCAGTACGCCAGGGTCTGGGCGTCGAGCGGTATGGACACCGTGCGGGTTTCCCCGCGGGCCAGGTGAACCCGTTGGAATCCCTTCAGTTCCTTCAGCGGGCGATCCACTTTGGAGCCCAGATGCCGGACATAAAGCTGCACCACCTCGTCGCCATCGCGGGTACCCGTGTTGGTAACGGCCAGGTTCACCGTAAGGCGGCCGTCCCGGGGCAGGCGGGAGCTCGAAAGGTGCAGTTTGGAATATTGAAACGTGGTATAACTCAGCCCGTACCCGAAGGGGTACAGCGGCTCGCCACGGAAGTACATGTAAGTCCTGCCGTGCCGGATGTTGTAATCCATCATGGGCGGCAACTGCTCGAGGGATTTCGGCCAGGTTTCGACCAGGCGCCCGGCGGGATTGTAATCGCCGAACAGCACGTCGGCGATCGCGGTACCCTCCTCCTGGCCGGAATGGCTGGTGTGCAGAATGGCGGGCACATTCTGCCGGGTCCAATCGATGGCGTAGGGGAAACCGGAGACGAGCACTACCACGGTCTTGGGATTCGCGTGGTAAACCTCGCGGACCAGATCTTCCTGATCGAGGTCGATGGACTGGCGATCGCGATTCTCCATGGCTTCGCCGGGCGTGGGGCAATCGGCATCGTCCAGAGCGAAGCCCAAAAGCAGCCCTTTATAAAGGCCGCAGAGCGGATGATTGCCCACCACCACGACGGCGACGTCCGACGCCCTGGCGGCTTTGACGGCCGCGCCGCCGGTATTGTCCGCGGCGTAATTCACGGTAACGCGGGCGCCCAACTTCTTGCGGATCCCGTCGAGGGGCGACACGGTGTACGGCGGTAATCCGCTATACCCCTCGAGCAGAACGGCATCGGCGCGTGGACCGACGACGGCAATCGAATGGATGAGCTGCCGGTCGAGCGGCAGGAAATGATTGGCATTCTTCAGGAGGACCATCGATTCGAGCGAGACCTGGCGCGCGATGGCGTTGTGCTCTTCGGAATCGACCGGATCCGGCGCGCCTTTGAGCGCGGCGAATGGAGTGGATTCGGGAGGATCGAGGAGCCCCAACCGGAGGATGGTGCGCAGGTTCGGCCGCAGCGCCGCGTCGATATCGGCTTCCGTCAGCAGTTTGTCTTCGAGGGCGGCTTTGACATCTTTGCGGTAGCCATCGAGGAAATAGGTGATGCCGGCCTTAATGGTAGCCGCGGCGGCAGCTTTCCGGGTGGCGTAGAACTTGTGTTTGCTGACCTGGAAGCCGAAAGCTCCGGCGTCGGTGCAAATCAGGCCATCCACGCCCCATTCCTTTTCAGTTATGTTCCGGATGGCGGGATTGCTGGTCATGGGCACGTGGTTCCAGGCGTTGTACGAAGTCATGTAACTGCGCGCGCCGCCCTCCATGAATCCCATGCGAAATGGAACGGAGTAATATTCGCGGAAAAGGCGCGCGTCGAAATCCGACGACGAGCCGTAGCGGCCGCGTTCGTTGCTGTTGGCCAGAAAATGTTTCAAAAGCGAAGCTGCCTGCCAGTATTTCGGGTCGTCTCCCTGCAAGCCGCGAATCAGGGCTACGGCGATGGTGCCGTTGAAGAAGGGATCTTCGCCGTAACTTTCCGGCGTCCGTCCCCAGCGCGGATCGCGTGCCAGGTCGGCATTCGGCGTCAGCAGGATGAGGGCGGCGCGCGGCGATTTTCCATTCTCATAGATGTAGCGCGCCTCCGAGCCGATCACGGCGCCGGCGCGGCGAACCAACGCCGGGTCCCAGGTGCGCGCGAGCCCCACGCCTTCGGGAAACTGGGTGGTGGGGACGGGCCTGGCCGGCGCCAGGCTGGCCGGATCCATGTCCGAAAGGTCGAAGCCGAAGGTCTGCATCATCTTCAGCACACTTTGCGGGTCCTTCATGGCCTCCGCCGTCATCTGCTCTGCTCCACCGCCCAACACCACGCCGCTGATGGCTTCGCCGAGAGAGGTGCCTTTGATTCCCAGCCGCGGCACACGGACTCCCGACCTGCCCATGGCGGCGAGTTTCTCATCGAGCGTCATGAGCGACAGAAGGTTGTCGATGCGGGCTTCCGGCGGCAGGGCGGGGTTTTGAAACGGATACTGGTTCTGCGCCAGCGCGGGGGCAAGCACCACCGGGAGGATGAATAAAAGGATTTTCGCGCTCTTTGACATCACGGCTCCTTTTTGTGGAAAGAAGAGCAAAGCGGCCAGTCGGGACGCCGCGCTCCGCGTGACGCCGGCAAGGTCCGTTCCCAAAGGGAATTCCACGATATCATAGCGCTTCGGTACAGGTTTTCATGCTCGCTACAGCCAACTATTCCCGCCGCGCGCTGCTGAAAGGCGCGGGTCTCGGGGCGATGCTCCCGTTCGCGGGTTTTTCACAAGCGGGGCGCGGTACGGCCATCCTTCCCGCGGACAAGAACGCGCCAAACCGCGGGCTGCGCGACACGTGGCTGGCGCAAGCCGAAGCCGCCAAGCCCCGCCTCGCCGAGACTCCGGCAACGCCGCTCGGACTGGTGCGGCCGGTGGCCGACGGCTCTCGATACCTACGCTGGGACATGCCGCCGGACCCGGACAGGACCCCGCTGGCGGAGAGACGATTCCGCAAAGGCGACAGCTTCATACTCGATTTCGGGGGACATCGAACGGGCCATTTCGGGTTTCATCTTGCGGGCGACGGGCCCTCGGTGGACGCTCCCGCGCGCCTGCGAATCACGTTTGGAGAAGTGCCGGGCGATGTGGCCGAGCCGCTCTATCCGTACCACGGGCAGCTCAGCAGCGCGTGGCTTCCGGTGGAGACCATCACGGTGGATTACCTGCCGCAGGAAGTGCGCATGCCGCGGCGGTACGCGTTTCGCTACGTCAAGGTTGAAATCCTGGACACTTCGCCGAATTTCGCCGCGCGGTTCAGCAAAGCGACGGCCACCGGATTGAGTTCGGCCAGCAACCAGCCGCAAGCGCTGCCAGGGAGCGCGCCGGATTGGGTCCGCAAAGTGGACGAGGTGAGCCTGCGCACACTACACGACTGCATGCAGACCACCTTCGAGGACGGACCGCGCCGCGATCAACGGCTGTGGATCGGCGATTTGCGCTTGCAGGCGCGGGCCAGCTACGTCACCTATCCGAACCACGCGCTGGTAAAGCGCTGCCTGCTGCTGTTCGCGGCTTTACCGCGGGAAAGCGATGGATTTCTGCCGGCCTGCGTGTTCGAAAAACCCAGCCCGAGCACAACGGAGACTTTCATTCTGGACTATGCCGCGCTCTACGGCGCCATTGTGCTCGACTATGCGCGCGCCAGCGGCGATCTGGCTACCGCGCGGGCTCTCTGGCCGGTGGCGGCGCGACAGATGCAGCTCCTACAGACCTTCGTCGATGGCGACGGACTGTTTCGAATTCCGCGCAATTACTGGGCATTCATCGATTGGAGCCAGGAGTTGGACCGGGCGGCGCCGATGCAGGGAGTCATGCTTTACGGGTACGGGCAAATGAGCGCGCTGGCCCGGCTGCTGGGTGAGGAAGCGAGCGCCAGAGAGTTCATGGCAATCTCGGGGAAGATGCGGGCTGCGGCGCGGAAGCAGTATTTCGACCTGTCGCAAGGCGTGTGCGTAAGCGGGCCGCGCCACCAGATTTCGTGGGCCTCGCAAGCCTGGCTGGCGCTGGGCGGCGCACTTTCGCAGAGCGAGGCCGCGGGCGCATTGCGAAAAGCGGTGCTCGAAAACGAGCGCACGGTCCGCCCGGCAACGCCATATCTTTATCATCACGTGGCGGAGGCGATGGTGAATTGCGGGATGCGCGAGGAGGCCATGCGCCTGATTCGGAGCTACTGGGGCCTGATGGTGGAAGACGGCGCCGACACCTTTTGGGAAGCGTTCGATCCCAAGGACTCGAACTTCTCGCCTTACGGCGACGTACACATCAACAGCTTCTGTCACGCATGGAGCTGCACTCCGGCCTGGTTTTTCCGCGCCTGGAAGCTGGGGGTCTGACGGGCTACCGGCGATAGACCACGCCGCCCTTCATGACGAAGGTGACGCGCCGCAGCGCGGCAATATGCTGGAGCGGATCGCCCTCGACGGCGATGATGTCGGCGAGGAACCCGGGCTTGAGAGCGCCGATCTGGTTCTGCCAGTCGAGCAGCCTGGCACCGTTGAGGGTTCCGGCGCGGATGGCGTCGAGCGGTTTCATTCCGTACTGGACCAGCAACTCGAACTCGCGGGCCTGCGTGCCGTGCGGAAACGGCCCGACGTCGGAACCCACCGCGATGGGCACGCCGGCGGCGAGCTGCTTGCGGAATTCCTGGGCGTGATATTCCACGATTTCTTTTTCCAAGGCCTGTTGCGCGGCGGTGGGGGCCTTGGAGGCGAAATACTCCGAGATGGTGAAGGTGGGGACGGCGAAAATGTGCTTTTCGCGCATCAGGCGCATGGTTTCGTCGCTGAGCTGATCGGCGTGGTCGATGGAAGCGACGCCCGCGCGGGCGGCGTAGAGCGTTCCGGGCTCGCCGGTGGCGTGAACCGCCACGCGCCGGCCAACCCGCGAAGCTTCCTGGACAGCCGCGGCGAGTTCGGCCTGAGTGAACTGATAGGGCGTGGAAAACCGGCCGTCGCGAAAGGTGTCGCGCCCGGTTTCGTAGATCTTGATGAAGTCGGCGCCTTCCTTGAACTCCCTTCGGATGACGGTGACGAGTTCCAAGGCGTTATTGGCCCAGGTGGCGTTGGGCAGTACGTGCTGGTCGGGGTTAAACCCGACGGCGTCCTCATGGCCGCCCTCGATATCGATGGCGTTGCCGCTGATGCGCAGGCGCGGGCCGGGAAACGAACCGTTGTCGATGGCATTGCGAACGGCGGTATCGGCCGAGCCGGCGCCTTCGGTTCCCATGTCGCGTTCGGCGGTGAAGCCGGCCATCAAATCGTCGCGGGCGGCGAGAACGGCGGTCAGAGTCCGCTGCGGCACCGACTCCTGGACGGTCTGGAAATCTTCGGCGCCGGGATGCAGAAAGAGGTGAACGTGCGCGTCGATCAAACCTGGCAGCAGCGTCCGGTTGCCCAAATCGACGATTTCGGCGCCGGGAGGATGGCGCACGGCGGCACCGACTTCGCGAATGCGATCGCCTTCCACGAGGACTTCGCCGGGAGCGATCATGGTTCCTGCCTCGACGTCGAGCACGCGCGCCGCGTGGAGTACTATGGCACGCGGAGAGGTAGTCTGGGCGGCGGCCACGACCGAAAGGAGCCCGAACAGCAAACAATTGCGGGTGATCATCGGCAGCTATGGTAACGCAAGAAACGGGAGATTGCCTCCGCGTTCCAGTACCCACCAAGTACTTGTGCCACTGGAAAGTTTTGGGGGAAGGGTGCAAAGTGGAACACGCGGAGGAGATATGAGTGCCGCGGCTGAGCCAGCGCCCGTCGACGACGGATTCCCCAAGTTCATGAAGTATTGCAAGCGGTGCCAGACGCAAACGCCTCATCAGATTCGTTTAGGCGACGGCGTTTCGGCGGTTATTTGCCTGCCGTGCTGGCTCCGCGCGATGGCATACGAGCTGGAGCGTGACTAATAAAGGAATAACTATGTTTACTCGCGATTACCTTTCACGTTCGCAATTACTATTGGAGTATCTGATCGCGTTGGATTCGGAAGGTAGCGACAAGGAAGCCCCGCGGCGCCCGAACCATCCGGAGAAAGCGGAGATCGAGTTCCAGGAAACATAGCGGAGGGCACGTCTTCCGGACTTTGTTGGGTAACCTGCGCCGGCTCGCGGCAGGTCCGAGTAAGACGCCAGACCGCAGAAGCAAAACCGCCCATCCGGGCGGCCAAGCGCCGGCGTAGAGCCCCCGAAAGCGGCACAGAGCCCATCCGTCGCAATCCGGAATTTCTGCCAGAGCGAGCCGATTGTGGTTAGGGAGAACAAGAAGCTGTGGCGGGAACGTATCGGAGTCGAACCGATCAGCGGCTTTGGGGCCGCTCAGTGGTTTTGAAGACCACGCCCACCACCGGATGAATTACGCTCCCGAGCGAATGATACCACGGCACTTGATGCTGTTCTTTGGATGGCACACTGGGGCTTACTCGGGTGCGTGCGATACACTTTTCCACCAGCTTTCGCTTCGCCTTCCCGGCCTTCTTCATCGGCTCAGCCGTGTAGTCCGTGTCTACGACCATACTTCCTCCAAATAGATTGGAACTATCGGTTAAGGCCAGATCTCCGGATAATTCTGGATCAAATTCCGACGTTAGTTCGAAGTGAGGTAGCCGAACATGTACGCGAAATCCAGCGCGGGCCCGGCAAGGGCGATTTGGGTAGTGCCGGCAGCAATTACGATTCCGGTTTGATACTGAAACGGGTAGGTGCCGGCCGCGGCCGGTTCCCAGATCACGCGGGGAGAGACGCCGGAGTCGTCGAGAGGTTTACCGCTCCCGTGGTAGTGACAGAGAATTGAACGGTAGTAATGACCAGGCGGCAATGCACAGCCGCCAACCGCGGCGGGATCCTACAGGTAGCCGCTACGGTCAACGATCCGGATTACGCAGGCAGCGCCAGCGGTACTCTGGTGGTTTCACAGGCGGTGCCGATCGTCAGTTGGCCCGCGCCGGCCCCAATTACTTACGGCAGCCCGCTGGGCGCGGGCCAGTTGGACGCCACGGCCAATGTTCCAGGGGTCCTGGTTTATACTCCGGCATCGGGAACCGTGCTGCCTGTCGGGAACGGGCAGACTCTGGGGGCCGTCTTTACCCCCAGCGACACCGCCGATTACACCTCGGTATCGACATCCACCACGGTCAACGTCATTGTCTCGCCCTGCGACCCGCTGCAGAACGGCGCAATCAACGTAGGTGATGTGCAGCGCTTCATTAGCGAAGCACTGGGTGTAATGTCCGCGGCCAACGATGTGAGCGGAGACGGCGCAGTCAACGTGACGGATATCCAGATCGCACTTAATGCCGCTCGCGGCCTGAATTGCACTCCAGTATCACTTCGTTAAGTCTGGAATGGCGACCGGATTGGGCTACCACAGTAGCAGCGTTCGCGGGTCCGCGCGCCCAGCAGTCGGTGGATTTCAAGATGCGTCCTCGGAGGGTCCAGCCAGAAGTTTTTTGTTGCGAACCAAGCGACACGGCCAACTCGCGGCGTCGAGCGGTAGGAAATGCCTTTCGAATAGCAGCCTCCGAGTCCTCCCTACGCCCGGCCTTTCAGCCCTGATCGGGCTTGGACGAGTGGGCCAAATCGGCCGAACGGATATTTCCATCCGGATGCGATGCCGGAAGGGTAATTCGGAATGTCGAGCCCTCATTCGGCCGGCTCTCTACCGTAATGGCACCGCCATGCGCCTCTACTGCCCATTTGGCGATGGAGAGGCCGAGTCCCGTGCCGCCGGATTCCCGCACCCTTGCCTTGTCCACGCGATAGAAGCGATCAAAAATCTTGGTTTGATCGTCCAGAGGTATTCCCCGCCCATTATCGTGAACCTCGATGCTCACCAGGCCGTGCGTGTTGGCGGTGACGCGGGCCGAAACGGTTCCTCCCGGCGGCGAGTACTTCACGGCATTGTGGATCACATTGACCAGCGCCTGCCGCAGGAAAACCGAATCGCCCTCCACTTGTGCACTCTCGTTTCCTTCCACGCTCAGCCGCAGGCCCTTCTCCTCCATCAGGATTTCCAGAATTCCAGCAGCATCCCTGACCAGCGGCAACAGCGGAATCCTGGAGCGCTGTAAATGAATATGGCCGGAGTCCGCGCGAGAAATCGTCAGCAGGTTATCGAGTAAGGAGGTCAGCCGGTTTACTTCCTCGAGCATACTGCCAACGATGTCCCGGTACTCTGCGCGCGTACCATCCTTCTGTAACCCTACCTCGCCGACGCTTCGGATCATCGCCAATGGAGTCCGCAACTCGTGGGAGGCATCGGCCGTGAATCGCCGCAACTGTTCGAACGCGCGTTCCAGCCGGGCAAGGGTGTCATTGAAGACGGCCGCAAGCTGGCGCAATTCGTCGTCGGAATAGTCGTTGGCGAGGCGCTCGTCCAAGCGCTCCGGCGTGATCTCCTGCGCGCGGCGCGCGATCTGCTCGATAGGGCGGAGCGCGCGCCGGGCGAGGCTATAGCCAGCGAAACCCGCAGCCGCCAGTACTACCGGTAAGACCACGAGCGAGGCCAGCAGGAGATCTTTCACGCGCAATAGGAGCGGCTCCTCGCTATGAGCCAGGCGGATCAAAATACGCCGCCCCTCCAGGACGTGCACGCGGCTGACCATGCGCACCGGTGTGCCGTCGGACAGGCGGGACGTGCGTTCTGAGTAGCCGCCGACACCTTCTCGGGGCTGCACGGGGCCATCCAACGTGCGGCTGCCGAGCCTCTCGTTCCGTAAGAGCAATTGGCCGCCGGGTGTCAGAACTTCCAGATAGCGGTCAATCACCTCTTTCGATTCGGGATGATTGTGATAGTCCTCGCGCATTTGCATATGCCCGTCCGGCGAGAAGTAGAAAAGGCCTTCCACCGTCTCGATCTCCTGGACGGCGAAGTGGTCCATCTGCCCGCGCAATTGCCAGAACATGAGCACGCATGTTCCGCCCCATGCCATCACCAGCAGAGACGCCATGACGGCCACGTACCAGAGCGTGAGACGGGTTCGCAGATGGCGTGGGCGCAAGCGCACTAGAGACCGCTTTCTTCGCGGAGCACGAAGCCTACGCCACGCACGGTATGGAGGAGCTTGCGGGTGAACTGCCCGTCGACCTTACGCCGGAGGCGCAGCACTTGAGTATCGATCACGTTATCGATCGGCGTCTGGCGCGAGGTCTCACGCCAGACATCGCGCGCCAGCATCTCCCGCGAAACCACCCGTCCCTTGTTCTCGAAAAGGTACTCCAGCAGATCGAATTCGCGGGCTGTCAAATCAAGCAACTGGCCGGCGCGCAGAACGGAGCGCTGGGCTACGTCCATTTCCAAATCGGCCAACTGATAGCGCGGACTGTTTTCCGCTCCCCCGCGGCGCAGTAGTGCCCGCGCGCGCGCCAGCAATTCCGGAAAGGCGAACGGCTTCACCAGGTAATCGTCCGCGCCGGTATCGAGGCCGCGGACGCGGTCCTCGACGGCGTCGCGGGAGGTCAGCAGCAGTACCGGCGTCCTAATGCCGCGTTTCCTCAGCGTGGAAAGAATCTCGAACCCGTCATGGCCGGGAAGCATAACGTCCAACAACACCAGGTCGAACGGCTCCGCCTGAACCAAAAAAAATCCCTCTTCCCCGGTGTGCGCCACGTGAACCGAGTAGCCGTCGGCCTCCAGGCCTTCGCAAAGGGCCTGTGCCATTTTCTGCTCGTCCTCGACCACAAGGATATTCACGCTTCCTTTATAGGGGCGCGAGGCCCCCACTTGCAAGTGTCGGGTTCCTGATATTTCCCTGACATTGGCGTCAGGAACATTTCAGGAAGTCTTCAGGCGAAAGTTGGCGGGTCCGATGCTAAAAACGGAGCAGAGCGCACAGAAGGGTGCGCATCCGAAAAGAGATCCGATGCTGTCACAGGGCCTTGCCAAAAAGGTCACCGTTCATCTGAACGAAGACACCAGCGCTCAGAGCGATTTTCTGAGTCGCGAGATCATTTCCCTGCTCTTGAGGGAGGGTGTGGCCGGCGCAACGGTGCTGAGGCCGGAAGCAGGCTTCGGGACACATCACCGGGTACACACGAAAGAAGGCGGCATCGACACGGCGCACCACATGCCCTTACGCATCGAATTCGTGGAAGCGGCGGAAAAAGTCGAGAACATTTTGCCCGCGCTTTTGGAACTGGTCACCGATGGGCTGATTGAAGCGCACGATACGGTGATTCTCAAAGTCGCGGCCGGAAGCGCCAGATGAGAGCGGGTTATGCCTGGATTGCTTCCATTTTATGCGCTGCCGGGTGGGCACAGCCGCGCGTTCTCACGCTCATCCAAGCAGAGCAGACCGCACTTCAGAACCATCCACAGATCGCCGCGGCGAATCTCGAAGCGGAGGCCAGCGGATTCGCCGTCCAGGAAGCGCGCGCGCCGTATTATCCAACTCTTTCCGGGAACGTCACCGGCGTGGGAACCGAGCACGGGTCGGTGCTGTCGGCGGGAGCCGTGACGACTTCCAGCATTTACAGCCGCGCAGCAACAGGAATTGCCGCAAACCAGCTCATCACCGATTTCGGACGCACGGGAAGCCTGGTAACGAGCGCCAAACAGCGCAACGCCGCCAAAGACGCCGATGTCGTGAACACACGCGCCGAAGTGTTGATTGAAGTGCAGCAGGCCTATTATCAGGCGCTGGCAGCGCTGGCGGTTGAGAAGGTAGCGCAGGCAACGCTCGATTTGCGGCAGCTTACTCTGCGCCAGGTATCGGCTCTCGCCGCGAGCGCGCTGCGCTCTAAAGTCGACGTGAGCTTCGCGGAAGTCGCCGTTTCCCAGGCGCAATTGGATTTGCTCCACGCGCAGAATGACGCTCGCGCGAGCCATGCGCGGCTTTCGGCGGCCATGGGGTACGACCGGGACCGTCCGTTCACCGTGGCCGACGAAGCGCTGCCAGCTTCCTTGAATCCGGATGTTGACGGCCTCATCGCGGAGGCTCTAAACGCGCGCCCCGATTTGGCCGTGCTGCGATTCAATCGCGATTCGCTGCGCAGCTTCGCGCAGGCGGAGAAGAAACTGAGCGACCCGACAATCAGCGCGGGCGCAGTGGCCGGCGTCGCGCCTGTCCGCGACGACCGCCTGGTGGAAAGCTACAGCGCCGCTGGTGTCAACATCAACATCCCGATACTGAACGGCGGACTATTCAAGGCGCGCCGCGAGGAAGCGGAAGCGCACGCATCGGCAGCCGAAAAGGGCGCGGAAGCGCTGGCGGTGCGAGTGGCGCGCGACGTACAAATCGCATGGCTGAACGCGAACGATGCCTTTCAGCGCATGGATGTGACAGCCCGCATGGTGACCGAGGCCGACGAAGCGCTGCGGCTCGCGCAGGCGCGGTACGACGCGGCGCTGGGCAGCATCGTGGAACTCAATCAGGCGCAGGTGAACCAGGCTGCCGCGCAGGTCGCCGAGGCCACCGCCAAATACGAATATCTGAGCCGGCGAGCCGATCTCAATTTCGCCATGGGAGCCCTGCAATGACGTTTGGAAATGCTCTATTTGCGACGGCCGCCGCCGCAGGCCTGTTGGTGTTCTCGTCATGCTCCCGCCGGGGCGAGGCACAAGTCTCATCACCAGCGCCGGATGCGCGAACCGTCGCGGTGGCCAAGGTAACCCGCGCCGATCTCTCCAATGGCGTAAATCTCACGGCCGAGTTCGAGCCCTTCCAGGAGGTCGATGTGATGGCCAAAGTATCGGGCTACATACGCGACATCCAGGTGGATATCGGCGACCGCGTGGCCAAAGACCAATTACTGGCCACGCTCGAGATTCCAGAGATGCAGGACGATCTGGCGCGCGCCAGTGCGGCAACCGCCGAAGCCAGTGCCGATCTCGCGGCGGCGCGCGATGAATTGCAACGCGACGAATCGGCCCACCAGATGGCGCACATCTCGTATACGCGCATTCTGGAGGTCGCGCAGAAAGAAAAAGGCATTGTCCCGCAGCAGGAAGTGGACGAAATCCACTCCCGCGACCTGGTAGCGGAAGCGCAAGTCTCGGCGGCGAAATCGCACATCGCGGCCTGCGAGGAGCGCATTCGCGTGAGCCAGGCCGAGCAATCGCGCTATCAAACCATGTTTGAATACGCCCGCATCACGGCGCCATTTGCCGGGGTGGTAACCAAACGGTTCGCGAATACCGGCTCGCTGATCCAGGCGGGAACGGCATCGCAGACGCAAGCGATGCCGGTGGTCCGGCTCTCCGAGAATGGATTGCTGCGGCTGCAACTGCCGGTGCCGGAGCCAGACGTGCCGCTGGTGCGTTTAGGCGAGCCTGTGGATGTCAATGTCTCCGCACTGCACCGGACATTTCCCGGCGTGGTGAAGCGGTTTGCCGACAAGGTGGAAGAATCCACGCGAACCATGAAGACCGAAGTGGATGTCCCCAACCCAAGTCTCACGCTGGTGCCGGGAATGTACGCCGAAGTGGATCTGTTGACCGAGCGACGGCAGCAGGTGCTCGCGGTACCCGCGGAAGCGATCGACGGTTCGGGCGCCCACACGCGGGTGTTCGCGGTCCGTGCGGGAAGCATCGCCGTCATACCGGTGCGGCTTGGATTGGAGAACGCCAGCGTTGTGGAGATCCGGTCGGGCGATCTGCACGATGGCGAAGAAGTGGTGGTGGGATCGCGCTCCGGGCTGAAAACCGGGGATCCCGTGCAGCCGAAAGAGATGAATCAATAGCCATGTCCCGATTTGCCATCAACACACCTTACTTCATCGTGGTGGCGTGCCTGATTCTGGCGATATTGGGCTCGGTCAGCGTGGCGCGCATGCCGGTGGACATGTTCCCGTCGATGAATATCCCGGTCGTGGTAGTGGCGACGTTTTATTCCGGCATGCCGCCAGAGCAAATCGAGGGCGATATCACGTACCACCTGGAGCGCTTCTTCACTCTGGCTGCGGGCATCGACCACATCGAATCGCGTTCCCTGAACGGTGTCAGCATTATACGGGTTTATTTCCAGTCGAACACTAACGCCGACATCGACGCCGCTACCATCGCGAACCTGGCGGTAGCGGACATGAAGGACCTGCCGCCGGGGACCTTGCCGCCGGTGGTGCTCAAGTCGGACGCTTCCAGCATTCCGGTTTGCCTGGTGACCATGAACGGGGACGGCATGACGGACGGCAATCTCAAAGATATTGCCCAGAATTTCGTGCGCAACCAACTGGCGAGCGTGCCCGGCGCGTCCATTCCGCAGCCTTTCGGCGGACCGTGGCGGCAGATCCAGTTTTATGTCGATCCCTACAAGCTGGAAGCGCGCCAGATCAGCCCCATGGATGTGGTGCGGGCGCTCAATCAGGCGAACGTCATCCTGCCGGCCGGCGACGTGCAGATCGGCAATCTGGATTACAACATCTACTCCAACGCGCAGTTCGATTTGAAGAACGCCAACCAGTACCCCATCAAGATGAACGGCGAGAATCCCGTTCTCATGTCGGACGTCGGCGAACTGCGGGATGCGCACGCCCTCCAATACAACGTGGTGCACGTGAACGGGCAGCGATCGGTATATCTGCCCGTTATGAAGCAGGGCGGCGACTCCAACACGATCGCAATTGTCGACGGCGTGCGCAAGACCGCCGGTCATCTGGTGGATGTGCCGTCCGCGATGAAGACGGGCGTGGTGTTCGATCAGTCGCGATTCGTCCGCACCGCCATCGAAACCCTGCTGCACGAAGGCGGCATCGGGCTGTTTCTGACGTGCGTGATGATCCTGGTATTTCTGGGCAGCTTTCGCGCCACGGTTGCAGTGTTCTTTTCCATTCCGCTATCGATCTGCGCCACTTTTTTCGTGTTGCAACTCGGCGGATCTTCCATCAACAGCATGGTGCTGGGCGGCCTGGCACTGGCGCTGTCGCGGCTCATCGACAATTCGGTGGTCGTGCTCGAAAACATCTATCGTCATTTGGAAATGGGCGAGCCTTCGCGGGTGGCAGCGGAAAACGGCGGACGCGAGGTCGCTCTACCGGTACTGGCGTCCACGCTCACCACTGCCGTGGTGTTTTTTCCGGTGACGCTGCTCGCCGGCGTGAGCAAATTTCTCTTTTCGGCGCTGGCGCTGGCAGTGGTGGTTTCGCTGTTCGCATCGTTCCTGGTCGCGATGACGGTGGTGCCGCTGTTTTGCGCGCGCTTTTTGAAGGGGCATGCCGCCGAACATCGGGCGGAGGCCGAGGCGGTCAAGGCGGGTGGATTCAACCGTGCATTTAACGCCGGATTCAATCGCCTGCTGGGTGCGTATGAAGCCATCGTCCGCCGCGTGGTCGCCGTCCCGGTCACGGTGTTGGCGATCTTCTTCTTAGGCTTTGGGGCCAGTCTGCTGCTGTATACCCGATTGGGCTTTTCCTACTTCCCGCAAACCGATGCGGGACAGTTTGTCATCACCTTTAAGGCCCCTTCGGGGACTCGTCTGGTTGCGACGGAACGGGAGGTCGCGCGCCTCGAGGACATCGTCAAGCGAGTGGTGAGTCCAGGCGACCTCAGTATCCTCGTTGACAACATCGGTGTCGATAACGGTTTCTCAGCGGTCTATACCACCAACGCCGCCATGCATACCGGTTTCGTGCAGGTCGGCCTGCGCGAAGGTCATCACACCGGCAGTTACGACTACATTCGCAAGATTAAAGAACGGCTCTCAAGAGAAATGCCGGAAATTACGCCGTTCTTTTCCACCGGCAGCCTGGTGGACGCGGTGGTCAGCATGGGCGCGCCGGCGCCCATCGATGTTCAAATCGCGGGAGCCAGCCTGGACGCCGACAATCGCGTGGCGCAGAACATTGCGGCCGAATTGCGCGACTCCCGCCAGGTCGGCGATGTCTTCATGCCGCAGGACCTCGATTATCCGTCCCTGCGCATCGATGTCGATCGCCTTCACGCCGCCAAACTTGGCCTCACGGAGCGCGAGGTTCTCACCAACGTCATCACATCCCTCACTTCGAACCAGATGATCGCCCCGAACCTGTGGATCGACCCGCGCAACGGCAACAATTACTTCCTGACCGTTCAATATCCCGAATCCCAAATCCGTTCCGTGCAGGACCTGCGCTCGATCCCGCTGCACGCCGAATCGGTGAACGCGCCGACCCGCCTCGACATGATCGCCAACATCGAACGCATGCAAGCGCCCACCGAAGTGGATCATTACCAGATCCGCCGAAAACTCGATATCTACGTGCGCCCAGCCAGCGAGAACCTGGGCGCGGCCGCGGACGAGGTGCAGAAGATCGTCGACCGCCAAAACGTTCCGTCGAACGTCAACGTGGCGATTCGCGGCAGCGCGCAAGCCATGCACGCCTCGTTCAGCAGTTTCGCCTTGGGTCTATATCTAGCCGTGGCCCTGCTTTACCTGATTTTGGTAGCTCAGTTCCGCTCGTTTATGGACCCGTTCGTGATTCTGCTGGCCTTGCCGCCGGCCATTTCAGGCGTGCTTGTCGTTCTGGTGTTAACCGGGACCACGCTCAATGTGATGTCGCTGATGGGAGTGGTCATGCTGGCGGGAATCGCGATGTCAAACAGCATTCTGATCGTCGAGTTCGCGCACCATCTGCGGACCGAAGGACGGGGTATCCGCGAGGCGGTAATCGAATCCTGCCGCGTACGCCTGCGCCCGATCCTTATGACGTCGCTCGCGACCATCATCGGGCTGTTGCCCATGGCGCTCAAGATGGGCGAGGGAAGCGAGTCGTATGCGCCGCTGGCGCGGGCGGTGATCGGGGGCCTGACGGCTTCGGTACTTCTGACCGTGTTTCTGGTGCCGGCAGGGTTCACGAAAGTTTACGAAGTGCTCGCATCTACGAGCCACAAAAGTTAGCCGAAAAGGGGGACCAATCATGCGTTGGTTGTTGGTATCGTTTTCCGTCGCGGCACTGCTGGGAGCAGTCGCATTTCCGGCGGCCGCACAAGTGAAGAACCAAAAGAAGAAATCAGCCGCCAAAGATCCACAGGATTCTATCGAGGTAGTGGGGCACATTCCAGCCACGGGAGGGCCAATCACCCGCTTTCTCACCACCCAGCACTACAGCAGCTACTACCTTTACGCCGAGCACGAGACAGGGCAGGCAGTAACCATGATCGATGTTACGAAATCATCCCAGCCGCGCCTGCTGGCCGATGTGGCGGCGGCGCTACCAGGCGCTTCGGATCGCCTGGCGGTGGTGGCGGGCACGGCAGCATTGGTTACGAATGCGCCCGCGGCCCCGGCGCCTCTGCCCAATCAGACCATTCGCATCATGGACTTCTCCGATCCACAGCACCCCAAGGTGACGCGTGAGTTCTCAGGCGTTACCGCAACAACGCGGGATGACCGGCGCGGATTGATTTTCGTGGCGAACAGCGAAGGAATATGGATTCTTCAGCAACACCTGGCGGAAGATCCCGAAGTGGAGAAGGCCTACGCGAATTACGTTTTCTATTCGCATTAGGGGTTCGCAACGACGGCGGTTGCAGCCTACTGCCCGCTTGTACTGAATTGAGAGGTCGCTCTGGAGTATTTGCTTTTATAAGGCTTCGAGCCAAGCCAGAGTGCCGCTCCGCCGTTCGCCGGATGGGCTAATCGAGATCGATTGCGGCTTATTGTGGCGTACTCCTTGGGGGGGCTCCGCGCGGCTCCGTGAATTGGCGGACGATCGACGTTCCCGGGTGAATGATGACAAGCGGGTTGAGGATCACGCAAGATTCCGCACATGGTTTTCGAAAGCGGGCCTCCGGCGTGCACAAACCATCCGCATGCCTGGCGAGAGAAATCCCAGATATACCCCTCCGCGAGCTCCGGACGATTGGGCGCATGTCGAATCCCTTTTCGAGCGGCTCGGCCTCGGCCGCATCAGCCGAACTGTACCGCATCGGGCGCTTTGGGCCATGTACGTGTTCGTGAATGGGCTGGTCAGCGTTGGCCTTCTGGCTGCCCTGGCGGTTCTTACCGGAGTACCGTTCATCTTCCCATCGGTAGGACCAACGGCTTACCAACTGTTTTTTTTACCCCGTTCGAAGACCTCGACTCCGCACAATACGCTATTGGCTCACCTGATCGGTCTGGTTTGCGGCTACATCGCTTTCCGGGCGAGCGGCGTGCCGGTCTGGACGGCGATGATGAAGGAAGGCTTCGACTTCCGGCCGGTGGTGGCCGCGTCGGTTTCCCTGGCGGTGACAGCGGCATTGATGATTCTGCTTCACGCGAGCCACCCACCGGCCGGGGCAACGACGCTGATTGTGTCCCTGGGGCTCATCACCAACATCACAGACCTGGCAGTGATCGAAACCGCCGTACTCGTCATCACCGCGCAAGCCTTCTGTGTGAACCGGCTGGCCGGATTGCCCTACCCCGTGTGGCGGGGGCCCAGTTCCTCGACCGGGTAGGATGCAACAGCCTGGCCGGCAGAATGTTCCCGCCGCTTCCAATCTTGCCGTATTTTTCGATGGGCCATGGGATCTAACATCCATTGGAATGCTCTGTGCTTAATCGTGGAGGACTCTGGCTGGATCAATGGATACACAGCCTGCAACCAGAGCGGCGACCACTGCAACTTTTGAATACCGGACTGCGAACCGCACCCGGGGAACCAGGTTCGCCGCGACGATCATTCTGTGCGTGCTCGCCGTGGTGTATATCCGCGCAAATGTGGTCAACGTTCTCAACACCTGGTCGCGGCCGAACGATTTCGACGTTTATTACCGGGCAGCAAAAGACATCGCCACCGGCGTGAGCCCCTATGAGAATCCGGCGTACTTCTACCCGCCCGCGGTAGCTTTTCTGGTGACGCCTATCGCGTGGATGGGCTATCAGACAGCGCGCTGGACCTGGTTCGCGCTGTCTCAGGGCATGCTGCTTGCGGCGGCCTGGTTGACGTGGCGCGCCTCGGGACGGTGCCTTCTCGGACTGGGTTGCGTCGCTTGGGTGTGGGCGATGGGCGGCGCTTCGGTGGAAACGCTCCGCATCGGTCAATTGAGCCCGGTGCTCCTGGTAGCGATCGCCGCGGCTTACGACGGGCGCGTATGGGTCCAGGACACCGGGGTGAGCGCTGCCTTCGCGCTCAAATACTTTCCCGGCATCCTGGCAGTAGCGCTGTGGCTGCAACGTGGATGGCGCGGCATACTCAAACTCGCCGGCATCGCGTTTCTTTCGGTATCGGTTCCGTGGTTGGTGCTGGCCGGTTTCTTCACCGGGCCCAAATTCGCCTTAAAAGCGCACTACTGGCTGGGTACGCCGGCAATGTTCAACTGGTCTTTGCCGTCGCTGGT
>Ga0335072_10003672_pt1 | contig 23046 bp, 16 predicted proteins | sample Lox_Sample_21_FD_206725 | JGI IMG/M metagenome (GOLD analysis project Ga0335072, IMG submission 206725) | Soil microbial communities from Loxahatchee National Wildlife Refuge, Florida, United States - Lox_Sample_2.1 | ecosystem: Environmental > Terrestrial > Soil > Wetlands | place: USA...
GCTCCGCTGCGCTCGGCGCGCAGGATTGCAGAGGACCCTTCGCATGGCTGACGCGCGAGCGGCGATCCTCGACCGCATTCGGTCGGCCGTGGGGACGCAGGCCGATCCGGTTGCCGACTACGCTGCGGTTCCGCGAACATACATCCGGAAAGGTGCACTGGATGCAGCAGGGAGGCTGCGGCTGTTCGAAGAACGGCTGAAGGACTACGACACACAGGTCGTGGAAGCCGACGCTGATTCCCTGCCCCGGACGATCGCATCGATCCTGCGCGGGCATGATCAGAAGAAGGTGATTGCGGCGGATGGCTTGCCGGCGGAGATTCTGCCTGCCGATTTCACGTTTATTGCGGAGCGCGGGGTGAATCTCGAGGATCTGAATTCGTGCGACGGCATGGTGACCCTTTGCACGGTGGCGATTGCGTTTACCGGATCGATTGTTCTAACTCACGGTCCTGGCGAAGGGGCACGCCGGCTGACGCTGGTTCCGGATCGCCATCTGTGCATTGTGCGCGCCCAGCAGATCGTCGAAACGGTTCCCGAAGCCATCGACCGGCTCGCTCCCTTCGCCACGCATCCGCTGACTTTTATTTCCGGACCGTCGGCGACGGCGGATATCGAGATGACGCGGATTCGTGGGGTGCATGGGCCACGTTTTCTGGACGTTGTGATGGTGCGGTGAAAGCACAGGTACCGTCGAATATTTTGCCGGCTGGCAACTTATTTTTCGTTTTTTCTTCTCCGGACCCTGACCGAAGTAATGTCGCCCTCACTTCGGTGTAAGCGCCTGTATTGACTGTCACATGCAAATGTCGCCATCACCTGTTATGCTCTGTGGTTCCCGTGATACGGTTCCTGAGTGCGCTCGGGTACCGGAAGCGGAGAGCAAACAAACAGTTTCCTGGAGGGTGTGTGTCCGTTAACGCCTGGGTGTGTGTTTTTCTTGCCGTGAGCGCCTTGTCGCTTACTGCGGTGCAACGGTTCATGAGGGGGCGTATGAAGAATCTCTTTTCGCGGCGCGGGGCACGATTCGCCTGCCTGATGGCCACACTCCTGGCGCTCGGTCAGGGCGGAGCTTTCGCACAGGACACAGGCGGAGGGGAAGCCAACCTGCGGCTCCCGGATTTGTCGAGTGTGAGTTTTTGGGGCATGAACGGGCATTCTCTGCTGTCGATCGGATTGCTCTTCTGTGTCGGCGGACTGCTGTTCGGGCTGACGATCTATGTACAGCTGAAGAACCTGCCGGTGCACCGCACCATGCGCGAAATCTCAGAGATGATCTATGAGACCTGCAAGACGTATCTGTCAACGCAGGGCAAGTTCATCCTTCTGCTCTGGGCATTCATCGCGGTGATTATCGCCCTGTATTTCGGCTATCTGGCGCCGGTACCTGGCAAGTCGATTGGCGTTACATTGCCGATTATTCTGGCGTTCTCGCTGGTCGGCATCGCGGGCAGCTACGGGGTAGCGTGGTTCGGCATCCGCGTGAACACCTTCGCAAACTCCCGGACAGCGTTCGCCGGTCTGAAGGGCAAACCCTATCCGGTCTACGCGATTCCGCTGAAGGCGGGCATGAGCATCGGCATGCTGCTGATCTCGGTTGAGCTGCTCATCATGCTGTTCATCCTTCTGTTCATCCCGCGGGATTATGCGGGCCCCTGCTTCATCGGATTCGCGATTGGCGAATCGCTGGGTGCGGCGGCGCTGCGAATCGCCGGCGGTATTTTCACCAAGATCGCCGACATTGGCGCCGACCTGATGAAGATCGTCTTCAAGATCAAGGAAGACGATGCGCGCAACCCGGGGGTGATCGCCGACTGCACGGGTGACAACGCGGGCGACTCCGTCGGGCCCAGCGCAGACGGCTTTGAAACTTACGGCGTCACGGGCGTGGCCCTGATCACGTTTATTTTGCTGGCGGTTAAGGATCCGACGACCCAGGTGCAGCTGCTGGTATGGATCTTCGTCATGCGCGTGGCCATGCTGCTTTCGAGCGCGGGCGCGTACTTCCTGAACAGCGCCATCGCACACGCGAAATACGCCAACTCCGACGAGATGGATTTCGAGACGCCGCTGACGTCGCTGGTCTGGATCACCTCGATCGTTTCCATCATCCTCACCTATATCGTCTCGAAGCTGATGATTCCTGACCTCGGCGACGGTACCCTTTGGTGGAAGCTGGCTTCGATCATCTCCTGCGGAACGCTCGCTGGCGCGATCATCCCCGAACTGGTCAAGATTTTCACCTCGACCAAATCGAGCCACGTGAAAGAAGTGGTGACCTCCGCGCAGGAAGGCGGAGCCTCGCTGGGGATTCTGTCCGGATTTGTCGCCGGCAATTTCTCGGCGTACTGGCTGGGACTTTGCATGGTCGCGCTGATGGCGCTCGGCTACTACTTCACCATAGGGCTGTCGATGGCCAGCCTGATGCAGGCTCCCGCCGTCTTCGCGTTCGGCCTGGTTGCGTTCGGATTCCTGGGTATGGGGCCGGTCACGATTGCCGTGGACTCCTACGGGCCAGTGACGGACAATGCTCAATCGGTCTATGAGCTGTCCCTGATCGAAAATGTCCCGGGGATCGAAGGCGAGCTGAAAAAGGACTTCAACATCGATGTGAAGTTCGAGCGTGCTAAGCATCTGCTGGAAGCCAACGACGGCGCCGGCAACACCTTCAAGGCCTCGGCCAAGCCGGTGCTGATCGGCACAGCCGTGGTCGGCGCAACCACGATGATTTTCTCGATCATCATGGCCCTGACCAACGGACTTACCCATAACGTGCAGAACCTTTCGCTGCTGCATGCGCCTTTCATGCTCGGGTTGATTACCGGCGGCGCGATGATCTACTGGTTCACCGGCGCTTCCACGCAGGCTGTCACCACCGGTGCCTATCGCGCGGTTGAGTTCATCAAGGCGCATATCAAACTCGAGGGCGTAGAGAAAGCCTCTGTCGCCGACAGCAAGAAGGTGGTGGAGATCTGCACGAAGTACGCGCAAAAGGGGATGTTCAACATTTTCCTCGCCGTCTTCTTCGCAACTCTCGCCTTCGCCTTTGTTGAGCCGTTCTTCTTTATCGGCTATCTGATCTCCATTGCGGTCTTCGGGCTGTACCAGGCGATCTTTATGGCGAATGCCGGCGGCGCCTGGGACAACGCAAAGAAAGTGGTTGAGGTCGATCTGAAGCAGAAGGGGACGCCTCTGCACGACGCAACGGTGGTTGGAGACACTGTGGGCGATCCTTTCAAGGACACCTCGTCGGTAGCCATGAACCCGGTGATCAAGTTCACGACGTTGTTCGGATTGCTGGCCGTCGAACTGGCGGTCACGCTCGGTCAGGGGAATCACACGCTGGCGATCGCACTGGCGATAATCTTCTTCCTTGTATCGATGTTCTTCGTTCGGAAATCGTTCTATGGAATGAGGATTGGCTCCGACACCGGCAAGTGATCTCTTTTACGGATCGAGAGAGCGCCGCCTGGCAACGGGCGGCGTTTTTCTTTGCGCAAGGCGCTAGCAGGGCCTCTCGTCACGGGAATCTCGTAAACCCTTGTAAACCATAACTTTGCGTTGTGGATTTTATCGGGTTGCGATTCTCTTCCGGCAGAACCGACGCGGGCGCGTGGCCACTAACAGCTGCGTCGACGGTCATGCTATGGGCTGCGGAACCACTGGCTTTCCTACGACTTTCGTGGCCTTGCTGCGCAAATCGGCTGAAATTCGACCCCCGATGTGCCGAAGAATGGCCATCGGCAATTGGAGTCGGCCGTCGCTCGCCATGCCGCCGAGAAAAAGAGACGCCCCGGCCAGGCGTCCGGACTTCGCAAGTCCGGCCAGGGCCCGGGACGCGAATCCGGGAGAACGAACGTTGATTTCCCTCAAGAAATATCTCGACCAGAAAGATCTGCGGCCCCATCCCAGCGATACTCCGGACGAAACCGTACGGTGTTATCGCGCGCTGCTTCTCGCCATCGGCAAAAGCGCCGTCCACGGCAGCCCTGCGCTTGGCAACGATCTGGAAAGCGCTCTCAAAGGGCTGGAGCACCGCCTCTCCATTCATTCCTCGCCCTCCGCGCTTCTGCACACGGAGAAGCAGGTCGAGGTCCAGCTGCAGGAGTGGGGGTCACGCACCGCCGAGCACTTCAAAACCAGGGCCGACGAGGTCAAGGAACTCCTCATCGCTCTGGCCAAAACCGCCGAGGCGGTCGGCGACCGCAACCAGGGTTATACGAGCCAGTTCAAAGACCTGACCAAACGCCTCGAAACCATCGCCGACCTCGACGACCTGACCCAGATCCGCACCTCGGTGGTCGCCAGCGTTAAGGAGCTCAAGACCCACGTCGAACAGATGACGCGGGACAGCAAGCAGCTCGTCGATCAGCTGCGCTCCGAAGTCACCACCTACGAAACGCGTCTCAAAGCCGTCGAGAATCTGGTTCTGAAAGACGAACTCACCGGGGTTGCCAGCCGCCGCAGCGTCGAGGAACGCATGCAGCGGTGCATCGAAAACAAGCTGGCCTTCTGCGTAATCATGATCGACCTCAACGGATTCAAGCAGGTCAACGACAAGTACGGCCATCTCGCCGGCGACGATCTGCTTCGCCAGTTCGCCATGGAGTTGCAAATGTACACGCGCTCCGGCGACATGGTCGGGCGCTGGGGCGGCGACGAATTCATCGTGTTGCTGTCGGCCGACACCAACGGCGCCTCCAGCCACATGGACCGCATTCGCGAATGGGTCTTCGGCAAATACACCATTCAGCGCGGCGCGAACAAAGACGCCACCGTGATCCACATGGATGCGTCCCTCGGGCTGGCCGAATGGAAAGACGGAAACACCATGCAGGAAGTCGTCGCCGAAGCGGACATGGCCATGTACCGCGACAAGAACAAGAGCCGGGCGAAGGCGGCAGCGGCTCAGGCCGACCACGCCATGGCGTAATGGGCCAGGTGGCAGCAGGTTTTGCGCGCGGCGACCGGGGGCTGGACTACTCCAGATCGTCCTCGGCCGCTGCCGCAACCGGAACCCCGCCCTGCCGCTTCATCAACAAATACCCGCGAATAAACGGATCAAGAAACCCGTCGAGAACCTTATCCACATCGCCGACCTCAACCTTGGTCCGGTGATCCTTCGCCATGCGATACGGCTGCAGCACGTAAGACCGGATCTGTGAGCCGAAGTTGATGTCGAGTTTGGAATCCTCGAGCTTCTTCGTCGCGGCCTGTTTCTTTTCCAGCTCGTACTCATAGAGCCGGGAGCGGAGCATCTTCATCGCCTTGTCGCGATTCTTGTGCTGCGAGCGCTCGTTCTGGCACTGCACCACGATGCCGGTCGGAATGTGCGTGATGCGCACCGCCGAGTCGGTGGTGTTGACATGCTGTCCGCCCTTGCCGCCGGATCGATAGGTGTCGGTACGAATCTCGTCGGGCTTGATGTCGATCTCGATGGAGTCGTCGATCTCGGGCGATACGAATACTGACGCAAACGATGTATGCCGACGCTTGGCCTGATCGAACGGCGAGATGCGGACCAGGCGATGCACGCCGGTTTCGCCGGAAAGCAGGCCAAAGGCGTACTCGCCGGTGATGGTGAAGGTCGCCGACTTGATGCCGGCCTCTTCGCCGTCCTGGTAGTCGTTCATCTCGGTCCTGAAGCCCTGCTGCTCGGCCCAGCGCAGATACATGCGCATCAGCATCTCGGCCCAGTCCTGCGACTCGGTCCCGCCCGCGCCCGGATGCACGGTGACAATGGCGTTGAGCGGATCGGTCTCGCCGGAGAGCATGGTGCGCGATTCCATCTGCTCGGCCACGTCGGCCAGCGTTTTGATCTCGCGCTCCAGATCGGGCTCCACCGCCTCTCCCTCCCGTGCGAGGTCGAAGTAGGCTTCGACGTCGCCGGTGCGGCGCTCGAGTTCGGCATCATCGGCCAGCTGCGCTTCGATGCGTTTGCGGTCGCGCATCAGCGGCTGCGACTGCGCAGGGTTCGACCACAACGCCGGATCGGCGAGCTTCGTTTCGATGGCAGCTAGCTGAGTTTTGAGCCGGGTCGAGTCAAAGATACTCCCGCAGACCGCGCACTTTTTCGCGGACGGGAGCGTAAGCGAATTCAAGATCGGAGAGCATTGCCCCATTCTATCGAATGGAGCAATGCAGCCTGTAGCCGGTAGCCTGTGGCGGTTAGCGATGGACGCGAACCGGCAAAAATCAAGCTACAGGCTACTGGCCACAGGCTACCGGCTGCTTCTAAAGCCCCAGGTCCGTCAGCCCCGGATGATCCGCCGGCCGCTTGCCCAGCGGCCAGTGGAATTTGCGATCGGCTTCCTGGATGGGCACGTCGTTGATGCTCGCCTCACGACGGCGCATCAGGCCGTTCTCGTCGAACTCCCACAGCTCGTTGCCGTGAGCGCGAAACCAGTTGCCGGAGTCGTCACGAAATTCGTACTTAAACCGAACCGCCATCCGGTTCTCGCGAAATCCCCACAGCTCCTTGATCAGGCGGTAGTCCAGTTCGCGGGCCCATTTTCTCTTCAGGAACTCGACAATCGCTGCGCGCCCCTGAAGAAACTCGCCGCGATTCCGCCAGCGGCTGTCTTCTGTATAGGCCAGCGCCACGCGCTCCGGATCGCGCGTGTTCCAGGCATCTTCGGCCAGGCGGGCCTTCTGAACAGCAGTTTCAACGCTAAACGGCGGCAGTGGAGGACGAGGTTCGGTCATCGATCGGTCTCCTTCGAGGCACCACTCCTAAGATGACCGCGAGGAGGCAAACGGCGCAACACAGATATGCGAACACGTCGCCATACCGCGTATAGAACGTCAGGTCCGACTTGTATCCATAGCGCGCCACCAGTGAGGTGATCGTATGCCGTGGCGCCGAAACCGTCACGCGCCCCCAGGGGTCGATCGCCGTCGTCACGCCATTGTTCGTATCGCGCAGGATCCACCGGTCGTTCTCAATCGCCCGCATCCGTGCCATGTTCAGGTGCTGCCACGGCGCGCTGGTATCGCCGTACCAGCCGTCGTCGGAGATGTTCACCAGCACCTGCGCGCCATTCTTCGCAAACTCGCGTACCTCATCGGCAAAGACCGATTCGTAACAGATGAAGACACCAAAGGTGTGGCCATCGGCCTGAAAGACGCGGCGCTCGTGACCGCGATTAAGATCGACCAGCTGATGCGTCAGCTTTTTTGCAAAGAAAAACAGATCGCGATACGGCACATATTCGCCGAACGGAACCAGGTGAATCTTGTCGTAGCGGCCGGCGACGATGCCGTCGGCATTCACAAACAGGGCAGAGTTGTACGTGCCGGTCGGGTCGTGGCCGAACATCCCGGCGATGAAGGGCGCATGCGCCGAAGTGGCAACCGTGTTGACCAGGGCAAGCGTACGGGGATCGTCGCTCTGAAACCACGAGCCGACCTCGGGCCAGAGTACGACGCCCGGAGGCGGCGCGTTCTGCGGACAGTTCCGATCCGGCGGAGCCGCCTTCGTCTGCGGCATGCCGTCATAGACTGGCGTGCATGTTTCGCGGGCCTGCGAAACGAGCCATGCAACACTACCATCCCACTGCGGACCCTGCCAGTTATCGTTCTCAGCCACGTCGATATTCGGCTGCAGCAGAACGGCGTAATCGGAAGTCGGGGCCGGTGCGGGTTCATGCCATCTGCCATTCAGAAACAGCAGCACCAGAATAAGGATCGAAACACCGGCGCGCAGACCGTCGCGCAGCTGTTTTCTCGCCAGCCAGACCGCGGCGAACCAGACGTTGCTCACCACCAGCACGAACGAAATCCCGTACACGCCGGTCCATGGCGCGAGCCGGGTCAGCCACAGGCTGTCCACCTGCGAATATCCCAGCTGATCCCACGGCACGCTGGTGATGCGCGCCGCTGCCAGTTCCAGCGCTGTCCAGAGAAACGGCGCCAGACTCAGCGCCCACACCAGCCCAAAACGTCTCCGGAAAAATGCGAGCCCAAGGCCAAATGCGCCAAAGTACAACCCCAGCACCGCGCTGAAGAGCACGACGATTCCCGCTGACCCAAAGGGCGGGACGTGCCCGTAGTAGAACATCGTCTGGTAGATCCAGTAGCAGTTAAGGATGTACCAGACCACCCCGCACAGATAGCCTGTCAGCGCCGCCCGCCGCAGATATCGCGGACGCTGCGAGGCCTTCTCGCCCAGCAGCGCGAACAGCAGCGGCACCAGCGCAACCCACGCCAGCACGGCATGCCACCACGGCATTGGCCCGGCAACCGGGAAACAGAAATCCAACAGTACTGAGGTGGCGATTGCGAGAACAGTGAAACCGACCAGACTGGAATGGCGGAACTCGGGAAGCGCGGAAACCGATGTCCTGACGGTAGAGGCCACGTCCGTTTCGGAGCTAATCCTTGCCCACGAGTTCGTTGAGGTCTTCAAAGAAGCTGATGAGGATCACCAGCAAAGACCCACTGATGCCAACCAGAAACATCCAGGTGAGAACCTGCATTGCGGCGCGGCCGATTGCGATCACAGAAGTATCCTAAACCATACGCGGAACCTCCCGGTGTTCCACGGTGGGTAAAGCCGAGAGACGATGGAATAGAGAACATAAGGCAGCCCTGCATCTGCATGGTAGGATGAGGCGAGTTCCAGCCATGAGTCCGAGGCCGCCGCTTCGAGTCACTTGTGCCAGGCCGGTGGAGCGCGAGCAATCCCGGTGCAGCGGCACCAGCACTGAAACCGAGGAGCGATTCGAACGGCCATGAGCCAGCCAATCTCTATCGCCGTCGTGGGATCGGGCTATGTCGGTCTCGTCGCGACTGCATGTTTCGCGGAAATCGGCCATCGCGTCATCTGCGTAGACAACGATGAAGCGAAACTGCGCACGCTCGAGGGTGGCGGTATCCCCATTCACGAGGACTATCTCCCCGAGTTGCTGAGCCGCCATCGCGGCCACTCCATCAGCTTCACCAGCGATCTCCGCGCCGCCACACAGGCCGCGCAGGCTGTATTCATCGCGGTGGGAACGCCGCAGAGCCATACCGGCAGCGCCGATCTGTCCTACGTGGACGCCGTCGCCAGCGAAATTGCCCGGTCCATTAACGATTACAAGGTCATCGTTGAGAAAAGCACTGTGCCGGTCTACACCAACGAGTGGGTACGCCGCGTGGTGGAGCGCAACGGTGTTCCGCGTGAGCTGTTTGACGTTGCCTCCAACCCCGAATTCCTGCGCGAAGGAACCGCGGTTGTGGACTTCCTTCACGCCGACCGCATCGTGATTGGCACAGACTCCGCTCGGTCAGCCGATCTGCTGAAGAGAATCTACGAACCTTTGACTTCGGGAGCCTACTATCGCTCCGCCACGGCGGTTCCTGGTTGCTGCACCGAAGGCCATGCGCCGCCGCTCCTGCAGACCTCCACCAAGGCTGCGGAAATCATCAAGCACGCCTCGAACGCGTTTCTGGCCACGAAGATTTCCTTCATCAACGTTGTCGCGAACATCTGCGAAGCTGCCGGGGCCGATGTCGAAGAAGTAGCGCGCGGCATAGGAATGGACAGCCGCATCGGACCGAAGTTCCTTCGTGCGGGCGTGGGCTACGGCGGCTCGTGCTTTCCCAAGGACGTGGCCGCTTTCCGCCATGTTGCCGAGCAGCTCGGCGTCGACTTCGGCCTGCTGAAAGAGGTCGAAAAGATTAACGAGGAGCAGAAGCGCCGATTCTTCCAGAAAGTTCGCTCTGCGCTGTGGACTTTCCGCGGGAAAAAAATCGGCGTCCTCGGTCTTGCCTTCAAGGGCGGAACCGACGACATCCGCGAATCGCCGGCAATTGACGTAGTCCGTCACCTGCTCCAGGAAGGCTCCATTATCACTGCATATGATCCGGCCGCATCGGAGCGCGCGAAAGAAGTTATTCCGCCCTCAGAAAACATGCGCTACGCCGACGACCCATATGCGGCCGCACAGGACGCCGACGCCCTCGTTATTCTCAACGAGTGGCAGGAGTTTGCAGAACTCGATCTGAAACGCCTGCACTACACGCTGCGCTACCCGATCATCATCGACGGCCGCAACCTGTATGATCCGGCGAGGATGACGGAGAACGGATTTACCTACCTGAGCGTCGGCCGCCCCGGCCTGTCCCATACGCGCGATGCGGTCGGACATCGAACCGCCTAGCCTGTCGCCTCTCGAACTTCTCTGTCTTCCCAACTGTTAAGCTTCATGTAGGTTTGAAGATCGCGCTCATTGCCAATTACCGCCCCGATCAGTCCTACAGCATGCACGGCTATGCCGCTATGCTCGGACAGGGTCTCCGGGGCCGTGGACACGATGTCGAAACCGTCCATCCGCCGATTGTCTTCGGCCGAGTAGCCAACGACCATCGACCCTTCGCCAAGTGGTTCGGCTACATCGACAAGTACCTCTTTGGCATAAGCTCGCTGCGCCGCAAAATTCGGCGCTTCGATCCCGACATCGTTCACGTCTGCGACCACTCCAATTCCATGTACCTGCGCAGCGCCGGGGACAAGCCACGAGTAATTACCTGTCACGATCTCATCGCCGTGAACACCGCCCGGGGTCGTTATCCGGGCCTGTCGACGCGACTCACCGGCCGTATTCAACAGAGGTGGATTGCGCGTGGTCTCGTTCAGGCCCCCCACGTAATTTGCGATTCGCAAAAGACTGCAAGCGACTTTAGGCTGAACTTTCCGAATTCGCGAGCCGATATTCGCGTGATCTACCTCGGCCTCAGAGAGGGTTTCAGTGTTCGCTCAACCGCTGAAATCCGGGCGGCTCTTACAGCGCTGGGCCTGAGCACTGAGACCCCTTATCTGCTGCACGTAGGTCACAATGGCTGGTATAAGAACCGGCTCGGTGCGATGCGGATTTACGCGAACCTTCGCCAGTTTCCGGAGTTTCAGTCGGTCATGCTTGTTATGGTTGGCCGGGCCTGGACTGCGCCGATGCACGCCTTTTGTGGCCAATCCAAGCTGCGCAACTGGGTCGCTGAGGTTCGTAACACATCCGATTCGATACTCAGCGCCCTTTACAGTGGCGCAGAAGCCCTGCTCTTTCCTTCCCTCGAAGAGGGCTTCGGCTGGCCGATGGTAGAAGCCCAGGCCTGCGGCTGTCCGGTCATCACGACCAACCGCCCTCCGATGACAGAAATCGCAGGTGAGGCGGCAATCCTGATAGATCCCTCCAACCCGTGTCTGGCTGCCCAGACGATTCGCGAACAGTGGCCGCGCCGCGCGGAGGTGCGGGAAGCCGGCTTCAGGAATCTGAAGAGATTTTCTCCCCATGCCATGCTCGACGCCTGCTGCTCCGCGTACGAGAGCATCATCGCCGCGAAATGTTAGCGCCGGGAGCGTCTTCCACTTCCGAAACCTCAAAGAGTGCTGCCAGCACTCTACGCAAGCCGACTGGGCGGGTTGCGGGGGGTGCTGTCTGCGGTTTGCCGGCTCGAAGAAATCGTGCGTCAGACCTTTGCCGAGATGCCGTTCTCTTCATAATCGGCTGCGCGCCGGATCACAGCAGATAGTGCCGCACAGCGTCAGGAAGGAACTCAACTGTGAAGTCGGCGATTTCGGCTGCCAGCTCACCGCCAGGCTTGCGGGTCGATGACTCCCCCTCGACGAAGATGGACCGCATCCCCATGGCCTGCGCCGCCTGGATATCAGGAAGCGAGTCGCCGATCATCACGCTATTGGCCGGGGAAGCCTCCGGAAAATCGCGAAACGCCTGCACGAACATCCCCGTTCCCGGCTTGCGGCAGTCGCATTCTCCTTCATCGTGCGGACAATAGTAGAAGGCGTCGATGTGCGCTTCGTGCTCACCCAGGTGTTCCTGCAGTTGTGCGTGCAGCTGTTCCAAATCTTCGCGCGTGTAGAGACCCAGCGCGATTCCGCGCTGGTTGCTGACCACGATCACCCGACGCCCCGAACGATTGAGAGCTGCGATGGCTGCCTCCACACCTGGCAGGATCTCCAGCTCGCTCCAGCGAGCAATGTACTCTCCCTCCGGCGCCTTACGATTGATCACACCATCGCGATCGAGAAAGACACAGCGAATATCGCGGAGGCTCGCCATCATCGAAGGGGGTCCGCGCAGCGAAGAATCGTAGCCATGGAGTGACTTGTATCATAAGCAGGAAGCTCATCCGCTTCGGTTCCCAGGAGGAAGAACCCCGTGATCCAGGACCTGCACCGGGCAATTCGTCTGATCGAAAACGACTGGCGCAATACCCGCGTGCTCGTCGTCGGCGACGTCATGCTGGACCGCTACATCTGGGGCAACGTCGAACGGATCTCGCCCGAGGCCCCGGTTCCGATCGTCCATGCCAACCATCGATCGGAGCGGCCCGGCGGCGCGGCCAACGTCGCGATGAATATTGCCGGGCTGGGCGGAAACGCGATTCTTTGCGGCCTGGCAGGGCAGGACGAGAACTGTGTCCGCCTGCAGGATCTTCTTCGCGAGGCTGGCGTGCGGTCGCAGCTGACTCAGGTTTCGGCCCAACCCACTACCACCAAGCTCCGCATCCTCAGCGGCCGGCAGCAGATGCTGCGTCTCGACACGGAGCAGATAACCGGCTGCCCGCAGGATGCCTATGACTCCCTGATCGCCACCGTCGAGGAGGCGATATCCGGCTCTAACGCTGTGGTGCTGTCGGATTATGCAAAGGGCTGCCTGACGGAGAGTGTCTGTCAGCACATCATTCAGGCTGCCAGCCGGCGCGGCGTTCCGGTCCTCGTCGATCCCAAACATCGCGACTTCTCGCGTTATCGCGGCGCGACGACGATCTGTCCGAACCTGCAGGAACTATCGGCGCTGGTGGGCATTTCGCCCAGGGAACCTGAGGCCCTGCTGACCGCCGGACAACAGCTCGTTCCGGAACTCCAGCTGCAGTATCTGACCGCAACCCTGAGCGAAAAAGGAATCGCAGTTTTGAGAGAGGGCTCGCGATGGATCGCCCCCGCGGTGGCGCGGCAGGTATTCGACGTGTCGGGCGCCGGGGACACGGTGATCGCCACGCTCGCCCTGGCTCTGGCCAGCAGCCTTGAAATCGAAACCGCTGTGCAATTGGCGAATGTTGCCGCAGGCATCGTGGTGGGCAAAGTCGGAACGGTGCCGGTCAGCCGCGACGAACTTCTGACCAACCTCACGCCGGAGATTGAACTTGCCGCTGAGGAGAAGGTGCTCAATCTGGACTCCCTGAAGGTGAGGACCGCCGCGTGGCGATCGGCCGGGCAGAGCATCGTCTTTACCAACGGCTGCTTCGACCTGCTGCACATCGGACACATCACGCTTCTTGAAGACGCGCGGCGGGAAGGCGACAAGCTGATTGTTGCCATCAACAGCGACGAATCCGTTCGGAACCTGAAAGGTCCGACGCGCCCCATCGTCGGCCAGCGCGAGCGCGGACGAATTCTCGCGGCCCTCGCCGCCGTCGATGCGGTTATCGTCTTCGATGAAGCAACGCCCCTTCGCCTCATCACGGAACTGAGGCCGGACGTCATCGTGAAGGGCGGTGACTACAACCCGGACGCAGTGGTAGGCGCTCCGGAGGTCCGCTCGTGGGGCGGGCGGGTCAAAATCGTCCCGACGGTCGAGGGATTCAGTACCACGAAGCTGATCGCGAGAGCCATGAGCGACCCATCTCCTTCAGCTCCCGGCATCAAGCCTCATGTGCAGTAACCGGCTCGCCGGGGTCGGCCACGCACATCAGGGCAGTCACCTTGCCGGAGCTGCCGAGACCCCTTCCCTTTGGAACATCTGCCGGATGCCGCGCAGTGCCTGGCGGGTTCGCTCTTCGTTTTCGATGAGCGCAAAGCGCACATGACCATCGCCGTATTCCCCGAACCCAATCCCCGGACTCACCGCGACCTTCGCTTCTTTCAGGAGCCGGGTGGAGAACTCCAGGGACCCAAGATGCCGCCACGGTTCGGGAATCGGAGCCCAGACGAACATGGTCGCTTTCGGTGAAGCCACTTCCCAGCCCGCTTTGTTGAGTCCGCTCACCAGGGCATCCCGCCGGCTTCGGTAGTTGTCGCGAATTTCCCCGACGCACTCCTGCGGCCCCTCCAGGGCGACGATCGCCGCTACCTGGATGGGCGTGAACGTGCCGTAATCGAAGTAGCTTTTGAGCCGTGCCAGCGCCGAGACCAGCTCCGGATTGCCGACCATAAATCCCACCCGCCATCCCGGCATGTTGTAGCTCTTTGAAAGGGTAAAGAACTCCACCGCAATCTCTTTCGCGCCAGGCACTTCAAGAACCGAAGGCGCACGATAGCCATCGAAAACAATATCCGCGTAGGCAAGGTCATGAACCAGCCAGATTTCGTGCTGGCGGCAAAGTGCAACGACGCGCTCGAAGAAACCCAGATCGACACATTGTGTCGTTGGATTGGCTGGGAAGTTCAGGATCAGCATCTTCGGCCGCGGATACATCAGCGGGATGGCCTGCTCCAGCTCGGCCAGAAAATGGTCGGCGTTGTGAATGGCAACGCTGCGGATGTTCGCACCCGCGATCACCGGCCCATAAATGTGGATTGGATAGCTGGGGTTCGGCACCATCACCACGTCCCCCTGATCCAGCGTCGCAAGGCAAAGGTGCGCAATGCCTTCCTTGGAACCGATGGTGACGATCGCCTCGGTGTCGGCATCCAGTTCCACCCCGTACCGCGTTGAATACCACCTTGTGATCGCCCGGCGAAGACGCGGAATTCCTTTGGACAGGGAATATCGGTGCGTCTCCGGTCTTCGCGCTGCGTCAATCATCTTGTCCACGATATGCTGCGGCGTCGCTCCATCCGGGTTCCCCATCCCGAAGTCGATAATGTCTTCTCCGCGGCGCCGCGCCTCGGCCTTCAGCTCGCCGGTAATGTTGAACACATAAGCGGGCAGGCGGCGGATACGCTGAAATTCGTGCATCGGGTCCTCTTGTGGATTGGTTCTGTCCCAGAGTCGGACAGAAATGGCCGGATTGCAACGGGTCGAAGGTCACCCCCGAAGATTCCGGCTTCAGGAAATGCCATCTTCTTCAACTATTCATCAGGACTGCCGGAGTGCCGGCATCTGACCACAGGCGGGAACCAGAATCGTCATCGTCGGCTTGGAGTTCCGGCCAGGAATCAGAGCCCTGCGGCGGGCGCCACCCGGAGAGCTGTCCGCCGGGGGACCAGCGCCACCCTCGACGTAATACCCTGTCGTTCCCGTGTAACGATCTTGCAAGACCTTTGTAACGCCCCAGTCACCTCGTCTTTTCAGGAATTTTCCAAAGCGGGAACCATCGGGCACCTCCGATCGTTCAATTACCAGAAACTATTCGACACAGCGGCGGTGACATTATTAATATCAGGGCCTAAGGAGGCGGAATCCGGCGATTTGTTGCGCAACCTAGCGCGTTGGAAGCCCTTTCGGAGTAGTGCAAGGGCCAAAGTTTTCATGTATTGTGCTGGTATCAGCTCAGGCCTAAGCGAGTCGGCAAGACTCTCAGACCCAGAACGGACGACCCAGGGTTCCGCCGGACCCATGCACGGTAAAACCGACATTGTCGTGTTGGCTGCTGAAAGCAACGTCAAGACTGATTTTTTGACTATCGAAATTCTTTCAACATTCATTGAGTGTTCTGAAGGACACCTGTAAACGGAGCCGCCACAGCGCGTCGGGTATGGTTCCCAGTCCGGATTTTGAGGATATGGCCACATCGGAATACCTGCGGAACGGCAAAGGTAGGCAACGATCGCAGGCCCCGGTCTTACAGCTTCCCGCGGGTTCGCGGCGTGCTGTCTTCGGATCGGAGACAGTCGCTTCGGCCGTCATGATGGCCAATGACGTTCTGATGATTCTGCTGGCGTTTGGCATCGCGCTTGCCGTACGCACCTGGATTTTGGCCCGAATCGTCCCTTCCGTGCTGGTTCCCCCCACGCTGTGGCCCACCGGTATCGAACTGCTCTCGCTGGGCTGGTTTGCGCTGGCCTACCTGCTTGCGGCTCGCCGATACGGCCTGTATGGGCCTGTACCCGCCGCAGCCAGTGCCCACGAGCTGCGCCTGGTCATTCAGGGCTGCCTCAATGCCGGTTTGTTATTGTGCGGCGTGCTCTACATGTTCCACGCCGTCAGCATTTCGCGCATTCTCATCATGCTTCTGGTCGCTGCTGCCACCATCACCCTCTGCATCCGGAGACTGGTGTGGCGCTCGTCCCGTTACCAGCAGTACGAGCAGGGGATCGAACTGCGCAATGTGATGATCCTGGGAACCAATCAGCTCAGCTTCGCTCTGAGCCGCCACATTCGCGACTTTCGCCGCCTCGGCTACCGCTTCGTCGGTTTTGTCATGGCTCCCGGGTCACCGGTGAGCGCGGAGATCGGCTCGGATCAGATCCTCGGCGGAATCGAAAAGATCCGCCAGCTGGCTCGTCAGCATTTTGTCGATGAGCTGGTCATCGCTGAGTTCTATCCCACCGAAAGCGCCATCCGGCTCGTGCAGGACGCGCGCGAACTCGATATCGATGTTCGCGCTATCTCCGGCTATTATGGCGAGCTCACCGCCAACGCTCCGGTCGACTACCTGGGCATCTTCCCCGTCTCTTTCCTGCACCGCAGCCAGCCCCGCATCATTGGGCTGTTCTGCAAACGCGTCGTCGACACCTTTCTCTCCCTGTTGGCGCTGCTGCTGACCGGTCCCCTCATGTTGCTCATCGCCCTTGCGATCAGGATGGAGAGCCCGGGCCCGGTGTTTTACATCTCGGACCGTATCGGAAAACGCGGGCGCGTCTTCCCCTGTTTCAAGTTCCGCACCATGGTCGACAACGCGGACAAGATGAAGAAGGATCTGACCGATCTCAACGAGCGCGACGGCGTCCTCTTCAAGGTCTCCAACGATCCCCGTGTTACACGCCTCGGCCGCATCCTTCGGAAGTATTCTCTCGACGAACTGCCGCAGTTCCTGAATGTCCTGCGCGGGGAGATGAGCATCGTCGGCCCACGCCCGCCCATCGCATCGGAAGTCGAGAAATACGAGCTCGAACACTTCCGCCGGCTCGAAGTCCTGCCCGGCCTGACCGGCCTGTGGCAGGTGCAGGCGCGCCACGATCCGTCGTTCGCCAAGTACATCGCGCTCGACACCGCTTACGTGGAAAACTGGAGTTTCTGGCTCGACCTCCGCATTCTGATCCAGACCGCCAACGTCGTGGTTCGCGGCACCGGCGCCTGAGCCACGCACCCCGGCCTGGCCTAAATTCGTCCATTCCTCGTTCTTGCCTCAAATTTCGTTCTGCGTGAGACTGTTTCCCCGGCTCATTCGTCACTCCATTCACGGTTACCCCAAGCCGATATCCCACATCCTGCTGTTACTTATCCGGAGGTCGAGTTGACTCAGTTTCACCGCATCTCCTGCGCCCTCGCGCTGGGCGCAGTGTCCCTTTTCTGTACAGTACCGGCGCTTCGCGCTCAGGAACAACAGCGCCCGCCCCGTGGCGAAGAATCCCACGGCGAGAACGCCAACAAGCCCGAAGCCACCCCTGCCATCCCGCCCGAAAAGTCCTCCGTCACCCGCCACGACCTCAATCTGGACGGCAAAGTCCTCCACTACACGGCGACGGCCAGCACTCTCCTCATTCGGGACGGGGAAGACGACCATCCCTACGGAAGCATTTTCTCGGTCGCCTACACCGTCGATGGCGCCGACCCCAATACGCGACCCGTCACCTTCTTCTATAACGGGGGCCCCGGCTCGGCGACCGTTTGGCTCCACATGGGGTCCTTCAGCCCGGTCCGCATTGAGACGGCCAGCCCGAAGGCGACCGGCCCTGCGCCGTACCACCTGGTTCCGAACCAGTACAGCCTGCTCGACAAGTCTGACCTCGTCTTCATCGATGCTCCGCTGACCGGCTACTCCAAGGCCGTGGGCAAAGGCACCGACAAGGACTTCCGCGGCGTGGATCAGGACATCAAGGCGTTCGACAAGTTCGTCCTCCGCTGGCTCACCGTGAACCAGCGCTGGAACTCGCCCAAGTTCCTCTTCGGCGAGTCCTACGGCACTCCTCGCTCGTGCGGCCTTGCCGACGCGCTGGAAGGCGACGGGGCCTCGCTCAACGGTGTCGTGCTGCTCTCTTCGATCCTGAACTACAACGTCATGGCACCCGGCCTCGATGAGGACTTCATCGGCACCCTGCCCTCCTACGCGGCCATCGCCTGGTATCACAACAAGCTGCAGAACAAGCCCGCCGACGTGAAGGCGTTCCTCGAGGAAGTCCGCACGTTCGCTCGCGGCGACTACGCTGAAGCCCTGCGTGAGGGAGACGGGCTGCCCGCCGACAAGTACGACGCTGTGGCCGCGAAGTATGCGGGCTACACCGGCCTGAGCGTGCAGTACGTCAAGGAAGCCCATCTGCGCGTGAGCCCCACGCGCTTCCGCAAGGAGCTCCTGCGCGACGACGGCGACATCCTCGGCCGGTACGACGCCCGCTTCGAAGGCACCGACGTCGACAACGCCGGCGAGAATCCCGGCTACGATCCTTCGGACACCGGCATCACGGGCGCCTTTGTCTCGGCGTTCCACAACTATCTGACCACCGAACTCAAGTGGGAGACGACGGACACCTATCACGTCCACAGCGAATCCGAAGTGCCGTGGGATATGCACCACATCCTGCCTGGCCAGCGCGGCTTCGGCGGCGGCGGGGGTGGCGGCCGCGCAGCACTTCCCTATCTCGCCGGTGATCTGGCCGACGCCATGCGCAAGAACCCGAAGCTGAAGGTGCTCTCCGCCAACGGCTATTTCGACCTTGCGACGCCGTTCTTCATCACCGAATACGACATCGCGCACATGATGCTGATTCCTGAGCTGGCAAAGAACGTCAGCTTCGTTTACTACCCCTCCGGCCACATGGTGTATCTGAACGTCGAGGCGCTGAAGCAGTTCAAGCGCGACCTCGCCGACTGGTACGCCTCTACCGGCAACTGATCGCAAGGGACAGACGAGACGGGGTGCCTGGACTGGCGGGCACCCCGTCTTTTTTCTGGCCAAATCCCTGGCTCTCTTCCTTTGCGCAAGCGGTACGAGAGGTTATGCGAAAGTTGCAGAGCCGATCGCGAATCCCCGTGGTAAGAACAGGAGCAACGGGGGTCGAGCGATGGGCACAACGGTGCAGGTTCCCACGGGGCGGCGCGAGTTTGGGCTGGGTGCAGGGCAAAGAGCCCTGTATCTGTTTCTGGCGGTTGTATTGTGCGGTCTTGCCGTCTTCTTTTTGGTCGGCAGTTCCCACGGCACGGCATTCCTGACGCTGACCGGTGTGGCCGTGTTGGCCCTGGGACTGTACATGGGGCTGGCAGCGATGCGCTCCCAGCTGGTGATCGACGGAACCCACGTCGAGGTACGGGACGCGGTGCGAACCCGGGAGTTCGAACTGAATCAGGTCGAGGGATACAGGACTTTTAAGAGCCGCTACGGTTCGTACCGGGTGATTTGCCTGAATCACGGCGCGGGAATGATCTCTCTGCAGAACTACGGGAGGAGCGAGAGCCTCGACCAATGGCTCGCAGGCCTGAAGGATCTGGACGCTGAAGACCGGCAGCAACTGCTCGAAAAAATCGACCAGAACCAGGACCTGGGTGCGACACCGGAACAGCGCCGGGGCGCGCTGGCTGGGGCGAAGCAGCTGAGCATCGGCATTTCCGTTGTGGCTGTCCTGGCGGCTGCGGCGCTTCTGCTTGCACCGGAGCCGTACCGCCTGATGGCTCTGACTGTGGTGGCTCTGGCGCCGGCTGCGGCTGCATACCTGTTGTCACGCCAGCCGCTTTTGTATGCGCTCTTTAAGAGCAAAGCCGATCCGCGCGCAGACCTGACCATGGTTCTGGTGATCTCAGGCTTCGGCCTGCTGATGAGCGGCAGCAGGATCAACTTTGTCTCCGCCAGGGAGCTGTTGCCTTACATCACGCTGGCAGGGCTGGCATCCGCCGCGATGTTCTTTTCGCCGGTGCGGAAGAATCCGCGGTTTGCCGGAACCTTGCTGGGACTGTGCCTGATGAGCGCGTTCTATGGATGGGGACTGGCGGCGGCGGTCGATACACTGGCAGACCGGTCGGAGCCGCAGACGTATTCGGCCCAGGTGGTGGGCGGTCACGTTTCCCACGGACGGAGCACGAGCTATTATCTGGCGCTCGGACCCTGGGGGCCGAATGGAGTGGCGACGAGCATGAAGGTCAGCCGAAGCACGTATTACGCGACGCAGCGGGGAGAGGTGGTTTGTCTGGCGCTTCACGCAGGAGCGCTGCACGTGGCGTGGTACGAGAGGGTGGAGTGCGGGCAATGAGTGGCTGCTGATACCAGGATGAGTCGTCTTCTGCATCCCAACCTGGTTCTGGTTTATGACCGTAGTAATGGTCATGCCCCATTCGGGGTCTGGCTGGTGCGTCCAGCGCTGTTTATCTTTTGAATACCTCGTCTGAGGATTCAAAGGCCTCCCCCATGCAGAACCGCGGTCGTATTGCCCTTGCACTCCTTCCTGCCCTTGTTCTCGCTCCTGCTCTCACTCTTTCCCTTGCCGGTTGCGGCATGGCCAACACGCCCCTCCAGGTGGGCACTTCTCTTTCCGGCAACTGGGCCTTCGCTCCCACATCGTCCAACGTGGTGCTGGACCTCGGATTCATGCAGGGCGCCTACGAAAACGTCAGCGCCGTTGCCCGCCTGAATGGCGTTTCCTGCATCAGCCCGACCACTGATATCCAGCTCACCGGCTCGGTCGGTCTCGACAACAGGATGATGCTGGTCTCATCGCCCTTCAGCGGCACAACGCTCACGCTGCAGGGCATGGTTTCCGGCGATGGAAAAGGAATCGCGGGTGCGACATGGACCTTCGCCGGTGGCAGCTGCGCCACGCTGGGTCAGGCGAGCGTAGCGGCAACCGGATATGCGGCCATCAACGGCACGTACACAGGCACCTTCATCGACGGGTCGGGCAATTCTATTGTCGTCTCAGCGCTGCTGGAGCAGACGTCCCAGCCCGATTCGAACGGGCAGTTCTCACTTTCGGGGACCGCGACCTTCCCCAGCAACAGTTGCTTTGTGAACCAGCCCTCGGTGACCACGTCGATCGTCACGGGCAACAACCTGTCGATGACCTACTCCGACCCCGCCGGATCGACGACGCTCACGGCTGTCGGCACGTTCAACGCCCAGGCTTCCCAGCTGACCATCACGAACTGGGCGATCTCCGGCGGCCATTGTAATGGCGATGCGGGAACCGGATCGTTGATGGTGCAGTCGCAGAATCTGAACTGAGGGGAAGCTGGAAGGGAGAAGGGAGTAGGAAGAAGGCAGAAGGGAGAAGAAGGACAAAGAGGCGAGAGCGGGAGCTTTTGGCTACTTCCTTCTCCCTTCTCCCTTCTTCCTTCTCCCTTCTCCCTTCTGCCTTCTTCCTACTCCCTTCGTCCCTCCACCGGTCTGGGCCAGCGGGCTTCTATCGTTGTGGAAATGCCGCCGCGGGGCCGGAAATCCCCCTTCACCACCGCCCATACCGGATCGCAGGCTCGGACGACGTCTTCGAGGATGCGGTTCACCACGTTCTCCTGGAAGATCCCGAGATTGCGATAGCAGAACAGGTATTCCTTCCACGATTTCAGCTCGAGGCAGTGCTCGCGGGGCATGTAGCGCAGCGTGATCACGCCGAAATCGGGCAAACCGGTCTTCGGGCACACGGAGGTAAACTCCGGATCGTCGATGACAATCTCGTATCCGGGAAACTGATTGCGCCAGGTCTCAATCGAGGGGAAGTCGAAGTCGAGGCCGGCTTGTGCATGCTCATCGGTGTAACGCGGGACAGTCGCCATGCACTCATTTTACGGGGACATGAGGGGGCATTCAGAATCCGGGCCGGTGCCTGGCGGGCGAACCGGGATCAGCAATACGGTACTCACCGGAGGCTCAGGTTTTTTAGAGCCCTAAAGCCCCCAACGCATGTCTTATATACTGACTCACGGTTTGACCCATGCAAACACGGCAGGCACGGCCGCGGACCGCTCGCATCTGGATCGCGACGACCGTTGCCCTTCTTCTCATTTTCTATATCGTGCATCTCCTCACGCGGGGCAGCCTGCCCATCCGTGTCGCAGAGGCGTCGGTGGGAAATCTCACCAACACCGTCTCCACCAACGGCAAGGTCGAGCCACAGGTGAACTACGAAGCCCATGCGCCGTTCCCCGGGGTGATTGAGGCTCTGAGCGTGCACGAAGGCGAAAAGGTTCCAGCCGGGCAGATGCTGGTGGCCATGGACGACAGCGAAGCCAGGGCGCGTCTCGCCACAGCGCAGGCTGCTCTGAAAGGCGCCCAGGTCAGTTATCAGGCAGCGAAGAACGGCGGGACCCTGGAGGAGCGAAACTCCCTGAAGGGAGAGGTGGCGAGGGCTCAGATCGATCACGAACAGGCCCAGCAGAACCTCTCGGCCCTCCAGGGTTTGCAAGCCTCCGGAGCGGCCTCAGCCAGCGAGGTCAGCGCCGCGCAAACGCGGCTGGCCTCCGATACCAGCACCCTCCAGGTTCTTCAGCAACGCCTCACCGATCGCTACGGAACCGACTACATCGCCCGCTCCCAAGCCGCGCTGAACGACGCAGAGGCCAACTATGCGGCCGCTCTCGATGCGCTCAACCATGCCATCGTGCACGCGCCCTTTGCCGGTACCGTTTATTCCCTGCCGGTTTCGCGAACCGAATACGTCAATCAGGGCGACCGGCTGCTTTCGATGGCTGATCTGTCCAGGCTCCAGGTGCGCGGGTATTTCGACGAGCCGGAGATCGGCAAGCTGCAGATCGGCCAGCCGGTGACGATCGTATGGGACGCACGACCGACGGAAACCTGGCATGGGCACATCAGCCGGCTGCCCTCGACCATCATCACCTATGGCACCCGCAATGTCGGCGAAGGAGTGATTGCCATCGACGACGCCGACGATTCCCTGCTCCCCGACACGAATGTTCGTGTGACCGTCACCGTGGCCAACGTATCTAACGTATTGATGGTGCCGCGCGATGCCCTCCATATCGAGCGGGGATTGCCGTTTGTGTATCGCAAAGAGGGCAA
>Ga0335072_10003673_pt1 | contig 23043 bp, 18 predicted proteins | sample Lox_Sample_21_FD_206725 | JGI IMG/M metagenome (GOLD analysis project Ga0335072, IMG submission 206725) | Soil microbial communities from Loxahatchee National Wildlife Refuge, Florida, United States - Lox_Sample_2.1 | ecosystem: Environmental > Terrestrial > Soil > Wetlands | place: USA...
CACCGACGGCCTGATCTTCATGGCCATCGTCATGGTCCTCGTCCGCACCGCCGTCATCGGCCTGCGCGCCGCGCAACTGCCCGCCACCACCCCCGAACTGCAGCACACCGCCGGGTGAGCCCGAGGAACCGAAGCATGCCAGTGGCCAGCCGGCGCACCCACCACGCCGGCTGGCCACGCCCCTGTTTCTGGCGCCCCGTTCCCCTTACCTGGACGTGGTCTCCCAGTCGGCGGGCAGGTAGTCGGGCACCGTCATGGGTGTGCTGGCTGGCCGGCCAGGGTGGTCAGCCGCGTGGCGCGGGTGCAGCAGCCCAGCGAGCGTGCGGGCGAGCTCCCCTCGCTGGGCGTCGGCCGCGCGCTGCTCGGCGCGGGAGGGAGTTCGCTCCGCCTGATAGGTCAGGTATCCGAGGTTCATGCCGCCCACGCTAGAAAGCCACTGTTCCCGCGCTGTTCCCGTCGGGCGGGTCATGTGCTCGCAAATTGGCGAGAAAAGTAGTTTCCGCCGACTTCCCGTAGACGGGACAATGACTCTCATGGTGATCGTGCGGATGCTGGGGCCGTTCACGGTTTCCGCACGCGGGCGGGCCGTCGGGGGGTGGCAGCGGCCGACCGCACGGCGGCTGTGCCAGCTTGTGCTGGTTAGTGCGGGCCGTCGGATCAGCAGGGACCTGGCCTGCGAGGAGCTGTTTCCTGGCACCGATCCACGGGCCGCCGCGCGAGCGCTGTCCAAGGCGCTGTCGATGGCGCGGGCCACGCTGAGCGAGCTTGGTGAGCCGGGAGCAGCCCTGCTCGGCGCCGACCTGACCCATATCTGGGCCGCACCGGACGCTGTCGTGGACGCGGATGAGCAGGCAGCGGCTCTCCGTCAGGCCCTGGGGATGGAACCGGCGGCCGGCCGGGCGGCCGCGCTCGCCGTGGCGCTGAAGGACGAAGGCGAGTTGCTGGCCGAGGAGCCGTACGCCGACTGGGCCATGCTGGCCCGGGAGCACCTGGAGTCCCTGCGCCAGGAGGCGCGGCTCACGCTGGCCAGAGACCAGGCCGCGGACAGCAGTCAGTCCTCCGCCGATGCCGTGACCCAGGCCTGGCTGTCGGCGTTCGATCATGAGCCGGCCAGCGAGGAGGCGGCGGGCGCGCTGCTGCATGGCTACCTGCACCAGGGCCGGAGGGAGATGGCGGCCCGCGTCTATGAGCGGTGCGCCGCGGCCCTGGCCGGGCTCGGCCTGCACACGTCGCCGTCCCTCGATGAGCTGTACGCGGCGGTGACCCAGCCCACACTGCCTGCGGCCGAACGAGCAGCGACACCCCCAGTCGCGCAGGCGCCGCCCGCGGCGGACGAGGACGCGGCAAGCACGCAGGCCCCCCTGGCGGAGGATGGGGCCGCAGCAGCGTCCCCCCGCGAGGAACTGCGCCCGGTGACGCTGCTTTTCGCCGAGATAGCACCGGCCAGGCGGCTGGACCCTGAGGCACTGCGTGAGGTCGTCACCAGCTCCCTGGCCGCGGTGATCGCGCAGGTCGAAGCGCTCGATGGCTGGGTTACCTCGGTGTCAGGACCCGGCCTGCAGGCGATCTGGGGTGCGCCAAGAAGTCATGAAGACGATCCAGAACGGGCCGTCCGCGCCGCTTACCGTGCCCTGTCCGCCGCACCGGCGATGCTGAGGATCGGGGTCGAGACCGGGCCGGCCGTCGTGGGTCCCCTGGGCGGTGGCGGGCGGGTCTCCTACGGTGCGCTTGGTGACGTGGTCTCCGTCGCGGCGTCCCTTCAGTCCCGGGCCAGGCCAGGATTGGCGCTGGTTGGACCGGTAACCAGGGCGGCGGCCGGGCACCTGTTCAGCTGGGGTCAGCAAGAGCGGGTGGCGGACCCGGCGGGCGAGCCAGGCGAGCCGCTCACCGCCAGCTACCTGGGCGAGCCACTAGCCCAGGCCGGGCAGTCGCGGATCGCGACCCGCGGCCCCCTGGCTGGACGGGCGGCCGAGGTCGCCGTGCTCGAGGCCGCCTTCAGCGCCGCCAGGGACGAGGGCCGCGGCTCGGCCGTCTTGCTGCGCGGGGAGCCTGGCCTGGGCAAGACGCGGCTCATCCAGGAGAGCCGGGAGGGCTTCCTGGCCTGGGTGGGGGCGCGCAGCGGCAGGCTGCCGCTGTGGCTGGAAGGACGGGGCACGTCCTACGCGTCAGCCACGCCATATGGCCTCTACCAGCAGCTCCTGGCCGGGTGGATCGGGGTCGCGCCTGACCAGCCCCGCCCGGTCGTCCGCCAGGCCCTGGAGCGGGCGCTCACCGCGCTGATGGCGAGCGTGGAGCTGCTCCCGATTCTTGAGCACGTCATGGGCCTGGCGGCCCGGCAGGAAGGCGAGGGGCCGGGTCCCGAGGAACTGCGCCGGGCCGCCTTCCGTGCCTTGCGCACGGTGATCTCGCGCCTGGTCCCGGCGCGCAGGCCCGGGGTCATCGTCCTTGAGGACCTGCACTGGGCCGATCCGACGTCGCTCAGCTTCACGGCCGAGCTGCTCGCCCTTACCCGCGACCGCCCGCTGCTGATCCTGGCCACCACTCGCCCGGACGCGGGTCCGGAGGTCGACGCCCTGGCACAGTCAGCGGAAGTGCGGACGGTCACCCTGCGCCCGCTGTCCGACAAGGCCAGCCGGGACCTGGCCACGTCTTTGATCGGCACCGCCACCGGGCCAGGGGCGGCCGGGCCTGAGGTCCTTGACGCCGTGCTCGCCACCGTCGATGGCAACCCGCTGTTCCTGGAGGAGCGGATCGCGGCGCTCCTGGAGACCGGAACCCTGGACGCCGTCCCGCAGGTTCTCGACCGCCTCGTCAGGTCACGAATCGACCGGCTCAGTCCGGCCGCCCAGGAGGCCGTCCGGGTCGCCGCGGTCCTCGGGACGGAGGTCCCTGGCCGGCTGCTCGCCGACGTCATGCGGGCGGCCAGCCCGACCGACCCAGCCGCGCTGCGCAGCGCCCTTGCTGAACTGCGGGCCAGTGAGATCCTCCATCCCATGGCGGGCGCACGGGAAGCCACCTACCGGTTCAGGCACGCGCTCATCAGGGAAGCCGCCTACCACGGGCTGCTGCGCGGTGAGCGGCGCCGCCTGCACGGGCATGCGGCCGCGGCCCTTGAGGCCGCGTCGGCCGGCCGGCCCGAGGAGGCCGCCGCGGTCGCGGGCAGGCACTTCGCCGCCGCCGGTGACGCACCCAGGGCCGTGCGCCACCTGGAACTGGCGGGGGACACCGCCACCAGCGCCTTCGCCAACAGCGAGGCGATCGCGGCCTACCAGGAGGCCCTCGCGGTCGCTGACGACCGAGCCGACGCTGACGCAGGCGTGCGGCTGCGGGCCAAGCTGGCCAATGTCCTGTGGCGCACCGGCCGCCTCGCCGAGACGCGGGAGGCGTTCGGAGAGGCACTGCGGCTGGCGCAGACGCTGCCCGGCGTGGCGGAGCCGCGCTCCGCTGGCTGGCTCCGTAAGGCGCACCTGCTCACCCGGCTCGGCCGACTGGAATCCGGCCATGGCTACTACGCCGCCGCGACCGAGGCACTGGACGCGGCGGCGGCGCTCCTCGGCGATCGGCCCGACAATGACTGGACCGACGCCGAGATCGACCAGTGGCTTGAACTGATGATTGACGGCCGGGCGGGCCTGGAGATGTACGAGGGCAACATGGATGGCTCGCTGGCGCGCCTTGAGGCCGCGCGGCCGCTGGTTGAGGCGCGCGGCAACCCATTTCGAAAGCACTCCTTTTATATGATGCGCGCCTGCCATCAGGTGCAGGGCAGTCGGCTCCGGGCTAGCGCGCAGGCCGTCGCGGATATGCGCCGCTCGCTGGCGGCGGCACGCCAAAGCCACGACATCAAGGACATTGGCTATGCCACCAGCATTCTCGGCTGGATCCTCTGGCTGCACGGTGAGGTGGCAGAGGCCTGGGACCACCTGCAGGACGCGCTGGAGATCGCGGACCGGGTCGGCGAGGTCACGCTGCGGGCCGAGGTACTGGGCGCCCTGATCAGGATCGCGCTGGGCCGCCACGACGTGGCCGCCGTCAGGGACATGGCCCCGCAGTTGGTCGAGGCCGCCCGAGCGCACGAGGGCGAATACCAGACCTGGGCAAACGCGCCGCTGGCCTGGCTCGCCTGGCAGGACGGTCGCCCGAGCGAGGTCACGGCGATCGCCGCGCAGATCGAGCCCGTGCCGGTGCACGGTAAGCTCACCTGGAGCCGTTACCGCTGGGTCTTCTTGTTCCCGCTGATCGCCGCGCACCTCTCGCAGGCCGAGACGGACCGAGCCGTAGCGTCGGCCCGCCTCCTGCTTGACCACCATCAGCAACTGCTGCCTGACGACCTGAATGCGGCGGTCGAAGCCGCCTGTCAGGCCTGGGATAGCGGCCGGGGCGATGAGGCCGCGATCGGCCTGCACGGCGCCCTGGACCTGGCACGTCACGCCGGGTTCTTCTAGCCGGCCCTTTTCCTCCATGCGCACTGCCCGACAAGCTAAGGCGGGATGAAAAAGCCAGGCATGCGCTGATTTAACCGCCTTTGGTGAATCGGCAAGGCAAAAGTGCCATCTTTCATTGGCCATTAGATTCCCATAGAATTTAATCAGCGAGCATGAGGGTCAATGGCGAGCATCATGCGGCATATCCAGTCTTGCCCGAAGCTAGGAGGGGTAGTGCCGGTGGTGGGAATTCTCGGCGGCGGCGTCAGGGCCGGCCCCGAGGCATTCACCCTGGCCCTGCAGCGCCTTCAGGCATTGTCCTGACCGCCTCGGCCAGGCGGGAGATGTCCGCGGGGCGGACACGGCAGCAGCCCCCGACTATCCGGGCGCCTTCGGCCACCCAGCCGGCCACGAGCGGCGCGGGTGGCAGCGAGCGGCGGCCGTCCCAAGCGCGCCGAGAGCCATCCCAGGACTCGCCGCTGTTGGGGTAGGCGATCACGGGCTTGCCCGTCACCTGCCGGGCCAGGGACACAGCCGCGTTCACGTCGCCGGGGGCGCAGCAGTTGACTCCGACCGCGCGGATCTGGGGAACGGCCGCGGCGACGGAGAAGGCATCGGCCAGCGGCTGGCCGGCCCGGGTCCGGTCCCCGGCGATCGTGTAGGACAGCCAGCACGGCACGTCGAGGTCGCGCACAAGGCCGGCCAGCGCCTCGGCCTCGTCGGCGTCAGGCAGCGTCTCGATGGCCAGCAGGTCGGCCCCCGCGCCGGCGAGGACCTCAAGCCGCCGGCGATGCCAGTCGCGCAGCTGGCCGACGCGGAGGCCATAGCGTCCCGTGTACTCCTGCCCGCCTGCCAGCGTGGCGCCGTAAGGTCCCACGGAAGCCGCGACCCAGCGCCGGTGGCCGTCACCGCTGACCTCCTCGCGCGCATCGAGCGCCAGCCGGACGCTGCGCCGCAGCAGCCTTGCCGTCTCACTGGCATCGATGCCGCGGGCGGCGAGGCCGTCGAACGACGCCTGGTAGCTCGCGGTCGTCGCGATCATCGCCCCGGCCCGGAAGTACGCGAGGTGAGCGTCCCTGATCGCCGCGGGGGCGTCGGCGAGGAGGCGCGCCGACCAGAGGTTGTCGGACAGGTCGTGGCCCTGATCCTCGAGCTCAGTTGCCAGGCCGCCATCCGCGACGATCACCCCGGTACGTTCGGTGGTGAAGCACACCTGCCAACGTTACGGCACCACGATCACCGGGCAACTCGCGTGGCGCGCTAGCCAGCCGGAGACAGATCCGGCCACGTGATGCCAGAAATGCCGTGGCGCCCCGATGACAAGCGCGTCCGCGCTGAACTCCTTGGCCACCGCCGCGAGTTCCCTGGCCGCGTGCCCACGGCGGGTCCGGACGTGCACTTCGAGCTCACTGGGATCGGTGAGGAGATCAAGCTCGGTGAGGAGCCAGCGTTCCAGGGACTCGGTGTCCCTGGCAAGGCCAACGATCTGCCCGGTGAGTGGCTCGCAGTAAACACCAGAAGACGTTACATAAACCACGAGAAGTGGACGTTCGAGTCGGCGTGCCATTCCCGCGGCGTAGGCGAGCGCGTTCCGCGCGGACGCCGATCCGTCGTAGCCGACGACAACAGGATGAACGACGCTGATCGGCCGAGGCGGGAACGTCGGCCGAAAGTCCTGGCGCTTGTTGGCGCGCGGGCGTTCTCGCGGCCGGTCCTGACCGGGCCGCCGCTGTTGTGGCTTGCCTTCGGGGTAAGGCTCTTCCATAGCGCCCTCGCGGCCACACGTGTACGTGGTTTGATTATTACAGCAAATTTACCCGGAGGTTAGGGGGATCGTACATAGTCCGAGGCGTGTCCGTGGACAAAACCGGGCATTGACTCTCCGGCCTGCGGTAAGCCGAGTCCGCCCCTGTTCGTATCGGGCCAGCTACAGAGATCGTCCGCCCCGCTTGTCGCAGGAGTGACACTCGTCACGCCAGAACCCCACGAAGCTACAGAAATACGCTAGTTCGCAAGGGTCACCACGCCTCGTTCTGGAAAATATGTAACGCCTTTCCCTGCCTGAACCGCCTGGTAGTGGCACCATGAGGGTGTGGTAGCGGAGCAGGCCGAGCCCTACCCGAGGGCAGATGGCGGGGTCTCTTCCCTCAGGGGCGGCGACCAGAAGCTGGACGTGACCGCACGCGCCGTCATCGCGAGCGCGGCGGACGCGATTATCGCCTTTGACACCGACCGGACCGTGATGCTATGGAACCCCGCCGCTGAGCGGATGTTCGGCTGGGTGAGCGAGGAAGTCATCGGCCGCGAGCCGCCGAACATCCCTGAGGAGCTCGCCGCTGAGCACAACGCCGTTCTCGAGCGGGTCCGCGGCGGCGACCAGATCTCCTTCGCCACCAGGCGGCAGCGCTCCGACGGCGCCCTGGTCGACGTCCGCATCGACACCAGCGCCCTGACGGACGCCGATGGCGGCGTGACCGGCTGGGTCAACATCTGCCACGAGACCGGTGAGGACGACATCGCCCGCCACTACATGGCCGAGAGGGCCCGGGTGGTGCGCCGGCTCGGCGATGTCGTGGCGGACATGAACGCCCAGCGGGACCTCGAGGCGGTACTCGACCGCATCGCGGCCAGCCTGCGTGAGCTGACTGGGGCGGATGGCGGCGGCTTCGTGCTGATCGAGGACGACAGGCTCCGGCTGGTGTCCACCGCGGGCCTGCCCGCCCGGCTGCGAGGACGGGTCGCCGCCCTCAACGGCAGCCTGGTGGCCGACTTGATGCGATCGGGCAAGACCGCCATGATGGCCACCGGCGATTCGGGCGAGTTCGACGACCTCATCTGGTCGGCCCTGCCTGGGCTGCACACGATCGCCCTCAGCCTTTCCCATGTCGGCGGCAAGCCCTACGGCGCGCTCTACGCCCTGTACAGCCGGAGGTCGCTCAGCCACGTCGAGCTTGAGCTGCTCGAGCTGCTCGCCGGGCACGCGGGCGTGGCCCTTACCAACGCGATGGCCTTTGAGGAGGTCGTGCGACAGCGAGCGCATGAGCGCGCCGTCATTGACGGGTCAGCGGACGGCATCGCCGTGCTTGATCGCGATGGCCAGGTCAGGCAGTGGAACCCGGCGGCCACCCGGATCACCGGCCTGTCGGCCGAGGCGGTCGCGGCCGACGGGCTGCCGTTCCCGCTGCCAGAGGCGGGGGCGCGCCGGACGCACAAGCTGCCCGGCGGGCGCTGGATCGACGTGCTCTGTACCGCCTTCGGCGACGGGAACGAGCGGGTCGTCGACTTCCGCGACGTGACCGCGGCCAAGGAGCTTGAGGAGGCCAAGGACCTCTTCCTGGCCACCACGAGCCATGAGCTGCGCACTCCGATCACCGTGGTGCAGGGGTTCGCGAGCACGTTGGCCAGTCGCTGGGACCAGTTGTCTGACACTGACCGCCGGTCGGCGGTCCGCACGATCGCCGAGCGGGCAGGCTCGCTCGGCAGGCTCGTCGAGCAGCTGCTGCTGGGCGCGCGGGCCGGCGCCGATCAGATGCCTGTCACCAGCGTCCCGTTTGACCTGGCCGGGCTGCTGCGGGCGGCGGTCGTGTCGTTCGGCCCACTGTCTGACCGGCACCAGGTGGTCGCGGAGGTCCCCGCCGACCTGCCGATGGCCTTCGGCGACTCGATGGCCACCGACATCATCGTGGGCCAGCTCCTCGAGAACGCCTTCAAGTACTCGCCGGCCGGTGGCCAGGTGACCGTCAGGGCCGCCGTGGCCGGGCCGATGATCGAGGTCACCGTCGAGGATGAGGGGATCGGCATCGCGCCGGGCGATCACGAGCGCATCTTCGAGCGGTTCGTGCAGGGGGAGACCGGCGACCGGCGCCGGTTCGGTGGCGTCGGGATCGGCCTCTACATCGTCAGGCGGCTTGCCATCGCGCAGCAGGGCACGGTCGTAGCCCGGTCGCGGCCCGAGGGCGGAACGGCGATGATGCTCAGCCTCCGCTGTTATTACTCTTAGTAATTTTCATAACGGAGCGTGGTTGCTCTCCAGTCCCACCGGAAATGTTGCTGACCATAGTCGGCCCGTAACCTGCAGGGGGATCGTTGAGTTTGCGCACCGTGCTCGGGACGTCGGCAGTGGCTGGCCTGCTCACCCTCGCTGCCCTGGCCGCGGCCGGCCGCTCCACGTCCGCTGCCCCCACGTCTGCCGCCGCGTCCCCGAGGGCATGGCCATCGGGGACGCCGACAGCGACACGGGAGGCCTGCGCGCCACCGTCACGGCCTCTGGTCGAGCAGTGCCAGCTCCTCGTCGCGGCCGCCCGGCCTGGAACCCAACTGGGGATGCAACGGGCTGGTGCGCGCGGCCTGATGGGCGCGCCGCTGACCGCGGCCAGCCTGCGCGGGGCCTACGGACTGACCCAGGCGGCCCGCACCGCCGGCGCCGGCGAGACGGTGGCGGTCGTTGACGCCTACGGGGATCCGCACGTCACCTCGGACCTGGCCCACTACCGCCAGCTTGCGGGCCTGGGCCAGTGCGCGGGCGGTAACTGCCTCACGATCCTCAACCAGTTCGGCCGCAGCCAGCCCCTCCCGGCGGCCGACGATCCCGGCTGGTCGGACGAGACCGCGCTTGACGTGGAGATGGTCGCCGCGATCTGCCCGAACTGCCGAATCGTCCTGCTCGAGGCGAGCTCGTCCAGCCTGGCCAGCCTCGGGACCGCGGAGAACTCGGCGGCCCGGCTGGCCAGGTTCGTCTCCAACAGCTGGTCCGGCTCGGACTTTCCCGGTGAGTCCCGCTACGACACCAGGTACTTCGATCATCCCGGGGTGGCGATCACGGTCGCCTCGGGCGATTTCCGCTACGCGGCCGGGTACCCGGCGTCGTCGCAGCTCGTGACTTCCGTCGGCGGCACCTACTTGTACCAGGACAGCACCGGGGGCCAGGGCACTGCCCGCGGCTGGTCCGAGGTGGCCTGGAGTGGCCAGTCGAGCGGCCCGGGGACAGGGACCCAGTCGGGCTGCTCCGCCGGGGAGCCGAAGCCGGCCTGGCAGTCCGACCCTGGCTGCGCCAACCGCACCGAGAACGACGTGGCCGCCGTGGCCAGCGCCCAGGGCGGCGTGGCGTTCTATTCAAGCGGCATCGACTGCGGTGGCATTTGCCAGGCCTTCGGCACGAGCGTCGCGACGCCAGTCATCGCCGCCACCTACGCGCTCGCGGGCACGCCACGGGCCGGCACGTTCCCCGCCGAGTACCCGTACCTGGACCCGGCGGGACTGCACCGTGTCACGTCGGGGGCCGACGGCAGCTGCGAGGCGGGCCGCCGCTACCTGTGCGACGACGCCGACAGCCTCGGCAACGGCTACAACGGGCCAGATGGCCTCGGCACCCCCAACGGCACGGCCGCGTTCACCGCCCCGGCCCACCGGAACATGGTCTCCGTCATCAACCCGGGGACATATGACCTCTCGGCCGGCCTGGTCTATCACCTGCCGGCGATCAGGGCCTACGACTCGGCCAGCGCGGCCCGGCTCACCTTCTCGGCGACCGGGTTGCCCAGGGGGATGTCAGTCAGCCCGTCCACCGGGGTGATTAGCGGTACCCCAGCCGCCGTCGACGCGACGGTCAGGGTCACGGCCCGAGACCAGGCGGGCGCGAGCAGCACCGTGACGTTCGGCATCGTGGCTGTTCGGTCCTTGCTGGCTCGCTACCACCCGGGCCGCGGGGAGGTCAGGCTCGGCCTCGGGGGCATGTGCCTGGATGACCGGGGCAACCAGACGCGGAAGGGCAACCCCGTACAGGTCTGGCGCTGCCAGGATGACGCGGCCCAGCGCTGGTCTTTCCAGCCGGGCGGCGGGCCAGGCGGCACCGGCGAGCTGAGGGTGGACGGGCGGTGCCTGGGTATCGAGGGGCAGGCCCGCCAGCCGGGATCGGTCGCCCGGCTGTCGCCCTGCACCGGCTACGCGAGCCAGCAGTGGCTGATCACGGGAGAGACGGGCGAGCTCTACAACCCGGCCTCCCGGATGTGCCTGAACGACCCGGGCGGTGCCCGCGACGGCGGGCAGGTCGGCATCGCCCCCTGTCATGAAACCCGGCAGGAGGCCTGGACGCTCCCGGCGAGCCCCATCATCAGCGGCATGACCGGCCGGTGCGCCGGGGACCTTGACGGCAGCCGCGTCGGCATCCAGCCCTGCGACGGGACGAGCGGCCAGCGGTTCACGCTCGGCCTTGACCACACGCTGAGGATCGCGGGCAAGTGCCTGAGCATCAGCGGCGGCTCGGCCGACGACGGGACGCCGGTGCGGCTGTGGGACTGCGACGGTGCCGCGAGCGAGGTGTTCCGCGTCGCCGCGTTCGGCCAGCTGCACAACCCGGGCTCGGGCAAGTGCGTCGCCGACCCCCGCGACTCAATGGCCAGCGGTACGCAGCTCACCATCGAAGACTGCTACGGCCGCCCGGGCGAGATCTGGGCGGTGAGCTGAGCGGTGGGCCGGGAAAACGCGGAACGCCGCCCCCAGGCGGGGGCGGCGTCCGTTTCGCCGAAGACGCGCGGTCGCTAGGAGGCGGCCCACACCTCGCCGGGCTCCCCGTAGCAGTCCTCGAGCGCGAGCTTCGCGCCGTTGGAGCTGCTGTTGCCCGGGATGGCCAGGCACTTCTGCGACTGCAGGTTCTCGATCTGGCCGTAGGCGCTAATGCCCCACTCCTCGGACAGGTTGCTGCTGCTGCAGCGCAGCAGCTTGATCGCGGTGCCGTCGTTGGGGTTGCTCGCGGCGTTGTAGATGCACTCCCCATTGAACTGCAGCGACCCGTCAAGGCCCAGGGTGACCTGCTGCGTGGTCGACCCCGTGCAGGCGGTGGAGATCGCCGTGCCGCTGCTTTCGGCCAGGCACTTGCCCGCGATGCCGCTGGTGACCGGGCTGGGCGGCACCACCAGGGTCTGGCCGGCGATGCCCGTGCACGGCTCGATGTCCAGCTGCGTGTTGACTGTCTTGGTGGAGCTCGGGTCGGTGAGGCAGTCGCCGGTCTCCTGGTTGACGATCTCGGCCAGGTCGCCGGTGAGGTACCACTGCTGTGCTCCCGAGCCTGAGCAGTTGACCAGCCCGATCACCTTGTGGCCCGCCTTGTCGGACGAGCCGAGCACGCTGGCGCACTTGCCGTGGATCGTGATCAGCCCGGGCTGCCCCGGGCCGGCCGGCATGGAGTACGACCAGTCCTGGGAGGCGCTGACCTGGCAGGGGTAGATCGCGACCGGCGCGTCGACGTTGGTGTCGTTGTGCGGGTCGTTCATGCAGGTGTTGGCAATGTGCACGAGCTTCACCTCGCCGACGCCGGCGTGGTAGCTGCTGCTCATCGCCTTGACCCCGACCAGGTTGAAGCTGACCGACTTGGTATCGGTGCCATCGGTCACCGTCACCGTGACCTTGTCGTTGACCGCGCTGCCCGGCATCGTCCCCGAGATCACGCCGCTCGCGGCGTTAATCGACATGCCGGCGGGCAGGCCGCTTTGCGAGTAGGTCAGGGCCTGGGACCCGCTGCTGACGGCGCGGATGGCCGGCAAGGTAACGCGAGTTCCCGCCGTGAGGTCATAGGAACCAGGGTTCTCGATCGACACGAGGTCGCTGGCCGAGTTCTGGAAGGCCCCGACGCCGTCCGGCGTGCCCAGGCCAGTCGGCCCGTTGTAGCCGTTGCTGAGGCTGGCGGTCGCGTTGCACAGGTACTCGCGGTTCGACTCACAGTGACCGATCTGGCCGGTCGCGACCGGGTACAGGTCCGAGGAGTCACCGGCGTGCTGGTACAGGTAGCTGACCGGGTAGGTGTTCTGCGTCGGGCCGCTCGGGTTGGCCAGGGCGTAGATGGCCGTGATGATCGGGGTGGCCACGCTCGTGCCGTAGGCCGCGCAGTCGTTGGCCTCGCCGAAGGCGCCGGTGGAGTTGCAGTCACTGGAGCTTGAGTAGATGTCGATGCCGAGCGGGGCGTCGGCCACGGCGGACACGTCGTTCTGGGTGCGGTTCGCGCAGCCGCTGTCGGTCTGCCAGGACGGCTTGCCCTCGCCCGCGGTGCAGCCGGCCTGGGTGCCAAGCCCGGGGATGGACTGGCCGCTCCAGACTGCCTCCTGGTAGGTGCGAGGGGCGGGGCCGCTGTCCAGGTAGGTGCCGCCAACCGAGGTGACGAGACCCGAGGCCCCCGGATAGGTGGTGGGGAAGATGGTGCCGTAGAAGGGGTTGCCGCCATCGCCTGACGCGAAGTCCATCGCGACGCCGGGGTGGTTGAAGTACTCGTTGTCGAAGACGGACTCGCCGGGGTAATCGGCGCCGCTCCAGCTGTTAGAGATGAACTTGCTGACCTTCGCGGCGGAGTTCTCCGCGGTGCCCAGGTCACCGAGGTCCTCCGAGTTCGCCTCGAAGAGGTCGATGTGGCAGTTCGGGCAGATGGCCGAGACCATCTCCACGTCGAGCGCGGTCTCGTCCTCCCAACTGGTGCCGTTCGCCGCCGGGAGTGGCGAGGACTGGCCGTTCTCGTTAAGCACCGTCAGGCAGCCGTCCTCGCTGACGGCGGTATTGCACGCTCCCAGCGTCCAGTTTGCCCGGTAGGCCTTGAGGTCGTCCCCGATGTTCGGGTCGCCGAAGGCGTCCACGATCGCGACCGTCTCGCCCGATCCGTCGTTGGCGGACGCGCTGGTCAGCCCGTAGGCGGTCTGCAGCTCCGACGGCCCAAGCGAGTTCGTGATCGTCGCGTCCTGCGCCTTGACCGCGTTGCTGCGCGGCGTCAGGGTGGTGGAGCTCTTCTTGTTGTGGTTGATCAATACCTGGCACTGCATCTGCAGCGGTGAGGTCGGCACTGGGCAGGCCGTCGTTCCCGGAGGCACGTCCATCGCCTTGGCGGCCGAGGGCGACAGCGCATTGCCCGCCATCGCCTCAGGCGCCGCCGTCCCTGGGGTGCTGATCGACGGGGTGCCAGTGCCAGCGGACGCGCTCGTCAGGGCGGCGGATGACAGTCCAAGCAGGCAGGCGGCGACCGCACCGACGGCCAGCCACTTGGGTCTGGTGGCCTGCCGGGCGTGCTTGCCAAATCGGCGCAACGGATCTCCTCGGGTCGGGGAGGACGCCCGCAGGCCACGACAACAAGATGATGGAGGCGCTACAGGCAGGACAAAGGGTGCGAAGACAATGCTTAACACGGTGTTAAGGCATTGCGCTCACGCTTTTACCCGATTGCGATCAAAATTGGCCAGCCGACTACAGGCGGGCCTTTTCGCGGTGCCGAGGCTCACCGCCAGTAGCGGCCAGGTACTCGTCGATGACGCCGGGAACGTCCTCGCTGTCGCGCAGGATCTGGCCCGCCTCCATCCAGATGACCCGGGTGCAGCTCTGCTCGATCTCACCGAGGTTGTGCGCGACGAGGAAGACCGTTCCCGCCTCCTCGCGCAGCTCCTTGATCCGGTTGTGGCTCTTCGTGCGGAAGGACGCGTCTCCGGTGGCCAGCGCCTCGTCGATCATGAGGATCTCGTGGCTCTTGGCCGCCGCGATCGCGAACCGCAGGCGCTGCGCCATGCCGGTGGAGTACGCGCGCATCGGCAGGTCGACGAAGCTGCCGACCCCTGAGAAGTCAACGATGTCCTGGAACCGCGCCTTGACCTCGGCCGGCGGCATGCCCATCGCCAGGCAGCCAAGCACCACGTTGCGCTCTCCGGTCAGGTCATCGAGCAGCGCGGCGTTGACGCCGAGCAGCGCGGCCGAGCCGGAGGTGTACACCGCACCCTGCTCGGCGGGCAGCAGGCCAGCTATGGCGCGCAGCAGGGTGGACTTGCCGGAGCCGTTCCTGCCGATGACGCCAACCACGTCGCCGTGGTTGATGACGAACGAGATGCCGCGGATCGCGTGCACCTCACGGATGGACGCGCGCTTCTGACGGCGCACCAGCCGCATCAAGGAAGTGGCCGCCGTGCCCTTGTTGCCGCCGGCGCCGTAGACGCGGTAGACCACATGCAGATTGTCGACGACCACGGTGGGGTCAGCCACAGCGCCTCTCCGGTTTGCTTACGGACGGGGATCTCATCCTAGAGGGTAGCCTGCCCGGCTACCTGCGGCTGTCGGGGCGCTGCGCACAGGATGACTCATGTTACACCGACGAAATAGCCCCTTCACGGTTTCGCCCCGTTCACAGCGGGCATTTTCCGGTTCGTACCGGGATCGCTGAACTTCAACGGCCGGGGACGGGGTGTGTGGTTATGGAGGTGTCTACGTCGAGCGAGCTGATGCTCCCGTACACGGCCTCTAGCGTCGGGGTCGCGCGGCGCCGCCTCATTGGCGACTTGGCCGTGGCCGGGATCTACGAGGGATCGGCGTCCGATGCCGGACTTGTGATCAGCGAGCTCATCAGTAACGCACTGCGACATGCGACTCCGCTGCCTGGCTTCACGTTGCGTGCCTCCTGGCGGCTGCTTGACGACAGCGTCGAGATTGCGGTCAGTGACGGCGGCGGCGACAGCATGCCCACCGTCCGCAAGCCGGCTGGCTGGGCCATCGGCGGTCGGGGACTCGGCATCGTGGAGGGGCTTTCCCTGCGCTGGGGAGTGTCCGCCGAGGTCGGCAAGACCACCGTCTGGGCGCGATTGCCGGTGCGGCAAGGCTCGACGGAGCGGCTGGTCGCGGGCAGCAGCCTGTCGGCTGGATAGGCCTGAAGCCGGAGGCGTAAGCCTCGCCTGAAGGGGTGATAATTCTCCGGCAGGACACATGAGTTCGGGGGGATTCGTGTCCGAGTTCTACGGTGTTGATAGCGAGGTCGGACGGCTGCGGACGGTACTTGTCCACCGGCCGGGACCGGAACTTCGGCGGGTTACGCCGAGACACGCGCCAGGGCTGCTGTTCGCGTCGCTGCCCTGGCCTGAGCGCGCCCAGGAGGAGCATGACGCCTTCACCGAGGCGCTCAGGCGGCAGGGCGTTGCTGTGCTGTATCTCACCGAGCTGCTGCAGGACGTCCTGGAGTACGAGGTGGCCAGGCAGCGGGCGGCCGAGGCGGTGCTCAGGGACCTGAGGCTGGGTGATGAGCTTCGCGGCCAGCTGCGTGCCCACCTGGAAGACCTTCCTCCCGAGGAGTTCGCTCAGCTGCTCATCGTCGGCCTGGCCTGTGGTGAGTTCAGTCACGGCCGGGGCGCGGTCTTCGGCTTGCTCGACGCCTGGGACTACGTCATCGACCCGCTGCCCAACCTGGTGTTCGCGCGGGATGCCACCGTATGGATCGGCGACAGCGTGGCCGTCGCCAGTCCCCGCGGCCGGCGGGCGGAAGCCGAGATCGCCTCAATCATCTTCGCCCACCACCCGCAGTTCAGCGGGACCAAGAAGCTGTATGAGCCGGGGCTGGAACGGCTTACGGGCGGCGACGTGCTCCTGCTCGCACCAGGCGTGCTCGCCATCGGCACCGGCGGGCCGACCTCACCGGCCGGAATGGAGCGGCTGGCCCGCCGGGTGTTCCACGCCGGGTTCGCGCACACGGTCCTCGCGGTGATGACCCAGGGACCCGGCGTCGCGCAGCCGGGCGCCTGCCTGGACACGCTGTGCACGATGGTCGGCCCCGACGCCGTCATGATGCGCCCTTCCGTCGCCTACTCGCTGGTGGCCAGGACGATCACGCAGCAGGGCGAGGAGGGCCTTCGCCTGTCTCACCCGCAGCCCTTCCTGGCCGCGGCCGCTCAGGCCATGGGAATCGACCAGCTGCGCGTGGTCGAGACTGGCATCGGCTCCCACCATCGCCGGGGCGCCGGGGCGGAGTGGTCTGGGGCGCAGTGGGAGGACGCGTGTAACCTGCTGTCGCTCGGCCCCGAGACGGTGATGTCCTACGAGCGGAACGTACTCACGAACGCGCGCCTCGAGGCCGAGGGCATCGAGGTGATACGGGTTCCCGGCGGCGAGCTGGCCGGGTGCCGTGGTGGTCCGAGGGCTATCTGCTGCCCGCTTGGCCGGGAACCAGCGACTATGCCCGAGTCTGTGGCAGCCTGACGTGGTTGTCCTTAGCCCGGTTGGGGGAAATGGGATATGGTTCCTGCCGTGGAGCTTAATGTCTCGAGTCGGTCTCACGGCGATCACGTCATCGTGACCGCCGCTGGGGAAATCGACCTCTATACCGCTCCGAAGCTGCAGTCTGACCTCGGCGCGATCATCGATGGCGCCGCCCCGGGTACCCGGGTCGTCATCGACATGTCCGGCGTGGATTTCTGCGACTCTACCGGCATGAATGCCCTGCTTGCCGCGCTGCGGCACGTGCGGGAGCGGGGCGGCGAACTGGAGCTTGCGGCGCCTCGGCCGGCCATCATGAAGATCCTCCAGGTAACCGGGCTTGACGCGGTGTTCACCATCACGCCGCACTCGTAGCGGACTACCATCGGCGCCGGAGGCTGAGCGCGGCCCGCTCCTGGGCCGCGCGGGAAGGCGCTGTATGGCACAGGGTCCTATGGGGCGGCTTGCCGTCGTGATCCCGGCCTGGAATGAGGCCGACAGGATCGCCGACACGGTGGCCGCGGCCAGCACGCTGCCAGGAGCCGACTTGGTCGTGGTCGTCGATGACGGCTCACGCGACGGCACGGCGTCCATCGCCGCGCAGGCGGGTGCCCTGGTGCTCACGCATGCGAGGAACCGGGGCAAGGCCGCGGCGATGGAGACAGGCGCGGAGGCCGTCCGCCTGGCCGACCAGCGTGACGGGGTGTCGAGCGTGCTGCTCTTTCTCGACGCTGACCTTGGTGCGACGGCGGCCCATTCCGGGCCGCTGGCTGAGCCCGTGCTGGCCGGCACGGCCGACATGACGATCGCCGCGTTCACCACGCGGGTGAAGCTGGGCGGTCATGGTCTCGTCGTGGGCCTGTCAGCCCGGGGCACTAGCCGCGCGATCGGCTGGGCCCCGGCCCAGCCACTGAACGGGCAGCGCTGCCTGACCAGGGCTGCCTTCGACGCAGCCCGCCCGCTGGCGCGGGGATTCGGGGTCGAGACGGCGCTGACCATCGACCTGGTGCGCCAGGGATACCGGGTGGTCGAGGTGGAAGTCGGCCTCGAGCACCGAGCCACTGGCACCGACCTCCGCTCGCAGCTGCACCGTGCGCGCCAGCTGGCCGACGTGGCCGTGGCCCTGCTACCCCGGCTTGCCCGGCAGCCCGGGCGCGCCGCTATCCCGGCTCCCGGTCGAAGTGGTCGCACTGAGTAACCGCTATACTGCTCTGCGTGATATCAGTAGTGCTGTCTGTGGTAGCGGTAGTAGTCGCGGCCGTGGGGCTGTGGGTCGCGACCGGGGGCCAAGGCCGTTCAGAAAATGAAAAGCCGAAGGCAGCCGACGACGCCTCGCCTGTCGCGGGTAATGCCGCCGCATCGGTTGACCTGCGCGCCCTGCGTGATGTGGCGGTCGTCAGGTACGACGCGCTGCAGGAGATGTCAGGGCAACTGTCGTTCTCGCTCGCCCTGCTGAACTCCAGCGGTGACGGTATCGTGCTCAGCTCCATCAACGGGCGGGCGGAGACCCGCACCTACGCCAAGATCATCGTGGCAGGCAAGGGCGAGCAGCAGCTGTCGCCCGAGGAGGAAGAGGCGATCCGCGTTGCCCGGCTCGGCCTGGGCCTGGGCGCCTCGGCCCAGCCGTCAGGCAAGGCGTCAGGCCGGTCAGGAACCAGGCCAGAAGCGCTGCAAGCCTGAGCGGGTAAAGCCCTCGTCTGCTGCCCGCTACTGTTGGCCCATGCGTTATGCATACCTAGGACCCGAGGGGACGTTTACCGAGGCGGCGGTCGCGAGCCTGCCGGAGGCCGCTACCGTTCAGGCGGTGCCGTACCCATCGGTCGGGGCGGTCCTTGCGGCCGTGCGGACCGGCGAGGCCGAGCGCGGCGTGGTGCCAGTGGAGAGCTCTGTCGAGGGCATCGTCACCGCCACGGTTGACGACCTCGCGGCGGGCAAGGACCTGCTCATCGGCGCGGAGACGCAGCTAGCGATCGAGTTCGCACTGCTGGCAGCGCCAGGGACGACGCTGGCCGACATCAAGACGGTCGGCGGTCATCCGCAGTCCCAGCCGCAGTGCCGTCGCTGGCTTGCCGCCAACCTGCCCGCCAGCGAGTGGGTGCCGCACGCCTCTAACGCCGAGGCGGCCAGGCAGGTGGCGTCGGGGAACCTAGACGCGGCGCTGGCGGGTGCCTTCGCGGCCGACAGGTACGGCCTGTCCGTGCTCGTCCCTGGCGTCCACGACCGGTCCAACGCCGTCACGCGGTTCCTGGTCGTTACCCCGCCAGGCCGGATCCCGCCGCGCACCGGATCGGACCGGACGTCGCTGGCGGCCTTCCTCAAGGAAGACCACCCAGGCGCGCTGATGGAGATCCTCACCGAGTTCGCCGTGCGCGGCGTGAACCTGACGACCATCCAGTCCCGCCCGACCGGGGAAGGACTGGGCAACTACTTCTTCTTCATCGACTGCGAGGGCCACATCGACGACACCCGGGTGGGTGAGGCGATGGTGGGCCTGCGCCGGGTCTGCGCCGAAGTCCGGTTCCTCGGTAGCTATCCACGCAGCGATGGCGGCCGCGCCCATGTCAGGTCCGGTACCTCCAACCAGGAGTTCGCCGAGGCCATCGCCTGGCTCGGCCGCCTTCGCTTTGGCCGCGTCTGAGCTACCCCTGCGCGCGAGCCGTCACAGGTACGGGCCAGAAGCCCGGTGCGGCGGTTCCTGGTCCGCGGGCATGAGGCCTGGCGGCAGCGCCCTGCGCATCTGCTCAAGCTGGGCACGCGCGGCCATCTGCTGCGCGAACAGCGTGGTCTGGATGCCGTGGAAGAGACCTTCGAGCCAGCCAACCAGCTGAGCCTGCGCGACCCGCAGCTCCGACTCGCTCGGCAGCGAGTCGTCGGCGAACGGGAGGGACAGCCGCTCAAGCTCCTCGACAAGCTCGGGCGCGAGGCCGTCTTCCAGCTCCTTGATCGAGCTCTTGTGTATGTCCTTCAGCCGTGCCCGGCTCTTCTCGTCTAGCGGCGCGGCCCTGACCTCCTCGAGCAACTGGCGGATCATGCTGCCAATGCGCATCACCTTTGCCGGCTGCTCGACCATCTCAGTGACCGGACGCTCACCATCTGCGCCCTCGCCTTCACCGTCAGCACCCTGGTCCCCGCTCATGGCTAGGGCGTCCGGGCCGACCACGACGACCTGCGGCCTGCCCGGGTGTTCTGCTGGGCTTATTTCGTCGCTCATGCCGTCAACTTACCGGGTCCGCAGGGCTATCGCGCAGTCAGCAGGATCTTGCCGATGTGGCTGGAAGCGGCCATGATCCGGTGCCCTTCCGCGGCGTCGGAGAGCGGCAGGACCTGGTCGACGATGGGACGGATCGTGCCCCGCTCGACCAGGGGCCAGGCGTTCTCGCGGACCGCCGCGACGATCTCCGCCTTCTGGGCAGCCGGGCGTGCCCGCAGCGTGGTCGACAGCACGGAACCGCGCTTTGTCATGAGCTTGCCCAGGTTGAGCTCAGCCTTCGCCCCGCCCATCATCCCGATGATCACCAGGCGGCCGTCGGCCGCGAGCGAGTCCACGTTCTTGCTCAGGTAGGAGGCGCCCATGATGTCGAGAATGACGTCCGCGCCATGACCGCTAGTGGCGTTGCTCAGGGCCTGGACGAAGTCCTCATCCCGGTAGTTGATGGTGATGTCAGCGCCAAGCTTGCGGCAGGCATCCAGCTTCTGGCTTGATCCCGCCGTGACCGCCACCGTCGCGCCCGCCTGCTTGGCGAGCTGGATGGCCATGGTCCCGATGCCGCTCGATCCGCCGTGCACCAGGAATGTCTCCCCGGCTGCCAGGCGGGCGGCCATGAACACGTTCGAGTACACCGTGCACACGACTTCGGGTAGCGCCGCCGCCGCCACGAGGTCGACGTTGTCCGGGACGGGAAGCAGTTGGCCGGCCGGCACCACCACCTGGGTCGCGTACCCGCCCCCCGACAGCAGGGCGCAGACCTCGTCGCCAGCCTTCCAGTCCTCGACCCCTGGGCCAACCTGCGCGATGGTGCCCGAGCACTCAAGGCCCGGGTAGGGCGAGGCGCCAGGCGGCGGGTCGTAATGGCCCTGGCGCTGCATGATGTCGGCCCGGTTCACGCCGGCCGCCGCGACGTCGATGACCACCTCGCCAGGGCCGGCGACCAGGTCGGGGACCTCGGTCAGGCGGAGCACCTCGGGCTCTCCTGGCTGCGTGATGACAACGGCCTGCATGATTTGCCTCCGCTATTTGGTGCCGGTCAGATCGGCGCTCGATGGTTGTGAGCTGGATCTCTGCGGAAAACAGTATGGCAAGGGCAGTGTCGTGCCTTAGGCTCGGCTGTACGTGCAAATCGTGTCCGATTAAACTCGGATAGTGACGGCCTGCACGTGGCGGCCATAAGATGTGCGAACCTGACCACCGATGTGCCGAAGCAGGCGGGATTCATGGGACAGAACGACTTCGAGAACCTCGATAGCGGCAAGCACGATGACGAGTACCCAGCTGACGACGCTTCCGCAACAAGCGCTGGCATGTTCCCGAAGCTCACGCCGCGGAAGTTCCCCGACGAGGACGAGGTGACCTCCGCTGAGCCGGAGGAGGTGCCCACCATGGAGCAGCTCCCCGGGTCCTACCGCCCGCAGGCCTACGGCCTGCCGCCCTCGTATGACCTTCTCGCCGAGCCTCCCGGCTTCGCCGACCCGGTCGGCCTCGGTGCCCCCGGCGTCTATGGCTCGGCGCGGGCGCGCGGTGAAGCCCCGCCGCTTCCGCCGCGCGGCGGAGTGCAGTCACCAGAACAACGCCGGCGACCAGGTTACGGGATCGACGCCCTGATACCAGGCCCCTCGCCGTCGTCCGCCGGGTCGTCACGGCCCGGGCAGCCGGCACCGGGACAGTCTGCTCCGGCACGGCCTGCTCCGGGATGGCCCGCACCCGGGCACTCCGCGTCCGGGCCGTCGGCTCCCGCGCCGTCGGCTCCCATGCCGTCGGCTCCCGCGCCGTCTGAGGCCGCTCAGCCGTCCCCGGCTCTTCAGCCTCCGGCTGTGCAATCGCCGGCTCTTCAGCCTCCGGCTGTGCAATCGCCGGCTTTTCGGCCTCCCGCGACCCCGCCCCAGCGCGCGCAGCCGCTGGCCGCACTGCCCACGACGCCTCCGCCACCACTGCCTGGCCCGGGTGCGGACCTAGGGTTCGGCAGCGGTCCCGTCGTGGCCGAGTCGTCCGACATGCTCACCGCCGAGTGGCTGCTGCACGGCCGGCGAGCGCAGCCTGGTCCCGGCTGGCGGCGCACCGTGTACCGGGCCACTGGCGGACTGGTCAAGGTGGGCGAGTCGGCGGCCAACCTGCGGCGGCGAGACCTGGTCACCCGGGTCAGGACTCCCGTGGCCGGCGGCCACCACAAGGTCGCCGTCATGAGCCTCAAGGGTGGCGTGGGCAAGACCACCACCGCGGTCGGGCTCGGCGCCACGCTGGCCTCGCTGCGAGGTGACCGGGTGGTCGCGCTCGACGCCAACCCCGACCGGGGCACCCTGTCGGACAAGGTGCGGCTTGAGACCTCGGCCACCGTCCGTGACCTGCTGAACGAGCGCTCCCGCATCCGGCGGTACGCCGACGTCAGGCAGTTCACCTCGCAGTCGACCAGCCGGCTTGAGATCCTGGCCTCCGACCGGGACCCGGGCGTGTCCATCGAGTTCGACGCCGATGACTACCGCGAGGTGTCCAGGGTCATCGAGCACTACTACTCGATCGCCATCACCGACTGTGGCACCGGCCTGCTGCACTCCGCCATGGCTGGCATCCTGGAACTGGCCGACCACATCGTCCTGGTGAGCTCGCCTTCGGTCGACGGCGCGCGCAGCGCGAGCGCCACCCTGGACTGGCTGGAGGCCCACCAGTACAGCGACCTGGTCCGCAGCGCCGTCGTGGTGATCTCGACTATCCGGCCCCGGTCCAAGTCCACCGTGGACCTCGACCGCCTGGAGGCACACTTCGCCTCTCGCTGCCGCGACGTGGTCCGCATCCCCTACGACACCCACCTGGAAGAGGGGTCGGAGGTGGAACTCGACCTGCTCTCAACCGCGGCCAGAGACGCCTACCTAGCCCTCGCCGCCACCGTGGCCGACGGCTTCGCGGTCCCCAGGCGCGCGCATGTGCGGTCAGCAACCTCGTTGCCGTAAGGTAGGTGCGATCAGGAGAGCTCGCCTAGTGGCCGATGGCGGCGGTCTTGAAAACCGCTGTGGGGGCAACCTCACCGTGGGTTCGAATCCCACGCTCTCCGCTCGTGTCTGCTTGTGTGGCCGCTGAACTGTGGTTTCTGTGCGTCGCTTGCTCGGGTCGTAGGTCGCTCGTGTGCAGCCGAGTGCCACCGAAGGCGGCCGTCGGCCGTTGGTCGCGGGATATACGCGGGATGAAACCGAGGGCGTTTCCGCAGGTCACTGGGAACGCTGAAGCGGGTCCCGGGATGATCCCAGAACCCGCTCCAGCTCCGCAGTGGACAAGGCCAAGTGCCACTGAGACTAGTTTGCGGTCAGTCTCCGGGCAGGTTCACCTTGATGGGGACTGCGTCCGGCCTGCGCTCGCCCACGAGGGGCTGGCAGACCTCGGAGAGGTACGTCTCCACGCCATCCCTCTGCCTCGCAGGGACACTTGCCCAACTGGTGTACA
>Ga0335072_10003674_pt1 | contig 23040 bp, 22 predicted proteins | sample Lox_Sample_21_FD_206725 | JGI IMG/M metagenome (GOLD analysis project Ga0335072, IMG submission 206725) | Soil microbial communities from Loxahatchee National Wildlife Refuge, Florida, United States - Lox_Sample_2.1 | ecosystem: Environmental > Terrestrial > Soil > Wetlands | place: USA...
GTTGAGCGTCATCAGCGTCTGGGCTTGTTGTCCGGTTATCTGGGGGAGTGGGGCTGTGGCTGATCGCGTCGCGTCAGGCTTGGACGGCTCGTCGGGGGGCGGCTTCCTGCTGCCGGGTCGCGGCGAGCCAGGCGGCGCCCCGGCGCCGGGCGGGCCGGCGGACGAGGTCGGCCTGGTGGCGGGGACGGAGGACTCGACGCCGCTGCAGTTCGCCGTTGCCCTCGACGAGGCGTCCTACCTCCAGCTCGACGACGTGGTGGTCACGCTCCGGCACGTTCCAGGGATAGGGCCGGTGCTGAGCAGCGGCATCGTCACAGAGGTGCGGGCCAGGCAGGAGGGTGCGAGCTTCGGCTCCGACGTCTTCCTCGTTTCCGAGGGCGTGCTGCCGGCCAGGACACAGGAGATCGCGGAGGTCAGCACCACCCGGGTGGAACCGGAGATCTACGTGCCGCCCCGCCCAGGCAACGTGGTCCGCCGCGCGACGGGCAGCGAGCGGGCCCAGGCCCTGTACTTCGACCAGATGACCAACCGGGTCCCGGTGGGGCGCGGCCGGGACGGCGCCCCGATCTACGTCAACATGGAGTTCCTTGACGGCACCCGCGGCGCCCACGTGTCGATCAGCGGTATCTCCGGTGTGGCGACGAAGACCAGCTTCGCGCTGTTCCTGCTGCACTCCATCTTCCGCTCCGGTGCCCTCGGCGCGCGGGCGGTCAACGCCAAGGCGCTCGTGTTCAGCGTGAAGGGCGAGGACCTGCTGTTCCTCGACCAGCCGAACATCCGCCTCGATGACGACCTGCGGGCCGACTACGGCGTGCTCGGCCTGCCGGCCGAGCCGTTCGCGTCGGCCGGCTTCTGGGCGCCGCCGATCCCCGACGACACCACAGGCCGGCCTAACGTCACCGGGCGCACCAGCGGCGTCGAGGCGTTCTGGTGGACCCTGCGGGAGTTCTGCGACCAGCAGCTGCTGCCCTACGTGTTCGCGGACGCCGAGGATGACCGGCACCAGTACACGATCGTCATTCACCAGGTCGCGGCCCGGCTGCGCCGGGAGGCCGAACCGTTCGGCGACAACGGGGCGGTGCTCCTCAGCGGCAAGATGCTGACCACCTACGAGGAACTGGTCAATTTCATCGTCGACCGGCTGACCGATGAGGACAGCCGCGCGGACTGGGCCGGCCCGGTCACAGGGACCGGCACAGTCAACGCGTTCGTCCGCCGGCTGCGCTCGTCGCTTCGGCCGCTGAGCGCGATCATCCGCGCTGACCTCACCGCGGGGCCGCGCCGCGGTATCTCCACCCAGGACCAGCAGCTCACCGTCGTCGACCTGCACAACCTGCACGAGCGCGCGCAGCGCTTCGTCGTTGGCGTGGTCCTCGCGGCGGAGACCGCGCGCAAGGAGGAAGCCGGGCCCGGCGGGCTGTTGTTCACGATGATCGACGAACTGAACAAGTACGCGCCGCGCGAGGGCAGTTCGCCGATCAAGGACGTGCTGCTCGACATCGCTGAGCGCGGCCGCTCGCTCGGCATCATCCTGATCGGCGCGCAGCAGACGGCCAGTGAGGTCGAGCGGCGCATCGTGTCCAACTCGGCGGTCCGGGTGGTGGGCCGCCTTGACGCGGCCGAGGCGGGCCGGCCCGAGTACGGTTTCCTGCCCGCCACGCAGCGGGTCCGTGCCACCATCGCCAAGCCGGGTGCGATGTTCGTCTCCCAGCCGCAGATCCCGGTGCCGCTGGCGATCGAGTTCCCGTTCCCCGCGTGGGCGACCCGGCTGTCGGAGTGCGCGTCCCCGCCCATGGCTGGCCCCCCGGGAGGTACCGCGCCGAACCTGCTGTCCCGGCTGCCGCCCGAGGATGACATCCCGCCGTTCTTATGCCCCCGCCCTACGAGGAGGTGCGTACCGCACTGTGAAGTTCCTGCACACCGCCGACTGGCATGTCGGCAAGACGCTCAAGGGCCGGGACCGCCTCGAGGAGCAGCGGGCCGTCCTCGACGAGATCGCCGGCATCGCGGAGGCTGGCGAGGTCGACGCCGTCCTGGTGGCGGGCGACGTCTACGACCTGTCCGCCCCGTCCGCGGCCGCGCAGCACATCGTGGTACAGACGTTGCTGCGGATGCGGCGGTCCGGCGCCGAAGTCATCGTCATCGCGGGCAACCACGACCACGGACCGACTTTCGAGGCGTACCGGCCGCTGATGGGCGAGGCCGGCATCACCCTGGCCGGCACGGTGAGGCCGGCCGACCGGGGCGGCGTGATCCGGTTCAGGTCCCGCTCCGATGGCGCGGACACGCAGGTCGCCGTGCTGCCTTTCCTGTCCCAGCGCTACGCGGTGCGCGCGGCCGAGATCGTGGCGAACACACCGTCGGAGAACGTGCGCGCCTACGACGAGCAGGTCCGCCAGGTCGTCGGATCGCTCACCGGCGGCTTCTGCGGCGACACGGTAAACATCGTGATGTCGCACCTCACCTGCGTCGGCGGCGTGTTCGGCGGCGGGGAGCGGTCGGCCCAGTCGATCTTCGAGTACAGCGTGCCCGCCGGCATCTTCCCGGTCGCGGCGCACTACGTGGCGCTCGGCCACCTGCACCGGCGGCAGGCGCTTCCCGCGCCCGCCCCCGTGCACTACAGCGGCGCGCCGCTCGCGGTCGACTTCGGCGAGCAGGACAACGCCAGCGTCGTCTGCCTGGTGGAGGCATCCCCTGGCACGCCCGCCCGCATCACCGACGTCCCGGTCACATCCGGGCGGCGGCTGCGGACCGTCCACGGCTCCCTCGCCGAACTCGAAGCCAACGCCGGCCGCTACGGCGATGACTACCTGCGGGTCTACCTGCGCGAGCCGGTCCGCGCCGGGCTCCGCGACCAAGCCATGGAGATCTTGCCCAATGCCCTCGAGGTGCGCATCGACCCGGAGTTCGCGGCTCAGCCGGACAAGGCCCCCAGGCCGGGTGCGGCGCTCATCACCCGGACCCCGGCCCAGCTCTTCGCCGACTACTGCGCGACCAGGGACGTCAGCGACCCGAAGGTCGCGGCCCTGTTCGCGGAACTGCACGACGAGGTGACCGCCAGCGACGGCGCCGACCTGTCTCCGGCCAGCTGACCAGGCAAGACGAGGGAAAGGGAATACGATGCGGCCGATCACGCTGGACATGCACGGCTTCGCCTCGTTCAGGGACGAGGCGCACGTCGACTTCACCGACGCCGACTTCTTTGCCCTCGTCGGCCCGACCGGCTCGGGCAAGTCAACGGTGATCGACGCGATGACGTTCGCCCTGTACGGGTCGGTGCCCCGGTGGGGCCACAAGAAGATGGTCTCCCTCGCGCTCGCCCCCACCGTTGCCCGCGGCACCGTCAAGCTGGTCTTCGAGGTCGACAGGCAGCGCTACGTCGTGGCCCGCGAACTGCGCCGCACCGGCGGCGCGGTCAACCAGCGCGCGGCCAGCCTGGAGCGGCTGGCCGACCCGAGCGGCCTGGCGATGCCGGGTGACCAGACCTTCCCCATGGCCAAGGACCTCGACGGGGTCAACGATGCGGTGGAGAAACTGCTCGGCCTGAAGTACGACGATTTCGTCCAGTGCGTGGTGCTGCCCCAGGGCCAGTTCGCCGCCTTCCTGCACGCCAAGCCGACAGAGCGGCAGGACATCCTGCTGCGTCTGCTCGGCGCCGAGCACTACCGGCTGATGATGATGAAGGCGAACCAGCGGGCCAGCGTGGCCGCGCAGCGGGCCGGCACCTACGGCGAGGAACTGCTCGGCTACGCCGACGCCACCTCCGAGGCCGAGCAGCGCGCCCGCGCCGCCGAGGACGGGCTGGTCAGCCTGGGCGACCGGGTGACGGCGAAGCTGCCGCTGATCAGCGCCGCCCGCGACGAGCTGAAGGCCGCCGAGGAACGGCTGCGGCGGCTGCGCACCGAGGCGGGCGCCCTGTCCGTGCTGCGCGTCCCCGACGGCGTCGGGAAACTAGACGCGGACCTCGCCGCCGGCCGGTCACGCATCCAGGTCCTGAAGGCCGCCGAGCGCAGCGCCGAGGACGCCGACGGCGCGGCCCGCCAGGCCCTCGCCGCCGGCCCGCAGCGGGCGCCACTCGAACTGGCCCGCACGCACCGCGCGGAGCACGCCCGCCACCGCGGCGCCATTCCCGGCCTGGCGGCCGACGTCACCCGGCTCGGGGCGCGGTCGAGGGACGCGGCGGCCGCCGTGGACGCCGCGGTCAGCGCCCTGGACGAGGCGCGCGTCAAACGCGACGAGGCGTCCCGGGCGGCCGCGGCCGCCGCCGAGCGGGTAAGCGAACTGACCGCCGAGCACACCAGGCTCACGGCCGTGACCGTCCCCGCCGGGATCACGGAACTTGACGAACGCCGCCGGGCCGCCGCGAACGCCGTGACCGTGGCAGCGGCCACCCTGGAAGAAGACGAGCGGGCCGACGCGGCCGCCCGCGAGGCACGAGCCGCCGCCGCGCCCGAGGCGCCGCTCGCCCAGGCGGCCCGCGACCTCGGCGACCTGCGGACCCTGCTGGCCGACGCGGCGCGCGCCGGGCACGCCGCCCGGCAGGCCGGCGCCGCGCGGGAGGCGGCCGACGGGACCCTGGCCGCCGCCGAGCGGACTCGCCGCCGGCGCCAGGGCGAACTGGAGGAAGCGCGCCGCGCCCACATCGTCGCGGGCCTGCGGCCGCACCTGGTCGCGGGGGAGCGGTGCCCCGTGTGCGAGCAGATGGTCGCGACGCTTCCAGCTCCGTTGCCGGCCGATGAGGTCGACACGGCTCAGGCGCGCCTAGCCGAAGCGGACCGCGCGGTGACCGCGGCCCAGTCCGCCGCCCGCAAGGCCGCCGACGCGGCCGCCACCGCCGGCGCACGGGCGGCGGCCGGCCTTACCCGCCGCGCCCCGCTCGCCGCCTCCCTCGCCGGCGTCCTTTCCGGCCCGCTCGCGCGCTTCCCCCTGCCGGCCGTGCGCACGGTCGCCGCGGCGCACGGGGCCGCCGGTGAAGTCGGCGCCGGCGCACCGGCCGGCGACGAGATGCTGGCCCGTGCGCTCGCCGAGGTCGCCGCACTCGAGCAGGCACGAGAGCACGCCGAGCAAACCGTGGAGCGGGCCGCCACGGCGGCGCAGCAGGCGCGGGCTCGGCACCGGTCCGCCCAGGCGGAGGCGGACAAGGCGGAGGCGGAGCTGTCCAGCGCCCGCGCCGCGCTGCGGGCGGCCCGCGACCCCCTCGTGCAGTTCGGCGCCCCGTCGGTGGAGGATTCGAGCCTGGCCGACGGCTGGGCGGCCCTGACCGGGTGGGCGGCGGAGCAGACCCGGACCCGGGCGGCCGCGCTGGACCAGGCGCGGGTGACGGAGACAGCCGCCGTAAGCGAGCGCCGCAGGCTCGTAGCCGGGTTCACCGGAGCCGAGCGCGCCCTGGCCGGGCTGCGGGCTGAGGCGAAGACGGCCGCCGACGACGACCAGCAGGCCAGAGTCGAGCTTAGCCGGGTCACTGCCCGCCTCGCCGAACTCGACGAACTGCTCAAAGACGCTCCAACCGACGCGCAGATCACCGAGCGGCTGTCCCTGCGGGACCGGCTTGAGGCGGCCGCCGCCACGGCCGAGACGGCCCTGCGCGCGGCTCGCACCGAACGGTCGAACGGCGAGTCGGCGCTCGCGGCGCTGGAACGGACCGAACGCGAGGCGCGCGGCCAGCTGTCGGCCGCCCGCGACCGTGTCGTCGCGCTCGGCGCTCCGGCCGTCGACGGTCTCGGCCTGCTAGACGGCTGGACCGACCTGGTGACCTGGGCATCGAGCCAGGTGAAGGTCCGCGAGGAGGAAGCAGCGGCGGCCGGCGCCGAAGCGGACACCGCTCGCGCCGGCATCGGCGAGCTGACCGGCGAGCTCAGCGCCGACCTGGCCGACGGGGGAATCGACCTCGCACCCGACGCGGTCGCCGCCTCCGCCGCCGCGGCGGTGGCGGCGGCACTCGAGGCGGCAAGGGCGAGGACCAGGCGCGTCGCGGAACGCCGCGCCCATGCCGCCGACCTGGCCGGCCGGCAGCGGACCGCGCAGGAACAGCAGCAGGTCGCGCACATGCTGGGCAACCTGCTGCAGGCCAGGCAGTTCCCGCAGTGGCTGGTAAGCGAGGCGCTCGACGACCTGGTCACGGCTGCTTCGGAGACGCTCGCCGCGCTGTCCGGCGGACAGTTCGACCTCACGCACGACAAGGGCGACCTGTTCGTCATCGACCACGCCGACGCCGACGCCCGCCGTTCGGTCCGCACCCTGTCCGGCGGCGAGACCTTCCAGGCGTCGCTCGCGCTAGCCCTCGCCCTGTCCTCGCACATCTCCGCGCTTGCCGCCGCGGGCGCCGCACGGCTGGACTCCATCTTCCTTGACGAGGGGTTCGGCACCCTGGACGCGGAGACCCTCGAGGTGGTCGCGGCCACGCTTGAGACGCTCGCCCAGGGAGACCGCATGGTCGGCGTGGTCACCCACGTGGCCGCGCTCGCCGAGCGGGTTCCGGTCCGCTTCCGGGTCGCGCGGAACCCCCGGACCTCCACCATCACCCGCGAAGGACCGCGGGCGGCGGAACTGGGGGAGGCATGACGGACGTGCACGCGCGCGGCGCCGCCGACCTCGGCGTCGCCGGGCGGCCGATGCGCTTCAGCGTCGACGGCTGGGATCCCAGCTACGGTGCCAGCCTCGACGTTGACGGCGAGCTGGCCGAGTCCACCGCCCGGATCGTGGCCGACGTGGAACTCCCCGCTGACCGCTGGCGGCCGATCGACCCCGACGACGCCGGGCCGCTGCCCGATGCGCTGCTGTTCGTCGACGGCGTGCGCCGCGTCGAGGCGCAGGTCTGGATCGACGGTCCCGGCCCGGCCGTTGGCGCCCTGGCTGACGGCGCCCCGGTGGATGGTGTCCCGGCGGACCGTGCGCCGGCCGGCGGCTGGGCGGGCGAGCCGACCGCGGCCCTGTGCGCCTCGTACGCGGCCGGCGTGGTGTGCTGCTGCGCCGCGGGGGCGCACCTGGTGGCGACGGTGCTGCGCCGGGGCCTGTTCTCCGTCGCGCCGCACGCGAGTGACATCCTCACCCGGGCCGGCGAGTACAAGGCCCATTACGTGACGCTCAAGCGGGCAAGCACGCCCGTCATCACAGCGCTCTCCCAGTCGCTGCAGCACAGGCTCGCCGAGGTCGAGGTGGACGCGGCCAGCGCGGCCCGCGGCGCATCCGGCGGCACCAGCGCACCTGCTGGCCGCCACGTCTTCCCTGGCCGCCACACGATGAGCGGGGACAGCGACCTGCTGATCGTCGACGGGCCGCTGCGCGGCCGCCAGCACCTGCCCCGTGCCCTCGGCTACATCAAGTCGCACCACGCCACCTACCTGCCGCCCGAGCTCAACGCGCTGGTGGGCGCGCTCGCCCCCGGCCAGCGCACCCCCGCGTTCCTGATGGGCACAAGCTGGGACCGGCACAGCTGGTACCTGCGGCTGCCCGGTCCGGCGGGCGCGCCGTGGGCCGGCGTGGTGCGCGTCGAGTGCCCGGCGGCGCTGCTCGTCGACGAGGTCACCAGGCTCGCCGGGCTGAGCCAGCGCTGCCTCGGCCGGTTCGCCTCCACCCCGTACAAGGACTCGCGCGCACCGCAGAACCTGTACCCGATCGCGGGCCTGGAACGCGAGCTCAGGCGCCGCCTCGGCGACCCCCGGCTGCTCTACCGCGCCCTGCGCGAGGCCGCCCGCCCGGACGTCAGGTGATGTCGATCAGCACCTTGCCGACCGTGCCCCGCTCGACCGCGTCGTGCGCGGCCGCGGTCGCCTCAAGCGGGTAGTGGTGCAGCGGCAGGCCCGCCTTCTCGCCGGCACGCAGCGCCCTGGCGGCGACGGCCGCGGTGATGTCCTCGGTCGCGGCCGCCAGCAGGGCCGGGTCGAGGTTGTACAGCAGGAGGAACTGGTAGCGCAGGTTCACGGCGAAAGTCCGCCGGATTTCCACGGAGAACGTGTCGCCGCCGTTGTTGGCGTAGATCGCGATCGTCGCGCCGTTCCGTGCCACCGCGAGGTCCAGTTCGTTGTTGAGGGCGGGGGAGACCTCGGCGATTACGTCCACCCCGTCAGGCGCAATCGCACGGATCGCGGCGGCGGCGTTCTGGGTGCGGTAGTTGACCACATGGTGCGCGCCCGCAGCGGTCGCGAGCGCCGCCTTCTCCGCGCTGCTGACGGTGGTGATGACCGTCGCACCCGACCAGGCGGCGAGCTGGATGGCCGCGTTGCCGACGGCGCCCGCACCGCCGTGAACCAGCACCACCTGCCCGGCCATCGAGCCGGGCCAGAGCCGGGAGGACTCGGTGCCCGAGGTCAGCGCCCGGTGCGCGGTGATAGCGGGGACACCGAGGCAGGCGCCCAGGTCGAACGCCTCGTCGTCGGGCAGCGAGTCCGGCAGTGGCACGGCCCGGCGGGAGTCGAGCACGCTGTAGTCGGCGGCCGTGCCGTAGGGCAGCCCGTGCTGCGCGAGATAAAGCCATACCCGGGCACCGGGGGCCGGCCCGGTCACGCCCTCGCCGAGCGCGTCGATGACGCCGGCACCGTCCTGGCCCGGTGTGACCTCGTTGAACCCCAGGGCCGCGGACACGCCGGCCCGCGCCTTCCAGTCCGTTGGATTCACCCCGGCGCGCACCAGCCGCACCCGCACCTGGCCGGGGCCTGGCTCGGGGACGGGCCGGTCGACCAGGCGCATGACGCTTGACGCGCCCTTCTCCTCATAGACGATCGCACGCATACCACCGACTCTAGGCCGCGTCCCCGGCTAGCGACGGCGAGGGCCGGCCGCGCCGGAGCGCCGGCCGCGCCGCCGTTGCCGACCTCGTCGCAGGACCGTTAGAACACCGGAAACCCGGGTAGCCCGGTGCCTTTACGCCATTCGGACGGAGGACGGGAACATGAACCACATGGACGCCGCGGGCCGGGCGGTCCAAGAGCGTTCCACCGGCGAGCTAGTGAAACAGGTGACCGAGCAGGTCTCCACGCTGGTGCGGGACGAGCTGAAGCTGGCCCAGCTGGAGATGACCCGCAAGTTCAGGGAGGCGGGCAAGGGCGCGGGGATGATGGGCGGCGGCGCGCTCATCGCGCTGTACGGCGTGGCGTGCCTGATCGCCTGCGTGATCATCGCGATCAGCCACGTGCTCCAGGCGTGGCTTGCCGCCCTGATCATCGGCGCGGCCCTGCTCGTCATCGCGGCCGTGGTCGCCGCGATCGGCCGGAGCCACCTGAAGAAGGCCACGCCGCCGACGCCCACGGAGGCGGTCGAGAGCGTCAAGACCGACGTGGAAGAGGTCAGGGAAAGGGCACGGCGGTCATGAACGCACTGCCAGATAAGTCTGCGGGAGACTCCGCGGAACACGCTGTGCCGGATGACGCTCAGCAGCTCCGCGACGAGATCGAGCGCACCAGGGAACACCTCGGCGACACCGTGGACCTGCTGGCGTCCAAGCTCGACGTGAAGAGCAGGGCCCGAACCGAGGCCGCCGAGGTGGCCGGCCAGGTGAAGAGCGCCGCGGCGCAGGTGCCTGATCAGGTCAAGAGCGCCACGGCGCGGCTGCCTGACCAGCTGCGAAGCGCGGCCGCCCGGGCCCGCAGGCAGACCGGCGCCAGCGCGGGGAAGGCGCGCGGGCTGCTGTCGGGAACCGGTGCGGGGGCTCACGCGGCGAACGGACCAGGGCCGGCTGCCCTGGCCGGACCGGCGGGCAAGGCCAAGCCGCGGCGGGCCGCGCCGGACTCCGTCCGGCAGACGATCACGAAGGGAGCCAGCGCCGCCCGGGAGAACCCGGTGACGCTGGCGGCCGTCATCGCGGGGCTTGCGGCCGCGTTCCTGACTCTCTGGCGACGGAGGAAGCGATGATCAAGGTTCTCTACAAGGCGGTCAGCTTGCTGGTCAGCGTGCTGGGCGGGATGCTCGCCGGAGCCATATTCAAGCGGGTGTGGAAGCTCGCCGCGGGTGAGGACGAAGCACCCACGGCGACCGACATCCGGCGGGGATGGCCGGAGGTGCTGCTGGCCGCCGCCCTCCAAGGCGCGATCTTCGCGCTGGTCAAGGCGGCCCTGGACCGCGGCGCGGCGGAGGGCGCCCGCAAGCTGACCGGCTACTGGCCGGGAGACGATAGCCAGCCGGAAGAAGAAGAGGGGGCCTGACCATGCCCCGCCCACGTAGTGACCGCGACTCCCGCGTCCAGGAGACCCGCGACGTCAGCCCCGAGGAGACATCAGCTAGGGGAGTCGCGGAGACACCAGCCCGGGGAATGGAGGCGATCCCGCCCCAGCGCAGTGTTTCCGGCGGCCCGAACACGCCGCTTGAACTCGGCGGGTCGGGGTGGCGGGACACCCTCAAGCGCGCCGGGAAGGAGTTCGTCACCGACCGGTGCAGCATGACGGCCGGGAGCCTGGCCTACCACTGGTTCCTGGCCCTGTTTCCCGCGCTGATCGCGTTGCTCGGCCTGGCCAGCCTGCTGCATCTAGCCGGGGGCACCGTGACCCGGCTGGTCAGCGGCCTGGACAAGGCCCTTCCCCCCGGGGCGTCCGGAGTGTTCAGCCAGGCCGTCCAGTCCGCCACCAGCCGGTCGGCCGGCGGGTCGCTGACCGCGCTCATCATCGGCGTGGTGGTAGCGGTATGGAGTGCTTCCGGCGGCATGTCCGCCCTGGAGACCGGCCTTGACATCGCCTACGACGTGCCGAAGGACCGCAAATTCCTGCCCAAGCGGCTGTATGCGTTCCCGCTGATGCTAGCGACGGTCGTGCTCGGCGGGATCGCCGCGGCGCTGCTGGTGTTCGGCGCGCCGATCGGCTCGGCGATCCAGTCGCACGCCCCGGTCGCCGGGACGGCCTTCGTCATCGCGTGGACCGTGGTGCGCTGGCTGATCACGGTCATCGCCATTTCGCTGCTGTTCTCGGTCTTCTACTACCTCGCCCCGAACAGACCCACGCCGCGCTGGCAGTGGGTCAGCCCAGGCGGCGTCGTCGGCTCGGTGATCTTTCTAGCCGCATCCGTGGGCTTCTCCTTCTATGTGGCCAAGTTCGGGAACTACGGCAAGACCTACGGCGCCTTCGCCGGGGTGGTTATCTTGATCTTCTGGCTGTACCTGACCGGGATCGCCGTGCTGCTCGGCGGGGAGATCAACGCCGAGGCCGAACGGGAGGCAGCCGCACAGGCGGGCCACCCGCAGGCCAGCGCCGCTGCCGAGCGGCTGAACGGCGCCGCCTGATCCGCCGCCGGCCGGCCGGCCGGCCGGCGCGTAGGATGCGGGCTGTCAGGGTCTGGCAGGCACCGGGAGTCGTACGTGATCAGCAGGATCGGGCTCGTCGTCCACGGCGGGAGGCCGTCGGCGGTCGCCGCCGCGGCACGGGTGCGTGAGTGGGCGGTCCGCTGTGGTTCCGGCTGCGTCGATGTCGACGTGTGGAGCGACGACCAGCCCGCCGGCCGGCGTTCGGCCGAGGGCGAGGCGGCCGCGGCTGGATACCCGGACCTCGTAGTCACTGTGGGCGGCGACGGCACCTTGCTGCGCGGCATCCGCGTCGCGGCTCCGCTCAACATCCCCGTGCTCGGCATCGACTGCGGACGGGTCGGCTTCCTGACCGAGGTCGAGGCCCCGGAGATCTTCGCCGCACTCGACTCGGTGAATGCCGGCAGTGCGCGGACCGAGCACCGGCTGATGCTCACCATGCGTTCCTCGCGGCCCCTGGAGGTCCCGGTTGGCCTGGGGGCGCTGTTCAATAGCGGGCGCGGCCCGCTGCTGCCCGCTCCGCAGGTACGCGAGGGCGCCGGAGAATCGCCCGCCTGGGGTGTCCCGCTCGATGTGCTCGCGCTGAACGACGTGGTGTTCGAGAAGCTCGCCCGCGACCGGCAGGCCAGCGTCGCCGTCTATGTCTCAGGCCGGCTGTTCGGCTACTACTCGGCGGACGCCCTGATCGTCGCCTCGTCTACCGGGTCCACGGCCTACAGCTTCGCGGCCGGCGGTCCCATCGTGTCTCCGCACGTGCCGGCCCTGGTGTTCACGCCCGTCGCCCCGCACATGATCTTCGCCCGCTCGCTTGTGCTCGACGCGCGGCGCGAGCGCGTCACCGTCCGGGTGCTTGACCAGTCGGGCCAGGTCGCGGTGAGCGTCGACGGCCAGCTGCGCGGCGTGCTCAACCCCGGCGACTCGGCCACGGTCTACGCGGCGCAGCACTGGGCGCGGCTCATCCGGCTGCATGAGAGCGACTTCCTGCACCGTGTCCGGAGCCGCTTCGGGCTGGCCGACTCGGCGGCGGCGCTGGCCGACGGCACCGCTCCTGACATATATGCCCCGTCCGAACCGCTCCCGGAGGACCTCGCCCGGCCCGGCCCTGCTGAGCTCTAGCGATCTGCCGCCGCCGAGCGTCATGCGCCGACAGCAAGAATGAGGCCACCGGCGTGGTGGTCGCCGACTCTTCCTAACGCGCAGTATGGTACTCATCACACTTCGTGGTTAGCTTGCGTTCGGCAGTGCCATGCGGCCAGATTCAGGTCGGCGGATCAAGGTCGGGGCGATCTAAAAGGGGGAACACGCCATGGCCAAGTACGTACTCTTCTTCACCTACAGCAGCGAGGCGTGGGCGCGGATGGTGCAGAGCCCCGGTGACCGGACAGCCGCGGTGCGCCAGCTAGCGGGTTCGGTGGGCGGGTCTCTCGAGTCCCTGTACTGGATGTTCGGCGCTCACGACGGAATGGGTATCGTCGATGCTCCCGATTCGGTCAGCGCCGCCGCACTGAGCATTGCGATCGGAAGCTCGGGCGCCTTTAAGCACCTGGAGACACACGAGCTGCTGACTCAGGAGCAGCTCAGCCAGGCGCTGTCCCGCTCGAAGGACGCCACGCAGGCTTACCAGCCGCCCGGCCAGTAGGGCTAGTGGCCGGGCAGCCGGGGACCGGCCGGCCGGCTCTCACCCGCCGGTGAACTCGACGATCGCGGACTCCCAGTCGTCGAGGGCCCGCTCGACCGGTCCGCGCCCGGCCGAAGGCAGCCAGTGCACGACCCGCTCGAACCCCGCCGCCTCGTAGGCCGCGAACGCCTTGGGATCGGCCGGGATGCCCATGACCTGCAGGGAGATCGGGCGCTCGGCCCGGTTGCGCAGTTCTTCCGCGCGCTCGAGGATGCCGGACGGCGCGTAGTTCGGCATCCACGCGTCGCCGAATGCCAGCACGCGGTCGAGGACGGTCGGTCCGTCCCCGCCGACCAGGATGGGCGGGTGCGGCCGCTGGGCCGGCTTCGGCCAGGACCAGATGCGGTCGAACTCCACGAACTCGCCGGCGTACGACGCCTCGTCCTGCGTCCAGATTGCCTTCATCGCTTCGACCCGCTCACGCAGCACGGTCATCCGCTTACGCGGGTCGGTGCCGTGATTGGCCATCTCTTCCCGGTTCCAGCCCGCGCCGACGCCGAACTCGAACCGCCCGCCCGACAGGTAGTCGACGCTGGCGACCTCCTTCGCGGTGACGATCGGATCGCGCTGTATCACCAGGCACACGCCGCTCCCGACCCGCAGCCGTGACGTCGCGGACACGGCCGCGGTCACCGCCACGAACAGGTCGAAGGTGTGCGCGTACCGGCGGGGCAGCGGCTGCCCGCTCGGATGGGGTGTGTGCCGGGCCGGCATGTGGGTGTGCTCGGGGAAGAACAGCGACTCCTGGCCCCGTTCCTCGGCGAGCCGGGCGACATCCCCCGGCCGGATCGCGTCATGCGTCGGAAAGATCGCTACGCCAAAGTCCATGCCCCCATTCTGTCCCACCCCCCGACCCAATGCGGGCGTGGTAAAGCGTGCTTGACATCCACCGAAGGTAAAGGTAACTTGACATCATGCGGAATCGAGTGCGGGAGCAACGGACGCAGCGGGGCCTGTCCCAGGCCGAGCTAGCCGCGACTCTGGGCGTATCCCGTCAGACGGTGATCTCCATCGAGAGCGGGCGGTACCTGCCGTCGCTGCCGCTGGCGTTCGCAATCGCGCGGTTCTTCGACCTGACGGTGGACAAGATGTTCGACCCGGACGATGAGGAGGCAGGCGCATGATGGCATTCATTCCCCCGCGGCTGCGCAAGCCTGCGGGGATCGCGGTGGCCGGGGTGCTGTTCGGGGCGGCGTGGCTGGTGCGCGGCGGCCCGCTGTGGTGGATCTCGATCCCGGCACTGCTCGCGGCGCCCGCGCGGGCGATCTTCCTGTACTGGGGCGGCGGGCAGGACAGCGACGCGGGTGCGCTGGCCGCGTCTCAACCGGACGAGCGGCAGCAACTGCTCAGCCTGCGTTCACGGGCCCTGGCCTGCAATCTGGCCGTGATCGCCGCGTTCATCGGCCTGACGGCCGCGATCGCGGTCAAGGCTGCCTGGTGGTGGCCGTTCCTGGTCATCTTCGGCATCGCGGGTTTGGGCTATCTGTTCGGCCTATTGAACTACGGTGTCACAGAAGCGGACACGCCGGATGACGTGGACACCGGGCACCAGACGCGTTCCTCGGTTAATTACCGACCTTCCCAGAATCATGGTTGAGGAGGGCTACGGCCGCTTGCGGGCATCTCATGCCGACCGCGAGCAGGCGATCGAAATACTCAAGGCCGCGTTCGCGCAGGAGCGGCTGGCCAAGGATGAGTTCGAGGTACGAGTAGGCCGGGCGTTCGAGGCGCGGACCTACGCACACCTGGGTGCGGTCACCGCCGACATTCCTGCCCCGCCGATGCCAGACCAGCCACCGAGTACATATCGGGTCAGGGAGCAGCGCACCCGGCGGGAGATCTCGGAGACTGAACTGGCGGAGGCGCTGGGCGTGTCGCGCCAGACGGTCATCTTGATCGAGCGCGGACGCTATCTGCCATCGCTGCCGCTCGCGTTCCGGATCGCCCGGTTCTTCGACCTGACAGTCGAGAAAGTGTTCGCACCCGTCGCGGAGCAGGCAGGCGCATACGACCCCTTCATTCCGCGAAGGCCGCGGAACACACGTGCACTCGGGATCGACCACGCACCGATTTCTGTCAGTCAACGTCAATAAGTAGCCGCACTTGGGGTTAACCGACGGCGCGGTGGGCGACCCGGTAAGTTGGCGCGTCGCCGCCGCTGGTGCTGATCAGGCCGCGCCTGAGCAGTTCAAGCACGTGCGCGGCCGTCTCGGTGACCGCGCTGATCCGCATCCGGCCGCTGTACTGGTCCCAGGAACGGGACCAGGTCAGCCGGCCCGCCAGCTCCCACGGGGACGAGTCCGGGTGCGCGGCGACCGCGGCGAGAAGTTCGGCGAGCCGCCGCTCGTGGTGGGCGGCGATGTCGTCGGCGCGCTCGGCGAGGCCGCGGAACCGCCACTCGTGAGCCGGCATGATCTCGTCCACTTTCAGGTCGCGGACCTTGGCCAGCGAGGCCAGGTAGTCGGCAAGGGGGTGGACGCCCTCGAGTGCGTACACCGAGATGTTGGGCGTGATCCTGGGCAGGATGTGATCCCCGGCGAACATGCGCTGGGACAGTTCGTCGACGAAGCACAGGTGCCCCGGCGTGTGGCCGGGAGTGTGCACGGCCCGCAGCCGCCACCCCGGCACGTCGGCCACGTCGCCGTCGGTCAGTTCGCGGTCCGGCAGGGCAATGCTGGTGAACCCCTCGTATCCCTCGGCCGTGCCCACCGCGGCCGCCGCCTCGCCGGCCGGCGCCCCGAGCGAGCGCAGGAGCGCGACCTCCCGCACGACCATCCGACCGGGATCGCGGAACTCGGGACTGGCGATCACCGCACGGTCGGCCGGGTGCATCGCGATCCACGCACCGGACGCGGCCCGCAGCCGCCCGGCGAGTCCGGCGTGGTCGAAGTGCATGTGGGTGACGAGCACGCCCCGCACGTCCGCCGGAGCCGCGCCGATCGCCCGCAGGCCCGACACGAGCGCCTGCCACGATTCCTCCGCGTCCCAGCCCGAGTCGATCAGCACCAGGCCGCCGCCGGCCGCGAACGCGTAGCTGGACACGTACCTCAGCGGGTTGTTCGGGATAGGTACCGGAATGGACCACAGATCGCCGGCCAGTTCCTCCACCGGCGGCATGACCCGCTCACGCCAGGCCTCGAGCTGCCTGGTCCCGGTGACGTCCTGTCCGGCTGGTACTGCGGTCATACGCTCGTTCTCCGTAACTCGTGTGCTGCGTCAGCGGCGAAACCCGGGAACCGAACCGGTCACGGGACCGGCCGTGCGCCGGCGGCGTGCCGCTTGGCCAGGGCGCGGTAGGTGGCGGGGTTGCTCTCGACCCAGAGCTTCGCCCCGGCCGTAAGCTCGCCGACGACGCGGGCAGGGACCCCTGCCGCCAGCATGCCGTCGGGAACGCGCATACCCGGCGGTACCGTCGCGCCCGCTGCGACCAGGGCGCGGCTGCCGATCACGGCCCCGTCAAGCACGGTGGCGCCGTTGCCGATCAGTGCTTCCGCGCCCACCCTCGTGCTGTGCAGCACGCACAGGTGACCGACGGTCGCGCCTTCGCCCACTTCACAGGCCGGGTCGCCGCCGCCGTGGAGAACGGAACCGTCCTGGATGTTGGCGCCGCGCCGCACGATGATCGGCCCGAAATCGGCCCGCAGCACCGCCCCGTACCAGATCGAGGCCTCGTCTTCCACGCGGACGTCGCCGACCAGGGTGGCCGTCGGGGCGATCCAGGCAGTAGGACTGACAACGGGCTCAAGCCCCTCAAAAGAGATCAACGGCACCAGGCCATGATGCCAGGCCCGAACGCAACGGCACGTCGCCACCCCCGCAGCCGCTCGCCGCCGGCCGTGGCAGCGGCCCGTACTTGCGGTCAAGGCCGGCCACGATCACCGAAACCGTGGAAACTTCGCGCAGCGTGGAGATAAAGCGTCCGCCGCGCACGCATAGTTTCCATATAGAAAAAAATTTCCAAAAATCTTTGCGATAGTTGACGATAACAGCAAATGGCCGGGAGGCTTTGGTGTACCGGTGCCCCGACATCGGAGCATTAGCGGCGCCATGGGGTTGCGCCGGGATCCGATGGCGAGTAGCGATAGCAGCAGTGTTGCCCCAGTGCTCGCTGGTGCGCGAGCCGAGCGTGAAAGGTACCCCATGAGCCACGAGTACACCCTGATCGTGTACACGAGCCCCGCGGACGGGCGCGAGGACGACTACAACGCCTGGTACGACGACGTGCACCTGGGCGAGTTCTCGGCGCTGCCCGGCGTGATCAATGGCCGCAGGTTCAAGGTCGCCGCGCCCGCCCCTGACGGCAAGCCCGTCTATGCCGCGATCTACGAGCTCAGCAGCCACCCGGACGAGGTGATGGCGGCGATGAACGCCGGCATCAAGGACGGCAGCGTGCACATGAGCGACGCGGTCGACGTCACGTCGATCAAGATGGAGACGCTCAAGCCGCGCTGACCCGGCCGGCCCCGGCCGCGGGGTCACGGCGTACGCCGGATGGGTGAAATCAGAATCCGTTCGGATAAAGACGTCCATTCATCCGAACGTTGCCAGGTGACACCGGCCCGCCACCCTTTCTTCAGGAGCGGGCCGGCGCCGCCGCCTGAAGCCCGTTGCCGCGGTCGAGGTACTCGCGGACGACGTCGTCGAACGACTCGTCCGCGCGGAGCCCGAGGGCGTGCGCGCGCGGTGTCTCGACCGTGGCGGGCCAGGTGCGCACGATGGCCCAGATCGCGGGGTCGTCGGTCCAGTCGACGAGGTCGCTCGCGGCGTAGCCGGCGACTCGGTCCATCGCGTCTGCCATGGCGCGGGGTGTCGTGGTGAGCCCGGGCAGGTTCATCGCGGTCCGGCTGCCCCAGTCCGCGTCGCCGACCGCGGCGGCGCGCAGGATCCCGTCGAGGGTCCGGCTTGGCGAGGACAGCGCGACCGGGGTGCCTGGCGGCACCGGGCAGGCCGCGCGCAGCCCGGCTAGCGGCTCCCGGATGATCCCGGACACGAAGCTGGACGCCGCCGCGTTCGGCTTGCCTGGCCGTACCGCCACGGTCATCAGCCGCACCGAGCGTCCCCGCACGAAGCCCTTGCGGGTGTAGTCCGCCACCAGTTGCTCGCCGATGAACTTCTGGATGCCGTAGCTGGTTTTCGGCCGGGGCAGGGTGTCGTCACCCACCGGGCCGGCCGGCCCGACCGCCGGGTCGTGACCGAAGACAGCAAGCGAGCTTGAAAACACAAGCACAGGCGGCGTCGCCTGCCGCCTGGCGTATTCAAGTACGGCCCGTGTCCCGTCGACGTTCACGCGCATTCCCAGGTCGAAGTCGGCCTCGGCCGCGCCGCTCACCACGCCCGCCAGATGAAAGACGGCGTCGGCGTCGCCGAGGCCGTCGATGACACTGGCCAGGTCGCCGGCCACCGCCCGCACCCGCGGGTCGGCGGCCACGTCAGGCGGCGGCGCGGCGAGGTCGGTGAGTACGAGCTCCGTCACCTCCGCCGTAGCCGCGCCCCCGATCGCGGCCGGCCCGGCGAGCAGCCGCCTGGCCAGCAGTGTCCCGATGAACCCGGCCCCGCCGGTGACAATGACCCGGGTGCTCAAGCCGCCTCCAGCTGCCGATCGCGGTCCGGCCGGCCGCCGCGGCCGGCGAATCATCATCGCCTACGTTACCGGCGCAGCAGGGCCAAAGGGCCTGTCCGCCTGGTGACGTCAGGCCGTGGCGGGGAACCCGGGTGCGGCGGAACACTGGTCGTGCGTGGTCCAGTTAACCGCCTCTGGCTGGCGTCGGTCAGCGCAAGCCAGAGGCGCCCCACGGCAAGGCCGGCCGGGCGGCGCGGGCGTGTTCCAGGTGCGGGTGCCTGCGACGGAATCGCGCACAAACGACGGAATCGCGCATAACCGGTTGCCCCGCGGTCGGCGCACGACCATGCTTGGCGGGTGACTTCGACGATGGTGCGCGTAGACGGTGGCGAGGTATGGTCCGACGACAGCGGGGGTGACGGGCCGCCGCTCGTGCTGCTCCACCCGGGCGTCGGGGACTCGCGGTTCTGGGACCCCGTGCTGCCCGCGCTGGCCGCGACGCACCGGGTGATCAGGTACGACACCCGGGGGTTCGGCCGCTCGCCGGCGCCGGCGGTCAAGTACACGTTGTACGACGACCTGATCGCGGTGCTCGCTCATTACGGCCTTGACCGGGTACCCCTGGCGGGCTGCAGCCAGGGCGGCGCCACCGCGCTCAGCCTCGCCGTGGAGCAGCCGGCCCGGGTGTCCGCGCTGGTGCTGCTCGCCCCGGGGGTCCCCGGTTACCCCTGGGAGGATGAGCCGGAACTTGACGAGTCGGAACTGGACGCCGAACACGACCGCGCGGTCGAGACCAGCGACGTGGACGGCCTAGCGGAATTCCTGCGGAAGGTGTGGGCCGCCGGCGCCGGCGGCGCGACGCCCGCCGTCCTCGAGCAGTTGCGCTCGGCGGCGGTGGCGGAACTGGCCATCGGCGACCTGGAGCAGCCCAACCCGCCCGTCTGGGACCGGCTCGGTTCGATCAGCGTGCCCGCCGCGCTCGTGGTCGGCGACGCGGACTATGCCCCGATTATCAAGGTCGACAAGCTGGCCGCGGCCCGGATTCCGGGCTGCGAGCTCACCGTCGTCCCGGGCATGGACCACCTGCCCGCGCTGCGCGAACCCGACCTGGTGCTGCGCACCATCAGCCGGACCCTGGCCCGGGCGGGCGGCCGGTAACAGATTCCGGGCGTCGCTTCCGCCGGCGCGGCGATGGCGCGGCCGCCGGCCGGAGGCTGGCGGGGCGATGACGCGGCGGCCGATCGCGGGGCTGGCGGGGCGATGACGCGGCGGCCGGCCGCGAGGCTGGCGGGACGATGACGCGGCGGCCGGCCGTGGGGCTGGCGGCGTCGTGCCGGCGCCGCCAGCCGCGGTCGCCGCGGGCTAGGGTTTGTCGACGACCGCCTGAGCTCAGGCTTGTAGCCGGCCCGCTGCAGGACCAGCTCCGGGGAATCCGCCGCCGGATGCACCGGGACGGTCGCCGGTGCGGCCGGGTTGGGTTCGGCTGCTGTGTCGGACATGGTGACCTCTTTCTTCCTGTTATCTCACTCGGACTGCTTTCTCACTTGCCGATCCGCTTGCGAACGGCGGCGAACGCCCGGTCCGTCGCCTTGAGTGCCAGTGCCAGGTCGTCGCCGGTCAGGGCGGCCGACACGAACCAGTTGTGCCGTGGATGCAGGTAGGCGCCGCCGCGCAGGGCCTCGGCCGCGAACACGTCGGCCAGCTGGCGACCCTCGTCCCCCGCGAAGGAGAGATAAGGCATCGCCGCCGGGCCGGTGTAATTGACGGGCAGGTCCCACGCGTGCGCCTGCGCCAGGATCCCCTCGCGCAGCGCGGCGCCGGCCCGCTCCATCGCCTCGACCGCGTGTTCCTCCTCCAGCGCCGCGATGGTGGCGATCGCGGCCGCCATCGGGACGGCGGAGAACCAGAACGAGCCCGTGACGAACACCTGCCGCGCGCCGGCGCGGAACGCGTCGTTGCCGAGCACCGCGGCGAGCGGGTGGCCGTTGGCTATCGCCTTGCTCCAGGCCGACAGGTCGGGATGTACGCCGATCGGTTCCCAGCTTGATCCCAGGTGCAGCCGGAACCCGCAGCGCACGTCGTCCAGGATCAGCGCGGCCCCCGTGGCGTCGCACAGCGCGCGCAGGCCGCGGGCGAACTCGGGATCGACCAGCTCCTGGTCGTACCCGGCGTCGTGCCTGAACGGGCTGACCAGGATGCCGGCCAGGTCGGAGCCCGCCGCGTCGGCGGCCCGGCGCACGCTGGCGAGGTCGTTATAGGTGTAGTAGCCGAGGTTGATGCGGTCCTGGGGCGGGACGCCGGCCGGGCGTGGCGTGCACCAGGGCGCGGCGCCGTGGTAGGCGCCGGAGGCGACCAGGATCTTCCGCCGCCCCGTTTGCGCCCGGGCGATCGTGCAGCACATGGTGGTGGCGTCGGTGCCGTTCTTGGCGAACATCGCCCAGTCCGCGTGCTGCACGGTCCGCACCAGCAGTTCCGCCAGGTCGACCATGACCGGGCCTGGACCGTTCTGGCAGTCGGCGAGCGCCGCCTGCGCCGCCGCGGCCTCTTCCACGCGGGGATGCTGGTGGCCGAGCACCACCGGCCCGTAGCTGCACATCAGGTCGACGTACTCGTTCCCGTCCACGTCCCAGATCCGTGCGCCGCGGCCGGCCCGCATGAACTGCGGGTAGGCGGCGGGCAGGGACGCGGCCGACTGGTGCCCGTACATTCCGCCAGGGATCACGGCCCGCGCGCGCTCCCGCAGCCGCCGGTCCACGGCGCGGCCTGTCGTCTCGCGGGGCTGGTCAGTCATGGATCTGCTCCTTTTCTTGTTCCTTCTTGCTTGGCTGCCGCGCGACCGCGGTGGCGGCGGCGATCCGGCCGGCCACGGCGGGCTCCGCGCGGCCGAGGAAGTCCACTACCTGGCCGAGGCTCTCGATCCCGGCGTCCGACTCCAGGCCGGTGGCGACCAGCGAGCCGCAGGCGGTGCCGAGCCACGCGGCGTCGACGGGGGTGGCGCCGAGCAGCAGGCCCGCCGCCATGCCCGCGGTGAAGCCGTCACCGCAGCCGGTGGTGTCCACGACGTCGACCTTGATCGCGGGCAGCGACACCGGTGCCCCGCCGCCCTGCCAGCCGACTACGCAGCCGTCGGCGCCGCGGGTGACGGCCACGCCGCCGGTACCGAGCGCGAGCACGTCTTCGATGGCCGCGGTGAGATCGTCGCGGCCGGTGAGCGCGAGCAGCTGACCGGCGTTCGGCAAGAACCAGTCCGCGGTGCCCAGCAGCCAGGCGATCCGCTCCAGATCCCGCGGGTGGCCGGGATGCAGCACGTCGACGGCGACCAGGGCCCCTCCTGCCCGGGCAGCCGCGACCGCCTGCTCAAGCCCGTCGCCGACGATGCCGCCGAGCGCGTCCGGCCCGCCGATAAGCAGCGCGCGGCTGCCGCGCAGGTGGTCCAGGTCGATGTCGGCGAGTTCGAGCAGCGACGTCGCGCCGGGCACATGCAGGGCCGGACGCTCGCCGTTTCCCCTGATAGGCAGGATGGTCGCCGATGTCTGAACCCCGCTTTTGCGGCTCAGCCCGCTGGTATCGACACCGTGCCTGGCCATCGCGACGGCGACCATGTCGCCGAGCAGGTCGTCGCCGATCGCGCCGACCGCGAGCACGTCGGCGCCCAGCTTGGCCAGGTCGATGCCCGTGCCGGCGGCAGTGCCCGCGGCCGTGGCACGGATCTCCGTGAGCCTGGCGCTGCCCTGGCCGGCCGGGATGGTCTCCACTGGCCTGCCGAGCACGTCAAGGATGTGCGCCCCGAGCACCGTCACCGGGCCGAGCGGACCTGTCCCCGCGATTTCGCGACGTTCGCTCGTCATGAGCGGGGTTCCCTTCGCATCCCGTAGCTGCGTCGCCGGCTCTCGGCAACCACCTCGTCGAGTTCGTCGGCCGACAACACCGCGGGCTCCCCGTACGACAGCGCCAGCCGGTACGTGCGGGCCAGCCACTCGAGAAGCAGCGCCCGCTCGTAGGCCTGTGCCAGGTCGGCGCCGTGGGTGACCGCCCCGTGGTTGCGCAGGATGACCGCGGCCCGGCCGTCAAGCGCCGCAACCGCGGCCGCCGCCAGCCGCACCGACCCGAACCGCTGGTAGGGCGCTACCCGGACCGGGCCGCCGAGTGCGGTGATCGCGTAATGGATGGCCGGCAGCTCAGGGCGCGACGCGGACAGCGCGATGACCTCCGGCGAGTGCGTGTGCACGACCGCGCCCGCACCGGTCGCCGCGTAGATCGCCAGGTGCATCGGCGTCTCAGAGGACGGCGTTGTCCGCTGGCCGGCGTTGTCCTCGGCGAACTGGGCGCCGTTCCCGGCCAACGGGGCGCCGTTCCCGGCCAACGGGGCGCCGTCGGGAGTCACGAGGCAGAGGTCTGCGGCCCGCATGTCCGGGTACGGGACGCCGGACGGAGTGATCGCCACGGTATCGCCCACCCGCACGCTGAGGTTCCCCGCGCTGCCGACGGACAGTCCGTCCGCGAGCAGGCGTATGCCATAGGTGACGAGCTCGGCGCGGGCCGCCGCGAGCCCGTCGGGGTCCTTGCGGTACATTGGACGGA
>Ga0335072_10003677_pt1 | contig 23023 bp, 22 predicted proteins | sample Lox_Sample_21_FD_206725 | JGI IMG/M metagenome (GOLD analysis project Ga0335072, IMG submission 206725) | Soil microbial communities from Loxahatchee National Wildlife Refuge, Florida, United States - Lox_Sample_2.1 | ecosystem: Environmental > Terrestrial > Soil > Wetlands | place: USA...
ATCTGATGCTCCAGGTTCGAACCGCCACCGTCAACGCAACGCTTGAAGCGGATCACGGCAGCATCAGCCGGCGTCGCCGCTCATTTCGCATGGCAGCGTGATCACCCCCATGTTTGGGACGGTCTCTCCGTTCGATCACCTCGTGCCCTCGCTCGGGACAGCGCTTGGCGCTTCGGGAGACCGGCCGGATGCCTTGGCCAATCTGATGGGCATCATCGTAAATGACGGCATGCGGCAGCCAACCGTGGACATAGATCGCCTCGCCTTCGGCGATGGGACTCCTTACCAGACCGACTTTGCAGCGCATCCGGTACCCCGCCGGGTGCTCAACCCGCTAGTGGCGGAGATCGTGCGCCGAGCGCTGCTCGGCGTTGTCCAAAATGGCACCGCCAAGCCGCTCGACGGCACCTATGACGCCCCGAACGGCAGTCCGCTCTCGGTCGGCGGCAAAACCGGCAGTGGCGACAACCGCTATCATGTCTTTGGCCCAGGCGGATACGCGCGCGGGGAGCGCGTGGTTGACCGAACCGCGACGTTCGTGTTTTTCCTCGGCGACAAGTTCTTCGGTACTGTCGTTGCCTATGTCCCGGGAATCCAGGCAGCAAACTTCCACTTCACCAGTGCATTGGCGGTAAAGCTTCTGAAGGTGTTGCAGCCGCAACTCAATCCCCTGCTGAAAGGGCCGGTTGCGGCGCGATCGTCAATGGCATTTGTCCGCGATAAAGGCGCCAAACTTTCAGAAACAATTATCAACGAGTAGGAACGCACCGCTGACCTGCAAACGCTAAACCTACAGCACTAATAGAGGCCCTTAGCGGCATGGGGCGTCGACTGCTATCAATGGTTTCGAGACGTGATACCAGGCCGCATAAAGATTGACCCGTTGGCACTCGACTGAACCTGCGGAAGGGCTGGAAGCGTTGATCGTGCATGGGTCAGTCTTTTCTCGGGTTGGTATGAGGCAGAAAAGATAAGAGCAGCGTGCATAGAATTTGGCTCCTTTGCTAAGCCGGAGACGGTCGCCGCATGTTCGTCCCCTTGTTGGCGCATATAATCGGAGACTGCCTCGATCCGGACCGGCAACATGGACGGCACTGGGATCAACGTCATACGGCATTGTCAACTTACTGTAAGCAGTCGTCGTCGATCTTGAACTGGAGAGGAGAATCGTCGATGTGATTAGGCTGCCATTTTGGCACACGTCTCCTGCTGCCAAACCCTGAATGCCATGGCACGTGAGGTGCGGTAGCGGTCGGCATCCATTCGATGGCGTGGTGGATGGAAGTGTCCATACTCCCCAGTATGAGAAATCCGGGCTAGGCATGCCGATCCATCCGCACATGCTGCGGCATTCGACCGGATTCAAGCTCGCCAACGACGGCCAGGCTACTCGTGCCATCCAGCACTATCTGGGGCATAGGAACATCCAGCACACCGTGATCTACACCCAGCTCGCCTCTGACCGCTTCAACGACTTCTGGAAGGATTGAAAACCGCCACGCTTACCCGACATCGCCTAATGCACTGATTTTATGCGGTTCTGGAAATTCCGAGGGTTTGAGCCTAGACCCCCATTACGGGCCTTTGGCAATGTTCGCCGGCCTTGGCATGCCGGCATCCAGCGCCCTGACCCGGCAGCTTCTGGGCTGGACGCCCACGGGAATCGGCCTCATCGCCGACATCGGCCAGCCGGGATACTTCAGCGCCTGAGGATCAGGGAGCCGTTGGCGGGGCATTGTCACGGTAACCCGACCTGGCCGCGTGCCTGTCGACGGGCGGGCTCTGGTGCAAATAGCCTGACGAGCCAAAGGTCGTGGCTATGGAGCCCGCAATGCAGTCGCTTTGTTAGGCTGCCAGGACCGCCTCCCAGACAGCGGGCGCACGTCGATCCCGAAGACGCAGCCGACCCAGATTGAACTGCTCCTTGCGGATGCGTCGCAGCAGTTCGATCCCAGCTATGGTGATCGCCGCTGTTCTGAACCGCTTGAACCCGAGCATCGGACCGATCCGTAGCTTCACGCCTCGATGATCCTGCTCGATCAGGTTATTCAAGTACTTCGATGATCGCAGCTTCGTCTCAGCAGGCAGTTCGCCGTCAGCTTTCATCTCACGCACCGCGCGGTGCGATGCGGCATAGCCATCCAACGTGACGGTCCGCGGGCCCGAGCCCTGGCCCTTGATCGCCTTGCGGAAGAACGCCTTGGCCGCGGCAACGTCACGCTTTGAGCTGAGACGGAAGTCGACGGTGTTCCCGGAGCGATCGACTGCCCGGTAGAGATAGACCCATTCGCCGCGGACCTTCACGTACGTCTCGTCCACGCGCCACGATGCTCCGGCCGGCTGCGCGAAGCGGTTCCAGCGGCGCTTAAACTCCGGCGCATAATGCCGCAGCCAGCGCATGATGGTCGTGTGGGCTATCGACAGGCCACGTTCCTCCATCATCTCCACCAGGTCCCGGAAGCTGAGCTTGAAGCGCAGATACCACCGCACGCACAGGACGATGACCTCGCGGTCGAAGTGCCGCCCTCAAACCCACCGGATGGGCGACAGGATAGGGCAGCGGGCAAATTGCACCAGAACCGGCTGAAATACCTTGAGTGGAACGACTTTTCGCGTCACCTGACGCAGTGGGAACGCGAACGAACCTTGGATTGCTGAATCGGTCGGGGCTAATGTTTGCTGGTTGCACACAGCCCAGGACCATCATTCGTGAACATCGACGACTACCGCCTGCCCGGCGAGCTGTTCTACAAGCCGGTCGCCAACGAAATGGCAATTTTCGAGGCGGCATGGCAGCAGCGCCTGCCGGTGATGCTGAAAGGGCCGACCGGCTGCGGCAAGACGCGTTTCATCGAACACATGGCCTGGCGACTCGGCCGCCCGTTGATCACGGTTGCCGCGCATGAGGACATGACCGCGGCCGACCTCGCCGGCCGCTACCTGCTTACCGAAGGCCGCACCGAGTGGCATGACGGTCCGCTGACCCGCGCCGTCCGTGGCGGCGCAATCTGCTATCTGGATGAGATCGTGGAGGCGCGCCAGGACACCACGGTTCTGATCCATCCGCTGACCGATGCGCGCCGGATGCTGCCGCTGGAACGCCGCAACGAGCTGGTTGCCGCGCACCCGGACTTCCTGCTCGTTATCTCCTACAATCCGGGCTACCAAAGCGCGGTCAAGGACCTGAAAGAATCCACCAAGCAGCGTTTCGTCGCGATCGATTTCACCTACCCGGAGCCGTCCCTGGAAGCCGAGATTGTTGCGAATGAAGCCGGTGTGCCGGACGAATTGGCATCGGTGCTGGTGCGCATCGGACGAGCGTCGCGGAATTTGCGCGGACAGGGCGTCGAGGAAGGTGCTTCCACGCGTATGCTGATTCACGCCGCGCGTCTCGCTGCATCGGGGGTCTCGGTGGCAGAGGCTGCACGCGCGGCAATCGTGCTGCCGATGACCGACGATGCCGATCTGCGTGAGGCACTGACCGAGATCGTCGCCGCCTGCATCGCATGAAACCGGAACCGGCGCCGGCTGCATCGCTCGAACGGCTGCTGCGAGGCCGTGACGCATTGCGCGAGCCGTTCCACGCCGCCAGGCAGCACGTTTTCGAGCTGGCCGGCGCGGCGGGGGTCGCCGATTGGTCCTGCGCCTTGCTCGATCTTCTGGCGGCAAACGCCGGATCGGGCTGTATTCTCGCTTTTCTGCGACTGAGTGCGCGCGTGTCGGCAGAACACGCCGCTGCATTGCCCACCCTCGCGGCGGCGGCTATCGCGGTGTGCCGCCATGCGGGAGGCCGCGCTGCGCAAGCTTGCATTGAGCTCATGCTGCGGACCGACGACCGGTCCGAAATTTGGCCCGGTGGGGCCGGCGGGTGGCCCGGGTTCATCCGCCTCGCCGAGCAAGCACCGGACTGTGTCGTGCTTCTCGCAGAACGCGCGGAAACCGTGCTGCGCGTTACCGGACCCGCCGGCTTCATGGCGTTCGTCATCGCCGGGCTGAAATTCGGCAGCCGCGACAAGGCCCGCAGGCAGGCGTTCTTCCGCCTTGAGGATGCGGCTGCGCAACGCGAATTGCAGCGCCAGTCCGGCGCCATCACCTTCGCCACGCAGGAGCGCCGGCTGAAATTGCTGGCCCGCGGGGTGTGGGATCGTGGCCTGCTGTTGCGTCCGATGCCGGCGGTTCAAGGGCATCCGCCGCCGCGGCGCAGCAGTGTTTCCAACGGCGTGATCCTGCTGCCGGAACTCTTCAATGGCGTTGCACCTAGCCAGGCCCAGGCGCTGTTTCGCGCATCCGCTCTCCATGCCGGGGCACATGTTGCGTTCACCAACGGCCGCTTCAGCGTCGGCACGCTGAAACCACTGCAGTTGGCCTTGATCGGGCTGATCGAGGATGCACGGGTCGAGGCCCTGGCAATTCAGCGCTATCCCGGATTGCGCCGTCTGTGGCGACCGTTCCACGTTGCCGTGCCAACCGGCAACACGGCACCCGCGCTGATGGCGCGACTGGCACGCGCGTTGTTCGATCCTGACTATGATGATCCGCACGGGTTCGTCGCCAAGGGACGCGCATTGTTCGCTGCCAGTGCGTCCGACCTGACCGACGCTGCGTTCAGCCGCCGCATCGGCGGCATGCTTGGCAACGATCTTGGCCAGATGCGCGCGCAGTTCGATCCGCGCAACTATGTCGTCGAGCCGGCCTATCGCGACGATGGGCTTGGACTCTGGGATTTTGGCGATACGCCGGAACCGCCGGACGCGGTGGTCGAGTTGCAAATACAGGCGGCCCGGCTGCGTCAAGGCGAAACTGACCGCCAGGCGGCGGGTGGCGCCAACGATTCTCCCGTCGGTTCGCAGCGTGTCCGGCCGGTGGCGAGCGACGGTGGCATCGCGCTTGCGCGTTATCCGGAGTGGGATCAGCAGGCCGGCATTGAACGGCCGGAGTGGACCTGCGTGCGGGAGGTCCCCGCGGCGCTCGGAGATGTTGCGTCGCTCGAGGCGGAGCTGGCGCGTTTGCCCGATCTGCGCCGCCGGATCGACCGGCTTGTGCGCGCGGCGCGGCCAGGCCGGCCGGTGCGGCTGCGCCGGCAGCCGGAGGGTCCCGATCTCGACCTTGACGCAGTGATCGAAGCCGCGACGGCGCGTGCCATGGGACGCGAACCGGACGAAAGCGTCTATCGCACCAGCGCGTTGCGTCGGCGCGACGTAGCGACAGCGGTATTGCTCGACGTGTCCGAATCGATGCGCAGCCGACTGGGCGCCGCGACGTTGATGGATCTGGAGCGAATCGCCGTCGCCTTGTTGGCCGAAACGCTGACCGGGCTGGGTGATCCCTTCGCGCTGCTTGCCTTCGCATCGGACGGGCGTGAAGCCGTGCGGCTGACGCGGGTGAAGGATTTTGGCGAGTCGTATGGACCGGCAGCGCAGGCGCGGCTGGCCGGGCTGCGCGCCGGCCTTTCCACCCGGCTCGGTGCTGCGATCCGCCATGCCGGGGCGGAAATGGGCCGCATTTCCAGCTTCCGCCGCCTGGTCCTGGTACTCAGCGATGCCGAGCCTTCCGACATCGACGTGACCGATCCGCTCGACCTGGTGGAGGATGCGCGCCGTGCCACGCTGGCACTGCGGTCTCGCGGCATCGACACGTTCGGCGTGATCCTGGCCGAGGACGCGCGGGCTGCATCTGTCTCGGCACGCATTTTCGGTCCGGGCGGGTTCGCCCCGATGCGCCGGCTGGAGGAACTGGCGGCCCGCCTGTCCGATTTGTATTTCCGCCTGTCGCGGCGCTGATTGCTGCCTATTTGCGCCGTGGTGCCAAGGCAAAGCCGAGCATGGCGGCGGCGCAGGCGGCCCAGAGTTGGTCGAGGCAATGCCCAAGCGTTCCGCCGTCCGGACCCGCCAGACGCGCAGCCAGGCCCAGACCACCCGGCGCGGGACCGGCGCCGCAGATGCAGCCGGCCGTTTCGGCGAGTTTTTCCAGCATCGCCGGGTCAGGCAAATCCTCGGCCGGGGCAAGCGCGAGCAGTGTGGCCCAGGCACCATGATTGCCAAGCACTGCGGAACCGGCGAGCGCTTCGCCTTCGATGCCGCCACGGTCCGACAGCCTTACCTTATTGGCAGCGTCGCGCACGGTGAGACTGCCATGAAATCGGGCGAACGGGCGTGCCGCGCCGCCTGGATCGTGCAGTGACGCCGCATCGACCAGGATCGCACGGGCGCCGGCGTGCAGGCGCAGATCGGTTGCCGTTGCGATGTCCGCGCCAGGAAACAGCACCAGCGGGTCAGGCGTCAGCGCGAGAAACCCGCACTGACCCACGCTGGCTTTGATGCAGGTACGGACAGGCAGACCGCGGCAATCGTGCACAATGGTCGCTGCCTGCGTGGTGAGATGCGCCAAGGCACCATCCTGGACATCGAGCGTCAGCAGCAGATCGTCGGCGCCGTACAGCCCGCCCGATGCCGATTGCAGATACAGCGTCGCAAGGCCGGCATGTGGTGCGTCCAGGTAAAACGGACGGGTGATGTGAAACGGGTATGGAACATGCTGACGCAGCAGGGTGGTTCGCTCACCGGCCCTGGCGAAACAGAGATTCGCCCGCACGGAACGGCCGACATCCGGCAGCCTCGGCCCGGCTGTTCCGTCCATCACCGTCAGTGCCGGAACAGTACGGCCTGCTCTATCGCGTCGGCGAGTGCCGTCACGCCGTCGCCGGTGCGCGCATTGGTGGCCAGGACCGGACGCCCTTCGCGTACTGCGGAGGCTTCCTGAAGCATGCGCGCGAGGTTCACGCCGACGAACGGCGCCAGGTCCGTTTTGTTGACCACCAGCAGATCGCACCGCAGCAGGCCAGGGCCGCGTTTACGCGGAATATCGTCACCGCCCGCTACATCGATCACGAACACCCACCAGTCCACCAGGTCGAGTGAGAAGGTCGAGGCCAGATTGTCGCCGCCGGATTCATAGATGATCAGGTCAAGGCCATCGAACTGCGCTTCCAGCTCGTCGCCGGCGATGATGTTGAGGGTCGGGTCTTCGCGAATGACGGTGTGCGGGCACGCGCCGGCCTCGACCGCGGCGACACGAGCAGGATCGATCAGGCCGGAGCGGCGGATGCGTTCGGCGTCTTCCTTCGTCACCAGATCGTTGGTGACGACGGCGAGGTTGACGCCACGGCCGGCCATGACCGGAATCAGCCGCTCGATCAGTGCGGTCTTGCCGGATCCGACGGGACCGCCAATGCCGATGCGTGCGGCGCTCACCGCAGCATATAGCGCCGAGCGAGCGGCACCTCCCTGGCCGGGGCACAGGTGGCAAGCACCCCGTCGGCGAACACTTCGAACGTCTGGGGATCGACGCGGATGTCGGGGCAGGCGGCGTTGCGTAGCATATCGGCCTTGGTCAGGCCGCGCGTGCCTTGTGCCGGCAGCAGGTGTTTGGTCAGGCCAAGCTGTGCCGCCAGCCCGTTCTCCACTGCGGTGGGGTGCACGAAGCAGGCGGAAAGGGCGGGCGCCGCACGGCCGAAGGCGCCCCATTGCGGCCGCAGCATGACCGGTTCGCAGGTCATCAGAGAGGCCGCGCTGTCGCCCATGGCGCCCCAGGCGATGAACCCGCCCTTGATGACGAGTTCCGGCTTGATTCCAAAGAAAGCCGGCCGCCATACCACGATGTCTGCCAGCTTGCCGTCTTCCAGCGAACCGACGTATTGCTCTATTCCGAACGTTCGAGCCGCGTTCAGGGTATATTTGGCGATGAAGCGCAGGATACGGACATTGTCGCCGCGGCCCGGGTGCTCCTCCGGCAGCGGACCTCGCTGGTCCTTCATCTTCGAGGCAAGCTGCCAGGTACGGCAGATCACTTCGTGGATGCGTCCCATGCCCTGGCTGTCGGAGCCCAGCATGGATATCGCGCCCATATCGTGCAGCACGTCTTCGGCGGCAATGGTCTGTGCCCTGATCCGACTTTCCGCGAAGGCGACGTCTTCGGGAATCGCAGGGTTCAGGTGATGGCACACCATCGTCATGTCGAGGTGCTCGTCGAACGTGTTGACCGTGTAGGGGTTGGTGGGATTGGTCGATGACGGCAGGCAGTTGGCCACTCCTGCCACCCGGATGATATCGGGCGCGTGGCCGCCACCGGCGCCTTCGGTGTGGTACATGTGGATCGTGCGGCCGGCGATCGCCGCCAACGTGTCCTCAACAAAACCGGATTCGTTCAGAGTGTCGGTGTGCAACTGAACCTGGAAGTCCATCTCATCGGCGACACGCAGGCAGGTATCGATGGTGGCGGGCATCGCCCCCCAGTCTTCGTGGATCTTCAACCCCAGGCAGCCGGTGTGGAGTTGCTCGCGCAAGCTCTCTGGCCGGTGCGAGTTGCCGCGGCCGAGGAAGCCGAAATTGAGCGGCCAGGCCTCTGCTGCCTGCAGCATCTTGCCCACGTTGAACGGACCGCCGGAATCGATGCCAACGGTGATCGGTCCAAGCGAACCGCCGATCATCGTGGTGATGCCGCTGGCGATCGCATGCTTGCAGAGACCGGCAGAGTCGAAATGCACGTGGACGTCGATGCCGCCGGCCGTGGCGATCAGGCCCTCACAATCGCGCACCGTTGTCGCCGCGGATACGATCAGGCGCGGATCGACGTGGTCCATGATCGCCGGATTGCCGGCCTTGCCGAAGCCGACGATCCTTCCGTTGCGAACGCCAAGGTCACCTTTGACGATTCCAAGCACAGGGTCGATCAGCACGACGTTGCAGAGCAGCAGGTCGAGCGCGCCCTGCGCGCTGGTCACACCCGCGGCAAGCCCGATGCCGTCGCGCAGCGTCTTGCCGCCGCCATGCAAGCATTCATCGCCATAGACGGCGTGATCGTGTTCGATCACCGCGACCAGTGACGTATCGCCCAGGCGTACCGAGTCGCCCGTTGTCGGGCCATAGAGCGCGGCGTATTCGCGCCGGGAAATTATCGCCATATTGGAATCCTATGCCCCGCGAAAGCCGGCCGTGCGGGCGCGGGCGAGTGCCGCGGCCTGGCCGAGGGTGTCGAGTGCGGCTCCTTGGGTGAGGTTGTTCAGTCCGGTCAGTTCCTGCGCGCCGCCAAAAGCGATCAACGTCACCTGCTTGCGCTGGCCAGGCTCGAATCGCACGGCGGTGCCGGCGGGTACGTCCAGGCGCTTGCCGTAAGCGGCCGCACGGTCGAATTCCAGCGCGGGATTGGTCTCGAAGAAATGATAGTGCGAACCGACCTGGACCGGACGGTCGCCGGTGTTGACGACGCTCAACGACACGCTTGCCCGCCCAGCATTCAGTGTCACGTCGCCAGCTTGCGCGACGATAACACCCGGCTCGACCGTGTCCGCCGGCGCGCCTTCCGCCGGCCGGATCGGCTCATGTACCGTTACCAACTTTGTTCCGTCATCGAACAGTGCCTCGACTTGAAGGATTGGCAGCATCGCGGCGACGCCGGGCAGAACGTCTGCTGTGGTGAGGATGGTCGAGCCGTAGCCCATCAGATCGGCAACGGAGCGTCCTTCGCGCGCGCCTTCCAGGATGGCATCGGAAATGATCGCGACGGCCTCGGGGTAGTTGAGGCGAAGGCCGCGCGCCTGGCGGCTGCGCGCAAGCTGGGCGGCGGTGTAGATGACGAGGCGTTCCATTTCCGTTGGTGTCAGCAGCATTGGAACCTCGGTTCAGTTGGCAAACAGCCGCACGCTGGCATGTGCGTGACGCGCGGCGGCCAGATCGAGCAGCGGCAGGAAACCCTCGATCGGCGCGTCTTCGGATGGCGGATCGCCGGCGAGGTGGGCCAGCAGAGGCAGCGTTGCTGCGATCGCCGACTGTGCCTCGATCGCACCGACGCGGCCGAGTCGCACACTGGCGGTGGCGAGGGCGGCGATGGTGGCGTAGCCGGCGGTAGCGGTCGCGGCGGCTTCCGTCATACCAAGCGCGTGAAAGATCGCGCCTTGCATCACTGGCAGATGTCCGTGCACCGCGCCTTGCACGCGAGCGTGCTGCAGGCGCTGCGCCGCCGGGTGGCCGATGCGTGCATGGGCTGCGAGCATGGAAGCGCCATTGCGACGAGATCCCTCGCGCAGCGGTGCGACCAGGATGGCTGAGTCAAGTGCATCGTCCGCGGCCGCGATGCGGTCGATATCGCCGCCGGCACGGTAGGCACGGGCAAGTGCCACGCGGTCGGCGCTCGCCCATCGGTGCAACAGCAGGTTGCGCATCAGGTCTGCCAGCGTCTGGGCGCTGATGGGGAGACCCAGCGCCGTGAGCCCTTCGAGCCCGCCGGAAAATGCGAAAGCTCCACTGGGAAACGCGCTGTCGGCCTGCCAGATCGCGTGCAGCAGGTTCAACACGATGAATGGGCGTGCATTGTCGCAACCCGACTATCCTCGACAGTGACGGCGACGCGATGATCGGAAATCAGAGTGCCGAGGCGGGCGAGATAGTCATCGACCGGAGCCTGAAGCGCGACCATAAGGCACGTGCCCTGGAAGCGCACGCGCCAGTGCAGATTGCCGGCGTGGTAACCGAGCTCCACTGCATCGGCGACCGATCGTGGCGTGAGCCTGAGCCAGCGCTCGACACTCACTCGTACGACAATGGCGCGGGACGGTTCCAGCAACAGGACAGCGCCATCGTACAGCTTTTCCTCGCGCGGCAGGGCGATGGCAATCTCGGTGCCGGCCTGCGTATGTGCGCGCAGGCGGCGCCGGTCGATGTCCGCCGGTTCGACCAGCAGGGCATCGACCAGCCCCTTGTGTTCAAGGGCGTGCAAAGGCTCGGACAAGGCGGGTTCGGCTTTGCTGCCGAGGATTCGATCGATGAACAGCATAGCTTCGCCCGCCTTGTGCGCTGGAACGTCAGCGATGTCCGGTCGCCTGGTTGGGAATGCCCTCGATTGGACATTCGTCCGTGCCCACTGTGGAGCGCGTGAGCATCTCCACCGACTCGCGCGTTGCTTCCGGATCGGCGATCCAGCGCTGGTAGAAGTCATAGGGACAGGCGGCAACGCCGCGCGCATCTTCGCCGGAGTTGATCTTCCCCGTGTAGCCGCGGTGCAGCAGCTTGAAGAGATGGTTCTCCGACTGGCCGTTGCGGCGGGCGTCGCGGATCAGGTTCTTGGAGAGCTGCGCGTACTGGATGCCGTAGTCCTCCTCGCCACATTCGCCCAGCGTGCGGCCGTCGAAGCCGATGATCGCCGAATGCCCGAAATAGGAGTAAACACCGTCGAAGCCGGCCGCGTTGGCAACCGCGACATAGCAGTTGTTGGCCCAGGCCATCGCCTTCGCCATGATCACCTGCTGGTCCTTGGCCGGATACATGTAGCCCTGGCAGCGCACGATCAGCTCGGCCCCCTTCATCGCGCAGTCGCGCCAGATTTCGGGGTAGTTGCCGTCGTCGCAGATGATCAGGCTGACCTTGAGACCCTTCGGGCCATCCGACACATAGGTGCAGTTGCCGGGATACCATCCCTCGATCGGCACCCAGGGCATGATCTTGCGGTATTTCTGCACGATCTCGCCCTGGTCGTTCATCAGGATCAGGGTGTTGTACGGCGCCTTATGCGGATGCTCCTCGTGTTGCTCGCCGGTGAGCGAGAACACGCCCCAGACCTTCGCCTTGCGGCACGCCTCGGCAAAGATCTCGGTCTCCTCGCCCGGGCAGGTGGAGGCGGTCTCGTACATCTCCGTCGAGTCGTACATGATCCCGTGGGTGGAGTATTCGGGGAAGATCACCAGATCCATGCCGGGCAGGCCGACCTTCATGCCGGTGATCATGTCGCCAATTTTGCGTGCGTTGGCCAGAACCTCCGCCCGGGTGTGCAGGCGCGGCATCTTGTAGTTCACGACCGCGACCCCGACGGTGTCGTGGCTGCTGGAAATGTCACCGTGTAGCATTGTCTCAGGCCCTCCTCTGTTCTGCCGCAGGTCGGAGCACCACGCGCGGCTTGCGGTGCAGGTTTCTCACGACGCTAGATGACGAGATGGCGATGAATGACATCGTCGGTCATCTCCCCGATTTCTCCCGCCGCCACCACGCTGCCCTTCTCCAGGATGATGAACCGGCGCGCGATGCGGCGGACGAATTCGATCTGCTGGTCAACCAGCAGAATGGTCAGCCCCAGCGCCTCATTGAGACGGAAGATCGTTTGCTCTATCAGTTCGACGAGGTTCGGCTGGATTCCCTCGGTGGGTTCGTCGAGCAGCAGCACGGTGGGATCGGCGGCGAGCGCGCGGGCGATCGCGAGTTGCTGCTGCTGGCCGCCCGACAGCAGCCCTCCGCGGCGATCGGGATTCTCGGCCAGATAGGGAAACAGCTCCGTCACCATTGCCGGCACTTCGCGCTTGCCGTCGCGGCGCGCGAAGCAGCCCATCAGGATGTTCTCGCGTACCGAGAAGTTCGGCAGGATTTCGCGGCCCTGCGGAACATAGCCGATGCCGGCCCGCGCCCGCTCGAAGCAGGGCTTGTCCAGAAGGTCGACGCCCTGCAGAACGATCTTCCCGCGCGTGCGGTCGGTCAGGCCCATCAGGCAGCGCAGCAGGCTGGTCTTGCCGGTGCCGTTGCGTCCCAGCACGGCCAGCACATCGCCCTTGCGCGCCAGGAAAGAAACGCCGTGCAACACCTGGCTGCGGCCGTAGAACGTGTCGATGTCCCGAACCTCAAGCATGACCGATTCCGCCGCTGCCGAGATAGGCCTCGCGTACCGCCGGATGGTTCTCGATCTCCTCGACCGGTCCCTCGGCAAGCTTCCTGCCCATGTGCATGACCGTGATGGTGCGGCAGATCGAGCGCACGAACGCCATGTCATGTTCGACCACAAGGATGGTGTGCCGGCCATGAAGACGGTTGATGATGTCGGCGGTCCGGCTGGTCTCCGCGACCGTCATGCCCGCGGTCGGCTCATCCAGCAGGATCAGCGCGGGATCCTGCACGAGCACCATGCCGAGCTCCATCCACTGCGTCTGCCCGTGCGAGAGATTGCCCGCCGGCTCGTCGGCGCTGCCGGTAAGCCCGACCAGGTTGAGCACGTCCTCGATGCGCGCGGTATCGCGGGGGCGGCGGAAGACGTTGTGCAGCACGCGCGGCTCCTGGCTCAGCGCGACCTGGTAGTTCTGTCGTACCGAGAGGTTCTTGAAGATGCTGGGGATCTGGAATTTCCGTCCGATCCCGGCGCGCGCGATCCGGTGCTCCGGCCAGTTGGTGATATCGGCACTGTTGAACAGGATTTGGCCTTGGCTCGCCGATGCCTTGCCGCTGATCGCGTCCATCAGCGTGGTCTTGCCGGCGCCATTGGCACCGATCACCACGCGAATCTCGCCCCTGGCGATGTCGAGGTTGAGACTGTCAACGGCCTTGAAGCCACTGAACTCGACCGTCAGGCTGCGGATGGAAAGGACATTGTCCATCGAACATCACTGGCCCGGTATCGTGGCGCGCGCGCCGGACGCCGCCAGCGGTGCACTCGCCGCGCGGGAAGTGTCAGGCGCGGCATGGCGGCGCAGCAGGTCGTTGAACACGCCCGCCAGTCCGCGCGGCAAGAACAGTACGGCGCCGATGAAGATTGCACCCAGGACGAGCTGCCATGCATTCAGCAGTGCCGGCGTCTCGCTCGCAGCCGATGACAGAACGCTGAGCCCGATCGCGCCAAGGCAGGCGCCGACGACGGAGTTCCGTCCGCCGACCGCGGCCCAGACGACCATCGACAGGCTGAAGGCGACGTCGAGGAAGGTCGGCGACGCAAACTGCGCTGTCACCACATACAGCATTCCGGCCGTGCCCGCGAGCACGGCTGAGACGACGAAGAAGAACACCTGGTAGCTGGCGACGTTGTAGCCGAGATAGCGGGTTCGGTTCTCGTCGTCGCGGATCGCCTGCAGAATAAGCCCGGCGCGGCTGCTGACCAGCCATTGCGCGAGCACGAGCGACAGTGCGAGCACCCCTACCACGAGGTAGTAGGTGCGCGGCTGGTAGGGATCGAACGTGATCCCGCCGATCGAGAAGAAGCTGAGGCTGGTGAGGCCGTTGAAGCCGTTGGTCACCGGCTGCGCGTCGATCAGCACGAGGCGCGCAAGAAGGGCAAGCGCCAGCGTGATGATCGCGACATAGACGCCGGAGACGCGGGCGCGGAACATGGTATAGCCGATGCCGAGTGCGACCACCGCCGGCACCACCACGCCCATCAGCACGCCGAACCACTCCCGCTGGAATGGAATCCACAGGAACGATCCGGATGTGATGCAGCACAGATCCTGCGGCGCTCCCGGGGCGGCGTTCCACAGCATGAAGTCCGGGATCGGCATCGGCGTGCCGCCTTCCAGGCTGCCGGGCGCCGCGAGCTTCAGCGACATCGCCAGCATGTAGGCGCCGATGCCGAAATAGAGGCCCTGGCCGAGATTGAGGATGCCGGCATAGCCCCAGGCGATCGCCATCGCGACGCCGAGAATGCCGTAGGTCATGAACTGCGCTACGCGGTTGAGCCACAGCGCGCCGAGCATTGCCGGAAGCACGAGCGCCAGTGCGATCAGAAGCACCGAGCCGACACCCATCGCGACACGCGGCTTCATGGCTAGCGCCCTCGCAGCGCGAACAGGCCGCGCGGCCTTACGATGATGATCGCGATCACCAAGGCGAACACGGCGGCTCGGGCGACGGTGTCGTTCCACCACAGCGCGACCAGCCCGTTGATCTCGCCGAGTACCGCCGAGGAGGCGATCGCGCCCAGGATGCTGCCGACACCGCCGACGACGACGACCAGGAACCCGTCAATGACGAGATGCGTTCCCATGTCCGGGTCTACCGTCTGCAGGCCCGACAGCAGCACGCCGGCCACGCCGGCGAGGCCTGACCCGTAGGCGAAGGTCCAGGCATTGACCCGCCGGTCGTTGACGCCGCAGCAAGCGGCCGTGTTGCGGTTGGCGCTGACCGCGCGCAACTGCATCCCATAGGAGGTGCGGAAGATCAGCCACCATGTGAGCAACAGCAGAAGCAGCGCGACCAGGATGATGAAGCTGCGATAGGTCTGGAAGTGAAAGCCGCCGATCAGGATCGGCCGGGTGAGATAGGCCGGGATCGGCACGTTCTGCAGCCCAGGGCCCAGCCCGGGGACGTTTATGCCGAGGAAGGCGAGGCCGAAATCCACCCGCACGAGCTGGATCAGGATGTACGACAGCCCCCACGTGGCGAGAAGCGTGTCGATCAGCCGGCCATAAAGATGGCGCACGAGCAATCGTTCGGTTGCATAGCCGATCGTCCCGGAGACAAGGAATGCCAGGGGCATGCACAACACGAATGGAACATCGAGATAACGGATCGCCAACACCGCCGTGTACGCGCCGAGCATCACCAGCTCGCCATGGGCCATGTTGATCACGCCCATGGCGCCGTAGGTGATCGCAAGGCCCAGCGCCACCAGCAGCAGGATGGACGCCAGGCTCAAGCCGATGAAGATGATTTCAGCCATGATCGGCCGTCCGCCGAGGGCCGTGTCTCAGCTCTTCTGCAGCGCCATCCGGAGTTTGGGGATGTTCAGCCCGTGTGCGGTGCAGAACAGGTTGGTCGGCGTCTCGCCGTAGGCCGCGTAGGGCAGAGGCATGATCGGTTCCTTGTAGGCATCGACGATCTTGAACATGCCGTCCGACTGCGCCTGGCCGATGCGTGGCGTCAGCCAGGTGTTCTGGTTCTGGGGTTCGATCTTCACCGGCCCCTCGGGCGCGAGGTATTTCTGGCCAAGCGCAGCCTCGCGGATCGCCATCGGGTCGGCCTTGCCGGCCTTCTCGATCGCCTGTGCCCACAGGTGCACCTGGAAATAGGAGCATTCCAGCGCGTGGTAGGTGACCGCGTCTTTTCCGGCGAAGCTCTTGTATTTCTCGACAAAGCGGTGATTCTGGGGGTTGTCGACGGTCTCGAAATAGGGGAACGAGGTGTAGCTGTCGACGGCGAATTCCGGCCCCATCGCTGCCACTTCGATCTCGGAGGTCACTGTCGCGCAGATCGGCAATTTATCCATACTGAGGCCCTGGTTCTTGTACTCCCGGTAGAACGCCACCACCGAATCCCCGACGACGTTGGAGAACACGACATCGCAGCCACTGTTCTTGATCTTTGCCACCATTGCGGCCCACTCCGCGTCGCCCAGCGGCAAATACTCGTCGGCCACCCATTCCCCGCCATGCTGCTTCAGCAGGATTCTGGTAACCTTCGACATCTCGCGCGGATAGACATAGTTCGAGCCGATGATGAAGAACTTCTTCTTGCCCAGTGTCTTGATGATCCACGGCACGAAGTTGGAAAGCTGCTGGTTCGGCACCGCGCCCGTATAGATCACGTTCTTTGAGCACTCGAACCCTTCATAATAGGTCGGGTACCAGAGCAGATTGTGGAATTGTTCGAACACCGGCAGCACCGCCTTGCGGCTGGCCGAGGTGTAGCAGCCGAACACGCTCGGCACCTGGTCGCCGACCACGAGCTTGTTGGCCTTTTCGTTGAAGGTACGCGGATCGGACGCCGGATCCTCGACGATCGGCACCACCTTCTTGCCGAGCACGCCGCCGGCCTTGTTGATCTCGTCGATCGCCATCAGCGTGACCTGGCTCATCGACTTCTCGACGATCGCCGTGGTGCCAGTGAGCGAATAGAGCACGCCGACGCGGATCTCGCCCTCGGCTCTTGCGGCGCGACTGCCGAGGATCGTCGGCACTGTCAGCGCCGCTGCGCCAAGTGTCGCTGATTTGAGGATTTTCCGCCGTTCGATATTCATGCCCCACGCCCCCAGATTGAGCCCTGTTCCGCATGGCGTGCCCAATGCCCGCCCGCTACCCGCCTTCAGGGCCGATTGATACCGACGCGCCGCGGCCGTTCAGCCGGGCACGGTGACCAGAAACGAAAAAAGCCACGCAGGCTCCTGTTGAGGAGCCCGTCGTGGCTTCACTGCCATGGCCCTGAGCAGCAGCATTGGTGCCCGGGCCGCGCGACCGCACGTGAGTTGGCATGCAGATCGCCGTCACTTCTTAGCGCAAAGCGGTCCTGGAACGCAATAGGTCATCTGCACTGATTATCGATACCGCGAGTTCCTCAACTGCCATCCTTTTGGACATAGCGCGCCGCCGCAATGTGCGATGTGCCTCTTCCTCGGTCAGGCCTTGCGTCCCCATCAAAATCAGCTTGGCACGCTGGACGTTCTGCTGGCCGGCCAATTTCCGCTCCAGCTTCTGCAATTGCTGCCGCGCCTCGCGCTGTTGCAGCCACAGGTTGCGTGCGACGATAAGCTGAGTCAGGACACCGAACGGTCGGATCGGGCGCTCGATCACGGCGTGGGCACCGGCCTCCAGTACCAATTGAAGAGTCGAAGGATCCTCGTAGCCGACCACCGCGATCAAAGTGGGCGCGTTCACGCCGAAGCTGCGTGCAAACTGCTGGATTGCGTGGCGGCGATCGTGATCAACCGCGACGAAAAACACATCGGTGGCGACACCGTGCGCGTCCTCCATCGGCCAAATCGCTTCTGCCTGGCAGCCGATGCGGCGAAGATGCTCGATCAGCGCGACGCCTTCCGTGTCCGGCGGGTGCACGACCTGTACTCGCATCCCCCGCAGATCGCGTAGAATCTCTATCGTCATCGCCGCCCTACTGGGCGAACGGGTGGTACGGCGCGGCCGCCACCACACCGGGCGATTCACCGGGTCTCTGCAGGATGCAATAGGGATCGGGTTTCAATCGCACGCCGGGGTCCCAGACCACCTGGAAGCGCCCGTACGCATTCAGCCGGGCGACGCGCGGCCATAGGAAGCAATGATTGTTGCCGGGATCTATCCGAACCCGCCCCTGCGGCGCGGCGAACTCGATGTCGTGCAGGCTCGCGATCACCTGATCGGGCCTGTCGGTACCTGCATGCTGCAAGGCCAGCGCGGCCAGATGCATCTGGAAATACGCCGCTTCGGCCGAAGCGGTGACCGGCGCATCTGGTCCGAACCGCGCCTTGTAGCTTGCGACGAAGCGGTCGGCAGCGGGCGTCCCAAGTCGCTCGAAGAACGGTGCGGCGGTTATATGACCTTCCGCCGCTTCCGGCGTCATCGCCGCGACTTCTGCTTCACTCGTTGTCAGACTGGCGATCGGCTGGCGGTACGGATCGAAACCCGCGCGTCGATATGCCTCATAGAACAGCGCCGTGGCGTGGCCGACCACAGTGGAGAATACCACGTCCGGCTCGGTGCGCCGGATTTCCGCGATCACATGGTCGAAGTCGCTACTTTCGGCATGCAGCGGTACATAGAATTCGCCAACGATTTTGCCCAGGCCCTGCTCGACCAGGTCGGCCATCACGCGGTTCGATTCGTGCGGGAAGACGTAGTCGGAACCGACCATCAATACACGGCTGCCTTGCCGCTCCAGCAGAAAACGCGCGAGCTGCAACGCATTCTGATTCGGAGCCGCACCGGTATAGATGCACCGATCCGAGTACTCGAACCCCTCATACAGGGTTGGGTAGAAAAGCAGCCCACGGTGCGCCTCTATCACAGGCAGCACCGCCTTGCGCGTGCTTGACATATAGCAACCAAACAGCAGCCGCAGGCCGTGCCTGAGTATCATCTGCTCGGCGACAATGCGTGCGCGGTGTGGGTTTGACGCTGAATCGCCGACAATTGCCTCGATCGGTAGCCCGAGAATGCCGCCGGCCTGATTGATTTCGTCAATTGCCAATCTGCTGGCGTTCATCTGGGTCTGCTCAACGGCGGCTGTCACGCCCGATTGAGAAAAGAGAAGACCAATTCGCCAGCTTTGTAGCGGACTTAACCAACCAGACATTTATCAACTCTAGATTCGGGTCCAGGCTGTATCCGCCGCAAGGTAGCGCAAAACGTGTGCCGGAAAAGGGGTCTGGCTCAATCTGTGTGAAACCAGACCAGGCGCCAGCGGCGACCGGTTTGCGCGTTGGCGGATTTGATGCGCTGATGCGACATGGGAACAGACAGAGAATGGGTACCAGGGCCGGGCATCGAAGTCACGGATGTGAGGCAGATCGACAAGCGCTGGGTTGTATCGGCGACAATGAAGGAGTGCGGGCGCTGCCCGGCGTGCGGCGCCCACTCCGGTGCACGGCACGGTTGGTACGTGAGGCGTCTGCAGGACCTGCCGGCTCAGGGAGCTGCCGTTGAGCTTCAGCTCAAGCTGGCGTGGTGGCGGTGCGCCACTGCCGGATCTGCACGGCATACCTTCAGCGTTTGCCAGCCAGAGGTTGTGCCCGCCTTCGCCCGTCGCACACGCCGTGTCGTCGACCTTGCTCGTCTTCTTGCCTATACGGCCGAGGACGTCCGGCAGAGCGGCTCATGACCTGCCTCGGCATGCCCCAGAGCAACGACACGCTTTTGCGGTCGCTCAAGCGTGCGGTGGCTACGCGGCAAGGCGCAGTACCGGCTCGCGTAGTCGGCATAGACGACTGGAGTTGGCGCAAGGGCGCGCGCTACGGGACGATCATGATTGATCTGGAGCGCCGGGAAGTCCTCGACGTTCTCGAGGACCGTTCAGCGGAAACGACGGCACGGTGGCTCGCAGATCATCCCGCGGTCGAGGTTGTGAGCCGAGATCGATGCGGTCTTTACGCCCAATGGACCGTGCAGGGCGCACCACAGGCACGGCAGGTCGCCGATCGCTACCACTTGCTACAGAACCTGTGACGCGCGATCGAACAGCAACTCAGCCGCGCACCGCGCCAGTCTCCTAAATTTGTACCGAGTGAGACATCAGGCTCCCAGGCTGAACTGCCTGGCCTCGTCCACCGCTACGGACAACCGCAGGTGACAGATCATCGCCACCTCGTTCGCGCCGGACGCCGGGCGGAGCGGCAGGCCGCGTTCGATCGGGTCAAGGCCTTGCATGCCGAGAGCAAGCCCCTTTGTGCCATCGTTCGTGAAACTGGTCTCAACTGGCGGACCGTCCGCAAGTGGACACGGCAGGACGTATTACCGCCCCGCCAGACCATGGCGCCAAAGTCCACCACACCGCGCGGCTTTCGTGACTGTTTGGCACGGCGCTGGATGGAAGGCTGCACAATCGGGCGGGAGTTACTCGCAGAGATCCAGCCGCTTGGCTACACCGGAAGCCTCACACACCTGCAGCGACTGCTGAACACATGGCGGCGCGCGCACTTCGCCGCGGTAATCGGCGCGTCTGAACCGGGAGCCGCTGTGACGCCCGATACCGCGACGGGAAACGTTGTTCCACTGATCGTGGCCGCCGCACTCTGCATCAAGCCCCGAGGGCTATTGAGCGTAGCGCAGGCCTCGAAGGTGGACACGCTGAAAGCGACGTGCGGTGAGTTTGCGACGATGCGTCGACTTGCCATGAGGTTCCGCGGTATGTTGCGCAGCGCCGACGCGGAACCGCTCGTGGGTTGGCTGAGCGACGCGGCGCGGTCTGGCATTCATTGTATGCAGCAGTTCGCCAGCACGCTGCGCCAGGACCTTGCTGCGGTTCAGAAAGCCATCCTCGAACCGTGGAGTAACGGTCAGACAGAGGGGCAGATCAATCGGCTCAAGACGCTCAAGCGAGCGATGTACGGCCGCGCCGGTGTCGAACTGTTGCGCGCCAGAATGCTTCCGCTACACTATAGCCGGCCTCACACAGATTGAGCCAGACCCAGTTTTTGGCAACGTGACACCGGGGCAGGATCATCGTGATACACTAATAGTCATGGTGTATCAGGATCGGCCGGTATCGCGGCAGACGGACCGGGACGTATGCTGCCATCCTGTCAGAAACTGGAAGACCCACGATGCATCACGTCGAAGGGCCGCTCCGCCACCTCAATCCGCTGTTCTGGAGGCATCAACAGAAAATATGATCAGGCCAAGCAATTTTTCTTCGGAGTATGCTCGGAGGCTGCGCTCTATAGGCTTCCTCAGCCGTCCATCTGTCCGTTCATCGGTGGGAGGATTAGTTGCTTTTGTCTTCTATACAGTGGTATCTTTCCTGCTCTTTGCAGCCGGACATAGTTTCCGCGATGCCTATATGGGCATCGGGCCTGATCCCGTTATTTTCATCTGGTGCCTGAATTGGTGGCCTTGGGCGTTGGCCCACGGGATAAATCCGTTCATCACGAAGTTCGTCTGGTATCCCGCCGGGGCTAATCTCACTTGGTTCACGTCTGTTCCTGCGGCTGCTTTCCTTACCCTGCCGATCACACTGCTATGGGGCCCCATCGTGTCCTGGAACGTTCTCTCTATGCTCGCGCCCGTACTGGGTGCTATTTCTGCTTTTTTGCTGACTCTGTATCTGACCCGCAACACTTCCGCCTCTCTTTTTGGTGGTTACCTTTTTGGTTTCTCCACCTATGAGAGCGCGCAATTACTCGGCCATCTACACCTAGACCTAGTTTTCGTACCACCCCTGCTCGTGTGGATCTCGCTTGCTCGGCTGCACCGCAGACTCGCTCGGAGGAGCTTCATAGCTTTGGCCACACCCCTGTTGCTAGTTCAGTTGGGCCTGTCAACTGAGGTTTTCGCCACCAGCGTTGTCTTTGGGACGGCAACATGGCTCGTGTTTTTCATGTGCGCTACAATTGAGGATCGCCACGGGCTGTGGCATCTGGGATGGGAGATCTGCATCACGATGGCGCTTGTCGGTTTGATTGCCTCGCCATTCTTGTACTACGTTGTCGTCGGTGCCCGCGACCTTTCAGCCGTGATAAGCTCGCCACAGCAATACTCCGCAGACCTACTTAACTACATTATTCCTACGCCCGTAACCCGGCTCGGTCACAGCGTGTTTGCCGATATCGCGAGGCGCTTTACAGGCAACTTTTCAGAAAGTGGCGCGTATCTCGGGCTGCCGCTTATCATTCTGCTGGCGGGCGGCTTTAGCACGTTGCGTCAGCGAGTGCCTCTGACAATCCTCTTTTTTCTCCTCGTAATCTGTAGCCTTGGGCCGTCTTTGTGGGTCAATGGGATCAATACCGATATTTGGCTGCCCTGGCGTGCCATCTCGCATCTCCCCATCATTCGGTACGCACTGCCTGTCCGGTTCACTATGTTTGCCTTCTTAGTCGTTTCGATAACGATAGCGTTGTGGCTCGCGGATGCCCGCTCTGTACAGATGCGGGTGTCACGCTATGCGCTCGCGACTGTCGCGTGCCTATTCCTGCTACCGATCCGTATTCCATGGACCCGCCTGCCAACCGTCCCTTTCTTCGAGCCAGGCCAGATCACCAGGATGCTTCCAGAAGGCGACAATGTCATCATTCTGCCATTTGACCAAACCGGCGCCGGCCTGATCTGGCAGATAGAGTCCGGTATGTATTTCACCCAGACGGGCGGGTATTTCGGATGGCCGCCGGCCGCCTTTGCGCCTGACGCGGCGACAATACAGGCCCTGGTTACTGGTATACCAACGACAACATTCGCTAACGACATCACCGCTTTCGCCGTGGTCCATCACGTCTCAGATGTGCTGGCTGGCCCTGGGACTCCCCCGGGTATTCTGGCTGGCTTGGACGCGCTTCGCTGGCCGAGTAGGAGTGCAGGCGGGGTTCGTGTTTTCCAGGTGCCAGACACTCGCAAGCTGCAATACGTAGCTGTTCGAGGAGATTACTGGAGTTCTACCCGCAAGTGGAACTGGATGGGGCGGCACATCACAATTTCTACGCACAATCGAGCGGCGCGTCTGCTAGTTAAAGGGTATCAACCGGTTGGCAATGGAGTTAAGCTGCGCGTTTCCACAAACGGCAAGGTGACCGACTTTACGATCGAACCGACGGGAGTTGTCACATTAGACCTTCCAATGAACGCCGATGTATCGGTCGAAGCAAGCCCCACATTCAACCCGAACGCAGTAATCCACAATGGCGACTCACGCATCCTTTCGGTGCTGATCTCACTGCAACCATTGTGATGGCGCGGTGCCGTCGTTCCGGTCCCGGAGAGCATCAGGATCCTTATGTGGACGGCCCCGGAAGCTGCAAGCCGTATTTCCCCTGCTGCTGTGGCGCGACGGGTGAGTGAAGTCAGTCTCGTCCGAAGCCCTTTGGCAACTGGACT
>Ga0335072_10003679_pt1 | contig 23012 bp, 17 predicted proteins | sample Lox_Sample_21_FD_206725 | JGI IMG/M metagenome (GOLD analysis project Ga0335072, IMG submission 206725) | Soil microbial communities from Loxahatchee National Wildlife Refuge, Florida, United States - Lox_Sample_2.1 | ecosystem: Environmental > Terrestrial > Soil > Wetlands | place: USA...
GGCGAGTGGCATTCGCAGCCGACCGCTTCATCGCCGTACGGTCCATTGCAATGCGCGGCACGGCCACCCAGCCGCTGTGGCTCGCCGTGACGCGCGGCGTCTCGCGCGCGATGCTCGGCCGATTGCGCCAGGCGGTCGGCGGCGCCGTGAGCGGCGCCTCGGTGCGCGAGCTCGAGCACGCACCGCTGCCGGCGGACATCCGCAGCTGGCTCGGCTCCCGTCTCGGGAGCGCGTCCGGCGTGAGCACGCGCGTGTGCGCGGACCTGTCGGGCGTTGCCGTGCTGCGCGATGCGTCGGGCCGCGCCGCATGGGTGTTTCGGCTATCCCCCGCGGCGGCGCTTGCTGCGGCGGAGCCGAGCGAGGGCGCGGCGCTGGGCGAGCGCGGCCTCGGCACGCCGCTCGAGATATTCATCGGGGTGCTCGCGGCCATCATCGCCGCCTGCATCATCCTCGCGCTGCGGCGCTACTTCCGCCACCGCCAGGCGGTCGATGCACGCTACAAGGCCATCATCGACCAGACCAACGACGGCATCGTCATCGTCGATGCGGACAGCTGCAAGATCCAGTACTGCAACCCCGCCTTCCTGAGCAGGATCGGCTACAGCAGCGCGGAGGCGATGGCGCTGACGCTCGTGGATATCTTCGCCGACGGGGATGCGGCACCGGAGAGCGTGCTGTCGCGGTTGAAAGGTGCCGATTCCCAGCCGCCGCTCAGCCTGCAGCTGAGGTGCAAGAGCGGCGCGCTGGTCGACCTCGAGGTCAGGTGCAATCGGCTCGAGGCCGACGGGCGCGAGGGACTCGCCTACGTCACGCACGATGTATCCGTGCGGCGCAAGGCCGAGCAGCAGCTCATCGACAACCAGCAGCGCCTCGACCGCATGGCGCACCACGATCAATTGACCGGGCTGCCGAACCGGCATTATCTGGCGACGTTCCTGCCGCAGGCCATCGATGAGGCGCGCGCGGCCAACCAGATGCTCGGGGTCGTGTTCCTCGATCTCGATCGCTTCAAGCACATCAACGACACCCGCGGGCACGAGACCGGCGACAAGCTGCTGCAGGAGGTGTCGCGCCGCCTCAAGGCGTGCGTGCGCGACAGCGACGTCGTGATCCGCATGGGCGGCGACGAATTCGTGGTGATCTTCCGCCACGTCAAGTCCTACGACGAGGTCACGCTCGGCGCCAGCCGCATCAACGACAGCCTCAACAAGCCCATCATCATCGACCAGCACCCGCTGCAGACGACGGGCAGCGTGGGCGTGAGCCTGTTCCCGCGCGACGGGGCGAACATGGGCGAGCTGCTGAAGCATTCCGATACGGCCATGTACCAGGCCAAGGACCGCGGCCGCAACAACGTGCAGATGTTCAGCCAGATCATGAATCGCAAGCTCAAGCTGCGCGTCGCGATGGAGGCGTCGCTGCGCGATGCGCTGCGCCTGAGGCAGCTCGACGTCCACTATCAGCCGTTCGTCAATCTGGTCACGCGCAAGGTGGTGGGACTCGAGGCGCTCATCCGCTGGCGCCATCCGGTGCACGGCATGGTGCCGGCCGACCAGTTCATCCCCGTCGCGGAAGAGACCGGCCTGATCGTGCCGATGGGCAACTTCGTGCTGCACCGGACGCTGCAGACCATGAGCGCCTGGCAGCGCCAGGGCGTGAAGCTGGTGCCGGTGTCCCTCAACGTGGCGCCGGCGCAGCTGCAGCGCGGCGAGCTGCAGTCGACGATCTCGACCTTGCTCGCGACGCACGGCCTGCGGCCGGACCTGCTGCAGCTGGAGATGACGGAGCGCGCCGTATTCGATTCGAGCCAGACCAAATCCGGCGAGAACCGCCAGGACACGATGGTCCGGCTGCGCGACCTCGGCATCAAGATCGCCATCGATGATTTCGGCACCGGCTACTCGAGCCTGAGCTACCTCAAGAACTGGCGCGTCGACGCCCTGAAGATCGACCGCAGCTTCGTGCGCGACCTGGTGACCGACACGAGCGATCTGGCGATCGTGAGCGCCATCATCGCGATCGCGCGGCACCTGCGCATTCAGGTGATCGCGGAGGGCATCGAGGGCTATCAGCAGGCCGAAATCCTGCGCAAGCTGGGCTGCACCGTCGGCCAGGGCTTTCTGTTCGCGCGCCCCATGCCTGCGGAACAGTGCCTCGCCATGCTCGGCAACAACGGCCAGGGCGTCGTCGAGGAGGAGGACATGCTGGCGGTGTTCGCCTCCGGACGCGCCTGAGCCGCGCATGGAGCGATGGACGGCGCGATGCTACAGTGGCGCCACCATGCAGCAGACCGATACGCGGGCGCTGAGCGCGCGCGAGCTACTGGACGCGAATCGCGGCTACTATGACTCGCTGTGGTCCGGGGCGCGGCTGGTCGAGCCCGATCGATTCAATACCTGGCCGCTGATCCGCTCGATCCTGCCGGCGAGCGGCGCCAGACTCGAGGTGGCTCCGGGCCTGCGGCCGCGCCTGCCGATCGCCGAGACGCATTTCATCGACGTGAGCGCGCCGGCGGTGCGGGCGCTGCACGCGCGCGGCGCCCGCGCCGCGCTGGGGCTGGTGACGGCGCTGCCATTCGCCGACCGCGCGTTCGAGCTGGTGTGCGCGCTCGACATCATCGAGCACGTGGACGACGACGGCGCCGCCCTCGATGAGCTGTCGCGGGTGGCGGCATGCGGGGCGGTGCTGTTGCTGTCGGTGCCTCTGCATCCCGAGCGCTGGAACGCCTTCGACGATTTCGTGGGGCACCGCCGGCGCTACCGGCCCGAGCTGCTGCCCGGGACGCTGGCGCGGCACGGCCTGCGCATCGAGCGCAGCGCCGCTTACGGCATGCAGCCGCGCTCCTCGCGGCTGCTCGATCTCGGCATGTGGTATCTCACGCATCAGCGCGCGCGCGCGCTGTGGTGGTACAACCGCGTGTTCATGCCGCTCGGGCTCAAGCTGCAGAAGCAACTGGAGTTTCGCCCGGGCCTGATCCCGGCCGGCGGCATCGACGAGATCCTCATGATCTGCCGCAAAGGCGCGGGCGTGAGGGGCGCCGAGGCGTGAGGCGCGCCGCGGCGTGAGGTGCGCCGAGGCGCGAGGCCTCATGCGCCGCCGCGGCTGTCAGCGGACGCTGACAGCCGTTGACAGGTTTATCCGTCCGGTCCTCTCGAGCACTTGTCGAAGAATACGCCGAGCCCTCATCGCCACAGGTGCGCGAACCTCGTCATGCCGTTGCCACGCCACGCGTCCAAAGGGGCCGTCAGATTTCTGGGACGCTACGTGCGCAGGCGCTTCTTCAGCCACCTGGTGGTGCTCGGCTGCGTGCTCACGGCGGTACTGTGCAACGTCGGATCTCAGTACGCGGTCAAGCATCTCGTCGACGTGCTCTCCACGCACGATCCCGCATCGACCGTGCTGTGGGGCGCGGTGGGCATCCTGCTCGCCCTGGTTGCGGGCGACAATCTGCTGTGGCGGGTGGCCGGCTGGGCCTCCACGCATGCGTTCGTCGCCGTGGGCGGGGACATACGCATCGAGCTGTTCAATCACCTGTCGGGCCAGGGAACGCGCTACTTCGTGGAGCAGCTGCCCGGTGCGCTCGCCGGGCGTATCACGGCGGCGGCCAACGCGGCCTGGCTGATCGAGAACTCGCTCACCTGGAACACGATTCCGCCCGGCATCGCGGTCATCGCCAGCATCTTCGTGCTCGGCACGATCAACTGGCACCTGACGGCGGTGCTGCTGGGGGTGGTGACCGTGCTCGGTGCGATCATCGCCTGGTGGGCCGCCCGCGGCCGGGAGCTGCACCAGAATTTCGCCGGCCATGCCGCGCACGTGAGCGGGGATCTGACCGATGTGGTGAGCAACATCGGACTGGTGCGCGCATTCGGCGCCGCACAGCGCGAGCAGCATCGGCTCAGCATCAAGATCGAGGACGAGATGCAGGCGCAGCGCATGAGCCTGAGGTCGCTCGAGCGGCTGCGCCAGTTCCACGCGGTGTCGGTGTTCGGCGTCACTGCCGGCGTGCTGGTGTGGTCGGTCGAGCTGTGGAGGCTCGGCGAGATCACGACCGGAGATGTCGTGCTCACGACGACGCTGGGGTTCACGGTGCTGCACGCCTCGCGCGATTTCGCGATGGCGATGGTCGACATGGTGCAGCAGTTCGCCAAGCTGCGCGAAGCGGTGCAGGTGCTCGGCCTGCCGCACGAGATGCAGGATGCAAAGGATGCCAGGCCGCTCAGGGTGCGCGAGGGTGTCGTCGCGTTTCGCGACGTGAGCTTCAGCTATCCGAGCGGCCAGACCGTGCTCAAGCACTTCACCCTCATCGTACCCGGAGGGCAGAGGGTGGGGCTGGTCGGCCGCTCGGGCGCCGGCAAGTCCACGGTCATCGCCTTGCTGCAGCGGCTCTACGATCCCGACTCCGGGGAAGTCGCCATCGATGAGCAGGTGATCTCGCACGTCACGCAGCAGAGCCTGCGCAGGTCCATCGCAGTGGTGCAGCAGGAGATCTCGCTGTTCCATCGCTCCTTGCTCGAGAATCTGCGCTACGGCCGACCGGAGGCGACCGACGAGGAGGTGTTCCGCGCGGTGGAGGCGGCGTGCTGCACGGAATTCATCAATAAGCTCCCCGACGGCTACAACACGCTGGTGGGAGAGCGCGGGATGAAGCTGTCGGGCGGCCAGCGCCAGCGCCTGGCGATCGCCCGCGCCTTTCTGATGAACGCCTCCATCGTGCTGCTCGACGAGGCGACCTCGGCCCTGGACACCGAATCGGAGCAGTCGATCCAGGAGGCGCTCGCCCGGCTGTTTCGCGGCCGCACCGTGATCGCCATCGCGCACCGCTTGTCGACGCTCGATTCGTTCGACCGGATCGTGGTCATGGACCGGGGACGCATCGTCGAGGACGGGGCGCCGCGCCGCCTGCTGCAGATCGGAGGCGGCGTCTACAGCCGCATGTACGGGCGGCAGCTGCGCAGAGGCGAAGCGGAGCATGCACAGTGACGCCGCGCGGGCGGCTGCGCTGGGGCGCCCCTCTCGCATCGCTTGCCTGCGCCGTCCTGCTGGCAGGATGCAGCACGACGCGCGCACCGCTCGCGCCCTCCCCGCCGCTCGCGGCCGTGCCCATCCCGGCCCCCACGGCGGCGCCGATCTCGCCGCCGACGCCCGCACCGCTCGCCCCCCCGACATCATCGCCGAGCCCGGGCGCCGCCGCGCCCGCGCAAGCCGTGCACGCGGCGGGGCCGGCGGCGCCCGAGCGGTCCGCCGGCGCGAAGGAGTCGCCGCCGCCGTGCCTGCCCGCGCCAGCCGAGGTCCACCACAAAAAGCGCCGCCACAACGGGGTCGAGGAACCGCAAGGACCCGAGCTGCCGAGCCCGGCGCCTGCGCCGAATGCCGCGGTCAACGCACAGGTGGGCGAGATCGGCACCTCGCTCGCCTCGATCCTGGGCAAGGACGTCACCGGCCCGCGCGGCGAGAAGCTCGGCCGTGTGGTCGACGTGCTCGCCGATGCGCAGGGCCGCGTGCGCGCCGCCATCATCGACTTCGGGGGCTTTCTCGGGGTGGGGACGCGCCGCATCGCCGTGGACTGGCCGCTGCTGCACTTCGAGCCGAGCTCCAAGGACAGATCGGTCACCCTGAGCGTCACCCGGGAGAAGCTGCAGTCGGCGCCCGAATACAAGGACTCCAACAACCCGCGAGTGCTCATGCCGCCGGCGCCGCCCGATGCTGCAGAATCCGGCCAAACAACGAGGTGAGCCGGCGCCGGAAGGCGGCAGCGGTCCGACGGTCTCGCTGGACGCGGCGGCGAGCCGCGGCCTGGACTGGTTCAACCTGTTCGTGGCCAATATCCAGACGGGGTTCGGCCCCTTCATCGCCGTCTATCTGAGCGGTCAAAGCTGGACGCAGACCGCCATCGGCGTGGCGCTGTCGGTCGGCACCGTGAGCTCCATGGCGAGTCAGGTGCCGGCGGGCGCCGTGGTCGACGCGGTCAGGAGCAAGCCGCGCGTCGCGGCGTTCAGCGTGCTGGTATTCACCGCCAGCGCGCTCATGTTCGCCATCTATCCCATTCCGCTGCTGGTGTACCTTGCCGAGATCCTGCACGGAATCTCCAGCTGTACCTTGGGTCCCGCGATCGCGGCCATGAGCCTGGCGCTCGCGGGACGCCTCGGCATGGCCGTCCGCCTCGGCCGCAATGCGCGCTATGCCGCCATCGGCAACGGCATCGGTGCGGCGTTGATGGGCGCCTGCGGGCAGTACGTGTCCGAGCGCGGCGTGTTCTATCTGACCGCGGCCCTGACGCTGCCCGCACTGGTCGCGCTCTTGCCGCTGCGACGCTACGCGGCCGCGCGCGTCGCGGCGTCGCGGTCGGCGCCGCGCAAGGACGCCGTGCGCGTGCTGAGCGTACTCGCCGACCGCCGGCTGCTGCTGTTCTGCGGGTGCGCGCTGCTGTTCACCTTCGCCAACTCCCCTTTGCTGATGCTGATCAGCGGCATGCTCACCGCCAAGGGCAGCAATCCGAGCCTGCTGATCGGAGCCTGCATCGTGCTGCCGCAAGTCATCGTCGCGCTCGCCTCGCCGCTGGTCGGCCGATTCGCCGATCGGCGCGGCCGGCGGCTGGTGCTGATCGTCGCGTTCATCATGCTGCCGCTGCGCGCGCTGACCTTCTCGGCGACCTCCAACCCGGCGCTGGTGATCGGCGTGCAGCTGCTCGACGGGATCGCGGGCGCGGGATTCGGCATCCTGGTGCCCTTGATCGTGAGCGATGTGGCCGCGCGTTCGGGTCACTTCAACCTGTCGCTCGGCGCCGTGGGATTCGCGATCGGAATCGGCAGCACCGTCAGCACGTCGGTCGCCGGATGGGTGGCCGATCATTGGGGCATCCGCGCGGCGTTCTATTTTCTTGCCGCAATCGGCCTCGCCGCGGTGCTGCTCGCGCTGCTCGCGATGCCGGAAACGCGCCCCACGCGGGATGAAGGCGACGGGCCGGACGCCTCCGGCAAGAGCTAGCGGGCCGAGCAGCTCACTAGTAGCGCACCACCACCACGACGTCTCCCTCGCGCCGCGTGACGGTCACCGCCGTGTTCTTGTCGTGCTGGTGCAGCAGGACATCCGCCGAGCCCGAGCTCAGGCGCAGATTCCGCAAGTGCACGTGGCCGAGGAAATCGGGAAGCTGCGGACGATAGAACTTGATCTCGCCGGTGCGGTCGAGCAGCTCCAGGCCGAGCGAGGCCTGCAGCAGGCACAGCGGCGCCGCGCTCGCCCAGGCCTGCGGAGAGCAAGCGACCGGATACTGGGTCGGCCCGGTGCGCTCGAGACGCGCGAACCCGCAGTACAGCTCCGGCAGGCGGCGCAGGTCCATGTAGGTCGCGGCGTCGAACAGCGCCTTGAACACCTGCGCGGCCGCCTGCTTCTGTCCGTAGCGGGCAAAGCCCATGGCGATCAGACCGTTGTCGTGCGGCCAGACCGATCCATTGTGATAGGACATGGGGTTGTAGCGGGCCTCGGACGATGCGATGGTGCGAATTCCCCATCCGCTGAACACCGCCGGCGACAGGAGCGTGCGGGCGACTCTGTGCGCCCGCTCGGCCGATGCGATGCCGGTGAACAGCACCTGACCTGCATTCGAGGAGATGACGCGGCACGCATTCTTGGCGCCGTCCAGCGCGAGCGCATAGGTCGACAGGTCCTCGCACCAGAATCGCGCCTCGAAGCTGCGACGCAGGTTCTCGGCCTGCGCCGCGAGGGCGGCGGCGCGCTGCGAATCGCCGAGCGCCTCGGCCAGAGTGGCGGCGTGGCGCTTCGCGCCGTACACGTAGGCCTGAACCTCGCACAGCGCGATCGGCCCTTCCGCCATGCGCCCATCGTGATGGAAGATGGCGTCGTAGGAGTCCTTCCACCCCTGATTCGCCAGGCCTTCCTTGGTCTGCCGGTAGTACTCGACGAAGCCGTCCCCGTCGCGGTCTCCGTAGCGGTCGATCCATTCGAGCGCCGCCTGCGCGTGCGGCCACAGCGAGCGCACCGTGGCGAGGTCCGCGGTACGCCTGAAATACTCGCCGAGGAGGAACACGAACAGCGGCGTCGCATCGATGCTGCCGTAGTAGCGCCCGAAGGGCACCTCGCGCAGGTTCGCCATCTCGCCGTGGCGCATCTCGTGCAGGATCTTGCCGGGCTCCGCGTCGCGCTCGGGCTCGACCGCGGTCGCCTGCGTGCAGGCGAGAAAGCTCAGCACGCCCTTGGCGATCGCCGGATCCAGCCACAAGGTCATGAGCGCCGTGACGATGGCGTCGCGACCGAAGGGCGTCGAGAACCACGGAATGCCCGCATACGGATACGGCCCGCGCGGCGTATCGGTGATCAGCATGTACAGATCCGACACCGAGCGGCGCACGATCTCGTTGAACACCGAATTCGAGGCATCGATGCTGGCAGCCCGCTGGCTGGAGTCGCGCAGCGACTGGCGCGCGGCGCGCATGCGGCGGTAGAACAGGCGGCCGTTCCAGTCGCCATCCGCGCGGTCCCCGACTGCGCAGCGCACGAAGATGCGGCGCAGGGCGCGCGGCTTGAGCGTGAGCTCGTAGCCGGCGCGCGCCGTGGTGAGCGTTCGGGGCGACGGCGAGAAGGCGAGGTGCGTGCTGCGCTCGATCTTGTCCAGGCCGAGATACTCGAGCGCGACGCCGTGATCGCGCTCGAGCGCCGCGCGCGCCTCACCGCGCGCCGTGCGGTGCTCGCCGCGCACTTCGAACAGATCGGCGAAATCGGATCCGAAGCGATACGTCAGGCGCAGCTCCAGGGTGCGGTCGCTGAAATTTCGCACCAGCAGCCGCTCGTAGCACGCGCCGTTCCAGATGAACCTGATGCGATTCAAGTGAACGTTCTCCCGCCGCAGGGCGATCTTGCCGTCGACCAGCAGATCGGGATTGCTCAGATCGGCGGTGAACACCGCGTTGTCGTCCTGGGTCACCGAGCTCAGCAGCAGCGGGCGCGCCTCTTCGAGGAGCAGCTGAAACTGCGACAGCATGCGCGTGTCGCGGTAATACAGCCCCTCCGGGCTGCCGGGCTCTCCGCCCATGTCGCCGCGGTGGTCGAAGACTGCGAAGGTGTCGCCGTGCTTGAGCGTGCGCGTGCGCCGCTGCTGCAAGGTATCGCTGACGGCGATGGCGTACTGGGGCGCCGCCGGCTCATCGACCGGGTGCGCAGCAGGCGAGGGATCCGGCAGCGGTTCATGCGGCAGCGGCGTTTTCATTGGATTCGGCCGGCTGGGGTCGGGCGAAGTCGATATATTCATGTGCGGAGATCCCCGAGTCAAAGGGAGGCACTTGTAAAAATTTCAGGCGCCGTCGCGCACGCTTGCCGCCGAGTGCGAGCGGCTCGAGCATAAGAGTCTTCTGACGGCGATCGGTTCCAAAGCGAAGCCGACAATCGGGCCGAACACGGATAGGATGGCCGCTCGCTCATGACACATGGGGTGGGGAATCCGATGAGAATTGCACAAGTTGCGCCGCTGATCGAGGCCGTGCCGCCCAAGCTGTATGGCGGCACGGAGCGTGTCGTCGCCTATCTCACCGACGCGCTGGTCGAGCTCGGCCACGACGTGACGCTGTTTGCATCCGGCGACAGCTTCACCAAGGCGAAGCTCGCGCCGATCTGGCCGCGGGCGCTGCGCCTCGACCCGAGCGTGAAGGATCCGTTCGTGCCGCTGTTCATGGAGCTGGAGACCGTGGCGCGGCGCGCCCATGAATTCGACGTGATCCACGCGCATCTCGACTACTTCGGCTACCCGCTGCTGCGGCGGCTCGGCACGGCATCGATCACGACGCTGCACGGCCGGCTCGACCTGCCCGAATTGCCCGCCCTGTACGGCGTCTATGGAGACGTACCGGTGGTCTCCATCTCCAACTCGCAGCGTCAACCCCTGGCGCAGGCCAATTACGTGGCGACCGTGCCGCATGGCCTGCCGGAGAGCCTGCTCGCAAAGGGCGAGGGGCGCGGCGGGTACCTGGCCTTTCTCGGCCGCATCTCGCCCGAGAAGGCGCCCGACGCCGCCATCCGCATCGCCTCGCAAGCGGGCATGCCGCTCAAGATCGCCGCGAAGGTGGACCGCGTGGACCGGGAGTACTTCAAGGCGCACATCGAGCCTCTGCTGTCGCTCGGCGACGTCGAGTTCATCGGAGAGATTCGCGAGGACCAGAAGCAGGAATTCCTCGGCAACGCCGCGGCGTTGCTGTTTCCGATCGCGTGGCGCGAGCCGTTCGGCCTGGTGATGATCGAGTCCATGGCGTGCGGGACTCCGGTGATCGCCTTCGAGAACGGCTCGGTGCCGGAGGTCCTGGAGGAGGGCCTCACCGGCTTCATCGTCCGCGACGAGCGGCAGGCCGCGGACGCCGTGCGGCAGGTCGGCGCTCTCGACCGCGGCCGCATCCGCGCGGAATTCGAGCGGCGCTTCACCGCGCGGCACATGGCGCAGAATTACCTCGCGCTGTATGCGCGTCTGGTCAAGGCGCATCGACCGCCCGCGGCCGCTGCGCAGCCGGCGGCGAACCGAAACGAGTACCTGGCGCAATCGCTGGTAACATCCGGCCATGGCACAACCCCGTCCCAACGAGACCTCGGCTCGGCCGTCGCCGCCGCGGCGACCGATACCGGGGTGGGCGTTCTCCAATAGCTACGCCGCCCTGCCCGAGCGCTTCTGGGCGCGGCTCGACCCCCGGCCGGTCGCCGATCCGCGCCTGATCGAGCTCAATGCGCCGCTGGCGGCGCAGCTCGGCCTCGATCTGCAGGGGCTCGACGCGCCGACGCTCGCGTCGATATTCTCGGGAAACTGCATCCCCGAGGGCGCCGAGCCCGTCGCGATGGCGTACGCGGGACACCAGTTCGGCCAGTTCGTGCCGCAGCTCGGCGACGGCCGGGCGATCCTTATGGGCGAGGTCATCGACCGCAGCGGGGCGCGGCGTGACATCCAGCTCAAGGGAACCGGGCGAACGCCTTTCTCGCGCTCGGGCGATGGCCGCGCGGCCCTCGGGCCGGTGCTGCGCGAGTATCTGCTGAGCGAAGCCATGCACCGGCTCGGCGTCGCGACGACGCGCGCGCTGGCGGCCGTCGCCACCGGCGAGGCGGTGCTGCGCACCACACGGCTGCCCGGCGCCGTGCTGACGCGGGTCGCCGCGAGTCACGTGCGGGTGGGAACGTTCGAATACTTCGCCGCGCGCGGCGATCGGGACGCGCTGCAGCGTCTGGCCGACTACGTGATCGATCGGCACTATCCCGAGCTCAAGCTCGCCGAGCGCCCTTACCTGGAGCTGTTGCGCGAGGTGTCGCTGCGCCAGGCATCGCTCGTGGCGAGCTGGCTGCATATCGGATTCATCCACGGCGTCATGAATACCGACAACACGTCGATAGCGGGAGAAACCATCGACTTCGGGCCTTGCGCCTTCATGGACTCCTACGATCCGGCCACCGTGTTCAGCTCCATCGACAGCCTCGGCCGCTATGCGTACGGCAACCAGCCCATGGCGGCGCAATGGAACCTGGCGCGCCTGGCCGAGACGCTCCTGCCGCTCATCGACGCCGATGCGCAGCGAGCCGTGGATGCCGCCGCGCCGCTGGTCGAGTCCTTCCAGGGACATCTCGAAGCGCGCTGGCTCGAGGGAATGCGGCGCAAGCTCGGGCTCGCTTCGCGCGAGGAGGCGGATCTCGCGCTGGCACGCTCGCTGCTCGAGGCCATGCGGCGAGAGGGCTGTGATTTCACCGCGACCTTCCGCCATCTGAGCGCCGCCGCCGGCGGGAGCGGCTGCGTCGAGGCCTGCCCGCAGCTCGGCGATTGGTGTGCCGGCTGGCGCGCGCGCCTTGAGCGGGATCCGCAGTCGATCGAGGAGCGCGTGCGTGCGATGCGGCAGGTCAACCCCGCCTACATTCCGCGCAACCACCGCGTGGAAGCGGCGCTCGAGGCGGCGGTCGAGCGCGCGGACTTCGCTCCGTTCCGCGAACTGCTGCAAGTGCTCGCGCATCCCTACGAGGATCAGCCGGGCAAGGATGCGTTCGCGGCCCCACCGCTGCCGGGAGAGCGCGTGCTGCAGACCTTTTGCGGGACATGATCGGCGCGGCTCCGCAGCGGCCGCAACGCGCCTGCGTCGAGGAGTCGGCCGGACCCGCAATTCGCGCAACGCCGCTGTGGCAGGATCAAGTCGCTGCGCCCGCGCTTGCGCAGCTCGCGCTGCCGCCCGAGGTGGACGTGCTCATCGTCGGCGGCGGCTACACGGGTCTTTCCGCGGCGCGCGAAACCGCCGCGGCCGGACTCGATACCCTGGTGCTCGAGGGCGGTGCCGTCGGCACCGGATGCTCGGGGCGCAACGGCGGCCAGGTCGCCTACAGCCTCAAGCCCACGCTCGCGAAGCTGAGCGCGCTGCATGGCCCGGCGCGCGCGTTCGCGATCTGCCGCGAGGGATTCGCGGCGCTCGACTACCTGCGCTCGCTCGCCGCCGGCGACGTCGAGTGCGACTGGCGCGACTGCGGTTGCTTCTTCGGGGCGCATACCGGGCGTCACTTCGAGAGCATGGCGCGGGATGCCGAGCGTCAACCAGCGGGGCTGGAGCAGCGGATCATTCCGGTGCCGAGATCCGAGCAGCACCGAGAGATCGCGAGCGACTATTATCACGGCGGCTGCCTGTATCCGGACGACGCCTGCCTCGATCCGATGAAGCTTTTGATCGGCCTGCTGCGGCGTGCCCAGGCGCAGGGCGCCCGCATCCAGGATCACTGCCCGGCGCAGGCGCTGCGGCGCGCGCGCGGGGGATTCGAGGTGCTGACCTCTCGAGGAGTGGTCAGAGCGCGCAAGGTATTGCTGGCGACGAACGGCTATTCGGGCGCGCTGTCCGCATGGCACCGGCGCCGCGTGATTCCGATTGGAAGCTATCAGATCTGCACCGAGCCGCTCGGGCGGGAACGGGTGCGGGCGCTGATTCCTCTCGCCCGCAACATCGTCGATGCGCGGCGCGTGGTGGTGTATTTCCGGCCCTCCCCGGACGGCGAGCGCATCGTCTTCGGCGGGCGCGCCGCGCTCGGGGAGCGTGATCCGCTCGCCTGCGTCGCGCGATTGCGGTCGATGCTCACTGCGATCTTTCCGCAGCTGCGGGCGGCGCGCTTCGATCACGCGTGGGTGGGCTGGGTCGCATACACCTTCGATACCATGCCGCATCTGGGGGGTCGGGACGGCCTCTTTTACTGCATGGGCTACTGCGGCCAGGGCGTGCCGCTCGCTCCTTACCTCGGCATGCGGATCGGCCAGCAGATGGCGGGAATCCCCGAGGGGCGAACGGCGCTCGACGGCTTGGCGTTTGCGGCGCGCTTCTATTATTTTGGCAAGCCGTGGTTTCTCGCGCCGTCCGTGTGGGCTTATCGAGTGATGGATAGATTTGGCCTCTAAATACCTCTCGTACGCGGAGCTCGCGCGCCGCGAAGCGCTCGGCCGGGACTATCGCGTCCGCGTGAGCGAGGTGCGCGGCGCCCGCTTGCTCGTTGCGGCGCCGCATGGCGGGATGATAGAGCAGGGCACTTCCGAGATTGCCTGCTTGATCGCGGGTCGGGAGTACAGCCTGTTCATCTTCGAAGGCATCAAGCCCTACGGCTCGAATCGGGATCTGCACATCACCAGCCACCAATTCGATCACCCCGACTGCCTGGCGATGGCGGCGCGCTGCGAGAGCGTGCTCGGCGTCCACGGCTGTGTCGGAGAGGCGAGAATTCACGTCGGCGGTCTGGATGCCGAGCTCAAGACCCGGCTGGCGATGCGCCTGACGGACGCGGGGTTCGCAGTCGATGCCGACAGCGAGCGCTACCCCGGAAGGCACAGGCACAACATCTGCAATCGCGGATCGCGCGCCATGGGCGCGCAGCTGGAGATCACCCATGACCTGCGCATCGGGGCGGCGCTCGAGATCGCCAGCGCGGTGCGCGCCGCCCTGCCATCCCCGCACGAGGCCCGGTCAGCAGCCGCCGGCTGACCGGGCTTGGGTCGGGGCGCCCTACATGGCGCGTGAGGACGGGGACTCGTAGGTGCGCGACACGCCGTAGAAGGAGTGCACCTGTGTTGCCCAGGCGGGATCCGCCATGGATGGCCAGTGATCCTTGTCGAACCCCGGGGCGTCCTTCAGCTTCTCCTTGCTGACGTTGAGCATGAATCGCTTCTTCGCCGTGTCGAGCTTCAGCGCCGGCCAGGGGACGGCGAACAGCCGGTCGCCCATCCCGAGGAATCCGCCGAACGACAGCACCGCGTAGGCGATCTTGCCGCTCGCCATTTCGATCATGAATTCCTTGATGTTGCCGAGATTCTCGTCCGCCGCGTTGTATACATCGTTGCCCAGCAGCGTGTCCGCGCCCATCAGAGCAGGCCCGGGTCCGCCGCTGCCGCTGTAGCCTTTGTACATTCCATAGGTGTCGCGTGAAACGTAGTTCGATTGCATGATTGCTCCGTGAAAGTGATGAATGAGATCCGCGACTGCAGAGATTACGTGGGCCGGGCGAAATTCCTGTCGGTGCACGGCGCGAGCTCGCGTGCGGCGCTGACCTACCGCTGGTAGCGGCGCGCCCTGCCGGAATAGAGCCGGCGTGCCAGGCGAAACGCCTGGGCCTGCAGCTGCTTGCGCCAGCGCGCGACGCGCACGATCATATCCTCCACCTCCGAGTCCTGGCTCGGCGCGTACTCGCCTTTCGCATGCAGCAAGATCTGCTCCGCAAGCAATGCGAGATCATGATCGTCCCCCAGTATGTCGGCCAGGCGCTTGGCGCGGCGATGACTCTTGCGCAGGAACTTGGGTCCGAAAGGCAGCACGATCTCCAGCTGATTCTCGAAGTACTTCGTTTGCTTGCGCCACTCGTGCAGAGACTCGTCGGTGGCGCGGCGCTTCGCGCTGGCATGGGCCTCGCGGCCTCGCTTGTACGCCCGCTTCAGGGCGCCGTCATCGGTCTGCGACAGTCGGCTGCCCGGCAGCGAGGCTGCGCGGCGCCGGATCGAGCTCAGGACCCTCGCGGCCGCAGCCAGCTCGGCAGAGCTCAATCGACGCGCCGCGGCGCGCCGCCGATCCTCGAGCAGCGCGCGAAAGTGGCGAGAGAATCTGCCGCGGGGCGACTCCTCGGCGAGAACCTTGAAGCTATCGAGCAGGACCTTGGCATCGCGCACCGGTGTCAGCGGGCGGGCGGCATCGCGTATCAGCGCATTGTCCCGCCGATATTCCACGACACCGATGTGCTCGCGCAGCAGCCGCAACGTCGCGCGGGCGCGCTTGAGCTCCTTGCGGACTCCATGGATCGCCGCGTCGGAGCGGCGACGCTTGGCGATCTGCCCGAGCACCTTGTCGAGCTGGTCGAGAAGAGCCTCTCGAGCGACCTGAGCCGGTGTATCAGCGAAGGCCAAGGCTCCCGCCACGATTCGCTCCATGACGCCGTCGTTCGCCCGTGAACGCGCCCGGCGTCTTTCAGCAGCCGCCTGGCCGTTCTTTTCCAGTGCGCGGCGAGGGGCGGCGCCCCGCCCCTCACCGCGATCGCTCCGATGCGTCAGGCCGAGATCTGAATGCGCCGCGGCATCGCCTTCGCGTGCTTGGCGATGGTGACGGTGAGAACACCGTTCTTGCCGGAGGCGTTCACGCCCTGGCTGTCGGCCGTGTCCGGCAACACGAAGCGGCGATGGAAATTGCCGTGGCTGCGCTCCGTGCGGCGGTATTGAATCTCGTTCTCGCGGTCGCTGCCGAGCTCATCCGCACGCTGCCCCGTGAGGGTGAGAACGCCGCCCTCCAGGGTGAGGTCCACCTTGCCCGGATCGACACCCGGAAGGTCCACGTACAGCTCGAAGCGATCCGCGAATTCGAGTATGTCCACGGGCGGAATCCAGGCCGCGGTGGCGGAGCTGCTGTCATTCTCGCTCAGGTTGCCGAATAGCCGATTGATCTCGTCCTGAAGACGCGGCATCAGGCTCCATGGATTTTGTCTGACCACATTGTTCATGGCTAATGCTCCTGTGATTATGAAGGCCCATCGACGGCAGGCGGCGCCTGACGTTTGCACCGGCGGATTTAGGGCCGGCGCCATCGAATTCAAGGCCGGCTCGCGGGCGGCGCCCCGGGGCGACCGGCCCCGGGGCGACCGGCGCCGCGTCGAGGTGGCGGCGCTCGCCGTCCGCTATATAGAATCGGCAGCAGTGGCCCGCAAAGGCAAGCGGTGGCCCCGGGGATGAGCTTCATGAATCGACTTGCTGCAGCCTGGCTGCTGCTGTGCGCGCTGCTGGCGAGCGGCCCCGCTCATGCCCAGGAGGACGCCTCATCCATCGTGGTGTTCGGCGCCGCGAGCTTGACCCATGTGCTGCAGGATCTCGGCGATGCATTCACGCGCGAGACCTCGATTCCGGTGAAGTTCTCCTTTGCCGCGAGCTCGGCACTGGCGCGGCAGATCGCGAGCGGCGCGCCCGCGGACCTGTTCTTTTGCTCGGATCTGTACTGGATGGATTATCTGCAGGCCCGTGACCTGATCCAGCGGCGCACACGGCGCGACGTGGTGGGCAACAGGCTGGTGCTGATTGCCCCGACCGGCAGCACCATCGAGCTCAAGATCGAGCCGCACCTGCCGCTGGCGGCGACCCTCGGCAGCGGCCGGCTCGCGACGGGGGATCCGGATTCGCTGCCGCTCGGCCGCTATGCCGAGGCTGCCCTCAAGAGCCTGGGAGTCTGGAGCGAGGTTGCGCCCCGCATGCTGCGCGCGGACAGCGTGCGCGCGGCGCTGGCATTCGTCGATCGAGGGCAGGCGGTGCTCGGCATCGTGTACGAGACCGACGCGCTGATCGACAGCAATGTGCGCGTGGTCGATGTCTTTCCGGCGACGACGCATCCGCCGATCGTCTATCCCATTGCGCTCACCCCTGCGGCGAAGCCCACGGCGGCAAGGTTTCTCGCTTACCTCACGAGTCCGGCGGCGTACCCCGCCTTCAGGGCCTACGGATTCGTACCCCTGCGCGCGGGCGGCCCGGCTGCCGCGGTGGAGCAGCGCGCACCGCTGTAGGTTTTTTCCGGCAGCGCCCCGGCGTTTTTGGGTGACAGCTGAGGGCCCCCGCGCAGCGTAAAACGCCGCTCAGCAGCACGCAGTTTCGTGCGCGGCTGCCTATTTTTCCCGGTGTCGGGCAATGGCGCCGCTCGTGGGGAAGCGAGCGGTGGGTTGGCGCGTGTGCTCGATGCAGAAGGGGTCGTTATGGCGTCGAAGGAAGGGGAGTCGGGACCAGCTGACTCCAGCGACAAGGAAGCGTCGAGAGGCCCGAGCGGCGGCGGGCACGAGACCAAACCGCACAGCAAGAGGCCTCTCATCATCGTCGCCGCCGTGGTGCTGGTGGGGGCGCTGGTCGGCTTCATGGTGTGGTTCGCGCGCCGCAACGAGGCGTCGACCGACGATGCGTATACCGACGGCAACGTCGTGACGATGATGCCGAAGGTATCCGGATACGTCGTGGCGCTCGACATCAACGACAACGTGCACGTCAAGAAGGGCGAGCTGTTGCTGCGCATCGATCCACGCGACTACCTCGCCGCCCGGCAGCAGGCGCAGGCCGCGCTGCAGCTCGCCGAGGCGCAGCTCAAGACGGCGCAGGAGGCTCTGCGCATCGCGCGGGTACAGTATCCGGCGCAGCTCGTTTCTGCCCGCGCGCAGGAGCAGTCCGCCGCGGCCGTGCTCGAGCAGGCACAGCGCCAGTACGCGCGCCAGCACGAGGTGGATCCGCGTGCCACCACGCAGGAGAACATCGATACCGCCACCAGCCAGCAGCGCAGCGCCAGCGCGGGCCTGCGCAGCGCGAAAGCGCAGGTGGCGATCGCCAGCCTGGTGCCCGAGCAGATCCGCCAGGCGCTCAATGCGGTCAAGGAGCGCGAGGCCCAGGTGGGGCAGGCGAGCGCGCAGCTCGAGCAGGCGAACCTGAACCTCGGATACACCGAAGTGCGCGCTCCGTGCGAAGGCTTCATCACCCGGCGCAGCGTACAGCTCGGCGATTACGTCTCACCCGGTGGCGCCATGTTCCTGATCGTCACGCCCGAGGTGTGGGTCACCGCCAACTTCAAGGAGTCGCAGCTCGGGCGCATGCGCCCCGGGGATCGGGTGGACATCACGATCGATGCCTACCCCGGATACAAGCTGTCGGGCCGCGTGCAGAGCATCCAGCAGGGAAGCGGCTCGCGCTTCTCGGCGTTTCCGGCGGAGAACGCGACGGGCAACTTCGTCAAGATCGTGCAGCGAGTTCCGGTGAAGATCATCATCGATCACGGGCTCGACCCGAACCGCCCGCTGCCCCTCGGCCTGTCGGTGTCGCCCGTGGTGCATTTCGGTGAGTGAGCCGGGCGCTTCCGGCGACGACGCCGGGGACGGCGATTGGCGCCCCTCGCACAATCGCTGGCTGGTGGCGGTGGTGGTCACCCTGGCCGCCTTCATGGAGCTGCTGGACACGACCATCGTCAACGTCTCCCTGCCGCACATCGCAGGGTCGCTGTCGGCGAGCTACGACGAGGCGACCTGGGCATTGACCTCGTACCTGGTGTCGAACAGCATCGTGCTGCCCATCTCGGCGTTCTTCGGGCGGCTGATCGGCCGCAAGCGCTACTTCGTGATCTGCATCGCGGCATTCACGGTCTGCTCGTTCCTGTGCGGCGTGGCGAGCAGTCTCGCACAACTGGTGGTGTTTCGCGTGATGCAGGGCTTCTTCGGCGGCGGCCTGCAACCCAACCAGCAGTCGATCATTCTCGACACCTTCCCGGTCGCGCAGCGCGGCCGCGCCTTCGCGCTGACGGCGGTGGCGACCGTGGTCGCGCCGGTGCTCGGGCCGACCATCGGCGGATGGATCACGGACAACTATTCCTGGCGCTGGGTGTTCTTCATCAACATTCCCATCGGAGCGTTCACCACGCTGGCGGTGATGAGCCTGGTCGAGGATCCGCCGTGGGCGAGGCGGCAGCCGAAGGCCTCCATCGACTACGTCGGCATCGGCCTCATCGCCGTGACGTTCGCCACGTTTCAGGTGATGCTCGACCGCGGCGAGGATGACGACTGGTTCGGCTCCGGGTTCATCCGCAGCTTCGCGATCATCGCCGCCGTGGGCGCCGCCACGGCCTGTGCGTGGCTGCTGTATGCGCGCAAGCCCGTCGTCGACCTGCGGGTGTTCAAGGATCGAAACTTCACTCTCGGCTGCATGGCGATCGGCAGCTTCGCGGCCATCCTGTACGGCAGCGCGGTGCTCGTGCCGCAGCTGGCGCAGGAGCACCTGGGCTACACCGCGCTGCTCGCGGGCCTGGTGATGAGCCCGGGGGCCGTGCTGGTGATGCTCATCATCCCGATTCTCAACGTGGTGATGCCCCACGTGCAGACGCGCGCCATCGTGGCCTGCGGCTTCCTGGTGCTCGGCTGCGCGCTGCTGTACTCGCGCACGCTCACGCCGGACATCGATTTCAGGCATCTGATGGTGATGCGCATGGCGCAGTCTTGCGGCATCGCATTCCTGTTCGTGCCCCTGAGCGTGCTCACCTACCAGACGGTGCCGCGCGCGCTGAACGCCGATGCAACCGCACTTTTTACCATGTTCAGAAACGTGCTCGGCTCCGTAGGAATATCCGTCTCGACCGCCGCCATCACCTCGCGCACGCAGTCCCACATGGCTTATCTCGCCTATCACGCGACACCCCTGAATCCCAATTTCAACCTCTTGATCGCGCAGCTGACGCACGCCATTCAGGGGCTGGGCAGCACGGCGGCGGCTGCCGCCCGGTCGGCGAGCGGCCAGGCTTACCGCATACTGATCGCACAGGCGGGATTTCTCGCCTACAAGGACGTGTTTCTGTATTGCGCGCTGCTCGCATTCGCGTTCACGCCCCTGACGCTGCTGTTCTCCTCGAGCAAAGGCGGCCGCCCGGCCGCAGGTACCCACTGATGCGCGCCGCGCGGGCCGCGGCGACGGCGCTGTGCGCTGCGCTCGCTCAGGCTTGCACCGTCGGCCCGAGCTTCGAGCCGCCGCACCAGCCGGTGCCGGATCGATATGCCGCCGCCCGCTCCTCCACGCCGGATGCGGCGCCGCAGCTCTCGAGCGAGGCCTCGCCGCAGTCGTTCTGGTGGCGCGAGTTTCACGACCCCGAGCTCGACCGGCTGGTGGAGCGGGTGACGCGCGGCAATCTCGATCTCAAGGCGGCGTACCTGCGCATCGCGGCAGCGCGCATCGAAGTGCAAGCGGCGCGCGCCGAGGGACTGCCGAGCCTGAATGCGTCGGGCTCCTACACGCGCGAGCAGCTGGGCCTCGCCGGCATTCTCAAATCGCAGGGAATCGGCAGCTCCTCGGGGCCGGCCTCCTCGGCGAGCGCACAAGCGCTCATCGCCTCGCTCGAGCAGCCGGTCAATCTCTACCAGCTCGGATTCGACGCATCCTGGGAGATCGACCTGTTCGGCAAGGTGCGCCGCTCGGTCGAGGAGGCCCGCGCGCAAGGGGCCGCCGCCGTCGAATCGCGCAACGATCTGCTGGTGAGCCTCGAGGCCGAGGTCGCGCAGACCTACTTTCAGCTGCGCGCGAGCCAGGCGTTGCGGCAGATCACCCAGGAACTGGTGGCCGCGCAGCGCCAGATCACCGAGCTCACCGACAGCCGGCATCTGCACGGACTCGCGAGCGAGCCGGAGGTGGAGTCGGCGCGGGGCGAGCTGGCGAGCCTCGAGTCGCAGCTGCCGCAATACGTACAGACGATTGCCGCCTCCAAGCACGCGCTCGCCGTACTGACCGGACAGCCGCCCGAGGCGCTCGATGAGGAATTCGGCGACACGGGCGAGCTGCCTGCGCTGCCTGCGCGAATACCGATCGGCGTGCCTTCCACGCTGGCGCGCCGCCGGCCGGACATTCGAAATGCGGAGGCGGCGCTGCATGCCGCCACCGCCCAGGTCGGCGTCTCGGTCGCATCGCTCTTTCCCGACATATCGCTCGCCGGCACCTACGGCTTGCGCAATCTCGGCACGGCCTACCTGTTCGACTGGCAGAGCCATTTCTATACCTTCGGCCCGACCGTGTCCGTGCCCATCTTTCACGGCGGTGCGCTGATCGCCAGCGTGCGCCTGTCACGTGCGCAGGCGGCCGAGGCGGCGCTCAACTACCGGAAAACCGTGCTCGGCGCGCTGCAGGAAGTCGAGGACGGCCTGAGCGCCCTGCATCAGGACGCACGGCGCACGACGGCTCTCGAGCGCACGCTCACGGCCGATGAGCGCGCATTCGAGGTACAGATGAACGCGTATCGCCACGGAGTCATCTCCTATATCAGCGTGCTCACGGTGCAGCTGCAGGCGGTGCAGGCGCGCCAGCAGCTGGCGCAGGCGCGCCTCACGCAGAGCACCGACCTGGTCAAGCTCTACAAGGCGCTCGGCGGCGGCTGGCAAGGGGCCCCGGCCGCGGATGCGGAAGCCGCGCAGGCGAACTAGCGAGCGCTGCCCGGATCCGGCGGCTAAGCCTCGGGCAGTGACTGGCGCAAGCGCCGCAAGCCCTCCTCGATGGCGCTCTCATCGATGTTGCCATAGCCCAGCACCAGTCCGCGCATCGCGGGCGCGCCGGCATAGAACGGGCCGAGCGCGCTCACCTGCACGCCGAGCCGGCGCGCGTTCTCGACCACGCGTGATTCGCTGCAGGACGCGGCGAGCTGCGCCGTGACATGCAGGCCGGCGACGGACGGCAGGGGCACGAGGCGCCCCTCGAAGTTGGCGCGCAGCCCCCCGAGCAGCAGCTCGCGGCGCCGCTGATAGATCCTCTGCATCCTGCGAACATGGCGGGCGAGGTGGCCCTCCGCGATCATGCAGGCCAGTGCCGCCTGCGCGATGCTGCTCGAGTGTCCGTCGGCCACGCGCTTCGCGGCGGCCAGCGCAGCGACCGCCCAGGGCGGCGATACGATGTAGCCCAATCGCAGGTCCGGGGCGAGGCTCTTCGAGAAGGTGCCCACGTAGAACACCGATTGCGAGGAGTCGAGCGTCTGCAGCGCATCGAGCGGGCGATCGACGAAACGGAACTCGGCGTCGTAGTCGTCCTCGATGACCACCGCGCCACGGCGGCGGCAATGCTCGAGCAGCATGAGGCGGCGCTGCGCCGACATGACGGTACCGAGGGGGAACTGATGCGAGGGCGTGACGCAGACGACGCGTGCTCGCGCCGCAATGCGCTCCACCATCAGCCCCTCGGCGTCGACGGCGACCGGGGCAACCTTGGAGCCATGCGCCTCGAAGGCGGCACGAAGCGCGAAGTAACCGGGATTCTCCATCGCGACGCAATCCCGGCCGCGCAGCGCCAGCACGCGCGCCAGCAAATCGAACGCCTGCTGCGCGCCCGCCGTGACCACCACATCGGCGGCTCTGCACGCGACCGCGCGGGCGAAGGACACGTGCCGCGCGATGGCCTCGCGCAGCGCCTCCTCGCCGCGCCCGTCGGGTGTGACGGGCGGCGCGCCGCGGAGCCTGCGCATGGCCCGGCAGGTCAGCCGCCGCCAGACGTCGAACGGAAAGCGCGCCAGATCCGGGATCCCGAGCTGGAAAGCGAAGCGCGGCGTCGCCCCGCTCCCGGCAAGGTGATTCGAGCGCTGCCTCAGCCAGTACGCTGCGATTCGCCGCGCGGCGGCGCGGCGGCCGACCGGGGCCGGGGGATCGGGAGCTCGGACGGCGACGCCTGCCACGACGGTTCCCGAGCCGCGGCGAGCGGTCAGGTAGCCCTCGCTGAGGAGCAGGTCGTAGGCGGCCACGGCGGTGTTGCGGGATATGCCGTACAGGGCCGGCCACGAGCGCGTGGAGGGCAGTCTGACTCCGGGCTTGAGTCGTCCCTCGAGGATTGCGGCCCGCAGCTGCCCGTGGAGCGAGCTGCGCAGCGAGCGCGATCCGCGGCCGGGAAGGGTGATCCGCAGCTGGAAAAGTGGTTCCATGATTCAAGGCCAAAGTGGCTCTTTATCCTGGTCCAAGTGTACGCGCAGCATGTATCCATGGCGATGCGGACCTCAGCCCGGGCGCCGCGCGTGACG
>Ga0335072_10003680_pt1 | contig 23002 bp, 20 predicted proteins | sample Lox_Sample_21_FD_206725 | JGI IMG/M metagenome (GOLD analysis project Ga0335072, IMG submission 206725) | Soil microbial communities from Loxahatchee National Wildlife Refuge, Florida, United States - Lox_Sample_2.1 | ecosystem: Environmental > Terrestrial > Soil > Wetlands | place: USA...
ATTGGCATTCTCGGCACTTCCTATTACGGGAGGCGGAGAAAGCACGCATGTCACGTCTTGCCAATAGGGGGGAGTGCGCGCGGGGCGCCGCGCCCGGCGGGCGCTACGGGTTGCCGCCGTGGTTCTTAAGGGACGCCTTTGCCGTCTTCTCCTGGCTTCGTGCCGCCATCCGGCTCGCACTGGCGGCATCGATTTCCCGCATGGCTTGGTAGATCGCTTGCGTCACCTGCTGTGGCGTCAGCGCGAGCCATTGTTCCGTCGTGAAGCGGCTGCGCGCGCGGCGGTATGCGTCGTTGAAGAAGTCGCTCATGAGAGGAGGGCGAACTCGTTTATACAGCGTTAAAAAAACGTTATAGCGACAGGCCCGGGAAAGCAACAGCAAAGATTTGGCGGGCCACAGCATGGCCGTGGGGCGTTCCACCCCCTCAAGGGTTCGGCGACGCGCCGCCTGGTGGCGGTAGACAGGGGCCGTCAGTGGCGAAGACATAGGGAACAAAAGCAAAACTAACGCCATCCGCTGACAATTTGAAAATGATGCAAGCATTTGAATACACAGGTACTTTTGTGAGAACCGGTAGAATTTTCCGGCACACGCGGCAGGCGCCCGCGACGGCCATGGCTGCTTACGAGGCATCAGTGCCATCTCGAGCGTGCGTGGCTCCGCGCCAGCACCTATCTTGGCTAAACTGCTCACCGCCCCGCATCGACGACCGCCGGATTGCTCGCCCCGCCATGTCTCTTCTGACTGTGTCCGCCGCCACGATCCGCCTCGGCGGACGCACCCTGCTGGACAATGCCGACCTGGTCATTGACCCCGGCCGCCGCATCGGCTTGGTCGGGCGCAACGGCGCCGGCAAGTCCACCCTGCTGCGCGCGGTCGCCGGGGAAATCCCGCTGGACGGCGGCGACATCCGCCTGGCGGCCCATGCCCGCCTCGCGACGGTCGCCCAGGAGGCCCCCTCCGGCAGTGCCTCCTTGCTCGAAACCGTCCTCCAAGGCGACCCGGAGCGGCTTTCCTTGCTCGCCGAGGCAGAAACCGTGGACGCCTCCCGTCTTGCAGAGGTTCACGACCGCCTGCGCGCCATCGGAGCGGATGCCGCGCCATCGCGCGCCGCCGCCATTCTCGCCGGCCTGGGGTTCGATGAGGCCGCCCAGCAGCGTCCGGTGCACGAATATTCCGGCGGCTGGCGGATGCGCGTCGCTCTCGCCACCGCCTTGTTTGCCAACCCAGATCTGCTGTTGCTGGATGAGCCGACCAATCACCTCGATCTCGAAGCGACACTGTGGCTGGAATCGTGGCTGTCCCGCTTTCCCGGCGCCGCCCTGATCGTGTCGCACGACCGTGGCCTGCTGGATCGCGCAGTGCAGGCCATCGCTTTTCTCGACCGCGGCAAGCTCGCGCTGACCCCCGGCGGGTTCGATGAATTCGTGCGCATCCGCACCGAACGCGCCCTGCAACAGAACCGCGCCGCCGAGCGCATCGCCGCGGAACGTGCCCATATCCAGTCCTTCATCGACCGTTTCCGCTACAAGGCGAGCAAGGCACGCCAGGCGCAGGCGCGCATCAAGGCGCTGGCACGGCTGCCGCAGATCGAAACGGTCATCGATCCGACGCCGACCCGTTTCGACTTTCCTGAACCCACCCGCATCGCCCCGCCGATCCTGGCCCTGGAGCGGGTCAGCATCGGCTATGACGGCGTGCCGGTTCTGCGCAACGTCTCCGCGACCATCGACATGGACGACCGCATCGCCTTGCTCGGCGCCAACGGCAATGGCAAGTCGACATTGGCAAAGCTGCTGTCTGATCGCCTGTCACCGCTCAGCGGCGAGATCCGCCGCGGTCCCAAGCTGCGCGTGGGTTATTTCGCGCAACATCAGACGGAAGAACTGGTTGCGCAGCAAACACCGATCGACCATATGGCACGCGCACTGCCGCGTGCGACACCAGGGCAGGTACGGTCGCAGCTTGCCCGGTTCGGCCTGGATGCGGATCGCGCCGAAACGCCGGTGGAGAAACTGTCCGGCGGCGAGAAGGCGCGTTTGCTGCTGGCGCTTGCTACGCGCGACGCACCACAACTGCTGATCCTGGACGAGCCGACCAACCATCTCGACATCGATGCGCGCGAAGCGTTGGTGAAGGCGCTCGCCGATTTCCAGGGCGCGGTATTGCTGATCACGCACGATCCGCATCTGGTGGAGCTGATCGCCGATCGGCTGTGGCTGGTAGCGGACGGCACCGCACGTCCGTTTGACGGCGACCTGGACGACTATCGTGCCTTGCTTGCGGAACGCGCGCGTCCGATGTCGCGGACCGAGTCGGTAACGCGGCGCGATGAACGCCGAGAACGGGCCGAAGCGCGCGCCGCCGTGGCTCCATTGCGGCGACAGGCGAAAGAGGCAGAGGCGAAGCTCGGCAAGCTTGCTGCCGAACGTGCCATGCTTGAAGCGCGTCTGGCGGATCCGGCGCTCTATGCGCCTGGCCGAGCCTCAGAAGTGACTGCGGCAAATACCCGCCTGGCCGCGATCGCGCGCGAGCAAGCGGCGGCCGAGGCCGCGTGGCTCACTGCAGAAGAGGCGTTGGAAGCGGTCAACTGATGGTGCAGGCAATGCAGCATCAAAATGGCGCTTGCCGGCGGACCTGCCGGGCAAGCCACTACGGCAGCGTCACGAACTGAGCGCTGTGATCACTACCTACACCTGGCAACCCGGAGTCGGTGCGGATTGGGCAACGCCGGCGGACTGGAATTCCACCAGCTACCAAGATGCCAACACCGCCGCCGCGGTCATCTCCGTTGCGGGCATCGGCGACATCGTTACGATCGCCGGCGGCGAAACCGCAATCGTCAGCAGCATCACCAACGGCAACCTCTATATAGATGACAGTCTGACTTCGGCGCCCACGCTCGACACGCCACTGACGTATAGCGGCACACTGGCTGGACTCGATCTCGACGATTCGCTGGTACTGTACGGCATCAGCGCCGATGTCGCGACCGCGGCGAACGGTACGACTCTGGCCGTGCTTTCGAATGGCGTCACCGTCGATACGCTGGCGCCGTCGGCCAATTATACCGGCGCGAGCTTCATCGCGGCCACGGTCGGACCCTCCGCGGCGATCACCGACACCGGCGGAGCCCTGCCACGCGAGGACATGGCGTTCACGATATCGGTGGACAACAGTTGGTCACCCCACCGAAAATTGGACGAACCGCAATAACTCCTGCGGCGACAGCGGCTTCTCAAGCACTGTCATCGCGCCAAGGTTCTCCGCCGCGCGGGCAACTTCGGTGTCCGGCGCACCGGTGATCAGCAATGACGGGATCGTTACACCCTTGCTGGCCACGGCCGAGATCAGTGCCACGCCGCTCATCTCCGGCATGCGCTGATCGACCACCAGGCAGGCAATCGTCTCCAGGGCGGCATTGTCCAGAAAGTCGAGGCCGGACTTGAACGTCTCGACAGTATGGCCCTCCGACTCCAATAGTCCGCGCAACACTTCCCTTACTTCATCGTCGTCGTCGACAATCGCCACAATGCTCGCATTGTCTCGATTCATCCGATGGCTTCCTGGTACGGGCGACGCGGGGTTGCGTCGCATTGCCGGTACCTTAACTAAGTCCTGGCGAAGGGACGAAGACGCACTTTCGGGACATCACTTGCTATTGTCGTGGGTTGGCCCTATGTGACTGCGGTCCAGGCGGCGCATTGCCGAATCGGGCACGGATCCGGTACTTTTTGGTCCGGTCCATACGCCGAACCGGCCGCCGCCTCCCAGTTGCCATCACCGCGAGGGCATGCTCTCGTTCCGATAGCGCAATTCGGGTGCAGCCGAACGGGGACGGCTGTGCACGCAAATTGTGCAAGGAAAGCCATTCCAACGCTCCGCCACCCAATCACGTCCGGGCAAAACCATCGTGTCTGACAACGAAAAGCCAAACTTGGAAACCAACCGGCCGACTCTCATGCTCAATTCCGAGTCTGCCGCCGATCCGATGCAAGCCGCCGAGGCTCGCATGCGCCGTGCGCTAGGGCTCGACGGCGAGCAATTGCGCCCCCGCCCCCCACAGGAACGTGTCGAGCCGCCGCCCCGTCCAATGGAGCGGTTCGTTCCCGGCGGCCATAAGCGCCGCTTCGTGCATGATGGTGAGGTGCCCGTCACGGTGGTGCACGGGTTGATATCCGGGCGTCGAGACCATGCCGACGGCAATGGCAGCCGCAACGGCAACCACGCGGCGCCCACGAACAGGTTAGAGATCGCCGAGGCCGCGCTGGCGGCGGAAATTGCAACGCGGGAGCGGATAGAGCGCACGCTTCAGGAAGCGCAGGCGGCAGTGCACGACCTGCGCACGAAATTAGGCCACGCGGATCTGGCGCGTCAGGAAGCCGTGGAAGCGCTGCGCCGTGAGCGCGAAGCGATGGAACCCCTGCGCGCCGAGTTACAGCAAGCGCAGGCCCAGATCGCCGAGGTGCGGGAAGCCCGGGAAACCGCAGAGCGCGCATTAGAATCGCTGCGGGAGCAAATCGCCACGCCTGTCGTCGAGCCCGCGTCCGTCGCCGAGCCCGCCTCCGTCGCCGAGCCCGCGTCCGTCGCCGAGCCAGTGCCCCCGCCGGCCCCCCGCCCGCGCCGAGGCCGCAAGCCGCGATCGGCGACGGTAGCCGTGGCCGAAGCGCCCAAGCCGCGCAAGGTTGGACGCCCCCGCAAGAAGGCCGCCGCTCCGACACGGGAATCCAAGCCGATCCGCTGGTGGGTCACGTCGCGAAAGAAGCGGAAGTAAAGAAACCTCTCCCGCGCGCGCGAACAGCGCGCGGGAGAGGTTACGTCATCCCCACCCCAACTCGCTTTTAACCTTCGCCACTGCGGCCAAATGCCGCGCATGATCACCGGCGAATCTCAGCACCAAATGGCTGGCGCCGGCTGCTGCATAATCCGCAAGCCACGCTGCGATCCCGGCCGCAGGCCCCGCATAGCAAACCTGCCGCCGCCGCGTGACCTCCGCCGGCTGCCCATAGTACCCCTCCAGGAACGAATTCAGCCGAGCCTCGGCCCGCGTCACATCATCGTCGAGGGACACGGTCAGATAGATCGCCCCGGTCAGCACCCCGCCATCGCGCCCCGCGGCCTGAGCGGTCGCCCGGATCTCTGCCCAACGTGCGGCGTAGGTCGCGGGATCGGGCGAATTCGGGAACCAGCCGTCGAACCAGCGGCCCGCACGTTCCAGACTCGCCGGCAGGTTGCCGCCGATCCATAGTGGAGGACCTCCCGCGCGATATGGCGTCGGCGCCAACATCCCACCCGCAACCTGCCAGCGGCCGTCCCAATCCACCGCGGTGCCGGTCCACAGTGCCTTGCACAGCCGCAGCCCCTCCATCATCCGCCCCAGCCGCTTCTCGAACGGCACGCCGGCAGCGGCGAATTCTGCGCGGATGTTCGGACGGTCCGACGCAAACCCCACGCCCAAAATCAACCGCCCCTCGCTGACCTGATCCAGGGTCGCGACCTGATGCGCGAGCAATACGGGATTGCGCAGTGCCGGCAGCAACACGGCCGTACCCAATTCCAGACGCGGCACTCGCCCCGCAACGCCAGCCAGCAACGTCAGCGGTTCATGCCGCGGCCGCGCCAGCAACGAATCGCCGACCCACAGCGATGCATAACCCAACGCCTCCGCTTGCATGGCCAGTTCCAGCAACGGCCGCGCATCCGGGCGCCCTTCCATAATCTGCTCTCGTGTGGGCAACAGGTAACCGAGTTTTGGGGGCATTGCGGTCTCCGATCCGTGCGTGCGCGCGATCCTTGCCACACCGGCCGCTCTCTTGACAGCTACCCGGACGCAAGGTTCGCATCCGCCGACAACTCCAGGATCGGCACCGTTTGCCCCAGCTCGGATTGCATACCCCGATCGGCGACATCACCGTCTCGGAAGAAGGCGGCGCGGTCGTTTCCGTCGATTGGGGATGGGGACGCGATGCCTCGGCTGAGACGCCATTGCTGCAACGCGCCCGCGCGCAGTTGCAGGCGTATTTCGATGGCGATCTCGCAGCATTCGACCTGCCGATTGCCCCAGCCGGCACCGCCTATCAGCAAAGAGTTTGGCAGGCATTATGCGCCATACCCTATGGCGAAACGCGATCCTATGCCGTCATCGCCGCCGCGGCCGGAGGCAGTGCGCGATCGGTCGGGCAGGCCAATGGCTGCAATCCGATTCCAATTATCATCCCCTGCCATCGGGTCGTCGCCGCGCATGATCTCGGAGGCTATTCCGGCGGCGAGGGCCTCCCAACCAAACGTTACCTGCTCGCGCTGGAGGCGCGCGACCGCCTGCCCTGACCCGTGTCCACGACAAGCTCGCCCGGGACGAACCCGGTGCCAATACGGAGAAAACACGATGACCAAGGCCATCCGCATTCACCAACCCGGCGGTCCGGACGCGATGAAGTGGGAGGACGTGCCCACCCCGGAACCCGGCCCGAGCGAGGCACTGATCAAGCAGGAAGCCGTCGGCCTGAATTACATCGACGTGTATTTCCGCACCGGTTTGTACAAGGCCCCCAGCCTGCCGCTGGTGATCGGACAGGAAGGGGCGGGCACCGTCGTCTCGGTTGGCGGCAACGTGACCAATGTGAAGCCGGGCGACCGCGTCGCTTATGCGGGTGCCATCGGTGGCTATGCCACCGAGCGTGTGATCAACGCCGACCGGCTGGTGATAGTGCCTGACGGCATCGATTTCACCACTGCCGCGACGATGATGCTGCAAGGCATGACGGCGCAGTACCTGGTGCGCCGTACCTATACAGTGAAGCCGGGCGACACCATCGTGGCGCATGCCGCGGCCGGCGGCGTCGGTTTGATCCTGTGCCAATGGGCGAAGTCTCTCGGCGCCACCGTCATCGGCGTGGTTTCCACGCCAGAGAAGGCGGCGCTGGCGAAGGCTCACGGAGCGGCGCACACCGTGGTCGGATACGACAATCTCGTTGCAGAAGTGAAGCGCATCACCGGCGGCGCCATGGTGCCCGTGGTGTACGACAGCATCGGCAAGGATACATTCAATATCAGCCTTGACTGTCTAGCGCCGCTGGGACTGATGGTGAGCTATGGCAATGCGTCAGGCCCGGTACCACCGGTCGATATCGGCATTCTGGCCGCGAAGGGCAGCCTGTTCCTGACGCGGCCAAGCCTCGCTACCTACACCGCCAAGCGTGCCGACCTTGAAAAAACTGCCGCGGATTTGTTCGACGTGGTGTTAAAGGGTGCGGTAAAGATCCAGGTGAACCAGACCTTCTCGTTGAAGGACGCAGCCGCGGCGCATATCGCCCTGGAAAGCCGCAAAACCACCGGCAGCACGGTGCTGGTTCCCTAAAGACCCACTATCAGAGAAGCGTGAGTCACGTCCACCATATCATTGCGAGGAGCGAGGCGACGAAGCAATCTCCTGTGGGAAAGCGTGCGAACCGTTCGTGAGCATAGACGACCGAGATTGCTTCGCCGCTTCGCTCCTCGCAATGACATGCTGCGGGCTGTTTCGTGCTTCACCGATAGTGGCTACTCGCCTACCCCACTCGTCGTTACCGGGCTCGACCGCGCCACCGTCCCGCAACGATCGAGTACCGGCGCAACGCGCCCCGATCGATTGTGCGAGCATGGCTCGGCGTAAGCCGGGCAACGACGGTGAGCCATCAATGCGCGAAAATGTCCGGGTCTTCGTACCCCAGCAGATCCAGCCGCGCCCGCGTCGGCAGAAACCCGAAGCACGCCTCTGCCAGCTCCAGCCGCCCCTCGCGGACCAGCAGCGCCTCAAGCTTCGCCCACAGTGCGTGCAGGTGGAGCACGTCCGAGGCGGCATACGCCAATTGCTCTGCCGTCAGCTCTACCGCGCCCCAGTCGGACGATTGCTGTTGCTTGGACAATTCGATGCCCAGCAACTCCTTGCACAGATCCTTCAGCCCGTACTTGTCGGTGAACGTCCGCGTCAGCCGCGCGGCGATCTTGGTGCAGCGCACCGGAGCCACCGTCACATCCAGGCTGTGCTGCAGCACCGCAACGTCGAAGCGCGCAAAATGCATCAGCTTCACCGTCACCGGATCCGCGAGCAGACGCTTCAGGTTCGGGCAATCATATCCCAACCCGCCCAAGGATGCCGGCACAAGCTGCACCAGATGCGCGTGCCCGTCGCCTCCGGATAGCTGCACCAGGCATAGCCGATCGCGATACGGCCGCAGCCCCATCGTTTCGGTATCCACCGCGACTACCGGCCCAAGGATCAGCCCCTCCGGCAGGTCGTGCCGATGCAAATGAATGGTTCCGCCCGGCATGAACTGTGTCGTGCTCATTCTGCTAACTGAAGACCGGCCACTGACAACTGATCTGGTGCCCAGGAGAAGACTCGAACTTCCACGACCTTGCGGCCACAGGTACCTGAAACCTGCGCGTCTACCAATTCCGCCACCTGGGCAATTCGGCGTCCCGCACGGCAGGCGGGAAAGCGGTGGGCGCGCGGTGTAGCCTCCGCCCTGCGGCGCGTCAACGGGGCATGATCGCATTCGCAGGCGCCGCAACCGCCTTGACCGCGGTCCCGAGCCGCGTTCCTCTCCGCCCAACAATCAGAACCCCAGGGAGGCCCCAGGTGAATCGTATGCTCCGGACGTTGCTTCTGCTTGCCGCATTGTTCTCTCTGCCGGCGCATGCCGAAACCACGCTGAACGTCTTCATCTCCAGCGCGCTGCGTCCCGAGGTGATGCGTCAGGCTTTCGACCAGTTCGAGAAGGCCAATCCCGGCATCAAGGTGACCGCCCAGCTCGGCGGTGCCACCAGCGACCTGCAGGCGCAGTACCTGAACACGGTGCTGTCGGCAAAGGACCGGTCGCTGGATGTGCTGATGCTGGATATCATTCGCCCGGCGCAATTCGCTGCCACTGGCTGGACGCTGCCGCTGAACAAAGATGTCGGCAGCCCCACCACGTTCCTGAAACAATATCTGCCCGCCTACGCAGATGCCGACATGGTGGATGGCAAGCTGGTCGCGCTGCCGGCCTTTGCAGATGCCATGTTCCTGTATTACCGCAAGGATCTGCTGAACAAATACCATCTGTCGGTGCCCACGACCTGGAACCAGCTCGCCAGCGAAGCCAAGACGATCCAGGCCGGAGAGCATGACCCCCAGCTTCAGGGCCTGAGTTTCCAGGGCGCACCGATCGAGGGCACGGTCTGCACCTTCCTGCTCCCCTATTGGAGCATGGGCAAGACGCTGATGCAGAACGGCCACCTGACGTTCGACCGCGCCGCCGCGGTGAAATCGTTCGACCTGTGGCTCGGCCTGATGAAACAGGGCGTCGCCCCGCGTAACGCCGCGGAGATCGTCACCGACCAGACGCGCAAGGATTTCGAAGCCGGCAAGGCGGCCTTTGCCATCGAATGGTCGTATGGGTGGAGCCTGTTCCAAAGTGCCGACAGCGCTGTGACGGGCAAGGTGGGTGTAGCGGAACTGCCCGCGGTGGAGGGCGGCAAGCCGGTCACCTGCATTGGAGGCTGGCAATGGGGTGTCTCTGCGTTTTCCAGGCACCCGGCGGAGTCGGTGAAGCTGGTGAAGTTCCTTTCCTCGGTGCCGGTCTCTACGCTGTTGGCCGAGAAAGCCTCGCTGCTGCCTGTGTTTCCGCAGCTCTACCGTGATCCGGCACTGGATCAGGCGATGCCCTGGCTGCCGCAAGCGCTGCCGGTCCTGGAGCATGCGAAGTCGCGCCCGGTTACGCCGTATTATAACGACGTGAGCAACGTGATCCGCACGCAGACGAACGCGGTGCTGGCGGGCTCGGAAACGCCGGAGCAAGCAGCGACGCAGATGGAGGCGAGGCTGAGAAGGGTGCTGCGGTGACGAAACCACAGAACCTCTCCCCCTGCGCGGGGGTGGGCCGTGGAGCAGACCAACGCGAGGTGCGAAGCACCGAGGGTGAGGACGATCGCGATCGGGAGGGTGGGAAGCTTGGCAGTGTACCGACTCGATCACCCTCACCCACGACGCTTCGCGTCTTGGCCTCTCCCGCTTCGCGGGCGAGGTTTTCGGTGTTAGACGCAAGCGACGGCGCGTTAGCCTGCGTCCTCCTTGCCCCGACCTTTGTTCTTCTCCTCCTCATCGTGGTTTACCCCGTCTGCCGCTTGTTCTGGACCAGCTTGCTCGACCTCAACCTCACCTCCGGTATGCCTGCCCGTTTCGTTGGTCTCGACAACTACGGGTGGGCCTTCACCGACCCCGAATTCTGGACCGCGCTCACCAATACACTGCTGATCACGGTTATCACCGTCCCCGCCGCCCTTCTGGTCGGCCTCGGGCTCGCGCTGATTGCCAATCTGCCGTTCCGGGTCCGCTGGCCGGTGCGGCTGTCGCTGCTGATCCCCTGGGCCATGCCGCTGGCCTTCGTCGGCATGATCGGCGGCTGGTTCTTCCAATCCGATTATGGCGTCGTCAACGACATCCTCCGTCATTTCCGTTCCACGCGGATCATCTGGTTCAACTCCGGTTGGCTGTCCTTCTTCGCAATCTGCCTCACCATCACCTGGAAGACGTCCTCCTTTGTCGCGCTGGTCCTGCTGGCCGGTCTGCAAACCATTCCGCAGGAGCTTTACGAAGCCGCCTCGGTCGACGGCGCCGGCCCGTTGCGCCGCTTCTTTTTCGTCACGCTGCCGTTGCTGCGTCCTGCCATCGCAGTTGCGGTGATCTTCCGCATGATCACCTCGCTGCAGACTTTCGATATCCCGCTCACCATGACCCGCGGCGGCCCCGGCACTGCCACCATCACGCTCGCCATGTATATCCATCAGAACACGGTGGATTTCCTCGATCTCGGCTATGGAGCAGCATTGGCGGTGGTTCTCTTCTTCATCAGCATGGGTGTCAGCGCCCTGTATCTGCGCCAGATACGTGCCGGGTTATGAAATCGCTGGCCCCCGCCGCGCTGCGCCGCTTTGCTGCACTCGCGGTGATCGTCAACGGCTTGTTTCCAATGATCTGGATCTTTCTCACGTCCCTGAAAACCGAGGCCGAGCTCACCCACGTTCCCATCACCTGGCTGCCTCACGCACCCACCATTACCAACTATGTGCGTGCCTTCCATGATCAACCCCTGGCTCTCTATCTGTTCAACAGTCTAACTGTCGCTCTGTTGTCAACTACGCTGACGTTGTTCATCGCCACGCTAGCAGCTTACGCGCTGGCGCGGTTGAAAATCGGCTATCGTGACCTGGCTCTGGCCGCCATCATCGCGGTTTCTACTTTTCCACTGGTGACGCTGCTGGTGCCCTTGTTCCAGACCATGCGCGCGCTGGGATTGCTGAACAGTTATGGCGCGCTCGTGCTGCCTTATGCGGTACTGAGCTTGCCGGTCTGCACGCTGGTGCTGATCAGTTTCTTCCAAAGTATTCCTCTCGATTTGGAAAACGCTGCGATGATCGACGGCTGCAGCCGGGTCGGTGCACTGTTTCGAATCGTGGTACCGCTGTCGGCACCGGGCGTGTTCACCGCCGGTTTGCTGGCGTTCGTCAATTCCTGGGATGAGTTCTTGCTCGCGTTGTCATTCAACTCTGCGACGCGCTGGCGCACCCTGCCGGTTGGCATCATGCTGTACCAGGGCGAATTTGCCTTCCCGTGGCCGGAAATTTCCGCCGCTCTCGTTGTTGGCATCGTGCCGGTGGCGGTGTTGATCGTATTGTTCCAGCAACGTGTCATCTCCGGCCTCACCGCGGGCGGGGTGAAGGGGTGACCATGAGTTGTGCCGCGTCCGCCGGTTTCACTTTCTCTGCCACCGGCAACGGTTTTACTCTGTCGCTTGGCGGACAGTCGTTGCTGCGCCACACGCCCGATGCGCCCTGCGTCTTTGCCGGCGCCGGCGAGGCGACCATCGCTATGCACCGCGGCAATTTCGACATCAGCGACTACGTGGTGGAGCGTACACCCCTGCCGCATGTCACCATCGATGGCACGCTGCTGCATTTCCGCCGCCAACCCGGCGATCCCACTCTTTTGACCCTGGAACTGCAACGCGCCCCTGGCACAGCCACGCTGCATATCCGCCACGCCGATCCGCGGCTGAACCGCTTCTGGTTCCGCATCGCCGCCGCGCCGGGAGAACATGTCTGGGGCTGCGGCGAGCAATTGTCCTATTTCAATCTGCGTGGCCGGCGCTTTCCGCTGTGGACCAGCGAGCCTGGCGTCGGCCGCGACAAAACCAGCCTCATCACCTTCCAGGCCGATGCCTACAACCATTCCGGCGGCGACTACTACACCACCAACTATCCGCAACCCAGTTTCATCTCCTCGCGCTGCTATGCCGCCCATGTGGAAACCACCGCGTACAGCGCCTTCGATTTTCGTCACGAGCATTTCCACGAATTGGAAACCTGGGAAGCACCGCAACGGCTCGAATTTCTTGCGGCACCCAGCTTCGCCGCGCTGATCGAAGGTGTCTCGGTCCGCTTCGGCCGGCCGCCGCGCCTGCCCGAATGGCTCTATAATGGCGCCATCATCGGCTTGAAGGACGGCATCAACAGTTTCGCCCGTTTGGAAACATACCTGGAGGCCGGCGCGCACGTCTCCGCATTGTGGTGCGAGGACTGGGCCGGCGTCCGCACCACCTCCTTCGGCACGCGCTTGTTCTGGGATTGGCGCTGGGATCCGGCGCGTTACCCCGACCTGCCGCAGCGTATTGCCGAGTTGCTGGCCCGGAACATCCGTTTCATGGGCTACGCCAATCCGTATCTCTGCACCGACGGCATGTTGTACCAGGAAGCGGACGCCCTGGGTTTGCTCGCCCGCGGCCCGGGACCCGGCCCCTATCGCGTCGATTTCGGGGAGTTCACCGCTGGAATCGTCGACTTTACCAATCCGGTGGCACGCGAATGGTTCGCCGCGCGTATCCTGTGCGCCAACATGCTGGATCTGGGCCTTTCCGGCTGGATGGCGGATTTCGGCGAGTATTTGCCGATCGATGCGCGCCTCGCCCATGGCGACGCGATGCTGCTGCATAATGCCTGGCCTACGCTCTGGGCCGAGGTGAACGCGAATGCGGTCGCCCGCGCCGGACGCACCGGCGATGCCTTGTTCTTCATGCGGGCCGGCTACACGGGTGTGCAACGTTTCTGCCCGCTGCTATGGGCAGGCGACCAGTGCGTTGATTTCTCGCGCCACGACGGGCTGCCCAGTGTGATCTCCGGCGCGCTGTCCAGCGGATTGCTTGGCAACGCCTATCACCACAGCGACATTGGCGGATACACCAGCTTGTTTGGCAACGTGCGCACGCCGGAACTGCTGATGCGCTGGACCGAGATGGCCGCTTTCACCCCGGTGATGCGCACGCATGAGGGCAATCGCCCGCAGGCGAACTTGCAGATCGACCAGTCGCCCGACGCGCTGGCACATTTCGCCCGCTTCACCCGTGTCTGGTCCCGTCTCGCCCCGTACCTGCGCGCCTTGTCGGAAGAGGCCGCCACGCGCGGCCTGCCGGTGCAGCGGCCGTTGTTCTTGCATTTCCCCAATGATCCAGAATGTTATGCGATGCAGGACCAGTACCTCTACGGTCCCGATCTGCTGGTAGCGCCCGTGCAGCGACCAGGCGTATCGGACTGGTCCGTCCACCTGCCGGCTGGCGCGGACTGGACGCATTTGTGGTCAGGCAGGACGCACCGTGGCGGCTCGCGCGCCACAGTGCCCGCCCCGATCGGCCAACCGCCGGTGTTCTACCGCGCAGGCTCCCACTGGACCGTATTGTTCCGGGAACTGCCGGACCAGTGAACGTAACCTCGCTCGATTGCGGGAAAGCAGCGTTAGATATCGGCATAGCAATGGCTTTCCGCTTCGGCGCCCGGATGCGTCACCGCGCCGTACTGCGCCGGGCCGACAAGCTGCGCGTATTTCCAGATGGCGCCACTGTTGTAGTCGGTCTTGCGCGGCTGCCAGGCGGCCTTGCGGGCGGCGAGTTCCGCGTCCGGCACCAGCACGTCGATCGTGCCCTTGTCCGCGTCGATCACGATCTTGTCGCCGTTCTTCAACAGCGCGATCGGGCCGCCGACAGCCGCCTCGGGCCCGACATGGCCGATGCAGAAGCCGTGGGTCGCGCCGCTGAACCTGCCGTCGGTGATCAGGGCGACTTGCTCGCCCATGCCCTGGCCGTAAATCGCGCCCGTGGTGGACAGCATTTCCCGCATACCCGGGCCGCCCTTCGGGCCCTCATAGCGGATGACGATCACGTCCCCTGGCTTGTAGGCCCGCGCCTGCACCGCGGCGAACGCATCCTCCTCGCAATCGAAGCACAGGGCGGTGCCTTCGAAGCGCAGGTTCTTCATGCCGGCGATCTTCACAATGGCACCCTCGGGCGCGAGGTTGCCGTGCAGGCCGGTCAATCCACCGGTCTGCGAAATCGGGTTCGATACTGGATAGATGACCTTCTGGTCGACCGGGAACACCACGTCTTGCAAATTCTCGGCCAAGGTCTTGCCGGTGACGGTGATGCAGTCGCCATGGAGCAATCCGCCGTCCAGCAATGCCTTCAGGATCACCGGAATGCCGCCGATATTGTGCACGTCGAGCGCGACGTATTGGCCGGCGGGCTTCAGGTCCGCGATGTAGGGCGTGCGTCGCATGATCTCCACCACGTCGTCCATGGTGAAGCGGATGCCGGCCTCGTGCGCGATGGCGGGAAGATGCAGGCCGGCATTGGTGGAACCGCCGGTGGCACCCGCCACCATCGCGGCGTTCTCCAGCGCGCGGCGGGTGACGATGTCGCGCGGGCGCAGGCCGGTCTCCACCAGCCGCATCACGGCGCGGCCGGATGCAACGGCGAAACGGTCGCGGTCCTCATAGGGCGCGGGCGAGCCGGCACTGCCGGGCAGGGCGAGGCCGATCGCCTCGCTGATCGTGGCCATGGTGTTGGCGGTGAACTGGCCGCCGCAGGCGCCGGCGGAGGGGCAGGCGACGCATTCCAGTTCGTGCAGTTCCTCGGCCGACATCTTGCCGGCGGCGTGCTGACCGACGGCTTCGAACACGTCCACCACGGTGACGTCGCGGCCCTTGAAGCGGCCGGGCAGGATCGAGCCGCCATACATGAACACGCTCGGGATGTTCAGCCGGAGCATGGCCATCATCATGCCGGGCAGCGACTTGTCGCAGCCGGCGAGACCCACCAGTGCGTCATAGCAATGGCCGCGCACCGTCAGTTCGACGCTGTCGGCAATCAGGTCGCGGGACACCAGCGACGACTTCATGCCCTGGTGGCCCATGGCGATGCCGTCTGTCACCGTGATGGTGGTGAACTCGCGCGGCGTGCCGCCGGCTTCCTTCACCCCGGTCTTCACCGACTGCGCCTGGCGGTTCAGCGCGATGTTGCAGGGGGCGGCCTCGTTCCAGCAGGTGGCGACGCCGACAAAGGGCTGGTCGATTTCGTCCTCGGTAAGGCCCATGGCGTAGTAGTAGCTGCGATGCGGCGCGCGGTCGGGCCCCGCGGTTACGTGGCGGGATGGCAGCTTCGATTTGTCCCAGCGCCGGGTCAGCATGGTGGGGTCTCCCCTTCTGGCATGGTGTGCGGGTTATAGCGGGCGAGGCGGGGAGGCCAAGGCGGAGGTCAGGATAGGTGCTCTGCCGTGAGCGCCGGGCGGGCGGTGTTGATTGGTTTGCCCGTGCTTACGCATTTTGCGCTGTTGCCATTTCCAATGGCGCCTGGCGCGACGGTCCAACCCCGGTGGGGGGCAGGGCGGCACCACTGGTGCATGGGGTTCTGGTGCGGAAAGTGCCGGTGCGCCGTGTGCCGGGCTGACGGCGGTGGCGGGCGAGCAGATGGGCGGCTCTGTTGCGTGGGGTCCTGATGAGAAATCTCCGTATTGGCCGTTGGCGGGCGCGAGGGCGACGGCGGGCGGGGCGCAGACGATCCCAGGTGCGTGGGGTTCTGTTTCGGGAAGTGCGGGCGCGGTGTGGGCCGGGCTGACGGCGGCGACGGGCGAGCAGGGAGGCGGTTCTGGTACATGGGGTTCTGTTTTGAAACCTCCGCTCGCCGGGGCTGGCAGCGGGGGCTGGTCTCCGTCGGGTGGCATGACAACAGCGGTGGGCGGTGTTGCGCGCGCGGCTCTCGCGGCGGCGCGGGCGTGCCAGGCGTCCCGCCTTGCCTGCCGGGCCTGGGCAATCGCGCGCCGCCACGGGGCCAACGTACTCTCCTGCTCGCGGCGCCGCGCGCGTTCCTCGGCGACCGTCATGGGGCCTGGCGTGAAGACGGGCGTTTCCAATTCAGGCGGGAAGGGCAGAGAGGGCGATACGCGCTGGGCGAATTCCGGCGGCAGCCAGGCGCGGCAGTCCATCACTGCGCAGCGCAAGCGGCCATAACGGCACATGCCGTCGATGAGGAAGTCTTGCGCCCTGAACTCGGCGCTGCGCGCGCCCTGGGCGAGGCGGGCATGGCGCAGGCGTTGCAGGCCCTCGAGCGTGCGCGGGCCGGTGCTGCGGCCGCCATGCATGCGGCAACGGGCCTTGCCCTGGATGGCGGGTGCGAGACAGGGGCAGCCGGAGCGCGTGCGGGCGCCGCAGCGCGGGGCGAGATGGAGGTTGGGATTGCCTCGGCGCTTGGTGGTGGGCGGTGGCGCCGGAAGAGGCAGCAAGTTCAGGCATTGCTATCGACCTTGCAACGTGGCGTGACGGTCATTATCAATAACACAACTAACGCCGCAGCACAACAGCGCAGTCTGCTGCCGGCGTGCCGGATCCAGTGCGCGCCAGTCTGTCACTCGCCCGACAGCGTCTCACCACAAACGAACTGAGACGATGATGAGACTCCCGCCCCCTTGCCCTCGCGCCTCGCATGTCCCCTGATGCCGCCCGCATCAGCCCGAGGGGAGAGAGAAAGAATGCCCGACGAACCCAGCCACCTGCACGAACCCGGCGGCGACTTTCAGTGCCTGCACGAATTCATCCCCGCCGCGCGGGCAAAGCTTTCCGAGCACATCTGGGGCTATCTGGTCGGCGCCGCCGAGAGCGAGACCACCATGCGCCGCAACCGCATGGCCCTCGATTCGATCGCACTGCGCCCGCGCGTCTGTCGCGACGTCTCCCGCATCGACACCTCGACCACCTTGTTCGGTCGCAAGTGGCGCATTCCGGTCGCTCTGGCGCCGGTCGGCTCGCTGGAATCCTTCCACCCGGGTGGTGCGGCAACCGCCGGCCGAGGGGCATCGGAATTCGGCATCCCCATCATCGTCAGCTCGGTAACCAAGCCCGGCCTGGAGGAAACCGCTGCCGCCGCAACAGGCCCAAAGATCTTCCAGCTCTACGTCCGCGGCGACAACGCCTGGATGGACGACGTCGCACGCCGGGCGGCTGCCGCCGGCTATGACGCCTTCGCCATTACGGTGGACACCGCCGCCTACTCCCGGCGCGAACGCGATATCGCCGGGCGCTTCGTGAAACCGTGGCGCACCGCGGCGACGGGGCATGCCCACCAGGCAGGTTTCACCTGGGACAACGTCAGGCACTTCAAGGACCACCACAAGATTCCGCTGATCCTGAAGGGCATCGCCACCGCGGAAGACGCGGCCCTGGCCTGCGAGCATGGCGTGGACTGCGTTTATGTCTCCAACCACGGCGGGCGTCAGCTCGATCACGGCCGAGGCTCCATGGATGTGTTGCCGGAGGTGCTGGCGGCCGTGCGGGGCCGCGCCAAGGTGATGATCGACGGCGGCTTCTGCCGCGGCACCGACATCGTCAAAGCGATCGCGCTGGGTGCCGACGCAGTGGCGATGGGCCGCATGTATTGCTACGCGCTGGCCGCCGCCGGAGATTCGGGCGTGGTCACGATGCTGACACTCCTGGAGCATGAGATCGGCGTCGCCCTGGCCCTGTCCGGAGCGCGCAGCCTGGCCGAGCTGAACCCAGGATTCCTGCACATGGGCGCCCCTGCGGTCTTCCCGCCCCACGTCCACAGCGCATTCCCTCTTCTGTTCCCAACGCCAGAGCATGCCGGGTAGAAACTGCCTGCCGGCACAATCCGGCCCATCTCCTCCGGTTATCGCCCAGGCCCCAGGACACGGAACGCGGCACAGCGACGCCCGTGTCATCATGAGCTGACCACCGGTCTGGCGACCGACCCGCCCTGGATGAAACGACGCACGGCAGAAAGGTTTCCCCCTCCCCTTGTGGGGCGGGGAAACCGCGCCGCCTTCCGCTCCTTCATCCGGTCGCAGTTCGCACGCGTCGGCACACCTCTTGCTGCATGGGCCTCGCACCCGCCCATCAGAGGAACCCGCTCATGTCCATCAGCGCCATCGCCTCCGGCTGGACCCTGCCATCCAGTACCGATCAGTCCGGCTCCTCGTCCGGCTCCCAAACCGCCGCGGCCTTCCAGGCCAGCCTTGCAGAGTGGATGCAGAACAATGGCTCGGCCACCCAGGCCGCCACATCCACCCAGCCTCAGCCCGGCCAAATGCAGGGCGCTGAGGGTATGCACCACCACCATCACCACGGCCTGCAGACCGACAGTGGTGAGCAAAGCGGCAGCAGCTCGATGCAAACCGCCCTGTCAAGCCTGGTGACCGACATCGCTGACGCGCTGCAAACCGGCAGCGCAAGCACAGCGAGCAACACCTCCGCGACCAGCGCATCGACTTCGCAATCCGCCAGCAACACCGCCACCAGCAACACGTCGGTCCAGGCGGCAGCCAACACGCTGGTCACGGACATCGCCCAGGCGATGCAGGCCTACGGCACAAGCCCGGCGAATAATGGAGCTTCGGCCATCGTCCTGTAATCCATGCGCCTGGGTGTTGACGGAGCCGTGATTCGTGCACCGCTGCCCGGGCGCCAATCTCGTCTTCCGACACAATTTGGATACAGTCTGCTGTCATGACCTCTGCCATGATCAGCACCCGCTCGCAGATTCTGCGTTGTCTGGCCGGCACGGCAGCGCTTGGCGCCGCGCTGGCCGGATTCTGTGCCACCGCCACCCCGGCAGCGGCGCGCGTGTGGATCGGCTTCGGTTTTCCGTTCTATGTCGGGCCGCCTGCGTATTATCCGCCGCCGGTCTATTACCCGCCGCCACCGGTCTACTACGCCCCGCCACCGCCGGCTTATTCTGCGCCGGCCTATTCTGCGCCTGCCTATTCTGCGCCGGCCTATTCTGCGCCTGCCTATTCTGCGCCACCGCCCGCATCAGCCGACGCCGCACCGGCCGCGGCGGGACAATCCTGTTATGCGGGCGCCTATGTCTGCCCGATGGATCATCCGGTACCGTCCGGGGCTAACTGTTACTGCCCTGGCAATGGCGGCTACCGCATCTGGGGGCACGCGAGCTGACCAAGGACGCGCCATCCGATACCGAAGCGGCACCTTTACCCGCCGCATCCGCGATCGAGGATTACGCCCTGATCGGCGACTGCCACACGGCGGCGCTGGTCAGCCGCAATGGCTCGATCGACTGGCTGTGCTGGCCGCGGTTCGACAGCGCGGCCGTCTTCGCCTCCTTGCTAGGCACCCCCGCCAACGGTGGCTGGCAGATCAGGCCGGCGCAGGAGAAGGTCCGGGTCACCCGGCGCTACCTGCCCGGGACGCTGATCCTGGAAACCACGTTTCATACCCACAACGGCACCGCTGCATTGCTCGATTTCATGGTGCCGGGACGCAGGTCCGTCGTGCGCATCGTCGAGGGACGGTCCGGCCACGTCCCGATGTTGCTCGGAATCGTGTTGCGCTTCGTCTATGGCTCGGCGGTGCCGTGGGTGACGCGGTTGAACCACCGGCACGGGTTGGCCGCGATCGCGGGACCAGATCAGGCGGTGCTGCACAGCGACGTTGCGCTGAGTCCGCAGGAACTTTCCCACGCCGCGACATTCGACGTATCGGCCGGCCAACGGGTTCGCTTCGTGCTCACCTATGGCGCCTCCCACACGTCGCGGCCGCATGTGCCCGAGGCGGACACCGCCCTGGCCGAGACCGAAGCGTTCTGGACCGAATGGTCCGGCCGCTGCACCTATCACGGCGCATGGCGGGAGCAAGTCCTGCGGTCGCTGATTACCCTGAAGGCGCTGAGCTACGCACCCACCGGCGGCATCGTAGCCGCACCCACTACCTCGTTGCCGGAACAATTGGGCGGGCAACGCAACTGGGACTACCGGTACTGCTGGCTGCGCGACGCCACGTTCACCCTGCTTGCCCTGATGCACGCCGGCTATCAGGACGAGGCGCGCGCCTGGGGCAATTGGCTGCGGCGCAGCGTCGCCGGCACGCCATCCCAGGTACAGACCTTGTACGGCCTGGCAGGAGAACGCTGGATCACCGAAGCCGAAATCCCCTGGTTGCGCGGCTATCAGGGCGCGCGGCCGGTGCGGGTTGGCAACGCCGCCAGCACGCAGGTTCAACTCGACGTCTATGGCGAATTGCTCGACGCGCTGTATCAGGAGGTGCACGGCGGATTGGTAGAGGCCGGCCCCGGCTGGGACCTCGTCTCGGGATTGGTTGGACACCTCGCCGAAATCTGGGAGCAACCGGACGAGAGCATCTGGGAAGTGCGTGGCGGCGCCCGGCATTTCACGTTCTCCAAGGCAATGGCCTGGGTCGCCGTCGATCGCGCGATCCGCACTGCGGAGGAGTTCCGGTTGGACGCACCATTGGAGGAATGGCGTGCGCTACGGACGCATATGCACGACACGGTCTGCCGCGAAGGCTTCAACGCAAAGAAGGGCGCCTTCGTGCAGTACTACGGCGCAGACGAACTGGATGCGAGCCTGTTGCTTCTACCGCTGGTAGGGTTCCTGCCTGCCGACGATCCGCGTATGCGGGGCACGATCGAAGCCATCGGGCGCGAGCTGATGGTTGACGGTCTGGTGCAACGCTACCGCACAGAGCATGGCGCGGACGGCTTGCCCCCCGGCGAGGGATTGTTCCTGGCTTGCAGCTTCTGGTACGTTGACTGTCTGGTGCTGCTGGACCATCGGCGCGAAGCCAAAGCACTCTTCCAAAAGCTCCTGGCTCTCTGCAACGACGTCGGATTGCTCGCCGAGGAGTACGATCCGCAGGAGCGGCGTCAGCTTGGCAATTTCCCGCAGGCGTTTTCGCACCTCGCCTTGATCAACACGGCACTGAATCTGGAGAACAATCATGGGCCGGCGGCGCGGCGCAGCCGGCGTGGACACGGTCGCGGCATCCACAATCCCGAAGCTGCGCCAGGTCATTGAACCGCCGTTCGCGCCATGCTCTCCGGGCGAAGGCCTCAGCCTGTCTCATGCAACTCGCATCAAGACGCCGAGCAACAACAGCGAGAACGTGACGACGGTATGCGAGTTACGGTCCAGGAACGGCATATCCAGCGCAAATCCGGCCAATAGCGCGAAGAACGGCAACGCGAAGATTGATGGTGCCGCGGCAACGAGAACCGGCGGCCATTGACCGCACGCGAGCACCAGCCCCAGCGCCACCAGGAAACCGATCAGAATGCCCGCGCGCCGCGAGCCCCCACTGGGCACCTGGTAGCAGCCGATTACCAGCAACGTTTCGGCGATCATCATGCTTGCCAGCACCAGGAAGGTCGGAACCTGGGCTCCGGGCGCGCCTGCTGCATCGATCAGAGGCAGCAGGACGCGTGTGAAGGCCGGGCGGGCTCCGATATTGGATGCCCAATCATGTCCCGCGCCGGAATGCGCCAAAAGGAGCCAAAGCAATGGGAACAACACAATGGCGATCATCAGGTTGAGCGCCGCCCAGATCCGCGCCGTCGTCGCAATCGGCAGCTTGCCGCCGGCCAGATCCACCAAGACCAAGGTCGAGGAAAACAGCAGTACGGCAAACCCCAGATTGTCGGCCAAGCCGAGCAAAATCGTGCTCAGGGCATAGCCGGCGGCAAGGGTGCGAATCGTGCCGTCCTGCCACAGACCGGAGGCATATCCCTCGTTCTCGCAATACGCCTCCATGCGGTCGAGCAATCGCGTGGTGAAACCCAAAGCAGCAACCAGCAGAAACAGGCCCAGCGCTTCCGGACCGGTGTTTTGGGAAAACGTGAGATGGGCCGGAGAGGTCGCAAGGAACGTCGCACCGAGCAATGCAACGCGCTCGCCAAATCTGCGGCGGAACATGACAAAGAAGAAAGGAACGGTCAGCGCGCCGATCATGACACTCAACATGCGTACGTCGTTCGCATGCTGCGCCATGGCGGTCATCCGCAAAACATGGATCCAAACGCCATAAATCAGCGAGAACAGTGGCGGGTATGCGTGGATCAGCGGGTGGAGGCTGACCAGGTGCCACAGACTTGCGTTCCCCAGTGCCTGCACGGCGGGTTCGTCATGCCACGCCGGCGCCATGCCAAGATGATAACCACGAAGTGCCGCGGCCCAGCCCGTGACGACCAGGCACAGCAAGGCTGGCGCCGACCAGGGCGACGACGGCTCGACGATCATATAGGACGAACGGAAGCGCCTCGCCGCGACGGCCTGTCTGCCGCCGCTGCTGCCGCCGGAGCCGCCTGCCTCGCCATTGCCCGCGAATCCGAAGCGTCGTGGTGAACGCGCCAGGTCGCGAATATCGCTGCGAAACTCAGGTTGGTCTGCCGCGATGTCCTGCCTGACCCGCACATGGCGAACAACCTGTCGCGCATGAGGCACGGGGACGAGCGCGTTTTTGTGCTCGCTGGTCAATCTGCGATCCTCGGCACCCCTGCGGTACCAGGGTAATCGGCTTTGGGATTGGGACGGGCCGCAGCATGCGGCTCATGACGCGATGCCCGTGCCGCATGCAGCAAAGCGAGCCGGTTCAGGACAGGTGTCACGGAGGAAGGCTCGGATTGCTCGAAGCCGCCCCATATGATCGCTGTGCGCCGTGTATCGAAACTATCCATTCCTGCCTTATTCTATGTAATCTGCGCAATCTCTGGTGAACCGGCGGTTTTCCGCATACGGCACTTGCGCACCAGTGTTGCCCTTGACCGTGCGGCTGGTCAGCCGGTCGATAAAGGGCAAATGCGATTGTCCTGCGTACAGCGCTGTCGAGATTCCGGT
>Ga0335072_10003681_pt1 | contig 22994 bp, 26 predicted proteins | sample Lox_Sample_21_FD_206725 | JGI IMG/M metagenome (GOLD analysis project Ga0335072, IMG submission 206725) | Soil microbial communities from Loxahatchee National Wildlife Refuge, Florida, United States - Lox_Sample_2.1 | ecosystem: Environmental > Terrestrial > Soil > Wetlands | place: USA...
GCAAGGCGACTGCTCCGGCGGCGGCGCCTCAGCCGCCCGCCGCTGCGGCGCCGACGCCGCCACTGCCGCGCCAGCCCGTCTCGCCGCGCCCGGTGCAGCCGCCCCCGCCGGTGCAGCCGGCCCCGCCAGTGCGGCCGCCCCCGTCGGTGCAGCCGCCACAGCCGGTGCCGCCGCCTCAGCCGGTGCAGCCGCCTCAGCCGATCCAGCGGCCCCAGCCGGTACAGCCACCACCGCCGGTGCAGCCGCCCCAACCGATCCAGCCGCCACCGACAGTGCAGCCGCCGCCATCGCAGCCCGCACCGCCGCCGCTGCCTTCGCCGCCGCCTGTCGCCGCGGCGCCGTCCCAGCCCCCGCCGCCGGCGTTGTCGGCCAAGCCGCTGCCGCTGCCGCCGCCCGTCGCACCCGCGGCGCCCCCGCGTCCCCGTCGACCTCCGCCTCGAGAGCAGCCGGTTACGCGTGAGACGCGGTCCGCTCCCGTCGCGCCGGCTCCGGCGCCCCCTCCCGAAGCGCCTTCCACGGCCCCTCCGGAAGCGCCGGCCAGGGCCCCGGGCCCCGCCGCACCGGCGGCATCTGCGCCTCGGATCAGCCTTTCCTGGGAACGCGCCCTGTCGTCGTGGCTGGCCTCCCACCGGGTCTATCCCGAGGAAGCGCGCCGCCGTGGCGAGGAAGGCGACGTGACCGTCCGCTTCACCGTGGAACCGTCGGGCGTCGTGACCGGCGTGACCGTCGTGGGCAGCTCCGGTTCACCGCGGTTGGATGCGGCGGCCGAGGCCATGCTTCGCCACGCGATGCTGCCTCCGTTCGACGCAACCATGCCGCAGCGGCCGGTCACCGCGACGGTGCAGATTCGCTACCACTTGCAGGATTGAGGCGGCCGGGCCGGCATCCCGGGTGCAGGCCATTACGTGACCGGGAGTGCCCGAGGCGATCTGTGTCATGTCGCCGACGTGCCGGCATTCCCATGTGCACAGCCTGCCGGCATACCCATCTCGCAGACTGCCGGCATACCCACACGCATAGCCCGCCGACGCGGTTATATGGTGATCATGCCGGCATTTTCACGTGCACGGTCGGCGGCATCGCCATGGGCACGGCCGGCGGCATTGCCCGCAGGCGCTCAGAACAGCGGTGCGGCGCACGCGGCCCCGGCGCCGCCGGCGGTCACCACGCGGTGCTGTGCTCCACGACGGGCAGCGGCCGCGCCGGCGGCGCGAGCTGCGGTCGCGACGCCGCGGCAGTCGCGACGCGCCGCACCAGGGCGATCATTTCATGATCGGTCACGCCGTCGCTCTGCATCACCGACCGGATCATCGGGTCGCGCAACAACCCCCGCAACGTGTATGCCGTGGTCTGCTCATAGCACATCGCATTGTCCTCATCCCGTGGCGCGCTGCACAAGCTAAGCACCGCGCGTGACAATTGAGTGCAAAGAATCGTGTCAGAATATTGCCCGTGTTCTGTCAATCCGATGCTTTTCACATTGCCGGCATAAAATCCGCGCCATGTCGATCCGATTTATTCCTCCACGCGATGCACGATGCGGGTCGGCGAGCCATGAATACCCAGCAGCCGCAGAATTCCGGGGCCAGCGTTGCGAAAGACATGCGGCGTGCAGGCGGGCAGAGCAATCATGTCGCCTGCGGACAGCAATGTGGCACGGTCCTGCTGGCCTTCCAGCCAGGCTTCCATCGTACCCTCGAGTACGAACAGGCATTCGACGTACGGGTGCCAGTGCAACGGCGTGGCGTAACCGGGCTGGCAGGTCTGTACGCCGGTGAAAATCGGTAATCCGTCGTCGCCAGTCAGGCGCTGATAATGGGCGAGAGGTCCAAACGCGACGGACGGAGCTTCGGAGAGACGCGCAATCTTCGCTTCGGCGTTCGGGCGCATGATTTTGTCTCCGTGGCCGTTCACATTGGCTGGCACGAGTTTGCAATGGCGATGGTGGTCACGGCAATCGGATGCAACACCCGACCCGGTGCGGCACGACAGGGCCGTTCAGCGAGATTGGCTATCCGCCTGATAGGCGCGTCCAGGCCATGGCGATCCCGGGTGTGTTCGTCGATCGCCGCGCCACGGCCGCATCCGGCTACCAGGCGAACCGCGGCAGCGTCGCGACCGGCGCAAGCCCCGCCTCCGCCGCCTCCTGCTCGGCTGCCGCCGTATCGAAGCCGCCCTGATCGTTCCGCAGCGACGCTCCGTGGATGCCGTCCAACACCCATACGGCGTCCAGATCCACGCCGGTCGCACCCGCGATGTCGGTGCGCAGGGCATCGCCCACGGCCAGCACCCGCTCCGGCGGCAGGTCCAGCACCTCCAGCACCGGCTGGTAGATCGCCGGGTCCGGCTTGCCCAGCGAGCGCACGTCGCCGCCCAGTTCCCGGTAGCGCGCCGCCAGCGACCCGGCGCACAGTACCCGCACGCCGCCGCGGATCACTTCCAGGTCCGGATTGGCGCAGATCATCGGCAGGCGGTGGCGGGCGCAGTCGGCGAGCACGTCCTCGAACTCGGCCATATCGGACGGATTGCGGTGGTCGTCCGGGCCGGTGTTCAGCACGAAGTCGCCCTGCGCCGGCGACGCCACGCGCTGCAAGGGCAGCCCTTCGAGCACCGGCAGGTCGCGTGCCGGCCCGAGATGGAACACCTTCTGCCCCAGCTCCGCCCACCACAGGTCAGGCGGGTCTTGCAGGGCACGCCGCACCGCCTCGCCACTGGTGAGAATGTCGGTATAGAGGTCGTCGGCAATCCCCATCCCCCGCATCATCGTCTGCACCGCCGCATTCGGCCGCGGCACGTTGGACAGCAGCAGCGTGCGCTTGTCCGCCTCGCGCAGGCGGCGCAGGCAGTCCACCGCGTGGGGGAACGCCTTGATCCCGTCATGGATCACGCCCCACAGGTCCAGCACGAAGCCGTCGTAGCGCTCGGCGAGCGGGGCAAAGCCGGAGAGGTGCTGCATTCAGGCCGTTCCTGCGAGTTGGGCGGCATCGCTGCCGATGGCGTCCTGGATGGTGGCGAATCCCGCGCGGCGCAAGCCGGCGGCGAGTTCGTGCCTGATCCGCGGGATCAGCCCGGGGCCGGCCAGGGCGAAGGCGGTGTAAAGCTGCACCAGCGAGGCACCGGCGCGGATCTTCTCCAGCGCATCGGCGCCGCTGGCGACGCCACCGGCACCGATCAGGACCAGGCGGCCCCGCGCGAGCTGGTTGGCGCGGGCCAGCATCCGGGTGGACAGCAAGAACAGTGGCGCCCCCGAGAGGCCGCCGGATTCGCCGGCGAGGGAAGAGCGCAGGCCCGGCGGGCGCGTGATGGTGGTGTTGGAGACGATCAGCCCCTGCGCGCCCCCGGCGACGCAGGTTTCGACGATCGATGCCAGGCCGTCGGGGGACAGGTCGGGGGCAATCTTCACCAGCACCGGCGGGCGGTCCGGGACGGTGGCGACCGCGCGCAGGATGGCGCCAAGCTGCGCCTCGCCTTGCAGGTCGCGCAGCCCCGGCGTGTTCGGCGACGACACGTTGACCACCGCGTAGTCCACGAACGGGGCGACGGCGGCGACCAGGGCCGGATAGTCGCGGGGCGGGTCGGCATTGTCCTTGTTGATGCCGAGATTGGCGCCGAGCGGCACCGTGCGGCGGCGCCCCAGGGCGGCGAGGTTATGGCGGAACGCCGCGATGCCGGCGTTGTTGAAGCCGAGGCGGTTGATGGCGGCACGGTCCTCCTCCAGCCGGAACAGGCGCGGGCGGGGATTGCCGGTCTGGGGGCGCGGGGTGACGGTGCCGGCCTCGACGAAGCCGAAGCCGAGGCGCATCAGGGGGGCGACCGCGACGGCATTCTTGTCGAAGCCGGCGGCAAGGCCGATCGGGTTGGCAAAGCGCCGGCCCAACACGGTGACCGCGAGCGACGGGTCGTCGGGTTCGGCGTCCCGGCCCGCCAGGCCGCAACGCAGCGCGCGTAGGGCAAGATTATGCGCCTGCTCCGCGTCCATCCGGCGCAGCAGGGGCAGAATCGCGGCGGCGAGAGCGGGGTGCATGGCGCGGGCTTATACGGGATCGTTCGCGTGGCCCAGGGGTTGATGGTGAGGCTGATGACGGGGGTGATGGCGCGGTTGGTGGCGGTGGCGGCCGGGGCGTGCCCGGCCCATTCCGGCTTGCCGGTCGCGGCGCCGGCGGGACCGGTGGCGTGCACACCGGCGGCTTCCGCCGCCTGCCAAGGTCGGATACTCACGCCGGGACAACAAGGCGATGCCCGCCGGACGAATACGACGGTATCCCGGCTGCGCGCCTGGCAACGCAATGAAGGGGGACGGACATGGGCAGGCTCGATGGCAGGATCGCCGCGGTGACCGGCGGGGCGTCGGGGATCGGCGAGGCGACGGTGCGTCGCTTCGCCGCCGAGGGCGCGCGCGTGGCGTTCTGCGATCGTGACGGCGAGCGCGGCCAGCGCGTGGCGGCCGAACTCGAAGCCGCCGGCGCCACGGTCGCCTTCACACAGGCCGATGTCGGCACCGAGGCCGCATGCCTCGCCTTCGTCAACGGTGCGGCGGAGAAACTCGGGCGGCTCGACATCCTGGTGAACAATGCCGGCATCCGCAAATACGAGAAGATCGACGAGGCGAGCGCGGCGAGCTGGAACGAGATTCTCAGCGTCAACCTGATGAGCTACGCGTTCTGCGCCAAGGCGGCGGTGCCGCTGATGCGGCGGGGCGGGGGTGGTGCCATCGTGAACGTCGCGTCCGTGCGGTCGGTCGTCGCGGGCGGCGGCAATCTGCAATACGACACGACCAAGGCTGCGATCGCCGGCCTGACGCGGGGGCTCGCCGCGGACCATTCCGGCGAGGGGATTCGGGTGAACGCCGTCGGGCCCGGCCCGATCTTCACCCCGTTCCATGCGCGCCGCATCGCGGCGGCGGGCGAGACGGTGGAGCAATACAATGCGAAGGCTGCGCAGGGCACGATGCTGAAGCGTCCGGGCCGCGCCGAGGAAGTCGCCGCCGCGATTCTGTTCCTGGCCTCCGACGATGCGTCCTACGTCACCGGCGTGCTGCTGTTCGTGGATGGCGGGATGACGGCGATGTGAGGGGCGTTCCGCGGGCGAATGCCACGTGATGCCTCGGTGATCGTCAGCGCGGCGATGAACGCCGGCGGCGTCTCGTACCGCAACCGATCGGCTGGCGATGTCACAAGCGTTATTCGACGAAGTCGCGATGACGATCAGCGGGAGCGCTCGGCCTTGTGGGCAGCGAGTTCGGCTTCAAGGATTTCCGGCGTCAGGCCTTTCGCCCTGGCGCCGGCTGACAGTCGTTGCATCGCGTCGAGCAGGGGGTCCTGACCGGGCTGTGGACGCAGGATGCGGCTGACGATGCGGCCGATTGCCTCGCGCTTGCGAACGTCCTGCAGCGCCGTGGCGGCTTCGGGTTCGACGGGGATGGTAACGTCGATGGTGTTCGGCATGCGTGCCTCCGGCCGCACGCTGGCGAAATCCGCCGGGGCAGGAATATCGGGCGGGGCTTACGCGGACAGCATTTCGGTGATGGTTTCTTCTTCTCAACTATCCTCATACCGTTCCGTTCGCGCCGCAACGCGGCGGGGGCAAATGTCGTCCGTTCGGCTGGCTCCTCAGCGCAGCCCGCCTGCGCTACACTGGGGCCGATTGAAGGTAGCGCGATGTCACAGATCGTTCTTGACGCCGAAGCTGGCCAGATTTCGGCCGAACTCGCCCGCCGCGGCGTTCCGCCGCATGCAAGGGTGCATGTACTGGTCGAGCTCAGTCCGGGCGATGAACTCCCGATGGCCGCAATCGCGCAGGCGGGGAAAGGTCTCGATTGGCTTGCGGAGGAACCTGAGCTCTACGCCGACGCCGACCTGATCGAGCTGGCGCGCTGAGCGTTTCCGTTCGGCAGCATCGTTCTTGCGCGATTTCCCTTTACCGACCTTTCGGGTGACAAGCGCCGTCCGGCTTTGGTGGTCTCGCGCGGCAATGACCGGCGTCCCGATCTGGTCGTCTGCTTCCATCACCTCGGTTCAGCGCAGCGGCCCCGATATCGCGGCCATTCCCAACACTGCCGGGACCGGTTTGAAAGTTCCCTCGCTCGTGCGCTTCGACAAGCTGGCCACGCTGGACCGCTCCGTCATCGCCGGGAAGATCGGCGCGGCGCCCGCCGAGTGGTTGCACGCACACCGGGCGGTCTTTTTCGGGGTGTTTGGTTTCGGCCGGTCATAGACCGTGTCGTTCGCAGGGGAGCCGGATTGCTCCGCGGCACCCTGCGGTTTGTGGATGGCGGTGAGACAGCGATGTGAAATAGACGGGTGGGTCGGCACAACCCCCGCAGACCGGCGTTCAGACCGCGGCGCCAGCCGCCCGCCATTGGCGGCCGCGCGAATTGGGTGATACTCCTCGCGCAATGCCATCCCGGAACCCGTGCCGGCTGGCGCCCGGACAGGAGGAAACCACCATGCCGTTCTACGAAAAAGGCGAAGTCCGCATCCATTACGAAGACACCGGCTCCGGATTTCCATTGCTGGTCATCCCCGGAGGCGGGCTGAACTCCACCGTCGCGGGCCTGGCCACCTCGAGCCACCCGTTCAACCCGTTCGACGCGTTCAAGGACGAATTCCGCGTCATCGCCGCCGATCTGCGCAATGCCAAGGGGGGCGAGTCGTCAGGTCCGCTCGAGACCGACCGGCCATGGGACGCCTATACCGACGATCAGCTCGGTCTGATGGATCACCTCGGCATCCGGGAATTCCTGGTGCTCGGGTTCTGCATCGGCGGCCCCTTCATCTGGAACATGTTGCAGCGCGCGGGCGACCGCGTGATCGCGGCGGTGCCGGCGCAGCCCAGCGGCTGGCGCCCGGAGATGCCCACCCTGTCCTATGACAACAACATGAAGACCTGGGGGCCGGAACTGTGCGCCCGCCGGCCCGACATCACCATGGCGATGGTCGATAAGTTCCTGACCAACATGTACAGCGCCCGCGCCGACTTCGTTTACACCGTGACGCGCGATTTCGTGCGCGGCTGCCAGACGCCGATCCTGGTGTTGCCGGACGACGTGCCGGCACATCCCTATGCCGTTGCGATGGAGACCGTGCGCCTCGCGCCGAATGCGCAGGTGAGCCTTTATCCGTGGAAGGACACGCCGGATAAGATCCCGCTGGCGGTGCGGCATATTCGCACCTTCCTGCGGGCGTATCGGCCGGCGGCGGCGGCGCGAACCATGGCGGCTGCCGCCCAATAAGGATCGCCTCGCTCCAGGGTCACCGCGATCCTGGAACTGGCCGCCGGCGACGCGTGCCGTGATCGTGGATCTGGCCGCCCGCGACGCGTGCCGTGATCCTGCTCCCGGCCGCGGCCGAGGCAGGCGTGTGCCCGGCAGGCAGTGCCGCCCGGGTCCGCCGCCCACCGGGCCTTCCCGGCGATGACCGACTCCGGCCCGATCTGGCACGGTGCGAACATGGCACGTTCCCTGGGCGTGCCGTTACGCGCCTCGCTGCCCGGGAAAGGGGGGCGGATTTCATGTTGGATCGATGGGAAAACTTCTTTGTCATGGTGGGCAGCGGGGCGGCCGCGCTCGCGGGTTTGATCTTCGTCGCGATGTCGATCAATCCGGAAGTCATCATCCGTAACACCACGCATAAAAACCGGGCGATCAATATGCTGTCGGGTTTCACCGCGGTGTTCATGGCATGCAGTTTCGCGCTGATCGGCAGTCAGCCGCTGCGGGCGCTCGGGTTCGAGTGGCTTGTCCTCTGGCTCGTCGCGACGGTCATATTCATCAGGGGCTATGCGGTCGCCATCAAGGCAGGCGTGAGCTTCATCGGATTGAATGCGCCCCGGCTCGGCGGCGGCACGCTGTGTTACCTGGCGGAGGTCGCAGGCGCGGTCTGCCTTATCCTCGGCTACACCGCCGGGCTGTACATCGCCGCCGTCGGAACCGTTGTGTTATTCGCGTTTCTCATCTCAGGCGCATGGCTGCTCATTATCGGGGTCTATGAAGACCAGGCCAGGCGATGATCGTCGAAGACCGCGGCGCCATCAGTCCGCTGCACCCCACAGCTTCCCCTCCGCCGGATGAATTGTGCTGCCCTCATAGCGCAGCCCGGGAACGCGATCCGCTGCCAGGAACAGTGGCCCGTCGAGCACGGCCATCTCGGCCGCCTGGGCGACCAGCAGGGCCGGCGCGACCCCAAGCGAGGTGCCGATCCCGCCCCCGACGATGATCCGCAAGCCCCGCCGCTTCGCCGCCGCCGCCAGCGACAGCGCCTCGGTCAGCCCGCCCACCTTGTCCAGCCCGATCATGATCGCGGCATATTTCCCGTCCATCCGGTCGAGATCGGCCACCGTCCGGCAGGATGCGTCGGCGCAGACCGGGATCGGCAAATCGAGCCCCGCCAGCGCATCATCCGCGCCGGCCGGCAGCGGCTGCACGATCATGCCGACCCTGCAATCGCTCAGCACCGGCATGAATTCGCCAAGCTGGTGCTCGGTCCAGCCTTCATTGGCATCGGCGATCAGGCGCGCCGCCGGCGCCGCCTGCCGCACCGCCCGCACCCGTTCGACATCGTCCTCGCCCCCCAGTGCCAGGCGCAGCAACGGCCGGGTGCGATTACCCGCCGCCATCGCGGCCATCTGCTCTGGCGTATCGAACGCGATCGTGACGGCCGTCTCGACCGGCGCCATCTCGCCCAGCCCGGCCAGTTCCGCCGCGCTGCAATAGGCGCGCTTCGCATCCATGTCCCAGAACGCGCAATCCAACGCATTGCGCGGCGCGCCTGGCGGCATCGTGGTTTGCAGCGCGTCGCGGTTGAGCCCGGAGAAGATCGCGCCTTTCATCGCCTCGAGCGTGGCGACGACGCTGTCGATGCTCTCGCCGTGGCGCCGCAGTGGCACGCCTTCGCCGCGGCCGCGCGATTCGACGTCGGAGATTTCGGCGACAACGACGTCGACCGTGGCCGTGACTCCGTGCGCCGTCACAAGCGGCCGCGCGAGCGGCCATGCACGGCGCGTGACGGTCAACCGTTGAGGATGCGGCGCCATATCTGTTCCGACCTTTCCGCGAATTGCCGCGCGCGAAATGTTATAGCGGCGATCACTGGCACCGGCACCGGCAGCATGGCCGCGTTGCACTATCGCAAATCACAGCCGCCGCGTGCATCGCTGGCTCGCATCGCCCGCGGTTCCGGATATCGCCGCCCGGCGGCGGCCGGCGCAATCGTGCAGCAGCCGCGATCGCATCAGGCGGCGGTGTCACCGGCACGAGCCGCCTCGATCCTGGTGATATCGATCCGGCGCATGGTCATCATGGCTTCCATGACCCGTTTCGCGGCGGCGCGATCCGGATCCTTCATCGCGGCGATCAAGGCGCGCGGCACGATCTGCCACGAAAAGCCCCAGCGGTCCTTGCACCAACTGCACTGCCCTTCGCTGCCGCCATTCGCGACGATCGCATTCCAGTAGCGGTCCGTTTCCGCCTGGTCGTCGGTCATGACCTGGAAGCTCACCGCTTCGTTCGGGGCGAATGCCGGGCCGCCGTTCAGGCCGACAAAGGCCTGGCCCAATACGGTAAATTCGACCGTCAGCTCACTGCCCCGTTGCCCGCCCGGGTAGTCGGCGGGCGCGTAAAGCGCTTCGCCGACATGGCTGTCCGGAAAGGTGGCGGCATAGAATTCAGCCGCCTTCCGCGCCTCGCCATGGTCGAACCACAGGCAGGTGACGATTTTCCCACTCATGGCAATTCTCCTGGCCCCGACAGCGTATTCCGGAGGCAACGCGCAAGCGGCTTCCGGAGGCAACGCGCACGCGGCGCCGGGGTTTCCGGCGGCGCCGGCATCACCCTCATGCCGTTTTGGACCGGAGTTCGTCCAGTTGCATCCGCGCGCCGGCGATCATGCACGACAGATCAGATGTCAGCATTACCATGTCGAAGCCGCGCTTCACCGCGCCCGCGGCGAATGCCGCGCCGGCGCAGTGCATGACGCACTTGATGCCGTGCCGGTGCGCCGTCTCCCGAATCTTGTCGCAGGTGGCGAGATGCAGCGGATCGGGATTGTCGCCGCGCGGCGCCAGGCCCAATGCGAACGACAGATCGGCCGGCCCGATATAGACGGCATCGAGGCCGGGCGTGGCGCAGATGGCATCGAGATTGGCAATGCCCTCCTTCGTCTCGATCATCGCCATCACGACGATCTCGTCATTCGCCTTGGCCTGGTAGTCCGCGCCGCCGTAATGCACGGCACGAACCGGCCCCGAGGAACGCATGCCGACGGGCGGATAGCGGCACGCGGCAACCGCCCTGGCGGCTTCCTCGGCGGTGTTCACCAGCGGCACGATGATGCACATCGCGCCAAGGTCGAGCGCCTTCATGATCGCCGCCGGCTCGTTCCACGCGACCCGCACGACCGGGACCGTGTCGGTCTGCGAGATTGCTGCCAGCATGGGCAGGACGTCTTTCATTTCCGAGGTGCCGTGCTGGAGATCGACGCACAGCGCATCGAAGCCCTGGCGCGCCATTACCTCGGCGGTGAAGCCGTGGGACACGGAAAGCCAACCCAGCGTCGCGCACTGCCCGTCGCGCCACATCTGCTTGATCCTGTTCGGTCGCATCGTCCCACCTCTGGCGTTGTTCGTTGATCCCACGATCGGATGCGGCACTATCAAACTCAACCCCGCGCCTGAAGCAAGGGCCGCGCCGGCGCCGCCATACGCGGGCGGCGGCTAATATCCCGTTGCGATATCGACTTCCTGCAACGGCCGGCCGCCCGCCGCGATGCTTGTTATGTTCGCCACGATCTCGGTCACGAGCTGCGCAACGGTCGGCCGCCGCGCCACGTGCGGCATCACGGTGACCTTCGGATGCAGCCACAGCGGGCTGTCCGGCGGCAGCGGCTCGGGCCACAGCGCGTCCAGCGCGGCATAGGCTAGCTGTCCCGAATCGAGCGCTTCGACCAGGTCCTGCACCACCACATGCCGGCCGCGGCCGACATTCACCAGCATCGCCCCGCGCTGCATCATGGCGAAGGTGCGGGCGCAGAATATGCCCTCGGTTTCCCAGGTCAGCGGCAACAGGCAGACCGCGATGTCGGTCTGCCGCAGAAATGGTTCCAGTTGGTCGGCGCCATGATAGACGGGAATGCCCGGCTCCTGCCGCGGGTTGCGAACCCAGGCCGATACCTTGAACCCGAGCGATTGCAGCACCAGCGCCGGCGCCTTCGCCATCATGCCGAAGCCCAGGAAGCCGACGCGCCTTTGCTCGGGCCGCACGATCGTCGTGCGGCGCCATTCCCGGTTCGCCTGGGCCGCCTGGTAGCCGGGCATGTCGCGATGCAGGCGCAGAACGTGCATGACGACGTATTCCGTCATCATCGGATCGCCGCCCGGCGGCTCGACCTTGCACAGCGGGGCCTTCGGCAACCGCGGATGCCGCACGAAGGACTCAACCCCGGCGGAACGGCTGAACATGGCCTTCAAATTCGGAAACACCGGCAGCGCATCGAAATCGGGATGCATGAAGGCGAGATATTCGATATCCGCCAGGTTTCCCGCCTCCGGCCAGAACCGGATCTCCAGATCGGGCAGTTGCTCCCCGAACGTGCCGCGCCATGTTGCGGCGCTGCCGATATGCCGGTCCAGATCGACGATGAGCAATGCCATGACCGCCTCTCGATCAATGCGTTCGTTTGTTATCGCCGCCGGCGCGGCACCAGGCCGGTTCGGCGCCGCCGCGTCACCATTTGTAGACCTTCAGCAGCGTGCCGCCCATCAGCGCGGCCTTGTCGGCCTCGGACAGGCGGCCGGTGTCGCGGAACGGCGCGACGCCTTGTTCGTAGGTCAGCATGCCGATCGTCCGCGTCCAGTCGGTGCCCCACATGCAGCGGTCCAGCCCGAATGCATCGATGACCCGCAGCACCGGGTCCCAGATATCGTCGTACGGGAACGGCTGGTGCGACATGGTGCAGGCGCCGCTGACCTTCACCCGGACGTTCGGATATTGCGCCAGGGACAGCAGTTTCGGCAGTTCGTCCCACACGCCGGCGGGGACCGGCGGGCGCATCGGCTGCAGCAGCCCCAGATGATCGATCACGATCACCGTGTCCGGGTGCCGCTGGATGTGCGGCAGGCCTTTGTCCAGGATACCCCAGCACAGCAGGTTGACCGGCAGGCCATGTCTGCCGGCGGCGGCGAAAGCGCGATGCAGGCCGGGATGGTCCGCGTCCGTCGGCAGGCCCTCGCGCATGCGGATGCGGATGCCGCGCGCGCCCGGCGTCGCCGCCCATCGCGCCACCACATCGTCGATCGCCGGGTCGGTCGCATCCACCGGCGTCACGACGCGGAATTTGTCCGGGTAGGCGTGGTAAACTTCGAGCGCGTAGCTCGGATCGTATTCATAGGCGCTGAACGACGACACCATCATCGCGCCATCGACGCCGACCTTGCCCATGGCGGCGACCATTTCCTCGCCGGTGGCGGACTCAAGGCCGTGCGAGGGGCTGGCCCAGGGCCGGCCGGGATGATTGCGATCGAACGGATGCACCTGCACGTCGATGACCGGCATGGCCGTCCCCCTGTTGGTTCCGCGCATTGTCGGTGATCGCGGCCGGATTGCCCAGAGCGGCGTTCGTGAGTGCTGTTCGAGAGCGGCGTTCGAGAGCGGCGTTCGCGCCGTGACGCGCACCGTAACTCCCCCCGCACCGCAACGACGCCCCCATCTTCGCCGCACACCCGGTCTGCTCGACAGCCGGCACCGGGACTGAGACACTCCGCCATTCCAAAGGAGCACGGCATGACCCTGAAGCGCATGGTGCTGGAGATCGGCATGGGCACCGATATCCGCGGCGCCGACTACACCAAGGCCGCGGTGCGCGCCCTGCGCGACGCGCTGTGGCACAATTCGCTCAGCGTTGCCGATGCGCTCGGCCGGGATGTCGACGCGATGCAGGTGGCGGTGACGATCGGCGTGCCGCATCCCGAGAAAGTCGACAAAGCCGCGGTGCTCGCGGTGCTGCCGCATGGCACGGGAACGGTGACGGTGGTCGAAGGCGGATTGGAAATCCCCAACGACGCTGGCACCAACTCCACCGTGCTTGCGCATGCCGCGGCGGTGGTGCGGCTGGATGTCGCCTGAGCAGGAGGGGAAGATGCCATCGAAGCGGGTCATTCTGGAGCTGGGCGCCGGCAACGATCTGCACGGCGGCGACTACACCAAGGCGGCGCTGCGCGCGGTACAGGACGCGCTGCACCACAGCTCGCTGAGCCTGATCCGGTCGCTCGGGCTGGATTCGCGCACGATGCTGGTGGACGTGACGATCGGCGTGCAGCGGCCGGAGAAGGTGGATGCCGCGGCGGTGCAGGCCTCGCTGCCGCATGGCAAGGCAACGGTGACGGTGGTGAAGGGCGGGCTCGACGTGGCGGACGAAACGTCCGGCGATATCGCGGTGATCGCCAGCGCGGCGGTGTCGGTGCGGTTCGAATCGTTGCCCGCGACCTCCCGTTAGCACGCCGCCGCCCGTGCCTGTGCGGCCGGCTTGGTTCGCCGCCGGCCCCACTATTCCCGTGCGCCCGGAAATGGCGTAGCCTGCCTGCCAAGAAATGTCTCTCCCGGCCGCAGGCGGCGGGAGAACTCGTCAGAACCAGCACAAAGCAGGAGGAATTCCAATGCCGTCCTACGAATTTACCACCCGCGATGTCGAATACCTGCGTCACGGCGATCGCCGCATGATGGCGCGCCTCTATATCCCGCAGGGCAAGGGGCCGTTCCCGGCCATCGTGGAGCTGCACGGCGGCGCCTGGTGCAACGGCGACCTGAACGAGTGCAACACCTATGCGGAAGCCTTCGCGCGCGCCGGCCTCGCGGTCGCTTCACTGGATTTCCGCCATGCCGCCGACGGCTATCCGACCTCGCTGATCGACATCAACTACGGCATCCGCTGGGTGAAGGCGAACGCCGGCGAACTGAACACCCGCGCCGACCTGGTCGGCGCCGCCGGCCAGTCGAGTGGCGGGCATCTTGCCATGCTCGCCGGCATGCGGCCGAACGATGCGCGCTACGGCGCGATCGCGTTGGCCGGCGGGCACGATGCGTCGCTGCGCGCGGTGGCCATGCTGTGGCCGGTGATCAACCCGCTGTCGCGCTATCGCCACGCGCTGCGGGCGCGCGACAGCGCCAATCCGCCGGCCTGGGTGGGCAGCATTCCGCAGCGCCACGACACCTACTGGAAGACCGAGGCCGCGATGGCCGAGGGCAACCCGATGCTCGCCCTGGAGCAAGGCGAGGCGGTGCAGTTGCCGCCCGCGCTGTGGCTGCAAGGCCGGCCCGACCCCGTGCACGACTATCACGATGCCGATTCCAGCTTCTCCGGCACCGAGCCGGAACGTTTCACCGCCAACTACAAGAAGGCCGGCGGCGCGATCGAGCTGATGCTGGTCGAGCAAGCCGACCGGGCCACCGCGGCGACGCTCGGCAAGGTGGCCGACTTCTTCCATCAGCACATCAAGGTGAACGGCTGATCGCCTGAAGACTGGCTGCGTCCCGCCGGACGCAGCCACACCGTGACGCGATCCGGCTTGATGTCGTGCTGCGCCGCAGCATATCGGGTCGGATCGATCACGGAGTCCATCGCCTATGGATTGGCCATCAGGTTTGCATTCGCTGCGGCGCGGCGCCGGCATTGCGTCGCGCGCCGTGGTGGCGCGGTTGCGCGAGCGTGGACCGGCGGCGCCGGAGACCTGCCCGCCGGTGCCCGGGCGGCTTGTGGTGCTGCGCGATTTCGGCGCCAATCCGGGCCTGCTGCGGCTGCGGGCCTATGTGCCGGCGCGGGCGGTGCGTCCCGGCGCGCCGTTGATCGTATTGCTGCATGGTTGCGGCCAGGACGCCGCCGATTTCGCCGCCGAGGCCGGCTGGACCGATCTCGCCGACCGCTTGCGCCTGCCATTGCTGCTGCCGGAGCAATTGGCGGAGAATAATCGTCACCGCTGCTTTCGTTGGTTCCATCTGGCCGAGGCCCGGCGCGGACACGGCGAGGCGGCCTCGATCGCCGCGATGACCGCGGCGGCGGCGGCGCGCTTTCAGTCCGATCCCCGGCAGGTGTTCGTGGCCGGACGTTCCGCCGGCGGTGCGATGGCCGCGGCATTGCTCGCGGCCTATCCCGATGTGTTCGCGGCCGGCGCGGCGTTCGCCGGCCTGCCGGTGGGCGAGGCCACGTCCATGGTGCGGGCCCTGACCATCATGGCGCATGGCGGCCGGGACGCCACGCCCGCCGAGTGGATCGCGCGCGCCCGCCAGGTCGCGCCGCCGGACTATCGCGGGCCGTGGCCGCGGCTTTCGGTCTGGCACGGCGATGCGGACCCGGTGGTGGTGCCATCGAACGGCGCGCAGCTCGCGGCGCAGTGGCGCGCCCTGCATGGCCTGCCCGAGGCGCCGGCTGCGCAGAATGCCGAGGCGCCGGCCGCGCAGAATGCGCTGCACCAGGCCTGGGGCGATGCGGTCGAGCTGTGGACGCTGCCGCGCCTGGGACACGCCTGGGCGATCGGCGCCGGCGCCGGCCGGCCGTCGCAATTTGCCGTGCAGGGACCGGTCGATGCCGTAAGCGAAATCGTGCGGTTCTGGCGGATCGGTTAGCGCCCCACCAAACCTCGCCCACGAAGCGGGAGAGGTCGAGACACGACGCGTCGAGGGTGAGGGTGATCGAGTCGGTACGCACTGCCCGACACGCGATATGCGAAGCGTAATGTGCGAAGGCGGGCAGTGTGCCGGCCCGATTACCCTCACCCTCGGCGCTCGCGCGCCTCGACCTCTCCCGTTTCACGGGAGAGGCTTGGTGGGGGCGCTACTTCTTCTTCTGCAACGAACTCGTCGCGTTCAAATTCTGAATGTGCCCGCTCTCCGTCCCGGCTTTCGGATCGATCGCCGCGTTGATCAGCGCCGGCCCGCCGCTGTCCAGCGCTTCGGCCAGTGCCTTCGTCAGGCTGGCCGTTTCGGTCACGTGATAGCCAACACCGCCGAACGCCTCGGCAAGCTTCTCGTAATGCGCATCCGGCACGAAGCCGGTGGGTGACGGCGCGGCACCTTCCGGATCGCCGCGATAGATGCCGTTGTTGTTGAACACCACGGTCACCACCGGCAACCGGTAGCGGCAGATCGTCTCGACATCCATGCCGCTGAAGCCGAACGCGCTGTCGCCGCAGATCGCGACAACCGGCTTGCCGGTGGTCACCGCCGCACCGATGGCGTAGCCCATGCCGATGCCCATCACGCCCCAGGTGCCGCTGTCCAGGCGATGCCGCGGCAACTGCATGTCGATGATGTTGCGGCCGAAATCCAGCGTGTTGGCGCCTTCGTTGACGATGTAGACATCCGGCCGGCCTTCCAGCGCGTTGCGCACGGCGCGCAGCGCGGAGGAGAAATTCATCGGATGCGGGTCGGCGTTCAGCCGCGCCGCCATGCGTTCGATGTTGCGCTGCTTGTTCTCGTCGACCGCCTTCAGCCACGCATCCGGCGCCTTCACCTGCCCCGGCCGCATCGCCGCCAGCAGCGCGGCGATCGAGGATTTGATATCGCCGACCACGGGGGCCTCGATGGCGCGGTTGCTGTCCATTTCGGTCGCGGCGATGTCGAGCTGGATCAGCCGCGTCTCGGCCGACCACAGCGGCGCCTTGCCGTGCGACAGCAGCCAGTTGAGCCGCGCGCCGACCAGCATGACGACGTCGGCCTTGCCGATGACGAAGGATCGCGCCGCCACCGCCGCTTGCGCGTGCGTGTCGGGCAGCAGGCCTTTCGCCATCGACATCGGCAGGAAGGGAATGCCGGTGGTTTCGATGAACGTGCGGATGTCCTGGTCCGCTTGCGCGTACGCGGCACCCTTGCCGAGCAGGATCAGCGGGCGTTGCGCGTTGGCGAGCAGGTCGAGGGCGCGGTGAATCGACGCGGGCGCGGGAATATGTGCCGGCGCCGGATCGACCACCTTGATCAGCGATTTCGCGCCGGCATCGGCGTCCACCACGCCGCGCAACGCATCGGCGGTCAGGTCCAGATACACGCCGCCCGGGCGTCCCGACACCGCGGTGCGGATCGCGCGCGCGATGCCCAGCGGAATGTCCTGCGCCCGGTTGACGCGGAACGCCGCCTTGGCGAACGGTTTGGCCGCGCTCATCTGGTCCATTTCCTCGTAATCGCCTTGCTCGAGATCGACGATGTTGCGATCGCTCGAGCCGCTGATCAGGACCATGGGAAAGCAGTTGGTGGTGGCGTTGGCCAGGCCGACCATGCCGTTGAGGAAGCCGGGCGCGGAAACCGTGAGGCAGATGCCGGGCTTTTGCGTCAGGAAGCCGCTGATCGCCGCGGCGTTCGCGGCCTGTTGCTCGTGGCGGAAGCCGATGTAACGCAGGCCTTCGGCCTGGGCCAGGCGGCAGAGTTCGGTGATGGGGATGCCGGCGACGCCGAAGATCGTATCGATGCCGTTCAGCTTCATCGCTTCGATCGCGAGGTGGAAACCGTCGGTCAGGTTTTCGGTGGTTGTTTCGTTGTCCATGGCGTTCGCCTCCAGGTTGGGCGGGTTCTAGTGAGCGGCCTTTGGCCTGTCCAGAAGCGCGCTGCCGTGGCAGCACGCAGCCGCAGGCGGGCGCCACCATGGAATCGTGCAGCCACGAAAGTGCGCAGCCGCGGCGCCACGCAACGGATCGGACAGTGCCCGCCCTCGCCGCGCCATGCCTGTCCTCGCCGCGTCAAAGGCGCCTGGCCGTCGGCGTCCGGGCATAGGCCGGTCAGCGTCCGGTCATCCGCGTCCGGTCAAAGGCGGTTCTGCCCGCTGAACCGGCCGCGGCAGCGATCCGACGGTGCTACGGTCGCGCCGCGTCCGCAGCCTGCCGCAGGCGCTCGATCTTGGCCATTGCGGCCGGGCCAGGCCATTCCTCGGCAAGCCACGCGGGCAGCGGGTCGCTCGCCTTGCTCAGCGCCAGCACTTCGTCCTCATCGCCGCGGCCGTTCGGAAACAGCCCCAGCGCGCCCGGCATTTCGTAATAGATCTCCAGGCCGTTGCCGTCGGGATCGGCGAAGTAGATGCTGCGCTGGCAGACATGGTCGGCGGCACGCTGAATCTCGACGCCATGTTCGAGCAGGTGCGCGTAGGCTTCGCGCAGCGCCGCATAGCTGGAAACCTTGAACGCGATATGCCCGAGCCCGAGCTGTCCGCGGTGCGGCCGCGTTGCGTCCCGCGGCGTGGGATGCTGCACCACGTCGATAGTATGAAATCCGTCGCCCAGCGTCATGAACACCCCGCCATGCTCCGGGTCCTGCTCGGCGACGCGAAACCCCAGCACGTCGCGATAGAAGCGCTTCGAGGCTTCCTCGTCGGCGACCCGCAACAGAACGTGGCCGATATTGCTCAGGTTGATCATGTCAGCCCTCCCATTCCCGCGGCATGTTAGCCGGGCAGGCTGAAGGCGAACAGCGCGCACGGTGTTTGGGGCAGCGCGCGATCCGACCGGTCGGAATCGCGGCGATTTCCGGTCAGACGCGATCCCAGTCGAATCCAGGCCGCTCGCCCGAGCCGTAGACTTTCAGCGCACCCTTCTCGCCCACCGCGTTGGCGCGCTGGAAGATCCAGTTCTGCCAGGCACTCAGCCGCCCGAATACGCGTGTGAAAAGGGTTTCCTTGCCGTTGAACCGCAGGTTCGCTTCCATGCCGGTCAACGCGTCGGGGCTCATCGCGACGCGTTCCTCGATCGCGATCCGGGTTTCATCGTCCCAGTCGATGTCGTCGGGATTGCTGGTGATCAGCCCCAGCGCCAGCGCCGCGTCCGCATCCAGCGCGTGTCCGGCCGCGGCCCGTACTGCGTCCATCGCCGCCGGCTCTTCATAATACCGGCGTTGCAGACGGGTCTGGCCGGTGGCCATCGGATAGAGGCCGAAATTCGCCTCCCCCACGACGATCGCCGGTGCCTGCGCCGCGTCGTCCGGCAACGCGAGGTGATAGATACGGTCGCAGGCCAGCGCCAGTTCAAACAGCGTGCCGGCGAAGCACGATCCGCGCTCGATCAGCGAGAACAGGCTGCGCGATGATACGTCGAGGCGGCTGAACGTGCGGCGCAAACAGCCGATGGTTTCGCGCACCAGCCAGTGCGCGCGATGCGCATGCAGGACCGCATCCATCGCCAGAACCGCGGCGGAATCGCCTTCGGTGCGGATCAGCCAGGTGCCGATTGCCGGCTCGTTGCCGCGCATCCACAGGATGGCGTCGTCCAGTTCGCGGGCCAGTGCCAGGGGATACCAGGCGGCGCCGGCGGCCTCGATGGCGCCGATGCCGGTGGGCTGCGCGCCGGCCGGGCCTTTGATGGTGAAACTGGCGGTGCGCCCGGCCCGGCTGATCGCAACGGTGACGAGCGGATAACGCAGCGCATCGGCCTCGACGCTGCGTTCGATCGGCGTCAGGGCAATGCCCTGCGTGGCGGCGGCGCGCGTGCTCGCGGCCGCGAGTTGCAGCGCGCGTTCCCGCACCGTGGCGGCGAATGCGGCGGGACGCGCGATGGCATCCACCAGCCGCCAGTCCTTGGCGCGCTGGCCGCGCACGCCCTCGCTGGTGGTGCAGAACACGTCCGCGAGGTCGTGCCGCACGTGGCGTTTGTCGGTCAGGCGCGTCAGGCCGCCGGTGCCGGGCAGCACGCCCAGCAACGGCACTTCCGGCAGGCTGACCGCGCTGCTGCGGTCGTCGACCAGGATGATCTCGTCGCAGGCCAGCGCCAGTTCATAGCCGCCGCCGGCACAACTGCCATTCACCGCGGCGAGGAATTTCAGCCCGTCATGCCGCGAGGAATCTTCCAGGCCGTTGCGCGTCTCGTTGGTGAACTTGCAGAAATTCACTTTCCAGGCATGGCTGGACACGCCCAGCATGTAGATATTGGCACCAGAGCAGAAGACGCGGTCGCGCGCGCTGGCGATGATGACGGTTCGCACCTCGGGGTGTTCGAAACGGATGCGGTTGACCGCGTCGTGCAGTTCGATGTCCACGCCAAGGTCGTAGCTGTTGAGTTTGAGCGTGTAGCCCGGGCGCAGGCCGGCGTTCTCGTCGACATCCATGGCGAGCGTGGCGAGCGGGCCGTCGAAGCTCAGTTTCCAGTGCCGGTAGCGCGAGGGATCCGTCCGGTAATCGACGGGTGCGGGATGGGTCAGTCGGGCGGGCTCGGTCATGGCGGTGGCGGCGTCCATCGCGCTTCTCCTGTCTGGCGGCACCGGGCGGGGACCGGCGGGAGCATGACCCGGGTTACCCCATTTCTTCCAATGACGATATCTGCCAGCCCCCACCTTCGGGACAAGCCATCGCCGGACATGTCGCATCAGGCCCCGATTCGCGGGCAACAGGAGAGTCGTTCCAATATGTTACCGGAACAAGTTGGCATCTGGCGTGCCCGGGGTTTTGCCCCTCTTACTCGAACAACCCCTGAGCCTTTGTTTTGAACGGCAGCTTTGTCGGCGTGCTGACGCACTTATTTGCCGACGCTGCCTAAGAGCAATGCCGAAGGCCACGCGAAGAGGACTGCTTAGCTGCTGCGGGGAGGACAATGGCTACAGCACTTGATGTCGCCGATTGGATCGTGCGCTGCAAAGCGCGCGCGGACCTTCCCCGTCGCGCTGCCAGCAACGTGCGAGTTCCCAAGGACACACTCCGCACATACTATGCGGAGTTGCATTTGGCCTCGGATGCACGCGAATGAACGCAGACAGGGCGCGCCGCGCTTATGCTGGGATGTTCGTTATGATAACGCGTCACGGTAATTGTGAAACTTGGTACCCGCTGCCACCGAGTACACTTATTCCATAAGACCGAACCTATCGGGACTGTTGCGCCAGTCCGTCAGAACGAAGTGAACCGGCCGATGAGGGCAACTCGCGTGCCGAGGCACCGGCACCGCAGATGTCGCCACCCGCGTGATCCTGGAATTGAAGTCGGTCGAGCACATTTCGCCGCTCCATGAAGCGCAGTTGCTGACCTATCTGCGTCTCAGCGGCTGCAGGGTCGGACTCTTGCTGAACTTCAACGCGGTCGCGCCCAGGGAAGGCATACGCCGTCGCATTATTCAAGCCGCTGACGGGTACGGCGGCATCGCTGTTACGCCAAAGCCATAAGCGCGGTGCGCAACCCATCCGGGTCCGGAACCAATCGCTCGATCTCGGCTTCCGTGCGCTGCCACAACGGCAGCGCCAACGTCAGCGCCGCGCGGCCGGCCGCGGTCAATACCAGACGGCGGCCGCGCCGGTCCTCGGCATCCATCGCGACGCGCAGCAGTCCGCGCCGTTCCAGCGGCTTCAAATTGGCGGTCAACGTCGTGCGATCCATCGCGAGCAACGCGGCGACTTCGCTGATGCGTGCCGGCTCCGGTCGGTTCAGCGCCATGAGCAGCGAAAATTGCCCGCTGGTGAGGCCCGCCGGGCGCAGCGCGTCGTCGAACCGCCGCGCCAGCGCACGTGCCGCGCGTTGCACATGCAGGCAGAGGCAGGTATCGCGGACGTGAAGCGTGGTGGCGAACGACAGCGCATGGCGCTTTGACATACGCAGATCATGTTGATATCAACGCTTCGAAGTCAAGCGGCGCCACGGGGAGACAGGATTATGGCGAAACAAGTCCGCATCTTGATCGGTACCAAGAAGGGCACGTTCATCCTGGCAGGCGATGCGCGCCGCCGATCCTGGGAGCTGCGCGGCCCGTTCTGCGACACCTGGCCGATCAACCACGTGGTGGCCGACCAGGCAAGCGGCACGATCTATGCGGGCGGCGGCAACGAGTGGTTCGGTCCGGCGGTGTGGCAGTCCAGCGATCTCGGCGCGACCTGGACGCATTCCAGCGACGGCCTCGCCTATGCGGCGGGAGAGCAGCCGATCAAGTCGGTGTGGAGCCTGGCGTCGTCGTCGGGGGTACTTTATGCCGGCGTCGAACCGGCCGGCTTGTTTCGCAGCAGCGATGGCGGCGCGACGTGGCAGCATGTGGCGGGACTGCGCGGGCATCCGTCGCGGCCGAACTGGCAGCCGGGCGGCGGTGGGCTGATCCTGCATTCGCTGGTGCCGCATCCCAACGATGCGCAGCAGATCTGGGTCGGGATATCGTCGGTGGGCGTGTTTCACACCGCGGATGGCGGCGCGCACTGGGACACGCGCAACCGGGGAACGCGCTGCGATTTCCTGCCGGAGGGGCAACGCTATCCCGAATATGGCCAGTGCGTGCACTGCCTGGTGATGGCGCCGGGCATGCCGGACCGGCTGTATCAGCAGAACCATTGCGGCATGTATCGCAGCGACGATGGCGCCGCGCATTGGGAAAGTATCGAGCAGGGGCTGCCGTCGTCGTTCGGATTTCCGGCGGCGACGCATCCGCGCGATGCGGAGTCATTGTTCCTGCTGCCGCTGAATGGCGATATTCGCGGACGCTACGTGCCGGATGGCAACGCCGCGGTGTGGCGCACGCGCGACGGTGGCGTGAGCTGGCAGGATCTGCGGGACGGTCTGCCGCAGGGCAACGTGTTCTGGGGCGTGCTGCGGCAGGCGATGGCGACCGATGCACTGGAGCCGGCGGGCGTGTATTTCGGCACCAATACGGGTATTTTGTACGGCAGCGCCGATGAGGGCGAAAGCTGGGCGCCGATCGCGCAGAATCTGCCGCCGATCTTTTCGGTCGAGACGATGGTGGTCGAGGGCTGAATGGTGGTGGTCTCGCTGCCGCCGGCATTGCTGCCCCTGTTCCCCGGCTGCGTGCGGCGGGTGGAACTGGCGGCGGCGACGGTGGATGAGGCAATCGATATGCTGAACGCGCGTTGGCCGGGGATGCGCGACCGGTTGTGCGATTCGACGCCGCGGATCAGGCGGCACATCAACGTGTTTGTCGATGGCGAGAAGGCGGCGCTGGCCACGAAGCTGCGGGACGGGGCGGATGTGTTCATCATGACCGCGATCAGCGGCGGGTAACCAGCCTCTCTCATGCGCGCGCGAATAGCGCGTGCGTGGGAGAGGTTACTAGACGGA
>Ga0335072_10003682_pt1 | contig 22992 bp, 23 predicted proteins | sample Lox_Sample_21_FD_206725 | JGI IMG/M metagenome (GOLD analysis project Ga0335072, IMG submission 206725) | Soil microbial communities from Loxahatchee National Wildlife Refuge, Florida, United States - Lox_Sample_2.1 | ecosystem: Environmental > Terrestrial > Soil > Wetlands | place: USA...
AGCGGAGGAAGAGATAGGAAGAACATACGCATGTGCTAATATAGCTTGTGAAAGGTCTGCTGAAGCTGTCTTTCTACATATCGTATCTAACTAATACTAATAACTCGTAATGCAGAGTAAAGCAATCTCTCAATCTACCCAAAATCGAGCCCCGTCCACCATGCCCACCGCGTATCTACAACAAGCTCTACAATTACCTCGATAGTATTCTCCTTGTCCGAAGAAGTAGTCGTCCCCAAAAGCCCAAATCAGCTGAACCGACGCCAACGAAAGCTCTCCCAAATAGACCAACGCCAACGAAGGAGGTCTCCCTTACACCTTATAAAACTACTCCCTGTCGCCCTGCAAGCTCGCGAAAGCGAGGTTTGCAGTTTGCAGAGAGTACCAAAGAGATCGCGCTTTGGATTCATCCTACCATCCGCGGGTTGTGCAAGGAGCTGGGGGCATCCGCTGCGGCGCCACATATATTAGCAGGCGTTACGACAATTTTGACTCTACCGAGTCCTGCTTTGAGCAACGACCGAGATAATCAGAAGGAGGACAAGAAGGATAAGATGCCGGCGTTGATTGCTGCGGTATATTTCTTTGTTGGGACGAGGCTCTCTGGGCGAGAAACTAGTGGCCAGGAGTACGTGTCCCAGAGGAGGGGAGTTTTGAGTGCCCTTACGAAACTCAGAGAAGATCAACAATTGAGTGAGAAATTACGGTTAAGAGCAAAGGATGGGACTGAATGGGAAGGGTGGGAGAAAGTGGGGACTAAAGATGTTGATGCATGGTTACTGGAGATCTCGACTCAAGGTTGGTTGAAATTGGACTGGTTTGAGAATATCGTTGAGGGCGCTGGAGTTGAAATAGAAGATGACTCTGGTCATGTCGAAGAGGATGGCGAGTCTCATCCCCAAATGGCTGAAGAGGGCAATGGGAATAAGAATATCCTACAGTCAGGCCTTGGGACCATGATGCAAGATCGAGTGGATTATCTTAGCGAGAAGAAAAGGGCGGAATACAGAATCTGGAAGCAAGGAATCCTTACAAGAATAAAGGATATAGAGAGAGGCGGAGATATCATGGATAGTTCAGACGGCTAGTATCCCATCAGCGCCTGTTCTACCTTCCATATGAGATTACCACTGAAGAGCTTGTGAATCCATCAATGGCAATGGGTATAGAGTACACTTTGGCCGAAATACTACAGGGAAAATTGGTGGGGAAAGTCGGCGAGTTTGGACCATTATTAGCCCAGGTTCCCTTTTCAGGACGGTCATAAAAACATTCAAACATCATCTCCGAAGGACTCTCCTTGTAAGCCATTATACGATACAGATATGCTCCCAGAGACCATCGTCAAACCATCCATGTAGAGTATTTGCATCTGGACCTTCATCGCCATAAGGGTTCGTCCACTCCTCAAGTCTTTGTGTCGGTCTCAAAGTCCGATCTGGATTATACTCTCGGTTTTCAAAGAACACGGCGAATCCCTCTCTTCTAAATTCCCATTCGTCTTGGTTTTCAGTTGGCGACAGTAGCAGAACAAGTGCGCTGTTCACCTTTGCTCCATGGATTAAGTAATATGATGAGATTTTAAGGCAGTAAATGGGGCCATCGGGGATCGGAGAGTCCAAAGTGGCAGATCCAATTGCTGAGATTTCGTCACACACGATTTGCTTGGTCAATCTCACACCGTCGTACTCGCTATCCTCCTCTATCGTCCTAATTACTGCTTCTCTTATATATCCTTTGAGAGTTAGCGTCCCATCTGCAATCTTTCCATACGGATCTTTTCCTGTCAACTCGATCCAATGTTCTCCGTCCTCGAAATCGAGAGTGTCTATTGGCACATGGCCTGCATTTATAGAAAAGAAGTCCACGGGGCCATCAACCGATGCCCATGACCAAGATGGGGCTCGATAGCTCTGAGGACGTGATAAGGACTCGTTGTTCCTAGAATACCATAAGAGACCAACCCACAAGTCTTGTGCCCACAGTCCTGCGACATAATCGACACCGTGCCGTTTGGAGTATGCATTAGCAAGACCTGACAGCGCAGGAAGCTTGTCATCGCTATAAGATAATTGCCGTTGCGTGTATTCCTGCACCATCCCGTACCAGCTATCATGAGGACTTCGTGGATGACCATGCTGGCCGAGGAATTGGGAATCAAAAACCGACTCTGGCATGAGATCATATGAAATCCTACTCAGCCAGCCATTATGGAAGGAGCTCTCCTGGGAGCTGTCTAGATATGATCCAAATGGTGGATTGTTCCCCTCGCTTTTGATGGCTTCCCGACACTCCCAGTGAACTTGGTCGAAGCCATGGTGAAGTATGCGTGTCGACAAAACACGCTCCTGCAAGGTCCAAGCTCTGGTACTAAGAGGCGATGCGGAAAGACTCTGGAATCTGTGCAAAGGCAAGCCAATTAAGATACCCAGGTCTGGAGATGTTTCGGTCATAGAGCTCAATTTAATAAAAGGCCGACCCAACTCCTTGGGGAAAAGACCCCCACTGCCACCTGATGCAACACAAGCCGAAATGGTGACAAAAGCTTGAGAGTAAACCTGTGCCATATTTGCCGCTTCATCTTCCCAGTCCCTAGCGTCGTCCTGGATGATACAAAGTGAATCGATCCAAAGATACCGTAAACCTAAACTCCTCGTGACCGAGACAGAATCTCGGAATACCTCACTAAGCTTCTCAAACTCAATACAATTTGTAAATGTATCGAATAATGCTTTAGTTGTCTTAATGATCGGTGAAGTTCCCCAGCAATGGCTTAATGCAGCATAGCCTCCAGTGAGGCCGCTTCCGGACATCAGTCGTATGCCATCTTCGGCGACAAGCCCAACGTCAAGGACTCTGGTTGGGAAAGAACTCTCTGTCGAGATTATTTTTTGATACGACGCACACATCTTATGATTGCGAACACAATCATTGATCCATTCAAGCGACCTCTCATACCGCCCGGCAGGTGCAGGTTGTCTACCTATTACCAACCCTGATCTCGCAGCGACAGTGTCTTGATAGCTCATCAGCTTCATCCCTTTTATAAACTATCATCTGAATTCTATGAACCCACCCTCATCTGCATAGAGCCCAAAATTATGGAACCAACTACCACAAGCCACTTGAATGCCGTACAACTGCTTCTTTTCTTCACTCCAACCTTCCCTACTAAGACCTCTAAGCGTAACTGGAGCCTCATCTGGCGGTAAGCCAAAGGAGTAAATTCTCTCACGATCCTCAGCAGACGCATCATTGAATTTCTGAAGAAATAATGCACATAAAGGACAATCCTGGGCTGATAGTTTCAGGTTTTGGAAGGTGGCATGATGAGGCTGTGCGAGAATCTTTCCTACACTGTGTGGGCTTAGCTTGGAATTGAAGCCCTCGAAGGTTGGGAGGCTTGGTATGTCTATGTTTTGACAGATGGTACATAGAGACATTCTCGCTTACTAAAAGACGGCAAAGTATGTATGGAATGAGATGGAGAGTTCATGTTACCATGAAGCAGGAGAGTATTAGTTGTGTCACCTTACCACTCGGATATCGCTGCTAAGTTTGAGATCAGCCAACCAATCATGAGAGCGGCGCTTGACTGCAGGTATTCGACGGCTCAACGGAACCTAAGGCGACGTGCAGTATCGAGATTAGATCAATTAGATGCTTTTCTGGATGGTGCTATCTTCGTTCGTTGTTATGTAGCATACATACATCAATAAGCCCAGTTTATTTGTACACGTGTAACATTCATGAAGTCCACAAGCTCTCCAAAGCAAAAGCCCACCCTTAGCCAGCTACAACGCCACATTATGCGAGAAATTAACTAGATCATCTACGTCTGCTTGAGCTTGCAGGCATTGGCTCAAATGCATCATCATCATCATCATCATCATCATCTGAGATCACATCGTCGCTCAACTCCGGCGCTTGAGATCTACTTGCTTGCGAGAAGTTAAGCTTTGTCTGCCGTCCAGTCGATCGCGTTGCAGCAGCCCTTCTCGGTGGAGGCTTTTCAGGTTCTGCATCCATCATGATAAGATCGTCATCTTCGTCATCACTGAGAACTGGTGTTGCTTTCTTCCGCCCCTTAGCTGGTGCCTTAGCTGGTGCTCTTTTCGCTGGAGCCTTTGCAGGAGCTCTCTTGGCCGGTGCTCTTTTCGCGGGAACCTTCTTTGGTGGCGGTCCCATAATTGATTCGTCATTGTCGCTTACAACAACTCTGCCCCGACGGGCTGGTGGTGCTGGAGTCTCATCTTCTTTATCCTCCAAGTCACTTATTATGAGAGCACCAGGCTGATCCTCCCATTCGCCATCGAGGTCTGAATCCCAAATGGCTGGCCTTGGCTTGTACCTCGCTTTCCTCTTAGCGCGCCTTATGGCACCTGATCTGAAGCCTTCCTCTTGAATCTCCCTTATACGATCCATGATACTGTCCAGATCTTCATCATCATCGTCAAGTTCAAGTATTTGTTTGACTTGGCCCGATAGACTCTCATTAACGAACATCTCCAAGGCATGTTTGTCGTCCTTTTCGACGTATTGACTGACAGCATCACTGAATGGAGCCTGAGGGAGTATCTTAAGGGATTGGGCAGTGAAATATTCGCGGACAATCTTGTCAATTCGTATGTTGTCAATTGCCATTGATGCTAGTACAGATTCTTCAGGCATTTCACCATTGACCTTTCCGGCTCCTAACATAAGTTAGCATAGCATAAAGTTACGACAAGATGCTAAACCTCGAAGGAACGGACTCACTAGAGCTAGACTTCTTCCTCCAGAAGTATACCACGTCATTTACATTTGCGACCTTTCCAACAAAGCGGTTTGAGAACCGCTGTGGATTCTCGCAGTCATATCTCCCGCCCTCCGGTGCAGTGTATTCGACCTTCAATCTTATCAACGGCAGTGGTATTTCTTGCTCCCCTTGTTCTTCATCGTCATCTTCGGCTTGAACGGCTAGCCACTCCGCTTTTGCTTCCTGGATCATTTCATTGACAATTTCTATTAACTTAAGCGTGATATCTTGCTTATTTTCTTTCTGCTTCTCAAGGCCTTTAAACCGCTTGTCGGTAGCTAGGGCGATCTCCCTAGTTAGAAAGGGTCGGACACTCTTGATTCGATGCTTTTCTACCGTAAACTCCTTCCCAGTGACATTGACAATCGCGACATGCTTTGCCACAGCTTCCCCTGGAACGAGTGATGTTGCAATTGAGGAACCAGGCTGCATAACATGGAAGAACGTCTCTGGATTGTATCGTGGATCAATCTCGCATTCATGCTCATGACCCCAGACAACAAGATCTAGAAACTCTGGAAGGAAATTTTCAGGGAGGTAGCCGGTCTCGCTATGAGCGTGATGATTCTGGTGAACAGCCATAATGTTGAACCAGTCCGACTGCTGGACTTTGGGTTTGAAGAACTTGACATTCCCATCCCTGAATGTCCGAAAGAGTCTCTCATCCCTGACATTGCTCATTCCATATAATGCTAACTTTGTTTGCCCCTTCTGCAACAAAACCGGCTTAACTTCAATATTGTCTGACTCTGGTGTCCGCCCGAAATAGTTGAGTAGCCCAGATACCTGAAGGAGGTCGAGAGAACAGAAATGCCCATCACCGGAAGGATCGTCATGATTACCATGGATTGAGAACACTGGTATGGCAACGTTGATATCGGGATCTTCGTAATTGACATGATTAAAAGCACCTTCAAAAATGTCACTGGCATCGCTGAGCATCTCAAGCTCACAAGGCTTATCGCCTAGGCAGTTCATTCGAAGTGATCGCATGACTTGGTACATGGCCTTGCGTGAGGGTTTATTGTCGTGGAACAGATCGCCTGCGAGGAGGACCATGTCAACCTGCAAATATTTAGACACATATTAACTGGTATGGGCAGATATGCATACATCCTGTGATTTTGCGAGACACATAACCTCATGGAAGCTCTTCCAGCCGTCATCTTTGCGGATGGGATCCCGCTCCTCGAAGCCTACATGGCTATCTGTCGCCACGAGTATACGTATTGTATCCGCAGCTTTCTTCTCGTCAAAAGCATATTCTATATGAAGACGGAATACTTAGAGCAAGTCGTACCTGTAAGAACCGGCATCTTGACCGCTGACCAAAACCCTCTCCTCTAGACCTCCTCTCTCAACTGTCGTCCGCACAAGCTCTTCATAAGCATCCACGTAGCCTTTTCTTCCTGCAACACGTCGATCGCGGCAGTTAAGCATCGAGAGTGGGACTTTGGTGTTGTTGCGATAACTTTAGGAGCCTGCCATCTCCGGGAGACGCGATTTCAGTTTTAGCGCGTTCAAGCTCATGGAAAATTCTCGCTGATTTCCTTCCTATTGAAAATAGAAATCAAGACGTGTTTTCCATCTAGTACGTATTCTTACTTTTTATCTATTATTATTTTCTTTTCTTTTCTAAATCGCTTTCACGGGACATCCAATTCATGTCACAATGCAACCAACGACGGATCGTAGCCCCAGCGGCAGATCCAAATCGAAACGTTTGTTTGGAAGATATTACTCTAGGAAACTACTTTCGACGATTTACAGACAGCGACGTTGCAGAGAAAATAAAAAATAGTCAGAACCACAACACGTTGTAAACACAAATGATCTACCCAATAATTACTGCCTCCCTGCTCACCCCAATGTTCACTTAACAATCTTTGGACATCACTGCGGGAGCCTTTACTTTGCATAGCCTCCAGTGTGAATCGCGTACCCAGATGCGCCAGTCCCTGGTGCTCCATCGCCTTCTTAAGCCCTGCTCCTGCTTCTTCATGACCCTGTAGGCTCTTTGATATCGCCGTCCTTGGCCGCCCAATTCTTGAGTCACGTGGTCACGCGTAAATTGACTTTGTAAATGGGGGCCGAATTTCGTCGCCAATTATACGGACGCGTCCAGAACGACTGATTATTCACGAAGGATGAGGTAGTGGCGACAATGGCGCCTCGTCGGGTCATTGAAGACTCTGATGAGGATGATGGTAGCTTCGTCACTCCTGAGCCATCGAGTCCGTCTATAAACACCAATGAAGTGGGCGCCATTCCGATGATACAGCCCTCGTCAACGGGTAAGTTCGAGCCGTAGAGTCATACTCTTCAGCATTACTTTTAGTACAAACTAAGCAACATCATAATAGATCCAGTGCTGTTTCGAGCTGTATATGAGGAGCACCTCGGCCAATTGCTGGTAGAAGACCAGCTCCCCAGCCACGGGCAATCTCCCGTCCTCGAAGATCCTATAACCGATCAACGCTTGTCTTCTTCGGTTTCTGTACCTAGTGCACGAAAAATAAAACGGAGCAAGACGATCAACGTCTCCTCTCTTAGCTCAATCACCGAGCCTACGTTGTCAAATCGCAAGGCCAAACGTACAGAGTCGATGAGGAGCGTGGATAATCTGACACAAATCACAACTCCAAAGAAGTCGAAAGATGCAATACGGAAAGACCCTTGGGAAGTGCCCACTAGCAGCGCCTCCGACAAGCCATCTGATGTGAACGTGAAGGTGAAGAGTAGGAATATTGAGAGGAGCACTACTGTCAAGACTTATGGGGGGCAGATTCGACGGACGCAAATTGTAGCAAGCAGTACCTCGAACAACCGGAGATTGTCATCGTCCATGGAGGATGATAGTCCTCAAATCATGAATCAGAATAGGCCTTTACAGGATCAGGAAGACAGCGACCTAACTCTGCCCAAGTTAAAACGGCACAAAACAGGACCATCCGTGAACGTTGAGTTGCTTGAAACTGTCTCAAAGGAGCCTTTAAACGGAATTCGAAAGGTGAAGAAAAAAATCCCCTTAGACTACTGCTACTCGCTAATCCGCGATCCATTATCAGGAATTGCTTCCTGCATCTATTGATTTTACGAGCACAGGCGCTGGGTCAATGTCCATTCAAGTGCAGCGGGGTGCGACTGAACACGCTGAAATTGGCACAAACAGACTCGCTGCTGTCCATACCCATGATTTTAGCTCCCCATCTCTCACAAATCAGAAAATTCCAAGTGCTACAGTTGAGGATTCCTATCTTCTAACAAGATCTTCTGTGGCCCAAGCGTCCCGAAAGTCCCTAAGCTCTATTGCCGTTGTTCCAGATACTTTGAGTGACGAGCAAAAGTTGCAGTATACAATTGTAAGCGTAGCATCAACGGCTCAAAGTCAACAATCCTCATCAGAGATGCTTGAGACAATCGATCTAAACGTGCAGAACGAAGATTCAGGCATATTGTCGAACGATACTCCTTTACCCAAACTACCTTTAGGAACGGTTGGAGACCCAATGCATGCCACACGACTCTCATCCAGTCCGCCAGTCTCTGCTATGAGTCGAAAAATGAAAAGAGCCAAGTCTGAAGTGGGTTCGGCGCGAGCAGCAATGTCAGCAACAATCAATTCTGATAAAAAGGTCGGCAAACGCAAAGGAAGAAGCAATACAATTGCCCCAGGAGAGAAGCCACCCGGCCGCGAAGTCTCGGTTGATGAGCTCTCTCTGGCATATCTAGATCCCGTCCGGATAACTGCTTCCAGAGAAGCTTCGATAAAAACTGGAAAAAAGAGAGCTCACAGTGATGAGCTGCATATGTACGAGAAGACCGGCCTAGAACCAGAGCATTATCAACCTTGGCCTAGTTTACGCCGGTCAAGGAGCATATCTATACACACGTCAAAAGATGGTGCTGATCTTGAACCTAGCTATTCTGCTTTTGGGGAAAAGGAATTCTCTGTGGAGATAATAGCTCAGGCTAGCATTATCCAAGATAATTCGGCGATGGTTGGCTCCTTGTCTGCGAAGGCTATCACTGAGGGTTGTGTCTGCCAAACAGAGAGCTTAAATCCCGAAAGCATTGGAGATAGCCATGATACTGGCGGAAAACCAGCAGATGTCCCGGTCATCGAAAATGTGCCAACAGGTCCGACTCGGCCCAAAAAGCGAGGTCGGAAGAAGACATCGGAAATTATCTCGGGCAAGTCTTCTAGCGTTTTAAAGTCCCAGTCGACCGACGCAGTGCCTGGTACACCCAGAGAGGATGAAGTCCAGCGGAAAGCGCTACACGAAACAGATAGTAACAAGCAGCCGTTAGAAGAGACACCCAGTACTCCCTCGACTAAGGCCAGTACTGCTGCTGTCACTAGCATTCCCGCACCGGCGAAAACACCAAGTAAAGATTTGAAGAAAGGCCTTGATCAGCATAGCCCACTACAGAGCGGAAAGGTGCCTTATCGTGTTGGATTAAGCAAGAAGACGAGAATCGCACCGCTGTTGAAGATAATTAGGAAATAAGCAATAAGTCTTGATGCACATGGTGGACGAGCTGGCTGGCGTATTGGCTACGATTTGGGACGAAGACATAACTTACTCATAGGAAGGCATAAGTGTGGCGTATTGGCTTTGAGTCTTGCTGTTAGAGATACCCTTCCTGTTGCTTTGCTTTTTCAGGTGTATGGATACTGGCCTGATAGCTCCACATGTGATTATTTCTACAAGAGATGTACGTGCACGCAAGCAATAGAAATAGCATGAGTTTCAAAGGCAAAAAACAACCCTGGTATATTCGCTCTTAAAAGCAACTAAGCCAAGCACTAGCCACTATCATCAAGCTAGTGCTACACATTCGTATCAAATCATCCATGTAATTGCACTCCTCCCGCCATCTCTCCACTACAACAACAACCACCTCCTGCATCCCCTATTAACTCCGTCTCCTCACACAGCTGTCAAAAGAACACGAGATAGAAAAGAAAAGAGACATGACCGCCAAGCGCCAGGTCCAGAGAACACGCCGCCGATCAAGACAAAAAAGGCGTGGTATATGTGGTATCTCAGGTGTGAACGTGTTGTGCCGTGTTGCATTGCGCGATTTCGAGGACAAGGCTTGCAAAAGTGCTCAGTCTAGAAAGAAAATCGTGAATGGGCGTCGCTGGATATCGCGTTCCGGGACATGTGAAAAGTATGGACAAAGAAAGAATTAAAATCTCAAAATGACGTCTTCGCAGACACAATCTAGAAGCAATTCAAGCTCCCCTTCTTCTTCTTTTTGTTGATGGCATTCATTCGCTCCTCAAGATGGGCTCTGGCGATTTCGGCGTCTTTACGCTTCTTCCGCTCTTCTTCGACTTGGTGGAGGGACCAGCGGTTTTCTTGTTCTGGCCTATTTCGAAGCTCCTTGACTTCTAGTTCTAGGTCTGCAGCACGGCGGCGCCATGCATCGCAGTCAGCCTTGATTTTATTGCTCTGGCGCTCAAGGTCTGTAAGAGCCTCTTCGAGAGTCGCAGTAAGCTGTTTTTCGGCATAGAGGTGCTTCTCAATTGTGCGGATGCGGGCTTCCTGGTCTTCTTGGATCTGAGAGATTGCCAGGTCTTTGCTAGCTGGTCGACCACCAGTGGGTGTTGGTGGAACGGGAATGTTAGCAGCATTTGTAAGTGATAGTGGGGTAACTCCTGCAGCATTGCCAGGAAGTGGCGGAAGAGGAATAGCGGGTGGTGGAGATGGTAGGGAGGCAACGGAGGCACTCTTGCGTAAGTTCTGCGACATCGAATTGGACCTCTTGGCACTAGCAGCCTCAAGTGGTGCAATTTCCTCGAATTTGGCCTGGACATAATTAGCATTTATCTCTAGATGGTTTCGCAGGTAACATACCTGAAGATGTGCATATTCCTCCTTGATAGCCTCTAGTTCCGACTGAACTCTGGCGTGGGCAGCATTCGCCTCATCCAATTGAGCATTTCTTTCGGTCTGTAGAGACGACAAGCGATTGTTGGCGATCTGATGTTGATCGAAGTTCGAGGCCAGCTGGTCCTCAAGTTCTTCAACCAAGCGGGAGTTCTTCTTATTTTTGTTCTCCAGATCAGTCATTTCCTTCCTCAACGCAGCAAGCTGGTCCGAAACACTGGCATGTGCATCCCTGAGCTTGGCGCCTTCAGCAGTCTGCAAGAGAAGACCAGCAAGCTCTGCCTTGACAGTCTCTAATTCCTTCATAACGGTGTCGTTAATCTTGGAAAGTTCAACAAGGTTTGCCTTGTACTCTCCACTCTTTTTCTGCTCCGCTACCAGCCCCCTCTGATCTGCCAGTAAGTCAGATATCCTGTCTTGAAGCTTCTCTACACTGACGTCAACTCCAAGTGCAAAGGCGACTTGAGTCGCTATTTTGTTAAGCTCATCACGAGCTTCATTAAGTTCACTCTCCATGTTTTGGACGGTTGCGCTGTGTTGAAGCTTCAACTCAGCCATAGCCGTATCATGATCTATCTCCATCGCAGCTCTAATGTCGTTCACTTCTCTGGCATGATTTGCATGTAGAAGCGCAAGACCATCTTGATGAGCCCTGACTACATTCTCATGCTCGGCAATTTGGTGTTCAAGTTTAGAGACAAGATCTTTATGCAGCTGAATTTCCGCAGCAGTTGCATCTCTCGATTGCGTTACCTCTTCAAGCTGGGCCTTTGTGACAGAATGGGATTGCTCGAGTTCAGCAACACGTGCAGCATTGGCGTTGACCGCTGCCTTGTGCTCCTCAATTTGTTTTTGCAAATCATTGACGAGTGCCTGATGTTTTGCATGGTACTCTTCGTCTTTGGTGGAATTAAGGCCACGTTCTCCATCGCTTTCAGCAGTTAGTGTATATTCCTTGGCTTGGGTAGTCAAGAGTCGGCTCTCAAGGTCAGCAACTGTAGCCACAAGCTGTCTTTCTGAGGACTGCAATGATGAAAGCGCATTTTGATGTCTATTTTCCCATTCGGCCAGCTCTGCTTCGAGGCTGGAAATCTTGCTCTCCTGGGCTGCTTTTTGATCATTGTGATCTGCGATGAACTTGTCCTGATCGGCTGACAGAGCTCGAAAGCGTGCATCAAGCTCGATATGTAAAGCCTCGATCTCGGCAGTTAACTCCTTCTCTCGCATGTCATGTGTCTCTCGCAAAATCCTGATCTGATTTTCACTTTGAAGCAGTTGATCGCGCATTGTAGATACGACCGACATGTCCATCGGCGAGGAATTTTTCATGCTCGATCGCTCTCGAGTTAGACCAGAAATGATTGTCATCTTCGTCTCCATCTCTTTCTTGACGGCAGCTATGTCTGCTTCTAATTCTTGCACACGTTCTGAACGGGCATGCAACTCATGCATTGCTGTGTTCAAATTCAGTTCGAAGTTCTGCATTACATCTGGATGATCCTCGAAATTTTCGGTCGCAATATTCCTCAATGATGCAAATGATCGATGTGCACGATCGATGACCAGAACATTTTGGCTCGACTTCCTGCGAATGACGGGGGTTCCAGAACGAGGCGATGTAGCTTGCGCCTCATTCATCCTCGCCTTCTGAACCTCTGCCTTAAGTTCCTCAACCATGTCGAGGGCATCAAGGTGTTCTTCTTGCAATTGCTCGTACTTTTTAGCGAGCTCAAGCTGTGCTTCTTCTTTCTCTGCTGCCAGCCTTCTCAGGTTCTCTACCTCCACCGCTATCGTCTCGTCATCATGCGCCACCCCCCGCACCTCCCCTGACTCCGACTTTTTAATTACGGCTTCAGCATCAGATACTTCCATTGTACTGGTTGATTCCCCAGCTAAGGACAATTCCGATGAGAGCGATCGCGAGGATGAGTATTGTCCTGCGCCATCTTTTAGCTCGTTCACCCTCGCGTCTGCTAAAAAAGAAGTAGGCCTTGTCTGTGTCGGTGATGAAACAGACAATAATGAGTCGCGAACATTAGGATGACGTGCTTCATCCACGGCATCCTGTAGCTCGGCAAGTGTTCGAAGAGCCTCGTCATATTTTGCGGAAAGCATGTCAAACTCGTTAAGAGTTGACTCGTGCTCTACTCGAAGATCGAATAGTTCCTGGGTAACATTCTCTAGCTTATCCGCTACAAACTTTGACTGTGCTGGACTTTGTGGCGGATATTCCGGACCCGAAGATTTTCCAAGTGATTTCTGAACGTCATGCTCTTCTTCCTCAATGGACTCTCCATGATCAACCGGTCCCTCTGTCTCCGATCGTTGTATACTCAGCGGGCTGACCATTGCAGTACGATCTTCATGTTCAGCCCTGTCCTCCTCTTCGCCGTTCTCAAGGATGACATCTTGGTGGCTTCGTCGGCTAGCGTAACTCTCGTTTCGAGAATGAACTACGCCGTTGATAGCAGAACTTTCTGCCTCCGCATCCTTGCCATCCTGCTGGATATGATCAAGTTCGTAAAGCAGGTTGTCCAACTTGCCTAGACTGCGCTGCCTCTCCACCACATGTTCTAACCTTTCAATTTCTCGTTGCATGAGCTCTGCATCTTGGTCGGCCTCAGCTAGACGCTCTTCCAGTGTTGATATGTAATCTTCGCAGCTTGCTTCATTTTCCCTCACCCTGGCGATTTCTTTTCTGAGCTCCATGACAATGGCGGCATTTTTCTCTTCGCCAGATGTATGGCCATCGAGCTTTGCCTCCAAATCATGAAGATAGTTTTCGGTGCTAGATTCCCGGTCCATGAGCTTCTGCAAGCGTGCATTAAGCTGTTGATTAATTGTCTCGACATAAGCGCACTTGGTCTCCTTTTCCAGGAGTAATGTCTCTGTAGTCGACAGCGAAGAGCGGGTACTAGATAACGACTGCTCGAGGGCTTGAATAGTCTTCTCGTACTCCAATACTACTTGCTCAACAGCCTCCGCAAACGAATTTGAGCGTTTCAATCGTTCCGTTGCACTGTCGCCCAAAGTGTTTTCAAAGGCTTGGTTGTCAGCAATCTCCCCATCACGTGCCTTAGTCATCTCCGAGATGAGTTTGGCGTGGCGTTGACTAAGAGTGTTATAACTCTCTTGCGTATCGAGAAGTTGGTTCTGCAATTCAATCTCGCGTTCATTTTGACGTTCAGGCCTTTCATTAACGACATTGGTCCTCCGGTCTCCACCTCGCTCACTACTTCGGATCTGCTCACGTAGGAAAGCAACCTCTGCCTTTAGGCGCTCAATAACAGCTTGTTTATCGCTCTCATCTGAAACTTGTTGGATGCGAGGCTTGCTCTGGATAGCTCTGGCTCGTTGAGCATATTGTACCGTATTCAAGGTTTCGCTGAGGTGGAACTCGGCAGGCGTTACACAAGCAATCATGTATGTGATGGCGTTACCACCTAGGGAGTCTTGGAGCATTCGAGTGAGTTTTGAGTCCCGATATGAGACATGTGATCCCGCTTGACGAGACGAGAGTTGAGAGATAACTTTGCCCAAGCTTGCTAGGCCGGCATTGATGGAGATACCTTCCTTTGCACGCTCACCCTGCGCACCCGTGTTCTTCAATCTCTCACTACCAGCCAGATCCACAAAATGTAGCTTACTATCAATCGTGACCCAGCTTTCGGCACCGGTCATAGCCTCTAGGGGGACAGAAAATCGTTTTTCCGCACTGGTCGCATTATATAGCTTATTTTTCCGCTGAATAAGATTAAGACTGAATACAGCATGGGATCGAGATGATTTGGCATTGATCGCTGTTGAGTCGGTTTGTCTTATCATCGACCCAAAGTTTAGAGCCCTTAGGAGGTCATCGACGGAATTAATCTCCACCTTTTGAAGCCCAGTAAGAAGGATGTGGCCCTTGACATCCTCTCGGATTGACACCTGATTCCGTTCATGCTGTGGGACGTGCTCTGGCACGAGCAAGTCTCTGAGTGATTCATTGTAGATTTCTACATAAGTTGCAGTGAGCGTCCAATTCTTGTCTGCTGGCCGTGTGACGTGTCCGCTTAGATTCGTAGAGTACCGTGACGGAGTTCGTAACCCAGACATGGAATTGCGATTATTAAATGCGGGCTTTGGCCCTTCAAGCTTCTCAAAGAGTGCAGATGCGGCTCGCGGGATCACACCTAGGTATTGTATATGAATCAGCTTCGTATTCCCTAGGAATTATTTGGGGACATCAAGTGGCACACCGGTCGTCATGACGTGATAAAGAGCTGCAGAAGTGACTTACCCATTATTTCCATGTCACCTTGCTCAGCAGGGCCTGATGTACCCATTGTATACGACTTTCCAGCACCAGATTGGCCATAGGCCAGCATCGACACGTTGTAACCCTGAACAAATGCATTAACACTTTCAATTAGATACTCCCAAATGCCCTCTTGAGTGACATCTTCAGCGAAGACTCTATCGAACACGAAAAGCTTCCGTCCTTGAGGAGAATCTATAGCCAGACTAGTAGGCGAAGTGACCTGGACCATCGATCGCTGAAATCTTTGGGGGATGAGCTCATAACCTGGATCTGTTGGTCTAAGAGGCGGGCGAACACGGACAGCTGTGTAAAGAGGAATGTCAGCAAAGGGTCTAAGATCCCTAAGGTGTTATCTGCCATACCAACTTTGACAGATGTTCTGCCATCTTCATCCGATGCTCTGCTTCCTCCACCTACCTTGCTCGTCATGCTCATACGGCTGCTACTCCGAGCAGGCTTCATCGTAGCACTCATGGGTCGCTGAGGCAAGCCGGATGGCGACTCTGGCGGAGAGCTGGCCATGGCTCTGTTCTTATATTGGTTGCGACAAAATGGTTGGTGGTGCAAGAATACGCGATTTATTGAATTCTAAGGCGTGATGGTAACAAAATGTCACTTCTGAAGACGTGGCATTTATCGTAGTTCGAAATGGGGAAGATACGGAGGTGATGGTCCAAACAGTCGCGAATCTCCTATTATTGATGTTATGGACCAGGTTTTCTTTGCCAGGCAAGCGAATCAATGTAAGACGCGTCGCTTGGATAAGATCGTTATGCAGGAGTCGCGTCAACAGCAAGTTTCTCAAAGGAACGACAGAGAAGTCGCGCGCAATCCAGAGTTTCTGTTCTGGAAGGGGCCAGAGTAGGTTATGGATGATAGCACACAAAAGATTACTGCCCTTGACACGGGGGCGATCCCTAAGAGTACACATGGCTGACAAGCGAGGTGAGGCACTAAAATCCAATTTGGTATTGCGTTCAGGGGATGAGGCGAGGAATCTCCTTGCCCTGGAGCTAGACAGACCAGGGGCGACCGAGCGTTCCACATGCGTCCAGTACAAGAACAGGGGTACCCGCATTTCATCTTGCGTGAGAGCACAGATCAATTTCCCTCACCCCATGCTCAATGTGGTAGGAATATGCTGGACTCTGCACCGTCATTGGTTGCACACCCTTGCTAAGCGGACAGCCAACTGCATGCAGTCGCGGCATCGGCGGATGGTAGATGGTTATTCGTTCCTCTCCGAGGAAAAGGAGGGGTGAATCCGAAAGGCCTCGTTCTCCTGCAGTGCGAACAGGACGTCACGTCTAACAAAACTCTAAGAGGTCGAAGGCGGCAAAAGATCGACCTTGCCCATGGTGATATAGATATCAGACTCAGCTGACGGGCTAGAATAGGTACGAAGCTTTTCAACACCTCCCTCCAGATGCAAGAATATGCCAAGAAGAGGTTGAAGAGGGGCAATTCCTTGCAACATGAACTCCTATGAAGTACCCGGTGGCAATCCTTTAACTGCCTATGTCTTACAAATTTGTGAGAATACCATTTGGCTGCTTAAAAAGAGCCTAGAAGTCCCGAATAGAAGCTCCAACCCATGTTCCCTATCTTTCTTATCATCTCAAGCAGCGCGGTTGTGCAAATTACGCTTCCTCAATCCAGCTACTGTTGCGTTTCAGATCTCGATGCGCGCGCCTTCAATTTACTGATCTCCCTCTTAGAGATGAGTTGAGCATTCAAAAAGATGCTATTCACCAACTATTAATAGCTGCTTAACGTCGTCATTCCTTTTCACGATGTGACTGTGCTCTCCTACCAGTTTGTAACCATCACTCTGCACGATTGTTCACCTTGGTGTCTGTTGCGGGCACAGAGGTCTCCATTGAAGGATTGTTCATTTATCCTTTCTGCCATGCCAGAAGTAGGTAGGTCGACTCGGACCATGATCACCATTGAGAGCTTGTATCCCCGACTCGTGCCTCAGGTCATAATATGTACTTTGCTTTTATGCTGGAGCTAATACTGTTCGGTTTATGCACGCTTGGACAACTACAGTAGATTCACTTTGCTTTTCATTCTTGTTCTCTTTTAAAGCACTCAATGTACCACCTGACCCTGTTGTCGCGAGCAATCCTTGAGCGATGATATCCACGTTCCATCGCTTCCTAAAATGTTTCTCACTCGTGCATTCATTCACTCTTCGTCTAGGGAAGGTTTGAAACACTTGTTATGGCATCGAACGAACGGCTTACAAGGTATATGTTCGGTACCGAACATTTCCAGCTGGCTAGATTTCTTGTCTTGTGAATCCTGGCTTCGGTTCGGAGCAGGTGCCTTGCGCCAGGCAGTACTCATTTGACGTAATCCCAACTTACGGGAGATGATGCCATCACGGAGAACTAGTAGAACATCAACGAATCATTGGAGGGTATGGAACTGCCAGAGACTTCTTATGCTCTTTAAACCGGCAGTCTCTCCCTGCGCTACAACTGGTTAAAGTAAGTGGGGTATGCATTGCTTGGCGGTGCACGGCCTCCATTTGTTTCATGTTTCAAGTCCATCACACTTCTACTATTCTTTATTCATACAAGCGTACATTGATCACGGCGGGACAGAATGTGGTCTGAGGATTGTTCCTCGGGGTAGAACTCTTGTTGTTTGAACCAATAGATGCCGCCCGTATTTCTTCAGCCGCATGGGAGTCCTGGAGAAGCTGTGAATCCGGCATCCTGAGGTCGCCTTGACCGCTCGCGTTCAAAGTGACGGCAAGCGTTTACTCGAACTTCACATTCCACAAAGCGATCATGGCATTCAAGGAACCTTATGACTTGAGCTATTTCCAAAGAGATCTTGATCTGTGATTTACAGACTACCATAATGCAGAAGTAATCTGATTGCCTGACTCGCTCTCGCTTCGTCTGGAATTAGAGGCTACTGCAACTTCGAAAAAGGACATTACCAAAATTGGTTTCTTGTTCAATCTCGACCATTTACGCACTGATGGCATTGGTATTCGCATAATTGCAGGTGTTTCCTGCGACTATTTGCTCAAAGACTATCCTCAGGAAGTGATGTGGAGAATGTGGACCTTAAGTGGCAAGATAGTGCTAGCAAGCAGTCTCCGCCTTGGATAAGCATTATGAATGATAAGCAGAAGGCTTCCGGTGCAGAATTTAAGGTAGCGGTTGCTAGGCAAATCCAATTTCTACATGAAAGCGTGAGCTCTACCAATTCATTCATCGTTGATTGCTTATCTACATTCTAAGCCCTGAAAGGCCAATAATTGGGGCCTGCCTCTCCCCTCCCCTCCAAATCAGACTTCTACTTCATGTCACTACCAAGTCTCAAAGTAGCAGTCTCTTGAAAACAGTCAAGAGCAAATTGCATAGCACAGCCACAATTACTCACTTCCGCCACGCAGCGGTCGATCTAGCTTTCATCCACGTTTGTCCCCTACTTCCATCTCATGAACCCCAGCCCTCCCTGTATAATGAACAGCCGCCGGGATCTGAACCCACCTCTGTCTCCAGAACGGATTTACATTCCAATCTGCAAAGCTACAGGTGAAATCTGCTTTCTGAATACCTTCGTGACAACGCCGTCTAGTCTAAAACATCTAGATCCGAGCTCTTGAAAGCACTCAAACGAGCATTTGAAGATACGAAGCGAAGTTATGACACCATCAAAAGGACAGAGTCGATCCTTTCCGGATCTTTGGCACTGATGGAACATTGTGGAGATATGAAATATGAGTACGTTGCTAGCAGGTAGATGGAAAACTACTGATGAGGTCATAGGAGTCGAAAGAGTGGAAGGCCTGAGAAAGTATGCGAGAGAGCAGAACTGGTGCGTATAGGTTCCTGTACTTTAATCAACAGGCTTGTAGGTCAGATGGCTAATCAATGTTCGAGTTCCTATTCAGCAACGGTATCAGAGAATACATCGCCCGCACCTACTCGTCACACGATAGCGAAGTGTTTGCCGTAAAGGACCTGTTCCTCGGTGTAAATTCCGAGGGGCCCGAACTTGTATGTCACATCCGGTCCTATTCCGGCTCTGCTGCTCCATGTTTTGTAAGGCTGACTTAAATGATAGGATTGTACGATTAGGTAGCTGGAGGGATGTGATCACCGTATCTGGGGAGTGGAGAAGTGAACAATACTCTTCGGATGTAGTTGAGCAGTATTTTGATGGGGTGTTGATTCTCATGTTGCTTCTACTTGGTGAAGAACTGGAAGTTTGAGAAAGTCTATATTTCCGATTCTGTTGAAGACTGCCAGGGACACTTTGTTGATGACGAAAATACATTCCAGACAAACATGGAACCTATTTGTGCTTGTTCTTCAGTGCGGAAAAGCTATTTAAGAGCATGTAATATGATCCAGCAAGATCCGTCAATGTACTACTTGGCTGCCTTTTGCTCACCTGAGTCCTTTTACAGCACGTTTGTCCCAGCTTCTTCGGATTCTTACCACTGCTGCTTCCGGCGAATCGAGCCATCGGTTTATAATACGAATTTTGCCGTGAAGATCTGAATGAGGCGGCATCGACTAAAATCTTGTCATCGTTGTCCTCTTTCTCGTCATTGTAGTCGTTATCGTTAACATCGTTATATCTTTCTCGGTTCGTTTCCTGGTGAGTCCCGAGCTGTTTCGTAAGAATAAGTGAGCCACAGAGCTCTCATTGATGTCCTTAATACTCTCATAACAGAGAAGTATCCTTTCTTCCACCATAACTCGTTTGGAGTACCTCGCCAGCCATATCACATCGCTCTGTAATCGTGCCCGATTCCGCTTAGACCAAACTATATTCACTCCACTTTGGAATTACATAGAACAAAATAAGAAAAATTCTTCCGCCAACCAGGAATCTGGTCTAGCGGTAAATTCAACAACTAATCCGCCAATAAAGGGATTATGTTACAAATGCAAATGCATTCACGTCACCCACGGAGCAACGTGACAAGATTGCGTGTGCGAATCGAGCCTACACGCCCTGTTCAACAAAATACTATATAACAGGTAATGGGATACGACCCCGGCATAATAAGTAAAATCCCCTATGGTTGGGCGTTTTCTTCCCTCTCTGAGGTTTCTTTTGCCTCTATAATCACTGTACTTTCCAATCTTCTTTCCTTTTGGTCATTTTGGCGAGCAAGACTCCTTAGATTAAGGCAAGACATTTCTGCTCAGGAGCTCCACTAAAATGCTTTTAAATGAGCGTACTTAATTTAACAGAAATAAACTATTTCAGCTTTAGTTATGTTGGCGCAAAGCATATTCACCGAAACCCTTATCTCGACCAACTTACACCATTGAAAGCATATACATCCGCGTGGACATGTTCATGATAATTGCAAGAACGGCCACCGGCGCTGAATCACCCTCCAGTTGTCGTTGTCATTTTCCTATCACCAACTCCAATGTTATCAACAGTTTAGAATGCTAGTTACTCATCGCCTCCAAGTCCTACCCTTGCTTTCCACGAAAGCACTTGCTTGAATAACCCGTCTAGCGAGTTCACAGTGTTTTAGTCCTGCTCCTAAGTCTCTCTCTCTCTCTCGAACCAGTCCATTGTTGATCTGTGATACTACTTGGTCCATCTCCGTGTTCGGGTGGAATTCGTTACAATGCCAATCTGTGATAACGTTAAAAGAGCCACGGTGCGAGTTTTGGATTGACCCTTTCTCTACATTGTCCATGGAATTTTGCTCCATTGATCGACACCAGGACCGGGTTTTTGTTTGCTTCGTCGAGTTATTACAATTAACTATTGGCTGTAGGCAAGGCAGGATCTATTTAAAAAGTTCTTTGAAAAGCACACTATGGCTTTCTAAAGTAGGAACTACCGGGCGTATAGCAATCGACAAGCTTTTCTTTTTTTTTTTTTTTTTTTTTAAAAAAAAAAAAGAGAAAAAAAATTAGTGGTCAGGACGGTCCGTTAAGCTAATCTCGTAGCTAGAATTCTCCACATGAGTTAGTTCGAACACATTCAGCTGTCCAGCCATCTTGACTTCAGATACCCCTCCCACCATCAACTTCCAAACAAGTACCAGTAATGAACCGAGCCTCATCACTCGCCAGGAACAAGCAAGCATCAGCGACATCCCTTGCTTCACAAAGTCTGCCCATAGGAACATTACCAAGAAACTGCTTCCTGTTCTCCTCCGTATCTGCGACTCCAGTGAATGTCTCAAACAGACCTGTACCTCCCAGAAGCGGACAAACAGAGTTCACTCTGATACCGTGAGGGCCATACTCAGCTGCAAGACCCTTGGTAGCGTTCCACACAGCGCCTTTGCTAGCATTGTACCAGACGAGTCCTGGCCGAGGTCTTGTCGCACCGATGGACGCGATGTTAACTATGGCACCTGATCTTTTTTCCTCCAAGAGCTTTGGAACAAAGGCACCGATGCTGAAGAAAATGCTCTTTACATTCACATTGAAGACACGATCAAAGTCGTCTTCTGTTACTTGTAAAGTGGGCTTGTAAAATTAAGCCTGGGTCATCCCTTAAAAGGACTGAAACGTACCTTATTTTTATATGATGTTCCAGCATTGTTAATGAGAATGTCAACGTGGCCATATTTCTCATGGGCCATAGCCATCAGACTCTTCCAATCTTCTTCCTTGGCTACATTGGCATGGTGGAATGTCATGCTTGAGGGCAAAGTGGAGGCCACTCGGCGGCCGCCTTCATCATTGATGTCGGCGATGATAACTGTTGCGCCCTCGTTGGCGAAGCGGGTGGCAATGCCTTCACCGTATCCTGAGCCACCTCCTGGTTGCATTCAGCTATGACGTTACAGTGTTTGAAGACGTTGCGCCACTCGCACCTGTCACTATTGCGACCTTGCCTTGAAGGCGGCTGCCCATTAAAGCGGCCATTTATGGCAAGTGCGTGAGATTGCGGTAAGTCTGAATAGGATGGATCAACGAGGCATTAATTGCCAGAGTTGAATCAGGAGTTGAATCCTGGCATTCTGTGTTTTTTCGGCCATCTTGTCACACCCATTTCAATGAGCGCCTGTGAGGAAATGCGGGGTAGGGATTAGGTTAGAGCTTATGACAGCGACTTCCAGTCACCGATCATCTATCAATCTATCAGATACAATTTCAACGTTTGAAAAGGCAGCTCTGTGGACAAGACAGATTATTATATCTTCCACCTTCCAAATCAGAGCCGCCCGCTTATTTACTTGAGCTGCGAATTTCCTTGGCATTGTTTCCATGGAATGGCGTCATTTCGCTGACAGCTCCTATTGCTGATTATTCCACAAGTCACGAAAGCGCAATTCATCACGTATCACGATTAGTGGACTATTCTCATCTCCCGAACTGGCCTGCAAATGGAGTACTGCCCAAAAGGAAGAGGCAGTTCGGAGTTTAAGGGTGATGGCCGAATGTGCCTGAATTCTGGGTGTGTTGATCAGTGATATACTGGGGTGTGATGGCTTTACCGCGGCTGAATCGCTGGATTTAGTGAGATCAGCACCAACCATGATTCGCCAAAGGAAATCAAGCGGATCTTCAGGAACGACACTTAAATTTCCAGGCATCCATGAGACTCGGGGGTGAAACAATGATAAGGTGCTTGTGTTCCTTCGTTAAACAGATACGGAGGATCAGCACCACCTTTTGGCCAATGCAGAAGAGGGCGGGGGAGGCGCTGCAAGGGACCTTACCTGCTGTACCATGCCGGATCAATAATCTCCTACCTTGTTCGGACACGATTCGAGATTGATTGGGAAGCTGCTCTACCACTTCTTAGCCTTGCATTAAGGCTTAACCATTGATGAACTCTCTGCCGATAACAGATGCCGTAACTCCCGAGGCTGTGGCTTGCTCTTCTTCCTATCAGCCATCAGGATCACCACATGCCGGTCGTTCCTACATCCTTCACCTGGTTTTAGGATGTTCTACGCCGATAAATCACATGTGGCAACGGCGACATCTGCCAGGTACATTGAAGTTAGTGTGGAAGATAGGCCTTGG
>Ga0335072_10003683_pt1 | contig 22991 bp, 17 predicted proteins | sample Lox_Sample_21_FD_206725 | JGI IMG/M metagenome (GOLD analysis project Ga0335072, IMG submission 206725) | Soil microbial communities from Loxahatchee National Wildlife Refuge, Florida, United States - Lox_Sample_2.1 | ecosystem: Environmental > Terrestrial > Soil > Wetlands | place: USA...
ACGTCCAGATCACGATGTCGGAGGACATCGGGATCGGCGGCCGGGCCGGCTACTACGACGGCATCGGCGCGGCCCGCGACGTCATCCAGAACCACCTGCTCCAGCTGCTCGCGCTGACCGCGATGGAAGAGCCGGTGTCGTTCGACGCCGACTCACTGCGGCAGGAGAAGGAGAAGGTCCTGTCGGCCGTCCGGCTACCCGCCGACCTAGCCACCGGAACCGCCCGGGGCCAGTACGCGGCCGGCTGGCAGGGTGGCAGGCAGGTCGCCGGCTACCTGGAGGAAGACGGCATCCCGGCCGACTCGCGCACCGAGACGTACGCGGCGGTCCGGCTCGCGGTCGACACGCGCCGCTGGGCCGGAGTCCCGTTCTACCTGCGCACCGGCAAGCGGCTGACCCGGCGGATGACCGAGATCGCGCTGCTCTTCCAGGGCGCGCCTCACCTGCCGTTCGCCGCCACCGACACCAAGGAACTGGGTAAGAACGCCCTGGTCATCCGGGTTCAGCCGGATGAGGGCGTGACCGTGAGGTTCGGCTCGAAGGTACCGGGCAGCTCCATGGAGGTCCGCGACGTGAACATGGACTTCGCTTACGGCGAGTCCTTCACCGAGTCGTCGCCGGAAGCCTACGAGCGCCTGATCCTCGACGTGCTGATCGGCGACCCGCCGCTGTTCCCCCGGCAGGAGGAGGTCGAGCTGTCCTGGCGGATCCTCGACCCGATCGAGGAGTTCTGGGCCGAGCACACCAAGCCGGAGCAGTACAGCTCGGGTGGCAATGGCCCCGCTTCCGCCGATGCCCTGATGGCCCGCCACGGCCGTGCCTGGCGCCGGCTCTAGGAAGGGGGACAGGTAATGACGATCGACCTGACCGACACCACGACCGGCGCGATCAACCACGCGCTCACCGAGGCCCGCCGCCGGCTCGGCGGCATGACCATGGGCATGGTGCTGACGCTGATCATCGTGACCGATGAGGCCGCGCAGTACGACGCGATCCGGGCGGCCAACCAGGCCGCCCGGGAGCACCCGGCCCGCATCCTCGCCGTGATCACCCGTAAGCCCAAGTCCGACTCCCGGCTCGACGCCGAGATCCGGGTGGGCGAGGCGTCGCCCGGCGAGACCATCGTGCTGCGCATGTACGGCCCGCTCGGCCAGCACGCCGACTCGGTGGTGGCCCCGCTGCTCGCCCCGGACGTCCCCGTGGTCACCTGGTGGCCGGACGAGCCGCCGATCAACCCGGCTGCCCACCCGCTGGGCGCGCTGGCCCAGCGCCGGGTGACCGACTCGGCCGCCACCGACGCCGACGCCCGCCAGATCCTCACCCGGCTAGCCAAGTCGTACTCCCCTGGTGACACGGACTTTGGCTGGACGCGGGCCACGCCGTGGCGCTCGGTGATCGCGGCCACCGTTGACCAGCACCTGCCGCCGCTGCGCGGGGTGAGCGTCGAGGCGGAGCCGGGCAACCCGACCGCCGACCTGATCGCCGCCTGGCTGGGGCACCGGCTGTCCATCCCGGTGCACCGCAGCGACTCGGCCGGCCCGGGCATCACCGCCGTCACCTTCGACACCGAGGCGGGCGACCTGTCGCTGGTCCGCACGGACGGCCGCACCGCGACCTTGTGCTGGCCGGGGCGCCAGGCCCGGAGCGTGGCCCTGCACCGGCGGGACACCGCCGAGCTGCTGGCTGAGGAGCTGCGCAGGCTCGACCCTGACGAGGTGTACGCCGAGACCCTGCAGGCCCTCGGCTGGAGCCTGCAGCCGACCGCCCCGTGGACGGCCGATGCCTGAACATGAGGAGACAGATCAGTGACCGCTGCCCCTGAGGTTCTCGTCCATGCGGACCAGTCGCTGCTGGCCAAGGCGGTCGCCGCCCGGCTGGTCACGCGGCTGGTGGACGCGATATCCGCGGCCGGTGTCGCCCACGTCGTCTTGACCGGCGGCGGCATCGGCACGGCGGTCCTCGCCGAGCTGGCCGCCGCGCCCGCCAGGGACGCCGTCGACTGGCGGGCCGTGGACTTCTGGTGGGGCGACGAGCGGTTCGTCCCCACCGGAGACCCGGACAGGAACGAGACCGGCGCCCGGTCCGCGCTGCTTGACCTGATCGACATCGACCCGGCCCGGGTGCACCCGGTGCCGGGCCCGGATGGTCCCGACGGCGACGACCCGGATGCCGCGGCGGCCAGGTACGCCGCCGAGCTGGCCGCCGCGGCCACGCCCGCGCAGGGCGGCCTCGTCCCGGCGTTCGATGTCCTCATGCTCGGCGTCGGGCCGGAGGGGCACGTCGCGTCGCTCTTCCCCGGCCAGCCGGCGGTGGATGACACCCGCCCGGTGGTCGCGGTGCGCGACTCCCCCAAGCCGCCGCCCACCAGGATCTCGCTGACCTTCCCGTCGATCCAGGCGGCCAGGGAAGTCTGGATTCTCGCCTCGGGCACGGAGAAGGCCGAGGCGATCGCCCTGGCCCTGTCCGACGCGATCCCCGAGCAGTTGCCGGCCGCGGGCGCGCGTGGCCAGCAGCGGACGCTGTTCCTGCTGGACGCGGCGGCGGCGGCCAAGATACCGCCGGGCGTCGGCCGACCGCGCGCCTGACCCTATTATCGCGTCATAACGGACCGGGGCCGGTCTGACCCGCAGCTGAACTGCGGGCACCGGTCCCGGCCGCATGCGGTCGCGGCTATCGCGGCCGCCTGGTCCTGAGCCAGCCGGCGAGGCTGCCCCGCTCGGCGAACGCCAGGCCCGCCGCCAGGCAGATGGCCGGCACCGCCGCCAGGACATACCGGTAGCTGAAGCCGGCCGTCATCGGGGGAATCACGATCAGCGCCGCGCCGACCAGCCAGGGCAGCAGGCCCGGGCCTCCCCAGCCCCAGCGGGCGCGCACCGGATCGCCGGCCCGGCGACGCCGCGCGGCCAGCACTATCCCGGCCAGGCCCGTCACCATGAACGCGCCGAGGAACGGGCCGCGCAGGTAAATGTGCTCCTCGTAGATCCGCAGGAACCCGGACCACGGCTGGACCACGGTCGGCTGGCCAAGGGACGGGCCGCCGTAACTGGTGGCCGCGGCGAGGTTGGTTGGGTTGTCGGTCACCCACGGCGGGATCGGCGCGGTGGTGGTCTCGAAGCGGAATAGGTAGCCCGATCCGGCCAGGTCGGACTGGAACCGGGTCCAGCCAAAGCTCCGCCCGGTGTCATCGGCAACGACCGCGACGTAGTCCAGCGGCTGGGCCAGGATGGCGCGCTCGGCGAACCCGCTGGTCAGAGATTCGATGTGGGGAGTGAACCGGTAGATGTTGTTGGTCCCGGTCAGCCTGCCCAGTGGGGTGTCGTTAGCCCACAGGTACTCCTGCGAGCTCCCGCGCTGTCCGGGCGGACGCGGGTCGCATAGCACCTTCTCGGCGGCCGGGAGGGTCATCGCCGAGCACTCGGCGAAGCTGCTGACCCGGCTGTAGAGGAAGGTCCCCGACGACTCGGTGATCGCGTAGCTGCCGTAGTTCACGTGGAACCACGCCATGTACCCGGCGATCGGTATGACCCCGGCGACCAGGGTCGCAAGCAGGCGACGCCAGCCGACTCGGCGGAAGAACAGGGCGACAAGGAACACGACAAGCAGCGGCTCGCCAGTCCCTCGGACGGCCGCCGAGTAGCCGACCAGCAGGCCGGCGACGATGACCGCCCACAGCGGCGGGCGCTCCCACCAGCACAGCAAGACAAGCGCCGCCACGATGAGCGTGGTGAACAACGTGTCCGCCGCGATCAGGTGCTCGAGTTGCATCTCCCACACGTCGAACAGCACGGGCAGCGCCGGGATCGTCGCGCCCCACCAAGGCAGGCCCCGGTGGCGTAGCAGGGCGTAGATGGCCACGCCCATCCCCAGGCCCAGCAGCGCCTGCATGCCGGTCACCAGGGCCAGGCTGTGGAACCGCAGCAGCACCCGCAGGAAGAACGGGTAGCCGTTGGCCCGCACGACGTCCGGCTGCATGGTGAACGCGTCGGTGATGTAGTTGTAGCTGTCGTTGAAGAACATCGCGGGCGGGTAGCCGAGCATCACGACGCCCCTGATGGCCGTGGCCAGCAGGAGCAGGAGGCCGAACGGCCAGTGCTCGGTCGGTAGTGCCCGCAACTCGCGCAGCCAGCCGCGTGCTGGGCGCCTCGGAACGGCTCGTCGAAGTAGGGATGCCTGCCGGTCACCTTCCGGAGCCTGGACCGGCGGGATGCCCTCCCGTTGCTGCGCAGACGTCATAACGTCACGACGCTACAACACGAGTGTGTGAGAACCCTTACTAGATCTTAAGAACCGCCCTTAACATTTTTAGCTCTTGCATCTTTCGCACCAGTCTTGAACAGATGGTGCCATGTGTCCCTTAATACCTGTCCTTTAACGACCCCGCCCGCCACGACGCCCGGCCGAGGCCAGCACCACCAGCACCACCACCGCGATCAGGAAGACGATCGCGCCCCCGTCGGTCCTCACCAGCGCGGCGAACAGCACCCACATGCCCACCAGGGGCAGGAAGGGCCCGATCGAGCGGCCTCGCTGCGGCGGGCGCCCTTGCTGGCCTTGCTGAAGAGGCCGGCCCGGCTGCGGCGGCTGACCGTTGCCAGGCAACTGGAAGGGATACGGTGGCTGTCCCGGGTACACGGGCCGCCCTGACAACGGCGGGTGGTCGGAGTAGGGCGGTCCTGCGCCGGGCTGGGCCGGGTCGGCATCGGGCGCGTCCTGCAGGGCCTCCCGAGGCAGCGCACCCTCCGGCAGATCGGCCCCGAGGGCCGGCTGGACGGGCAGGTCTGTGGTCAGTTCGCGTAGATCACCCCAGGTCCGCCCCGCATAGGCCGCCGTGGTCCGCTCCTGGAACTCCTCCAGGCTCAGTCGTCCCTCGGTGTAGGCGTCCCGGAGCGCGCCAACCACGGCATCCCTGTCGTGGTCCGACGCCCGGATGTGGTCACTCGCCATCAGACGGGCCCTCCTATCCCACTGGAGCAGTCCCTTTCATATGGTACCGGGGGCCTTTGCATATGATCCTGCCCATGCCCGCACTCCCCCAGTCAGGCAGTCACTTCATCGTCTGTGGTGACGGCCAGCTCGCTTTCCGTATCACCGAGGAGCTAACCTCGCGCTACCGCGAGCAGGTCACGGTAATCCTCCCATCGCGCCGCAGGGGCTTCGGGCCGCGCATCAGCGCCCTTCCCGGCGTCCAGGTGCTTGAGCATCCAGAGCTGACTGACGAGGCCCTCACCGAGGCCGGAGTCGGCTCGGCCCGGGCTGTGGCCCTGCTGTGGCAAGAGGACATCGCCAACTTCCACGCCGCACTGCGCGCCCAGGACCTCAACCCGGCGATCCGGCTCGTCCTCGCGGTGTTCAACACCCGGCTCGCCGAGCATTTCCGGGTCTTCTTCACCGACTGCACGGTCCTGTCTGGCTCCGAGATGGCCGCCCCGGCGTTCGTGGCGGCCGCGCTGGGCGAGCCCGCCCCCAGCCATGTTGAGGTGTTCGGCCGCACGCTGTACGTGGCCCGGCGGGACGAGGTGCCGCTTGAGCATGTGGTGTGCGGGATCGTCTCGGTGCCTGGCGACCCGGCCGGCGCGACCCGGCTGCTGCCGCCGGGGATGCGGTACATCGAGCCCGCGGCCGACCCGAACATGACCCGGCCCGACCGGTCGTCTACGCCCCGTAACGAGCGGCTCGTCCTCGCAGTGGCCAACGGCGAGCGGCGTGATCCGCTCGTCCGCGAGCGCCACCCGGTCCGCAACGCCGCCGAGATGGCCCGCAGGCTGGCCGCAAACCGGTACGGCGTCGTCTTCAGCGTGCTGCTGACCGTCGCCGTGACCGGGTTCGTGCTGCTGCTCAACGCGGCCGACTGGGGACTGAAGGTTTCCCATCCGCCGACCTACTCGGTCGCCAACGCAATCTACCTGACGCTCATGAGCCTGACCGGCTCCGCCCTGACCGGCACGACGATCAGCGGGCCAGAGAAGGTCTCCCAGGTGATGCTTACCATCGACGGGATGGCCGTGCTCCCGGTGGTCACCGCGCTGATCGTCAGCGCCCGGCTGACCCGGTCGCTGCGCGGCGAGCCGAAGCCCGTCGGCGGGCACGTGATCGTGGCTGGCCTCGGCAACGTTGGCACCAAGGTTGTCTCCGAACTGCACGCCCTCGGCTTCGACGTGGCCTGTGTCGACCCCGATCCGGCCGCCCAGGGCATCTTGGTGGCCCGCAGGCTCGGCCTGCCGGTAGTCCTCGGAGAGGCCTTCTCCGAGGACATCCTGCGCGCGGCGGGCATCGAGACAGCCACCGCCCTGGTCGCGGTGACCAGCAATGACATCGCCAACCTCGAGACGGCCCTGCAGGCCAACGCGCTGCGCAAGGACCTGCGCATCGTGCTGCGCCTGTTCGACGACGACCTGGCGCGACGGGTTCAGCAGACTCTAGGCAACATCGTGTCCCGTAGCGTTTCCTACATGGCCGCCCCGGCCTTCGCCGTGGCCATGCTTGAGCACTCGGTGCTGCGCACGATCGCCGTCGGACGCCACGTCTTGCTGATCGCCGACGTTCGCGTCGAGGACAGCGCTGACCTTATCGGCAAGCGGCTCGTCGAAATGGAAGACGACGGGCTGGCCCGAATCCTGGCCTTGCAGGCTCAGGGCGCCCAGCGGCCCGACTGGCAACCGCAACGTGATTACGAACTGGCCACGGGCGACCGTGTCATTGTGGTAGCCACCAGAGCTGGGCTCAGTCGTTTCCTCTCTGGCAACAGGTCCTCGTTATCACCTTCCGCACCAGTAACTGAATTCCGTTCAGGTCTCGCGTGAAAGATCCTCTGGCGTTACGCTGAGGGCGTAATCGCGCCCGGACGACGGCAGCATGGAGAGTTCCCGGATACTTCCCCCGTACCCCGGGAAGAGGCCCACCGGCCGGGCTGGGAAGCTCGGAGGCATCATATGACCGTCAATGAAGACAGCACCGTAGAGCCAGCAGTTCAGCCCGCGGTCGCTCCCTCGTCCGGCATCGCGGACCCCGCCCCGCTCGGCCTCGCCGCGTTCGCGCTCACCACGTTCCTGCTCTCCGCGAAGAACGCGGGCTGGATGGGTTCCGCGACCGGCGACGCGTGGCTTGGCTACGCCTTCGCCTATGGCGGGTTTTGCCAATTGCTCGCCGGCATGTGGGAATTCAGGAACCGGAACGTGTTCGGGGCCACGGCGTTCTCCACTTACGGCGGCTTCTGGATCGGACTCGGCCTGTGGGCGCTGCTCGTGGCACCGGCCAAGACGAATACAGCCTCGATGCTCGGGCACGACCTCGGCTGGATCCTGCTCGCGTTCGCGATCTTCAACCTCTACATGCTGGTCATGAGCACGCAGCTCAACATCGCGGTGTTCGGCGTGTTCCTTACGCTTGAGATCACCGAGATCGTACTGTTCATCGGCAATTTCGACGGCAACAACAGCATCGTCAAGGTCGGCGGCGTCATCGGCGTGATCACCGCCGTGGTGGCCTGGTACACCTCGTTCGCGGGCGTCGCCAACGGGATCGGCGGCAAGATCAAGCTTCCCGTGGGCAAGCCGCTGATCTCCTGATCATGGCTGCCTGATCTTCACACCTGAACCGGGAGTGGATTCCCTTCAGCCTGCTCTCGCCGGGTACGGTAGTGCCGGTCATCCTCGGTACCGTATCCGGCGAGACGGGAGGTTCCCGGAATGCACCTGCCCGATGGGCCGCAACTCGACCTGTCCGCGCAGGTCGCGATGGTGAAGGCGAAGACCAGGCCGTGGCGGTCGATCATCGCCCTGCTGCTTGCGATCGCCGCTGGCATCGTGTCCGGCTGGGCGCACCAGGGCTTCCATGGGTACTTCAGCACCGAGCACGTGCCCAAGCAGATCATCTCCGCCGCTAGCACGGTGGCCTTCTGCGCGTTCGCGAGCATCGCCACCTACGGGCTGTCCGGCAATGCCAGGACCGTGCTCGAGCCGCGCGCCGGTGCCGCCCACGCGGCCATTGTCCGTTATGCGCTGCTGCTCATCGGCGCGTTCACGACCCTGATCGTCACGCTGGACCTGTTCCGGGTCCCGGTCGGCCAGCTGGTCCTTGGCGGGGCACTGACGAGCGTGTTCGTCGGCATCGCCGCCCAGCAGGCCCTCGGCAACGTGTTCGCCGGGATCGTGCTGCTCGTCGCCCGCCCCTTCAGGGTCGGGGACCGCGTCCGGTTCCGGGCCGGCGCGATTGGCGGTGAGCTTGAGGGGACGGTGACCGAGATCGGCATTACCTATGTCCGGCTGTTCTCCGGTGGAGTAGTGCTGTCGGTGCCCAACTCGCAGGTTCTCAACGCCGTCGTCGGTCCTATCCCGCCCGACGACGGCCCGTCGGCCAGTACCGGCCCGCAGGCCAGCGTCGCCTCGGCCAGCGTGCCGCATGGGCACTCCGACGATGTGCCCCCCGGTCAGCTTCCCCCGGGGGAGCCCACCCCCAGGTAGTGAGGGACGCGACCGGAGGGATAAAGCAAGCGGCCCCGGTGCGTACGCACAGGGGCCGCTAAAGCCGTAGGGCCGGTGCGACAGGTCGCCTCCTCGGCGAGAGGCTCAACGCGGCTCCAGCCGGACGGTATTCCGCGAAGGCAATATTAGGTGCGGCCCGGGGGACCCTAGCCGCACCGGCCACACCATAGTAACGTCCGCCCGGATATCCCTGTTCCCTGGAACCCCGCGTGTCTTTCGTTGGCAGGGGTCTCCCCGGGCTTCCCCGCGGGCACCCGCTGGCGGGCTAGCGGCCGTTCGGGTAGCCGGTCTCGCTGGGGACTGGATAGGCGGCCGGCATGCGGTAGCCATCAGTCCCGTAGACGTCCCCGGGGTCATAGCCTTCGCCCGGGCCGGCATAGCCGTTCGGCACGGCGTACCCGTTGGCCCCGGCCTGCCCATTCGAGGCCGCGTGGCCGTTGGCCCCCGCGTAGCCGTTGTGCTCAGCGTAGCCATTGGGCTCAGCGTAGCGATTGGGCTGGGCGTACCCGTTCGGCTGGGCATACCCGTTCGGCGCCGCCTGGCCGTTAGCCGCCGCGTGGCCGTTGGACTCGCCGTACCCGTTGGCCGCCGGGTAGCCATTAGCCCCGGCGTAGCCGTTGGACTCGCCGTACCCGTTCGCCACGGCATGGCCATTGGCCGCGGCGTAGCCGTTGGACTCGCCGTACCCGTTCGCCACGGCATGGCCATTGGCCGCGGCGTAGCCGTTGGGCGCGGCATAGCCGTTCGCGGGCGCGTATCCCTCCGGGGCGGCGTACCCGTCAGCCGGGCCGTATCCGTTCGGGGCCGCGTACCCTTCGGTGGCCCGCTGCCCCGCGTAGCCCGGTGTGGCCGGGTCCTGTCCGGGCTGGCTCCCGTTCGCCGGGTAGCTGCCCGTCCCGTAACCGCCCTCGGCGGCCGCCGGGACGGCCGGAGCGCCCGGGTAGCCGGGAGCGCCAGGAACAGGGCCGGAGGATGTCCCGTTCGGCGGGAATGCCGGATTCGCCCCGCTGGGGGTGAACGTTGGTGCCGCTGGGGCCGCCTCATAGCCACCCTGGGCGGGGGCGCCCTGCGCAGTGACGGTCGGGTAGCCGCCGGTGCCCTGGTAGCCCGGGGCGTCCTGGTAGTAAGCCGCCCGGTCTGGATAGGCCGGCTGATCCCGGTAGGCGAGCGGGAACCGCTCGGCGGGCGGCGAGTCCTGCCCGCCGGGGGCCTGCGGCATAGCCGTGGGGCCGGTCCCCCCACCGCGTGGCGGGGCACCGAACGGGCCTGGCTGCCCGAGGTCCGCAGGCTGCCCACTGCCGTGCTGGCCGGGGAGCTGCTGGCCCATGCCCGGCCCCGGCTGGCTGGCTGGGATGGAGCCGACAGGCGCGGATAGCGTCGGCTGGTAGGCCTGGGCGGCCGGCTCCTGTAGGCCGTACCCCCGGTTGCCGAAGCCGCTGTCCAGGTAATCCTGCCCGGCCGACACCGGCTCGGCGTAACCCGGCATTGCGTAGCCCTGGGCGTCGTAACCCCGCCCGTCGTAGTCCTGGGCCTCATAGCCGGGCGCGTCGTACCCCGGCCCCTCGTAGCCCTGGCCTGGGTAGGCGAGCGCCGGGCGCGGGCCGCTGCCACTGCCGGGGGCGCCGATGTACGGGCGGGCATCAGGGAAGCCTTGCTCAGGGGCGTACGAGCGGCCCTCGCCGTAGGAAGGCTGGCCGTCGCCATAGGATGCTGCCCCGTTGTAGGACGGCCCTTCAGCCGGATAGGACTGGCCGGGGGCGAAGCCCTCCGCGCGGTCGTAGGTGGGCGCGGCCTGGACCTCGGGGTAACCGCGCGGGTCACCGTAGTCTTGGGCGCCGTACTGCGAAGCCTCGGCGTACTCCTGCGCCTGGCCGTACTGCGACTCGCCGTACTGGCCCGCGGAGCCGTTCGCGTAGCCCTGCCCCTCCGCCTCGCCGCGGTAGGCGGACTCCTCGGGGCCATAGCCTGGCTGCCCGCCGAACCGCTGCTCCGCGTAGCCCTGGGAGCCGGGATAGGAGGGCTGGTCGCCTTCCACCTGGTAGGCGGGGTCGGCGCGGTAGTCGTGCCCCGCGCCGCCCGTCGGGGAGGCCGGCCGGAGGTCGGCCGGGCCGGGCAGGCCAGGCTGCCCCGGCTGGGGAAGTGGAGTAGACCCGCCCAGGGCGAGCAGCGCGCCGGTGAACGGCTCGGGCGCGGCGCCGATGGCCCGCCGAGGGCGCTGGCCGCCGGTGATCTCCCGGGCCTCAGGGATATCGTCTTGGGCGCCCTGCACGCCACGCCGCAGCGCGGTTACCAGGCGCGACAGGTCATCCATCGGCAGCCGGAACGTCCCGGTGCAGGTGCCACCCTGCCAGATGCTGAACACCGCGATTCCAGTGTCCGCGTACCAGCTCAGACGCATGCTGCGCGAGCTACCGCGCACGTCAAAGAAGACTTCTCCGAGCCGGGGCAGTGGTGCTGCGTCCGACGCTGACATGCTGCCCGCTGACATGCTGCCCATGGTGACCCCTCCCCCAGCGCTTGTCCAGTTCGTACAGAGTATCGGTGGCAGCGCGCAGACGGGGGCCGGTCGCTTCATTCTGTCAAGCACGCCCGGCGGCGTGTCGGGGAATGTCGGGCAGGAGAAACGCGCTCCTTACCCACCACAGCCCTCAGCGAACCCCAGGGACACCAGAAATTCTGGCTTCTCGCACAAGAAAGTTCCCACCCCGCGTGCGCGATTGGTAGTCAAGGTGGCATCATAGTCGCAGGCTCCACTGCCCCGGACCAACGCTGCGTTGTCCCACGGGGTAGTCACGTCACGCGTGAACCGGCCCCCTCGGCAACAACCAGCCAGCGAGCACCACCTTGAGCACCGTCTGAGCGCGCCCAGCGCGCACGGGACGTTCCCCGGGCAGCCGGGAACAGAACGGTGCCATGGCGCGTTGCTAATGCAGCGGCAGTTACCGCACGGGACTGGGCTCGCGTGCTAACGAGCCACTAGCAAGAGGGTAACGCAAGACCAAAGCTACTTTGTTTGAGGTGAACTGATCCATGTCTCAGGTGCGTAGGCAGACAGCGATGCTTCCCCGCCCTAACTGGGGGTGGCAGGATGCTGCCGCGTGTCGTGGCGAGGATCTGATGCTCTTCTTCGGCCCGGACGGTGAGCGCCAGCCAGAGCGGGACGTCAGGGAGCGCAAGGCCAAGGCCATCTGCGCAAGCTGCCCCGTCCGGATCGACTGCCTGAACTACGCCGTCGCTCGTCCTGAGAAGTACGGCACCTGGGGCGGACTGAACGAGGACGAGCGCTCGGCCGAGCGCCGTCGTAGGATGCGCCGCGCGAACGCGGCCTGACTCTCGGCCGCGCCTTACGGGAAGCTTCCCGACGGGCACGGGCACAGCGCGCTACAGGGGGCGGCGAACAGCGTCAGCCAATCTCCCACGCTGTGGAACCGGCGGGAGCGTGACACTCGGGTGTCACGCTCCCGCCGGTTTCTGCTTTTCTAGGCCCCGCTGCCCGGCCGCCCCAGCGCCCGCGCGCGACAATGGGGAGATGATCTGCGCCTCTTGCTCCTCGCGGCATCACGAGGACTGCCCTGGCGGCACCTGGTGCGACTGCCAGCACCTGCCACCGGCTGAGGCCGGCCGCGACCAGGAGCACGCCGCCGAACCCGCGCTGAGCTGGGTCCGTCAGGGCTAGCGGCCCTTTCGGCTGACCGCCGTGTAGCGCACCTCACAACGGGTCCGCGATTTACACATGTGAACAGCTGCCGTCAGCCGGAATAGCCGCCCGCCGTCGGATGTTGGCCTGTGACATGCGCCTCCTCCGCTGGACAGACCGGGCTATTGCGTGTGATCCTGCTGAGGTGAGTGTTATGGACCCCATGCTCGTCGTGCGCAGGCACGTCGACTTGCTGCGCGTCCGTAGCGCTATGTGTCGCCGCGCTAGCTGACCGCCCCGACGTTACAACTACGTTCTAACTCCGGGCGCGCCGCAGCGGCGGGCTGACGTCTGTTTAAGGCTGGCCGCACGCGGCATCTTCGCGCCCGTCATGCCGCCACTCGACGTCAGTAAGGAAGCTGCAGGATGCCTCCCGCTCCAGGGGACACAGTGAGCCGTCGCGCTAGCGAGACCAAGCCAGCCCCCCGCCGCAAGCGCGGCGAGGGACAGTGGGCGCTGGGCTACCGCGAGCCGCTCAATAAGAATGAGGAAAGCAAGAAGAACGATGACGGGCTGAACGTCCGCCAGCGGATCATCGACATCTACTCCCGCCACGGCTTTGACTCGATCGACCCAGCCGACTTGCGGGGCCGGTTCCGCTGGTGGGGGCTGTACACCCAGCGCCGGCCCGGGATCGACGGCGGCAAGACGGCGATCCTGGAGCCAGAAGAGCTCGATGACCGCTACTTCATGCTGCGGATCCGCATCGATGGCGGCCAGCTCACCAGCGAGCAGCTGCGGGTCATCGCGGGCATCTCCCGTGACTACGCCCGGGGCACCGCCGATGTCACCGACCGGCAGAACGTCCAGCTCCACTGGGTCGAGATCGAGAGCGTCCCGGCGATCTGGGAGGCCCTGGAGGCCGTCGGCCTTGACACGACGGAGGCCTGCGGCGACACGCCCCGGGTGGTCCTCGGCTGTCCGCTCGCGGGGGTTGACGCCAGCGAGGTCATTGACGGCACCGCCGAGATCGACGCCATCCACGAGCGGTTCATCGGCGACCCCTCGCTGTCCAACCTGCCACGCAAGTTCAAGTCCTCGGTGAGCGGCTGCCCCGGGCAGTGCACCCACCACGAGATCAACGACGTCGCCTTCGCCGGCGTGCGCCACCAGGAGACCGGCGAGGCCGGCTACGACCTGTGGGTCGGCGGCGGGCTGTCCACCAACCCGATGCTGGCCAAGCGGCTAGGGGTCTTCGTCAAGCCGGGGCAGGTACCTGAGGTCTGGGCGGCGGTCGCCGCCGTGTTCAGGGACTACGGGTACCGGCGGCTCCGGCACCGGGCGCGGATCAAGTTCCTCGTCGCCGACTGGGGCCCGCAGCGCTTCCGGGAGGTGCTGGAAAAGGAGTACCTCGGCTACGCCCTGCCTGACGGCCCCGCACCGCAGGCCCCGCCTGCTGGTGACCGCGATCACATCGGGATCCGGCCCCAGCGGGACGGAAACTTCTACGTGGGCTTCGCGCCCCGGGTCGGCCGCCTCGACGCCGACGCCCTGTTCGCGATCGCCGACCTGGCCGATCGCTACGGCAGCGGCCGGATCAGGACCACCGCCCAGCAGAAGATGGTCATCGTTGACGTGCCCGCCGACCAGACCAGCGCGCTGGCCGACGAGCTTGAGGCGGCCGACCTGCGGGTCCGGCCAACCGCCTTCAGACGGCACACGATGGCCTGCACCGGCATCGAGTTCTGCAAGCTGGCCATCGTCGAAACCAAGGCCCGGGCGGCGAGCCTCATCGACGAACTGGAGCAACGGCTGCCAGACTTCGACGTGCCGGTGACGATAAACGTCAATGGCTGCCCGAACTCCTGCGCCCGCATCCAGACCGCCGACATCGGCCTCAAGGGGCAGCTGGTCACCGACGACGCGGGCAACCAGGTGGAGGGATTCCAGGTCCACCTGGGCGGGACGCTGAACGGCGGCGACGCCGCCGGGTCCGGGTTCGGCCGGAAGGTCAGGGGCCTCAAGACGACGTCCGAGGAGCTCCCTGACTATGTGGAGCGGGTACTGCGACGGTTCCAGGCCGGACGCGACGGGGATGAGTCGTTCGCGGCGTGGACCCTGCGAGCTAGCGAGGAGGAGCTATCGTGACCAGCCCGTCCGGCCGCGCCGTGCCGTTCTACTGCCCTTACTGCGGTGAGGAAGACCTGGAGCCAGCCGGCCCGGTTGACGGTGAATGGCACTGCCGTAGCTGCACGCGGAGCTTCCAGCTTCGGTTCTCTGGCATAGGAGCGGCGCTATGAGCGAGGTTAGCCGTAAGCTAGACGGCACACTTCTCAAGAACCCAGCGTCCTACAAGGCGTCTCTCAGGCATCAGGAGGATACTCCGTCCATGCGCAGCCTAGCAGCGAAGGCCGCGGAAGAGCTCGAAGACGCCTCCGCGCAAGAGATCATCCGCTGGGCGACCGACACTTTCGGCGACCGGATCTGCATCACCTCGTCCATGACGGACGCGGTGCTCATCCACCTCGCCTCCTCCGTACGGCCAGGCATCGACGTGGTGTTCCTTGACACCGGGTACCACTTCCCTGAGACGGTGGGCACCCGCGACGCGGTCGAGGCGGTCTACCCGGTCACGCTCATCAACGTGACGCCGTCGCGCACGGTCGCCGAGCAGGACGCCGAGCTCGGCCCGCGGTTGTACGGGCGCAACCCGGATCTGTGCTGCTACCTGCGCAAGGTGCAGCCACTCGAGCGGACAATGCGCGACAACTACGACGCGTGGATCTCCGGCGTGCGCCGGGATGAGACCGCCGCCCGCCGTGACACCCCGGTCGTCGACTGGGACGCCAAGCGGCAGATGGTCAAGGTCAACCCGATCGCCCGGTGGACCACCGAGCAGGTCGACGAGTACATCGCCACCGAGGGAGTGCTGGTCAACCCGCTCGTCTACGACGGCTACCCCTCGATTGGCTGCCGCACGTGCACGTCCCGGGTTGAGCCAGGGGCGGACCCGCGCAGCGGCCGATGGGCAGGAACGGGCAAGACCGAATGCGGCCTGCACGTCTGATGCTCGACCGGGAGTCCGGGCCGCGGCCCGTCTCCCCGCTGGTGGCGGTCGCGCACGGGAGCAAGGACCCGCGCGCGGCCACCACGATCTCGGCCCTGATGTCGCTGGTCCGCGAGCGGGCCAGGCCGCGGGCCTGGCGCTACCCGGCTCCGCCGCTGGCCGGAACCCGGCCAGCGGCCCGGCTGCCTGACCGGCCCGGCTTCGCGGTGCGGGCGGCGTTCCTTGACCACTGCGCGCCGTCGCTGGCGCAGGTGCTGTCCGAGCTAGACCAGGATGCCCCGGGAACGGCCGATACCGAGGTCACGGTCGTCCCGCTGCTGCTGACCGCCGCCTATCACGCCGCGATCGACATCCCCGCCCAGCTCGCCACGGCCAGCGCCGGTCTCCCCCGGCTGCGGGCGCGCCAGGCCAGTGCCCTTGGCCCGCATCCACTGCTGCTCGCGGCCGCCGAGCGAAGGCTGACGCAGGTCATGGCGCCGGGCCTGCCCAGGAAGCGGACCAGCGTCGTGCTCGCGGCCGCTGGCTCCTCAGATCCTGAGGCCAATGCCCAGGTGGCCGAGCTCGCGGCCCGGTGGCAGGAAGCCGGCGGCTGGCGGCGCGTCGTCCCGGCCTTTGCCTCGGCGGCCTTCCCCGCCCCCGGGGAGGCCGTCCGCGCACTGCGCGCTGAGGGTCCCGTCGACGGCCAGGTCGTGGTGGCGACCTATTTGCTCGCTCCGGGCTACTTCGCCGACAAGATCGCCCGTCAGGCCCGCCAGGCGGGCGCCACGGCGGTCAGCGAGCCGCTCGGCGCGGCCCCTGAGGTCGCCGACGTGATCATCGACCGCTATCTGGAGGCGCTTCGGAGCCCGGCTTGCCCGGGCGTCCAGGCCCGCAGTGGCCCGACCCCAGGATGCGGTGCGGTCAGCAGTGCCCGCACCCTGTTACGAATGTCCGTTTCATGGGCACTGAGGATCACAAGAACCAGGAGAGGCTCACGCGGGCGCGATGACGTGAATACCCTAACGCGGGAAAGGTAATCGCACAGGCCGGCCCGGGGAGACTCCTCCGGCTCCCCCGGGAACAATGGTCCTGGGAATGATGGCGAAGCTGAGAGGCGACGGCAGGACCGCAGGCGGCTGGCAGCCGCGTAGGGAGTGAAATTGCACATCTGGCCGGGAGCTGCGTACCCACTTGGGGCTACGTGGGACGGGTGGGGAACGAACTTCGCCCTGTTCTCGGAGGTTGCCGAGCAGGTTGAGTTGTGCCTGTTCGATTCGGTTGGCACGGAGTCCCGCGTTGACCTCACCGAGGTTGACGGCTTCGTCTGGCATGGCTACCTGCCCGCGGTCGGCCCGGGTCAGCGCTACGGCTACCGGGTCCACGGGCCACATGACCCTCGCCGCGGCCTGCGGTGCGCGCCGTCGAAGCTGCTGCTCGACCCGTACGGCAAGGCCGTTGAGGGCGACCTGACCTGGGACGAGTCGCTGTTCGACTACCAGTGGACTGACCCTCGCAAGCCGAACACCGGCGACAGCGCCCCCTTCATGCCGAAGAACATCGTCATCAACCCGTTCTTCGACTGGGGCAACGACCGGCCGCCGCGCACTCCGTATCACGAGACCGTCATCTACGAGGGGCACGTGCGCGGGCTGACGCTGCGCCACCCGGAGATCCCGCTGCACCAGCGGGGCACCTACGCCGGGCTGGCCCACCCCGCGATCATCGAGCACTTGCAGCGGGTCGGCGTCACCGCCATCGAACTGCTGCCGGTCCACCAGTTCGTGCCCGAGCAGGCACTGACGGCCCGGGGGCTGACCAACTACTGGGGCTATAACACGATCGGCTTCCTGGCACCGCACAACAAGTACAGCAGCGCGGGGCAGCGAGGCGAGCAGGTCGGCGAGTTCAAGGCCATGGTCAAGGCCATGCACTCGGCCGGCATCGAGGTCATCCTCGACGTGGTCTACAACCACACGGCGGAGGGCGACGGCCGCGGCCCCACGCTGTCCTTCCGCGGCATCGACAACGCCGCCTACTACCGGATCGATGACCGGGAGCGGTGGCGCTACGTCGACTACACCGGCTGCGGCAACAGCCTCAACGTGCGGCACCCGCACTCGCTGCAGCTGATCATGGACTCGCTGCGCTACTGGACCCTGGAGATGCACGTCGACGGGTTCCGCTTCGACCTCGCCTCGGCCCTGGCCAGGGAGCTCCACGACGTGGACCGGCTGTCGACGTTCTTCGACCTCGTGCAGCAAGATCCCGTGGTGTCGCAGGTGAAGCTGATCGCCGAACCGTGGGATGTCGGCATCGGCGGCTACCAAGTCGGCAACTTCCCGCCACTGTGGACGGAGTGGAACGGCAAGTACCGGGACACCGTCCGCGACTTCTGGCGCGGCAGGCCCGCGACGCTTCCGGAGTTCGCCTCCCGGCTGACCGGCTCAAGCGACCTGTACGAGACGTCCGGCCGCCGCCCGGTGGCATCGATCAACTTCGTCACCTGCCACGACGGGTTCACGCTCTCCGACCTGGTCACCTACAACGGCAAGCACAACGAGGCCAACGGCGAGGAGAACAGGGACGGCACCGACGACAACCGGTCGTGGAACTGCGGCGCCGAGGGCCCGGCCGAGGACCCGCAGATAGCCGAGCTGCGCTCCAGGCAGCAGCGCAACTTCCTGGTCACCCTGTTCTGCTCGCAAGGCGTCCCGATGCTCCTCGCCGGGGATGAGATCGGCCGTACCCAGGGCGGCAACAACAACGCCTACTGCCAGGACAACGAGGTCTCCTGGGTGGACTGGTCCCGGGCGGCCGGCGAGCGCGATCTGCTGGCGTTCACCGAGCGGCTGGCCAAGTTGCGGCGCCGGCACCCGGTGTTCCGCCGCCGCCGGTTCTTCCGGCCGGGCGACATCCAGTGGCTCACGCCCGCGGGCCAGGAGATGACCGAGTCAGACTGGCAGGCCGGCTACGCCAAGTCGGTCGCGGTGCTGCTGGACGGCAGCTCGATCAGCGAGCCCGACCCACGCGGCGACCCGGTGACCGACAGCAAGTTCCTCATGCTCTTCAACGCGGGCGCCGACCCGATCACGTTCACGCTGCCCGAGCCGCACCTCAGCGGCCAGTGGACAATCGTCGTCGACACGACGGCGCCGCGAGGCATCCCTGAGGCGGCCGACCTGCCCAAGTCCAAGGTCGAGGTCACTAGCCACGCGGTGACCGTGCTGATGTCGGCCGCGTGACGATGCGCCTGCTGCTGCCAGCCGACGCCGAGGCCAGCCGGCTCCCCCTCGACGATGACGCCCTCACCGGCCTGTACGCCTACCCGCCCGGCCCCGGCCCCTGGCTGCGCGGCAACATGGTGGGCAGCCTGGACGGCGCGGCCGCGGTCGGCGGCCTGTCCGGCGGCCTGTCGTCGCCCGCCGACCGCCGGGTGTTCTGGATCTTGCGCGGCCTAGCCGACGTCATCCTGGTCGGGGCCGGGACCGCCCGCGCCGAGGGCTACCGCCCGACCCGCGCCGGCGACAACTGGGCGCCGCTTGGCCTGCGCGACGGCCGCCCGCTCACTCCACCGCTGGCCCTGGTCACCCGCTCGCTCGACCTGGACCCGGCGGCCCCGCTGATTGCCGAAGCTCCCGCCGATGCCCGGACGATCGTGATCACCTGCGAGTCCTCGCCCGCCGACCGCCGCAAGGAGCTGTCGGCGGTCGCCGACGTCATCGTGGCGGGCGATGATTCCGTCGACTTGAACGGCGCGCTCGCCGCCCTGGCCAGCCGCGGCCTGGGCCGGATCCTGTGCGAGGGCGGCCCCCGCCTGCTGGCCGACATCACCGCGGCCGGGCTGCTCAGCGAGCTGTGCCTGACCCTCAGCCCGGTTCTGGCCGGCTCCGAGCCGGTCCGCGTCCTCACCAGCTCAGGAGAAGCATTTCAGGCCCGCCGCCTACAGCTGGCCCACCTGCTGGAAGAGGACGGCGTCTTGTTCGGCCGCTACCAGTCCCCCACGACCTGAGACAATCCGGCCGCGTCGCCCGCGAGCCGTGGTTTCGTCAGAGCTCACCCGCGCCAACGACTCACGACCGTTAGAACTCATCGCCGCCAACGAGCGCTCACAGGCAACCCACCCACGCCAGCGAGCTCTAACCGTTGCACCTCACCTACGCCAGCGAGCCCAAGCCGTCGCAACCCACCCGCGCCAGCGAGCCGTGGTTTCGTCAGAGCTCACCCGCGCCAACGACTCACGACCGTTAGAACTCATCGCCGCCAACGAGCGCTCACAGGCAACCCACCTACGCCAGCGAGCTCTAACGGTTGCACCTCACCTACGCCAGCGAGTCCGAATGCCGGTCGGGGGACTCGGCCACGGTAGAGCACCCGCCTCCCTGCCCGCCCGAATTGATCAGTCTGACCTTATAAGACTAGACTTACTGTATGACCGAGTCTGGGCCCGTTCTATACGGGGAAATCGAGGAGCTGGCGGGGGCACTGCGCGTCAGCGTCGGGATGCTGGTGCGGCGGTTCAAGCAGGCCGAACCGGACGATGACCTCACGATGCCCGAGACGTCCGCGCTGTCCCGGCTGGACCGCGGCGGGCCCATGACGTCGAGCGAGCTGGCTCGCCAGGACCGGGTCAGCCCGCAGTCGATGGGCGTTACCGTCGCGGCCCTGGAACAGCGCGGCCTGATCGCGCGAAGCCGGGACCCCGAGGATGGCCGGAGGATCATGCTCTCCCTTACAGAAGCAGGACGCCAGGTGGTGCACACCCGGCGCGGAGCGCGAACTGAGCTGATCGCGCGGGCGCTGCGCGACAGCTTCACTGAAGACGAGCGCGCCCAGTTGCGGACGGTCCTGCCCCTGGTCGAGCGGCTGGCGGAGAAGCTATGACGACGGACAAGGCGCTCGCACGACAGGCGCGGCTTGATGACCGCTACCAGTGGGTGGCGCTGGCCAACACCACCGCCGCGATGTTCATGTCGGCTCTCGACGGGTCGATCGTCATTATCGCGCTGCCCGCTATCTTCCGCGGCATCCACCTGGACCCGCTGTCCGCCGGCAACATCAGTTACCTGCTGTGGATGATCATGGGCTACCGCCTGGTACAGGCGGTGCTCGTGGTGAACCTGGGGCGGCTGGGCGACATGTTCGGCCGCGTCCGGATGTACAACCAGGGCTTCGTGGTGTTCACCATCGCCTCGATTCTGCTGTCGTTCGACCCGTTCCAGGGCACGCACGGGGCGATGTGGCTGATCGGCTGGCGGTTCGCGCAGGCCATCGGCGGCTCGATGCTAATGGCGAACTCGGCGGCGATCCTTACTGACGCGTTCCCGGCGGAGCGGCGCGGCTTCGCGCTCGGCACCAACCAGATCTCGGCGCTGGCCGGCATGTTCATCGGCCTGGTGCTCGGCGGGATCCTGGTCGAGTGGGACTGGCGGGCTGTGTTCTGGATCAATGTCCCGGTGGGCGTGTTCGGCACGATCTGGGCCTACCGGCGGCTGCGCGACAACGGCGAGCGGCACAAGGCCAAGATCGACTGGTGGGGCAACATCACCTTCGCCCTCGGCCTCGGCTCGATCCTCGTCGCCTGCACCTACGGCATCCAGCCTTACCACGGCAGCTCGATGGGCTGGGAAAGCCCGGTCGTGCTCGGTGAGCTGATCGGCGGCACGATCTTGCTGATCATCTTCGTGCTCATCGAGACGCACGTGGCCGAGCCCATGTTCCGCATCGGGCTGTTCAAGATCCGCGCGTTCACCTTCGGCAACCTGGCCGGCCTGCTGGTGTCCATCGCGCGCGGTGGCATCCAGTTCATGCTGATCATCTGGCTGCAGGGCATCTGGCTGCCGCTGCACGGCTACAGCTTCGATCAGACCCCGCTATGGGCGGGCATCTTCATGCTGCCGATGACGGCCGGCTTCCTGGTATCGGGACCGACCTCGGGCATCTTGTCCGACCGGTTCGGGTCACGCGGGATCGCGACCAGCGGCATGGCGGTGTTCGCGGTGAGCTTCGTCGGGCTGATCCTGCTGCCGGTCAGCTTCCCGTACTGGGCGTTCGCCGTGCTGATCGCCCTGAACGGGATCGGCTCCGGGATGTTCGCCTCACCGAACTCGTCCTCGATCATGGGCAGCGTCCCGGCCCGCGAGCGGGGTGCGGCCTCCGGCATGCGCTCGACCTTCCAGAACTCGGGCACCGCCGTGTCGATCGGCGTGGTCTTCACGCTGGTGATCGCAGGCCTGTCCAACTCGCTGCCGTCGGCGCTTAACAACGGGCTGACCCGCCTGGGCGTCCCGGCCGCCCAGGCCCACCAGCTCGCGTCGCTGCCCCCGGTGTCGTCGCTGTTCGCGTCGGTGCTTGGCGTGAACCCGATCCAGCACCTGCTCGGGCCGGGAGTCCTGGCGCACCTGCCGGCCGCGAGCCGGGCCACGCTGACCGGGGAGTCGTTCTTCCCCAGCCTGATCTCCGGGCCGTTCCACAGCGGCCTGATCGTGGTGTTCGGCGTATCGGCCGCACTGTCGGTGCTAGCTGGCCTGGCGTCCTTGCTGCGCGGGCCGCGCCGGGCCGCGGCCGCGCCCGACGAGCCCAGTGCGCCCGGCCAGGCTGGCCTGTCCGGCCCGCCTGCCGGAGAGGCCACCACCGGAGAGGCCATCACCGGAGAGGCCACCGCCAGGGAGGCCAGTGCCGGAGAGGCCACCGCCAGGGGGGCCGACGCCAGGGGAGCCGGCGCCGGGGAGGCCACCACCGGGGGAGGCCGGTGATCGCGAGCCGGCGTCGAAGGCGGGCCAGCCAGCAGCCGGGCGGGCACCGTTAGGAGCAGGCCGGACTGCACAGCCTAGGCAGCGCCCCTGCGCCGCGGACCAGGAAGGAAGCCGGTATATCGTGACGCACATGACCGGGATCGCAGGCGAAGCCGATGACGCGCCAGAGCTGCCAGAGGCGTATTACCTTCCTGGTCCGGACGGGACCTTCGAGCCGACCGTGGCGACGGAAAGTCCCTGGGCCTCCGACGCTCAGCACGGTGGCCCGCCGACCGCACTGCTCGCGCACGTGCTGCGAACCCGGCAGGACGCCGATGGCATGCGCATCGCCCGGATCACCAGCGAGTTCCTCGGGTCGATCCCCCGGGTGCCGCTGACCGCGCAGGCCAGCGTGGTCAGGGATGGCCGCAGGATCAGGCTGGTGGAGGCATCCCTGCTTGCCGACGGCAAGCCGGTCGTGCTCGCGCGGGCCTGGCAGATCGCCACCAGCGGCGAGGGCGGCATTCCCGCCGAGGGCCTGGTGTCGGCGGCGGCGCCGCCGCTGCCCGACGTGATGCCGCAGAAGTTCTTCACCGGCTACCGCCGCTGGGGCTATGGCGAGTCGATCGAGTGGCGCTGGGTGCGCGGGTCTTATGACAGCGCAGGCGAGGCCGTGGTCTGGGCGCGGCCGCGCATCCCGCTGGTGGCCGGGCAGCCGATGCACCCGCTGGAGCGGATCCTGGTCGTCGCCGACTCCGCGAACGGCGTCAGCTCGGCGCTCAGCCCCAGGGACTGGCTTTTCATACCCCCATCCATAACGGTCACCCTCCACCGTTACCCGAGCGGAGACTGGGTCTACCTGGCGGCCGTCTCCACCCTGGCACCCGACGGCCTCGGCTCGACGCTCGGTACCGTGGGCGACCCGGCCGGGCCGATCGGCTCGGTCGCCCAGCCGCTCCTCGTCGCCCCGCAGCGCTAGCCGCCTCCCCGGCGCCGTCTCCGCAAGACCTCAGTCGAGTCGGCATGGTAATCTGTCTAGACAGGACAGACTCAGGGGAGGGCGCATGGCAGAGCCGATTCCGCCGCACTGGCAGCTT
>Ga0335072_10003684_pt1 | contig 22990 bp, 22 predicted proteins | sample Lox_Sample_21_FD_206725 | JGI IMG/M metagenome (GOLD analysis project Ga0335072, IMG submission 206725) | Soil microbial communities from Loxahatchee National Wildlife Refuge, Florida, United States - Lox_Sample_2.1 | ecosystem: Environmental > Terrestrial > Soil > Wetlands | place: USA...
CGGACCCGAACGTGCCCCCCTTGCCGCCGCACATCACGCTCAAGGACGCCAAGCACTTCATGACCATGATGGCGAGCGAGCCGGAGTTGGGCAGCGTGCTGAAGGGCAGCATGGAGCAAATCCTCGCGAGCGTGCTGCCCGGCGGTAAGAGCTGACGCATGCGGCTCGAGCCGGCAGCGGGCCTCGGGCTTGGCGCGATCCTGGGCCTTACGGCTCTGGCGCTGACCCTGCGGCCGGCCACCCGGGCGCGAGCCGCCTCGAGCCGCCTGGCGGTTCGCGCCCCAACCCTCGATCCCAGGGCCGCCGTCCACGCGGCACGGCGCATGAATCGCGCGGCCGGGGTGATCGCCGCCTCGGTCCTGGCGGACAGCGCCATCGAGCACTATCGCGGCTCGTTCCACAACAAGGCGATGGTGACGCCGCTCGTGACCGCGACGTTGTCATTGGCGGCGAGCGTGCACGGCAATGCGGACAAAGACGCGGCGGCGCATCGCCTGCGCGATGCCGTCTACGCCGCCGCGGCGCTGACGGGGCTCGCGGGGACGGGCTTCCACCTCTTCAACATCAGCCAGAAGCCCGGCGGCTTCTCCTGGCAGAACTTGTTTTATTCCGCTCCGCTCGGCGCGCCCGCGGCGCTGATCCTGTCAGGGCTCATGGGCTTCCTGGCGGAGCGCGTTCGGGATACGGTCCCCGGTCAGCCGCCGACCATCGGCGGCCTCTCGGCGGGGCGCGTGGTGGCCGCGGTGACCAGTCTCGGTCTGCTCGGGACGGTGGGGGAGGCCGGACTGCTGCATTTCCGCGGCGCCTACCACGATCCGTTCATGTACCTGCCGGTGACGATCCCGCCGCTGACCGCCGCCTCGATCGGCCACGCGGCGCTCGGCCGAAGCCATCGGCGGCGGTCATTGACGCGGTTTTGGCTGCGCTTCACGGCGCTGCTCGGCTTCGCCGGTACCGGATTCCATATCGTGGGTGTCGCGCGCAACATGGGCGGCTGGCGCAATTGGCGGCAGAACGTCCTGAACGGGCCGCCCATCCCGGCGCCACCGAGCTTCACGGGGCTCGCTCTGGCCGGCCTCGCCGCTCTCGGCCTGATGCAGGATCACCCCGATGACTGATCGCTATCCAGCCTATGACGTGCTCGCCAAGCGCTGGACCGAATCCTGGAACGAAGTGACGCGGAAGGTGATCGACCGGCGTCTCGCCGCGCCGCGCGAGCCGCGATTCTTCTCTGCGAGTGAGTGGCGGACTCTCGGCGCGCTTTGCGATCGGATCCTGCCGCAGCCGAAGGATCGTCCGCCCGTTCCGCTGCCGGCCTATGTCGATCAGAAGATCACGGATGGGCGGCTGGATGGGTATCGTTATGCCGGGATTCCACCGCAGGGGGTGGCGTGGCGGCGCGGGTTGGCCGCGCTCGAGGCGGCGTCCCAGGAAGCCCATGGAGGCTCGTTCCACGCCCTGTCCGCCGAGCAGCAGGACGGCCTGTTGCATCGCATGCAGCACGGCGATCTCACCGGTGAGGCGTGGGGCGGCATGCCGTGCAACCTGTTTTTCCAGCACCGGGTCATTCCCGACATCACTCATGCGTATTACGCGCATCCCACCGCCTGGAATGAGATCGGCTTCGGGGGTCCGGCGAGTCCCCGTGGGTATGTGCGGATGGGATTGGACCGGCGCGACCCCTGGGAAGCCGCCGAAGCGACCTCCCGCAAGGAGGCAGCCCGTGCGCGACGGAACGACTCCGATGTCGTCTGATCCCTTCGCTCGCCCGCGCGCCGCGAACGGCCGCGCACCGGATGTTTTCAAGCGCGGCGGCTGGGTGCCGATGCGCCAATTCAGCGACACCGAGGCTGTCGATTTCGTCGTCGTTGGGACCGGTGCCGGCGGCGGTCCGCTGCTCGCCGGACTGGCAGAGGGCGGCTTTTCGGTCGTGGGATTCGACGCGGGTCCCTATTTCCGTCCCCTCGAGGATTTCGCTTCCGACGAGCTCGAGCAGGAGAAGCTCTACTGGACCGATGAGCGTGTGGTGGACGGGTCCAACCCGATCACCATGGGAGGCAAGAACAGCGGCAAGGCGGTGGGTGGCAGCACGGTTCATTTTGCGATGGTGTCGCTGCGCTTCCGCCCGGAATGGTTCAAGTCTCGCAGCATCCTCGGCTACGGTGCCGACTGGCCGCTCGATTGGCGGGAGATGTGGGATTACTACGCCCGGGCCGAACAGGCACTCAGCATCTCCGGGCCGGTGAGTTATCCGTGGGGCCCGAAGCGCCCGCGCTACCCTTATCGGGCCCACGAGTTGAACGGTGCGGCACAGTTGCTGGCCCGCGGGGCGGAGGCGATGGGCATCAAGTGGACGGCGACGCCGCTCGCCACCGTGTCGGCACCGCATGGACGATCGCCACCCTGTGTCTATCGCGGCTTCTGCCGCTTCGGCTGCTCCACCAACGCCAAGCAGAGCCAGCTCGTGACCTTCATCCCGCGGGCGTTGCGGGCGGGAGCCGAAATTCGCGATCTCGCGATGGTCGGCCACATCGAGATGGGACGAAACGGCCGCGTGTCGGGAGTGCATTATCACCGCGAGGGACACTGGCGCTTTCAAAAGGCGCGCAATGTCATTGTCGCCGGCTACGCGATCGAGACGCCACGGTTGCTGTTGGCGTCGGCCAGCGACCGCTACCCGGGTGGCCTCGCCAACAGTTCCGGCCTCGTAGGCAGGAACCTGATGACGCAATCCAACCAGGCCGTGTTCGGCGTGATGCAGCAGCAGGTGCGCTGGAACAAGGGACCGCCCTCGCTCGCCCTCACCGAGCACTGGAATTACGACGATCGCAAGGATTTTGCGGGCGGTTATTGCTGGATGGCACAGGGGCCGCTGCCGGTCGAATGGGTGACGGTGCAGACGGGCGCTCGAGGCCTCTGGGGCCAGGCGCTGCGCGATGAGATGGAGAAATACAATCACCAGGTTGGTCTGAAGATGGTGGGAGAGATGCTGCCCGACGAGCGCAATCGGGTGACCCTGGCCGAGGAGAAGGATAGCCATGGACTGCGTGTCGCCCGCGTCACCTACGGCTGGGGTGACAATGACAAGGCGCTGATCCGGCATGCGCTCGGCCAGATGCAGGCGAGCCTCGAGGCGGTCGGCGCGACGGACATCTTCCGGCAGGAGGACGACACCAACCATCTGGCCGGTACGGCGCGCATGGGCGATGACCCCGCGATGAGCGTGGTGAGCGCGGATTGCCGCAGCTGGGACATCCCCAATCTCTGGGTCTGCGACGGCTCGATCTTTCCGACGACAGGCGGAGTGAATCCGTCGCTGACGATCACGAGCATCGCCATGCGCACCGCGGACCGCATCCGCACGTTGGCCGCGCGTGGGGAGCTATGACGATGGGCAGAGGCGCAGCTCGTCGACACGGTGGACGTCCCTGACGGCGCGGGCCTCGAGCCCATCCGGATCTGTCACCCCAGATCCAGAATCACCGCCCCGAGCGCAATCAGGGCGAGCGCAGCCAGGCGGCGCCCGCCCGGGCGTTCCGCCAGGAACCACCAGGCAAAGAGGACACCGAACAGCATCGCCGTCTCGCGCAGCGCCGCGATGGCGCCGATGGGTGCCCGGGTCATCGCCCACAGAGCCAGGGAGTATGAGACGATGGAGCAGAGCGCCCCGCCCACACCCCGGCGCAGCAGCGACCGAACGGTGTCGCCCGTGAAGAGGAGGGAGATGCGGCCGCGCAGCAGCACCAGGCTCGCCGGGATGGCGGGGAGCACGAATGTCCACAGCGCATACGCGATCGGCGAGTGGGAGAGCCGGACCCCGAGCCCGTCATTGACCGTATATAGCGCGATGACGATCGAATTCGCCAGCGCGAAGAGCAGGGCGCGGGTCTCGCCGGGTTTGCCATAGCGCTGAGCCTGCAGGGCCACGCCGAAAGAGATCAGAAACAGTCCACCCCAACCGCCGATCCCGAGGTGCTCACCAAACCCCAGCGTGGCGATCGTGGCGGTCAGGGCTGGCGCGACGCCGCGCATCACGGGATAGGTCAGGCTGACCGCGCCGAGCGAATAGGCTTCGGCCACGAGATAGAAGTAGAGGATGTGCAGGAGCGCGGTGCCGGCGAGATGGGGCCAAGCGGCAGCGGCCGGTGCCGGTAGGAACGGAAGGGCTACCGCCCCGATCAGCCCGGATGCGAGGGCAAGCAATGCAGTGGATGCGCGGCGGTTGGGGCCGCCTCGGATGCCAACGTTCCAGGCGGCGTGGAGGCCGGCGCCGCCCACAACAGCTGCCAATGCGATTGGTGGAACGATCATTGCTGGTTTTCAGTTCTTGTCGAAGAGCAGCTGAATTGACCCAGAATCTGCAGCCGAAGTCCAGTGCTCACTGAGGCGAGGCATGAGCGGCGCCTCCATCGTCAGGCAGTGTTGCATCGTCGCCGACAGGCGGCACGTTGGACTTCGCCGCACATTCCTGGTACTCACCAAGCCGTGCCACGACACGTGAATCGGTATTATTCCGGGCCGCCGAGCGATCACTTCGACGGTGTGCGCTTTTTCAACCCCGGTCACGCCGCAACCGATCGCGACTTGCGCGAGCTGCTGCGCTGGAAGCTGCTGGGGAGAGCAGCGGCGTGGCCGAACTCGGTCGCGCCGCGACAGGCTGTTCCGGACGCGCGCGTTGCCGGCGTGAGAGCGACGGTCGTCGGACACGCGACCGTGCTCATCCAGGCGGGGGGACTCAACGTCCTCACCGACCCCGTATGGTCGGAAAGGGCGAGCCCGCTGACCTTCGCCGGCCCGCGGCGCGTCTGGGCGCCCGGGATCGCGTTCGAGGCGTTGCCGCCCATCGATGCCGTGTTGCTCAGCCACAATCACTACGACCATATGGACGTGGCGAGCCTGCGCCGTCTCGCCACGGAGCATCGTCCGCTGATCATTACGCCGCTGGGTAACGACGCGATCCTGAGGCGGGCGATACCCGGCCTCCGTGTGGCGGTGGGCGACTGGTGGGACCGCATCGACATCGGCAAAGGCGGAGAGGTAACGATCGTTCCGGCCTATCACTGGTCGGCGCGTACCGGACGCGACCGCCGCATGGCGCTCTGGTGCGGGTTCATGCTGAGCACGCCCGGCGGCAGCGTCCATTTCACGGGCGACACCGGCTATGGGGACGGGCGCATCTTTCGGGAGACGCGGCAGCGGATCGGCCGGCCCGACCTGGCCCTGATTCCCATCGGCGCCTACGCGCCGCGCTGGTTCATGAGCGCGCAGCACGCGGATCCCAATGAGGCCGTGCAGATCCTGGAGGACCTCGGAGCGGCCCGTGCGGTCGGGATCCACTGGGGCGTCTTCCGGCTCACCGACGAGCCTCGGGATCAGCCGCCCGAACTGCTGCTCGACGCGCTGGCGCGCCGCGGGATTACCGCGAGCCTATTTCCTGCCGGCGAGCCGGGTCTGAGCTACGAAGCCGCCTAGCCGGCGCTGCCGTTGCAACGAATCCGTCACATATCGCGAGTAGATTTTTTCGGATTACCAGCAACGAGCCGTGCCGCTCAGCGCCCCGCTTGGCTGCGCTGGAACGGCGCGGGGGGAGCGGTTAGATGAGTGTTACCGGGGCGAAATCCGTACAAGACTACCTCGACGAGCTGCCGACATGGTCGGACGGCACGCACCTGCAAGCCGCGCCGATGACCGGTATGCAGTGGCGTATCTGGTCGTTGGCCGCCGCCGGGAAGTTCTTCGAGGGATTCGTGGTCTTCATGACCGGCGTCGCGCTGCCGCTGATTGCGCGCGAATTCGGCATCGCCTCGGCGCAGAAAGGCATCATCAGCGCCGCAAGTCTGGCCGGCATCCTCTTTGGCGCGGTGCTCCTCGGCGGGCTCTCGGACTATTTCGGCCGCAAGCGCATGTTCGTCGCCGAGATGATCATCTTCGTGGCGTTTCTGGCGCTGCTGATCGTCTCGACCAGCTTTCTCGCGCTGGCGATCTGTCTCTTTGGCCTGGGACTGGCGCTCGGTTGCGATTATCCCACGGCTCACATGGTGATCTCCGAGAACATTCCGAGCGCCAACCGCGGGCGCCTGGTGCTCGGCGCGTTCGGCTTTCAGGCACTCGGCGCACTGGCGGGCACCGGCGTCGGCAGCGTCGTTCTGATCATCGATCCCACGCTGTCCGCCTGGCGCTGGATGTACGCGACCGCCATGCTGCCTGCCCTGGCGATCACCGTCGCCCGTTTCTTCGTCGTGGAAAGCGCCAACTGGCTCGCGGTGCGAGGCGATCACGAGGAGGCGGAGAAGTCGGTCACGCGCCTGTTGCGTCGCGTGCCGCAGTATCCGACCAACATCCAGCTGGCGCGGAACGCTACGAGCGCGCACGGCGACTCGCGCTCCAATCGATCGTTCTGGGCCCTGTTCAACCGGCGCAATCGCCGCGCGACCATCTTCGCCTCGCTCCCCTGGTTCATCCAGGATCTCAGCACTTATGGCATAGGGATCTTTACGCCCGTGATCCTGGCCGCGGCAATCGGCGGCGGCCCGGACCACATCCGCAGCCTGAGCGATCTCATTGCCAACGACATCATCGCCTCCAAAGGGGCGGCGTTGATCGACGTCCTGCTGCTGGTAGGTATTGCGTTCGCCGTGGTGTTTGCCGACCGGGTCGGGCGCATCAAGCTGCAGATCTTCGGCTTCATCGGCTGCGCCGCGGGACTGCTGCTCGCCTCCTTCTCGGCGGACGCGGGCGGCGAGGCGAAGATCGTGCTGATCTTCACGGGCTTCATGCTGTTCGACTTCATGACCAACCTTGGTCCCAACGCTCAGACCTACCTCCTGGCCGGTGAAGTGTTTCCGACCGAGGTGCGGGGCATGGGCGCGGGGTTCGCCGCGGCATTCGCCAAGATCGGCGCGGTAGCGACGGCGTTCCTGTTTCCGATCCTGCTGGTCGACATCGGCACGCGCGCGCTGCTCTATGGCCTGGTCGTCGCCTCGCTGCTGGGCGCTTGGGTGACCTGGCACTGGCGCATCGAGACCACCGGAGTGAACCTGGATCACATCGGCAAGGAGCCGGCCGCCTCGCAGGCGGCGGTGAGCGGAGCCAGGGCATGAGAAGTTACGCAGCCCACATCGCGCTGCTGTCGGCCGGCGCGATCCTGCTCGTGCTGCCGGTGGGCGCTGTCGAAGCCGGCGGCGCGCAACTGCACGAAACGGGCTCGACGCTGCTATACCCGCTCTTTCAGCAATGGGTGGCCGATTACGCGCATGTCGCTCCCAAAGTCTCTATCAGCACCGGCGCTACCGGATCGGGCGCCGGCATCGCGGCGGCCATGGCCGGCACGGCGCAGATCGGCAGCTCGGACGCCTACATTTCCGATCAACAGGCGGAGCAGAATCCGCAGCTGGTCAACATTCCGCTCGCGATTTCCGCCCAGACCGTGAATTACAACGTTCCCGGACTGAATGGTGGCGCCCTGAAGCTCGATGGTGCGACCCTGGCCGGCATCTACTTCGGGCGCATCACGGAGTGGGATGCGCCGGCGATCGCCGCCATGAATCCCGGCGTGACCCTGCCACATCAGCGGATCGTGCCGATCCGCCGTGCCGATGCGTCGGGTGACTCCTTCATCTTCACCCAGTTCCTGGACTTCGCGAACCAGGAATGGGAGGACCAGGTCGGCTACGGGACGAGCGTGCGGTGGCCGAGCGTCGCCGGCGAGCGCACCGCTTCGGGCAACGCGCAGATGGTGCAGACGCTTGCCAGTACGCCGTATTCGGTCGCGTACGTTGGCATCAGCTTCCGGGATTCCATTGCAGGTGCGGGGTTGGGCACCGCGCGGCTCGAGAACCAGAGCGGTCACTTCCTGCTGCCGACCCCGGAGACCGTGAGCGCCGCGGCCGCGATGCTCGATTCGCGCACGCCCCCCGATGAGAGGCTCAGCCTCGTCTTCGCTCCCGGCGGGCAATCCTATCCTCTGATCAACTACGAGTACGCGGTGGTCTCCAGGCGTCAGGCGGATAGTGCCACGGCGGCGGCGTTGCGCGGCTTTCTGCTGTGGACGATCTCACTCGACGGCGGCAATGCCGGCAAGTACCTGAACACCGTGGGCTTCATCCCCCTGCCGGACTTCATCCGCGGCATGAGCGAGCACCAGATCAGTCTCATCGGCCCGGGCGGCGCGGCGTCCGACTAGCCACCCGCCGAGCGGCCCGCAGCAGGGGTGTATGCTGCCGGGCGTGAGCGCGAAGCCTCTGTTCGGTGCGGTCGAAGCCGGTGGCACCAAGTTCGTATGCGCGGCCGCCTACGGTCCCACCGACATCCCCGAGGACTGTCGCGCTGTGATTCCCACGACGGCTCCGGCCGCCACTCTCGCGGCCGTCGTGGAATTCTTCGAGCGGATCACTCGCAGGTACGGCACGCTTTCCGGCATCGGCATTGCCGCCTTCGGGCCGGTCGATCTCGACACGCGCTCGCCAACGTGGGGGCGGATTCTGGCGACGCCCAAGCGCGGCTGGTCGGATATCAGCCTCGTGGCTCCACTCGAGCGCTTCGGCTGTCCCATCACCGTCGATACCGATGTCGGCGCCGCTGCGCTCGCGGAGGCGCGACTCGGCGCCGGGGCGGGGTTGAGTTCGCTGGCGTACGTCACCGTGGGCACGGGAATCGGCGGCGGAGTCTTCATTGCTGACCGCACCCTCAAGGGTCTTCTTCACCCCGAGATGGGCCATATCCATGTCAAGCGCGATCGGCGGGACGCCGACTTCACCGGAGTCTGTCCCTTCCATGGCGATTGCCTGGAAGGCCTGGCCAGCGGGCCGGCCGTGTTGGCTCGCTGGAACACGCGTGTCGAGAATCTGCCCGAGATGCATCCCGCTCGCGAGGTCCTCGGGGACTATCTCGGACAGCTGGCCGCAACCGTCGCGCTGATGGTCTCCTGCGAGCGCATCGTCTTCGGCGGCGGCGTGGTGTCGGGCGGACGACTGCTGCCCTACATCAGGCAGTCGGCGAGCCGCTGGCTCGCCGGTTACCTGCCCATCGAGGCGCGGGCGGGCGGATTCGAGCGCTACATCACGGCGCCGGGGCTGGGCGACTCCGCAGGCACGGCCGGGGCTATCCTGCTCGCCATGCAGCGGGGGTCGGCGACGCGGGCGTAACGAGGCTGATTGCCGCAGGGTGGGCTATCCTGACGTCCATGGATAGCGTCATCGATATTTCCGGACTGTCGAAGCAGTACTCCTCGGGCTTCGTTGCGCTCAAGGCGGTCGATCTCAGCATCCGCCGCGGCGAGATTTTCGCGCTGCTCGGACCGAATGGGGCGGGCAAGACCACGCTCATCAGCATCGTCTGCGGCATCGTGCGGGCGACCACGGGCCGGGTGCTCGTCGATGGCAACGACATCGTCCGTAACTGGCGCGCGGCCCGCTCGCTGATTGGCCTGGTGCCGCAGGAGCTCACCACTGATGCCTTCGAGTCGGTGTGGAATACCGTGTCGTTTACTCGCGGCTTGTTCGGGCTGCGTGCCAACCCGGCTCACATCGAGAGCGTGCTGCGGGCGCTGGCGCTGTGGGACAAGAAGGACAGCCGGGTCATGACCCTCTCCGGCGGCATGAAGCGCCGCCTGCTCATCGCCAAGGCGCTCGCGCACGAGCCGCGGATCCTGTTCCTGGACGAGCCGACGGCGGGGGTCGACGTCGATCTGCGGCACGACATGTGGCAGCTCGTGAGTCGCCTGCGCGGCGAGGGGGTGACGGTCATCCTCACGACGCACTACATCGAGGAGGCCGAGGAGATGGCCGACCGTGTCGGAGTGATCAACAAGGGTGAGCTCGTGCTGGTGAGAAACAAGGCCGACCTGTTGCACGAGTTCGGCACCCGGCGTCTGACGCTGCGCCTGAGCCGCCCCCTCACTCGGGTGCCGGAGGCGCTCGCGGCGTGGCGGCTCGAGCTCTCGAGCGACGGCCGCGAGCTCACCTGCCTCTATGATTCCAAGCACGCAGGCGATGGAGTGGGCCAGTTCCTCGACCGGGCGCGGGAGGCGGGAATCGAGTTCACCGATCTCGCGACCGCGGAAAGCTCGTTGGAGGACATTTTCGTGAGCCTGGTCAGGGAGAAACGTTGAACATCGAGGCGGTGAGCGCGATCTACCGGTTCGAGATGGCCCGCGCCCGGCGCACCGTGACGCAGACCATCGTCTCGCCGGTGATCTCGACCTCACTCTACTTCGTGGTGTTCGGCGCCGCGCTCGGCTCGCGCATCCAGAGCGTGGGCGGTGTCAGCTACGGCTCGTTCATCGTGCCGGGGCTGGTGATGCTCTCGCTTCTCGGCCAGAGCATCTCCAACGCCTCCTTCGGCATCTACTTTCCGCGGTTCACCGGAACCATCTATGAGGTTCTTTCGGCGCCCGTATCACCGATGGAGATCGTATTGGGATACGCCGGCGCGGCAGCGACCAAGTCGCTCATCCTCGGCGGCATCATTCTCGCCACCGCCGGACTCTTCGTGCCTCTGCACGTCGAGCATCCCTTGTGGATGGTGGCGTTTCTGGTGCTCACCGCGGTGACATTCAGCCTGTTCGGCTTCATCATCGGCATCTGGGCGGACGGGTTCGAGAAGCTGCAGATCGTGCCGCTGCTCATCGTCACGCCGCTGACATTCCTCGGCGGCAGCTTCTACTCCATCGACATGCTGCCGCCGACCTGGCGCGCGGTGGCGCTGGCCAATCCGGTCGTGTACCTGATCAGCGGCTTTCGATGGAGTTTCTACGGCCTGGCCGACGTCAACGTGGGCGTGAGCCTCGGGATGACCGCGGTGTTTCTGGCGATCGCGCTCGCCATCGTCGCGTGGATCTTCCGGACGGGCTATCGACTGAAGACCTGAGCCGCGAGGTCAGGGGGCGCTGCCGTGCAACCATGCTTGCCGCGATAGCGGGCGGTTGTTGTAGGGAGTCTGCAGCACCACGAGGGTGGTGGTGCTGATGCTGGGGTGAAAACTCACGATGCGGTCTAACACGGCCTCCAGGTGACTCACCGACATCGCGATCACCCGCAGCGAGCCGGAATCCTCTCCGGCCAGACGGCGGTAATCGAGAATCTCCGGGATCTCGGCCAGAGACGGGCCGATGCTGGCGCAGACGCTGCCGTCACAACGCAGGCGGATCACCGCCTCGATCAGGTAGCCGAGCTTCTGCGGGTCGAGCTCGGCGCGATAGCTACGGATCACGCCGGCATCCTCCAGGCGCTTCACCCGCTCGGCCGTTGCGGGAGGCGAGAGCCCCACTTGGCGGCCGAGCTCCGCGTAGCCCGTGCGCGCATCCTTTTGCAGCAGTTCCAGGAGCTGCCAGTCCTTGGCATCGAGTGCTGGTTTCGATTCAAAGGCGATGGCGGCCATGTGAGCGTCCTATCAACGGGGAACGACGGCCAATATATGCGCATTCAGTATTCAATTCCAGGCTGTCGCCTTCTAATATGCCGATCAACATTCCCGCCCTATGCGTCCGAAAATGGCGCGAACGGCAGGGGATCGCCGCCTAGGATGAACCGAGACCCTTCACTCCGAGTCCGCAAGCAGTCCCATGGAAAACCACGGCCAGCTCGATGCCCGAGCGCTCCTTTTAGTCACCGTTGCGATGCTCACCTGGTCCTCCGCCTACGCCGCGATCGCGTACGGGCTCGGCGGGTTCACCCCAGGGGAGGTGGCATTTGCCCGCCTGCTGCTGGGGTCGATCTGCTTCGTGCTGTGGATGCGGATACGCAGGCGGCCGCTGCCGCCGCCGCCTGCCTGGCCGCCGTTGCTCGCGCTCGGCGTCGTCGGGCTCTCCGTCTATCACCTCTGCCTCAATTACGCCGAGACGCAGATCGCCAGCGGCACGGCGGCCATCATCATCGCCCTCGCGCCGGCCGCGACCGCCGCGGCATCGGCGTTGTGGCTGCGTGAGCGGCTGTCCGCACGCGCAATCGTCGGGCTGGCGATAGCGTTGGCGGGCGTCGTGCTGGTGGTGCTCACCAGCGGCAGGAACGTGAGCTTCCAGCCGAAGGCGGCGCTGGTGCTGGTCAGTGTGCTGGCGACGGCGATTTATTTCACCCTGCAAAAGCCATTTTCGGCGCGATATGGCGTGGAGGCGGTCACGGCCGTCACCTTTTTCGGTGGCGTCCTCGGGACGCTGCCTTTCGCCCTCGGCCTCCCGCATGCGTTGCTCACGGCGCCGCACTCCCGGATTGCCGCACTCGTCTGGCTGGGGCTGGCGCCGACTTTTCTCGGTTACCTCACCTGGAACATGGCGCTCCAGCGGGCGAGCGTCAGCAAGGTGTCGAGTTTCATCTACTCCTCGACTCCGATCGCGCTGTTGATCAGTTGGGTATGGTTGGGCGAGCGGCCCACCGGCGTGACCCTGATCGGGGCCGCGATCGTCGTAGGCGGGGTGATCCTGACCAACACGCGCGGCCGCCCGAAGGCGACGGCCACGACTCGGCCGGTCTGCGAAGCCTAGCCGGCCGCCAGGCACAGGGAAGTGCTCCGCCGCCGCAGGTGGCGCCTCAACAAATCAACGCCGCGGCAGCGGCGCGCACGACGCTTCGCGTCAGCCGCTCCAGCACGGGCACCTTGAGCCGCGTCGCCTGCCAGTAGAGAGGCACGTCGACCGGGGTATCCGGCACCAGCTCGAGCAGGGTTCCGGCTTTGAGCTGTGCGCGGACCATGGAGAGCGGATTCATGCCCCAGCCGACTCCGGCAAGCGCGGCACCGACGAAGGCCTGGGTGGAGGGAATGCGGTGCACGGGCAGCGCCACATCGCGGCGCACGACTCGGCGGGCCCAGATCTCCTGCAGCCTGTCGTTGTTGTCGAACAAGAGGCTGGGCGCCCGGGCGAGCGCGTCAGCCGAGATACCCGCCTCGAACCAACGTCGCGCGAAGCCCGGGCTGGCGGTCGCCACATAGCGCAGCGCGCCCAGCCGCCGGATGCGGCAGCCCTGAACGGCCGTGCCCACCGAAGTGACCGCCCCCAGGACATATCCGCGGCGAAGCCACTCCGCGGTGTGATCCTCATCGGCCAGGGTCAGGTTGAGCAGCGCGGCATCCTCGCGTCCAAACTCCGCCATCGCCCCGATGAACCACGTGCCCAGGCTGTCGGCGTTGACGGCGATGCGCAGACTCGCGTGCGGCGTGTCGGGAGAGTCCTTGGGCAGCATCGGCAGCTCGCGCCGCAGCTGCGACACCAGGACCGAGACGAGCTCCGAGTGGCGGCAGATACGCGCGCCTATCTCCGTGGCGGAACAGGGTTGTCCGCGCACGATCAGCACCGCGCCAAGGCGCTCTTCGAGAAGCTTGACGCGCTGCGAGACGGCAGAGGGAGTGACGTGCAGCACGCGAGCCGCGCGCTCGAAACTGCCCTCGCGGGCGACTGCGGCAACGGCCGCGAGCAATGCCTCATCGAGCATGGGCGTCTCCTACGGCACTTAGCCAGGCTACAGCGACATTAGCATTACTACTGAGCGGCGGGGCGGGGATCGTGGCCCGGCGGTGGCACGGATGTGGCGGCGTATCGCGTCAGTCCCGCGACCAGCTGATCGAACATGAGCTCGACGCGGGCCGTCGGGGAGCACTTCGGCGCCGATCACCCTTCGTGGGGGTGCGTCGCGAGATGCTCGAGATGCGTTACCTGTGGAATACTCCCGCGGAGCTGGACGATGAGGCGGTCGCCCGATCCCACGATTGGTCGGCAGGGAACTCCAAGGCCGGTGGCGTGATTGAGAGCAACATGAAACCCTCAGGGCAGCACAGTTGACATTCGTGGAGAGCGCCACCGCCGGACCGGGCGCAAGCCGCGCAGCCGAGACGGAGCATCGGCTGCGCCTTGCGGATGGGCGCATGCTCGCTTGCCTGGAGCTCGGCGATCCTTCAGGGCCGCCGGTCCTCTACTTTCACGGCTATCCCGGGTCTCGTCTCGAGGCTCGCGTGGCTGCCGCGGCGGCGGCGCGGCTCGGACTGAGGCTGTTGTCCGTCGATCGGCCGGGGTTCGGACAGTCGACGTTTCAGCCGCGGCGGCGAATCGGCGATTGGGCGGCGGACATCGGCGCCCTGGCGGATCAGCTCGCGCTGCGGCGTTTCTCGATAGTCGGGGTTTCGGGCGGCGGCCCGTACGCGCTGGCGTGCGCGGCGCGGTTGCCGCATCGCCTGGCTCGCATCGCCCTGGTCTGTCCGCTGGGTCCGCTGGATGTGGCGGATGGAAAGCGGGGAATGCTGGCGCAGGACCGCCTGATGTTGGTGTTGGCCGCTCACGCGGCGCCGCTCGCTCGGGGCGTGGTCCACATGTTGGCGCGGTGGATGCGACAGGATGCCGACCGGTACGTCAAGTTCATGATGGCCGGCATGGTGTCGCCCGACCGCGAGCTGTTCGCCGACCCCGGCTACCGCTCGCTGGTGCAGCAGAGCACGGCCGAGGCCCTGCGGCAGGGCGGGCGGGGCGCCGGTTGGGAGCTGACACTGATCGCGCGCCCGTGGGATTTCCGGCTGCAGGACGTGCGCCTGCCGGTCAGCCTCTGGCAAGGCCTGGCGGACCAGATCCTGCCTGCCGCGATGGCGCGGCGTCTGGCCGCAGCCCTGCCGGCGTGCAATGCGCGCTACTTTCCGGGCGAGGGGCATCTCTCGCTGGTGGTGCGACACATCGGCGAGGTGCTGGCAGGGCTGCGGCCGTGACCGTGCGCGGTCCTATTCTCCCCGGAGGAAGCACCCGGTCACTCACGGACTTCCCGACTCGGCGCAGCGCAGAATCGACTCGATGGCCTCGGCCGCTACCGGCTTGGCGAGGTGATGATCGAACCCCGCCTCGTAGGCGCGACGGCGATCCTCGCTCTGCCCCCATCCGGTGACGGCGACGAGCAATGTGCGCCGGCCCCAGCTCGACTCGCGAATGTGTTTCGCCAGGGCGTAGCCGCTCAAGTCGGGCAGACCGATGTCGAGAAGCACCGCGTGCGGTCGAAAGCCCTCGGCCAGCTCGAGGGCCTGGCGGCCGCAATAGGCTGTCTGAACGTGGTGTCCCGAGAGCTCCAGGAGCGCCGCGCAGGTATCGGCGGCATCCCGGTTGTCATCGGCAACCAGGATGCGCAGGCCGATACCGGCGGCAGCGTCCTCCACATTGCCGAGTTGTGGAATCTCGACGACGGGCTCGCTCACGGGGAGCCTCACGACGAACTCGCTCCCGTGCCCCGGTCCCTCACTGTGGGCGCGCACGGTACCGCCGTGAAGCGCGACGATCCCCCGGACCAGCGCAAGCCCGACACCGAGGCCGCCTTCGGTCCTGTCGCGGACGCCGTCGGCCTGAGCAAACATGGTGAACAGCCGCGGCCTCATCTCGGGCGCGATGCCGATGCCGTTGTCCCGCACCGATATGACGACGTCATCGCTCTCGCGGCGAGCGCTCAGATGAATCTTGCCGTGCGGATCGGTGTATTTCGCCGCGTTGATCAGCAGATTCGAGAAGACCTGCGCCAGCCGCACCGCATCCGCCTCCAGCCGCATCGCCTCGTTTGGAAAATCCAGTGTCAGGGTGTGATGCTTGCCATCGAGCACGGGCCGGGCCGTCTCGATTGCCGCGCTCAGCACCGAGGTGAGCTCGGCCGCAGCCTTCTTCAGCTCGAGAGTCCCGCGCGTGATTCGCGAGACATCGAGCAAATCGTCGAGCAGTCGGCTCATGTGCGCGACCTGCCTCTCCATGATCTCGTCCGCCCACTTTCTCTGCTCCGCAGTTCGATCGGCCTTGCGGTTGGCGGCAAGCGCATACCGGATCGGCGCGAGCGGGTTGCGCAGCTCGTGGGCGAGCAGGGCCAGAAACTCATCTTTGCGCTCATCGGCGCAGCGCAGCGCCTCCTCGCTGCGGCGCAGTTGCTCCTCGCTCTCGCGCAGCCTGGCGAGTGAAGCCTCCGTGAGCGCTCGGGCCTGATCCGCATCCTCCAGCAACGACAGCGCCGCTCTGCGCTCGCCGACCGCCCCGAGCATGTTGACGGTCTGGTAGGCGGCGGCGGCGAAACGCGCCAGGCTCTGCAGCAGTCGCAGGTCCTCTGCGTCGAACTTGCGCTCGCCATCGTGCACTGCCGCCCAGAGGGTGCCTACGGCTCTGCCGTCCACATGGAACGGCACGAAGAGACCTTCTTCGGCAAGCGGCGTCACCGCGGCGAAATACCGATAGCGGCGCTCCCAATGCGTGAATAGAAGCGGAATGTCGCGATCGAGCACCTCACCCGAGGGCCCGAAGTCGCGCGGCGCGCCGACGCCGAGGTGCACTGACCACTCGCCCGCAACGGCCGCCCAGCAGAATCGCTTGGCGTCCTTCGCGAGCAGGCTGAGACCCGCCGAGCCGGCACCGAGGAGCTCGACCACTTTCTCCGCCAGAACCTGCAGGATCGTATCGGGCGCATCTGCGAGCGCCTGCACGAGTGCACCCAGAGCGCGGTTCTCGGCTTCACGATCGGCTGGGCGGCTCGCGCGCCCCTGCAGCAGCTCCGTGACGAGGATGGAGTCGAGTGCGGCGATGCCCTCGGTCTGTCTGTCGGACTCGCCGGGCGCGGGCTCGCGCGAGTAGGCCAGCGCGGGGGGCCGATTCTCCTTCTCGGTACCGTCGAAGGAGTATTGCCCGGCTTCTCCCAGCCGCGCCCGCAGCTCGTTCACCTCCCGCTTGAGCGCGAGGATGCGGCTTTCCCTGTCGACCGCGGCCGCGTTGAAGCGGGCGAGCTCCGCGATGCGCGACTGAAGGTCGGCGTGTGCCTCGCGCAGCAGCGCTTCGGCGCGCTTGCGATCGGTGATGTCACGCGCGATCTTCGATGCGCCGATGATCGTTCCCGACTCATCCCGCACGGGCGATACGGTGAGTGAGATGTGGACGCGGCGACGGTCCTTGGTGAGCCGCGTGGTCTCATAGTGCTCGATGCGCTCGCCGCGGCGCAGGCTCGCGAGAATTCTCTGCTCGTCGTCGAGCAGCTCCGGCGGGACGATGATCGTGATGGGCCTGCCGATCGCCTCGTCTGCGGTGAAACCGAACAGGCGCTGCGCGCCCGTGTTCCATGACCGGATGACCCCATCCAGCGTCTTGCCGATGATGGCGTCATCGGAGTTCTCGACAATGGCGGCGACCTGCGCCAGCGCCTCGACCTGCGCCGCCGCGGAGGATGAGGGAGAATGTGGTTCCGGAGGAGGCATCACGGCGCCATGTTTATTATTACGCCTGATTTTAGCAAGATCCTGCATCGAGGGCGCAGCGGCGCCGGCTCGGCCTTGCTGATACTTGGGCTGGGCAACACTGACCGGGCACGAGGCATCAGAGCGTCATCTCATCATGGGTGAGCCGTCCGCCAGGATCAGCCGCGACTTCGCGAAAGCCATCTGGCTGCACGCCCAGCGCTTGGATGGCGAGGCGCCTTTCGGTGGCGGCCCCGCGGCGACTCCCGCCGCCGTCCGGCACCTCGGTTACGTGCAGATCGACACCATCCACGTCATCGAGAGATCCCATCACCACATCCTGTACACGAGAATTCCCGATTATCGGCGCGAGCACCTGGATAGGGCGCAGGCAACGCAGCGCTGCATTTTCGAGTACTGGACCCACGCGCTGGCGTACCTTCCCGTCGAGGACTTCAGGTACTACGTACGTGACATGCGAAACGGCCCGCGGGCACATGGCCGCTGGTTCGCCTCGGTGACTACGGGCGACCTTCGCAAGGTACTGGCACGCGTCCGCCAGGGCGGCACGCTCACGATCCGCGACATCGACGATGACGTGCTCGTTGAGAAGGACCACCCGTGGGCGAGCCGCAAGCCTTCCAAACGCGCTCTGCAGCTGGCCTTTTTCCGGGGGCTCGTCACCATCAGCCGACGGACCGGCATGCTGAAGTCCTACGACCTGACAGCGCGGCATTTCGGCTGGGAGCGGCTGCCTCGCGCCGCCACGCAGCAGGAAACGCTCAGCTATGTGCTCGAACGGGCCCTACGATCGCAGGGGCTGGTCAGTCTCGACTCCGTCTGCTACGGCGGCGTCGCGAGCAGGCCGGCGATCCGGCGTCTCATCGAGACGAAGGTGCACCGCCGGGAGCTCGTGCCGGTCGACTTCGAGGGCGCCGGCGCGTGCCAGCATTGGGCGCGACCCGAAACGCTCGATCTGGACCTCGAGACCACCTCTGCGCGGGTCCATATTCTGTCGCCGTTCGATCCGCTGGTCTGCCAGCGCAAGCGGCTGAATCTCTTCTTCGGCTACGAGCACCGCTTCGAGGCGTATCTGCCGCCGCCGCAGCGCGTGTTGGGATATTTCGCCTGCCCGCTGCTCGCGGGCGATCGCATCGTCGCCGCCCTCGACCTGAAGACGGACCGGGCGGCGCGGCAGTTGCGGGTCCAGAAATGGACCTGGATGCTGAAGCGGCCGCCGCGGGCGCTCCGCGCGACGATCGAGGCGGCGCTGCATTCGTTCGAGCGCTTTCAGCTGGCCCAAACGCCGACTTAGCGACGCTTGACCGGCATTAGTGATTCTAAGTAGGCGGCGGCGCGGGCGGCGCTGATACTCGCCGCATGACGGGCATCGCTTCACCGTGCGCATATCTGACCGGGCTGATTCTCGGCGGCTCACTGATCATCGCGATCGGCGCGCAGAACGCGTTCGTCCTGCGTCAGGGTTTGTTGCGAGCGCACGTGGCTCTGGTCGTCGTCCTGTGCGTCCTGATAGATGTGGCACTGACGACGGTCGGGGTCGGCGGCCTGTCGGCGTCACTCGGCCGCTATCCGCTCGCACTCGAGGCGTTGGCGGTGGCCGGCGCCTGCTTCCTGGGCTGGTACGGACTCGGTGCGGCGCGGCGCGCCTGCTCGAGTCAGTCTCTCGCGGCGGCTCCAGCCGATGGCGCTCAATCGGCGCGCAGTGTCCTGCTGCAGACGCTCGCCGTGTCCCTGCTCAATCCCCACGTGTATCTCGATACCGTGATGCTCATAGGCTCCGTGGGCGTGCAGCAGCCCGCGCCGTTGCGGCCGGAATTTCTCGCGGGAGTGTGGACGGCAAGCTTCGGCTGGTTCACGAGTCTGGGATTCGGCTCGCGTCTCCTCGCCCCCGTCTTCGCCCGGCCCATCGCCTGGAGGCTCCTCGATGCGCTGGTTGCGTCACTCATGTGGAGCATTGCAGCGATGCTGCTGTGGACGACGTTCCGCTGACCGGGCCGCGCTTCCGGTACCCGTTCTGAGCGCTCAGGACATGCGTCTTGCGCGACGCAGGCCCCACGCGGCGACCGCCACCGAGCAGAGCCAGGCGATGGGGGAGGCGAGCGTATTTGCAAGCGCCGGCAGCCACTCGCCCAGATGACTCGCTGCTGCGAGCGACCCCGCCACGACATAGGGCGTCGCCGCGGCGGCAACTCCCGCAGCCGCCAGAGTGAGGGCCGTGCGCCCGATTGCGCGCCTGCGGCGGGCCCGACTCACGTGAGTCGCTACGCTCTGCAGGAAATCTTCGGCCGGCAGAGGGCGCCGCGCTTCTGCAAAGAGCTGCGTCAGGGTGTCGTCGAATTCACTCATGGTGTCGTCTCATAGGCGCGCAACAGCTCGCGCAACCGGACCGCTCCGCGGGCGATATGCGATTTGACGGTGCCGAGCGGCAGGTCCGTCGCATCGGCAATCTCGCGATGGCTCATGCGCTCTCCGTAGGCGAGCACGATGCAGAGCCGAACGGCCGGTGACAGTTGCGACAGGGCACGATCGAGGTCGATCCGCTCGGCAACCGTGGGCTCGTGAGACGAGGTATCGTCACGCTCGGACGGTTCCTCGGGGGCCGGACGCACTGTCTGATCGCCGCGAGCACGGATGTGCTGCAGCCACGTGTTGACTGCGATCTTGCGCAGCCAGCCGCCGAAGGCGGCAGGGGACTGCAGCGTGCGGACCCGGCGCCAGGCCTGGAGAAACGATTGTTGCGCCAGATCATCCGCGAGCGCGGGATCTCTGCACAGACGACGCAGCAGTTCCCGGATCCACGACTGACGGCGGCGCACGAGCTCGCCGTATGCCGAATCATCACCGCTGATGGCGAGGCCTGCCAGGATCGTCTCCGCTGCCGCGCCGAGTGCCGCGCGCGACAGTTCACCAGTCACGCCACGCTATCCGGCGAGCCCCGGCGACGGCTGTAGCGGCCGAGCGCCCGGGCGGCGACCAGCAATCCTGCCCCTACGCAGACCCCCAGGGCGGCGGCGCCGAGCATGGGCAGCTTCGCGATCGGGAACTGCTGGCCGACGAAGAATGCGGCGATGAATACGCCGATGCCGCTGGCGATGGTGATGATGCCGCCGATCTGCAGGTAGGGCGCGAGGTCCTCGGGGTCATCGGCGCCCGATTCGGAGTGTCGGGCGAGAATCTGCTCCACCACGGCAGGCTCGAGCGGCTGGCCGCGCTCGATGGCGGCTCGCAGCGACTCCATGGCGAGCTGGCGCTTGCGGAAATCGTATTTGATGGCCGCATAGGCCGACACCGTCACGAAGATCCAGAACGCCGCGGCGACGGTCGCCTCGACGAGGGAATCGATGTGCATTCTTTCTCCAGCATAAGTGATTGAGGCTCATGAGGAGAGATGCGCTGCCGTGCCGGAATGGATGCAGGCCGCCGCTAGGGCTTCTTTTTGATGGCCTCTCGATACGCTGCGGCGAACGCTTCGACGAACGTGTGCGGTAGATGGTCCGCCGGCATCTCGATGAGATTGCGGTAGAAGGTCGTGAACAGCTCCCAGTACTGAGCTTTGTCGGCAGACTTGGCCTTGCCGCGGCGAGCGGCCCGCTCGAAGCGGGCTTCGAGCTCCGCCGGATCGAGCCTGTCGAGGAACTCGACGAACGCCGCGCGCATGGCCTGCGTCGCCGCCTGTTCGTGGGACTTGGCTTCGCCCACCGCTTCCCGCAACCACTGCACGGCATCGATGCTGCGGCTTTCGTGCTGCACCAGGATATCGAGCAGCAGCTCATCGACGGTGAGGCGCACCAGCGAGGGCCGAGGATCGTCCGGCTCCGGCGGCGGCAGCTCGATGCGGAAGCGGTCGCGAAGCTCGCTGCGGGAGCGCTCGAGATCCTTGAGGCCCACCAGGGCTTCGCGCAGGAGCTGGCCGGTGAGATGCAGCATGCGCGTTTGGGCGTCCGCCGGCAGCTTCTCCGGATCGATGCCCGCGCCTCGACAGAATGCCTGCAGCCCCGAGTGCACGTCGTAGAGCGCAGGCGCGCTCGTCCCACGCGCGTCCCGGCCTGCCGCCTTGGCCAGCCGCGCGATGCGGCGGGCCAGGGAATCGTCACTGGGCTCCGAGACGGGCTCGGGCTTCGTCGCGAGGCTCGCGGCCGCGCGCGCGCCAGGGACGGCCTGGCCATAGGCGTTCACCGGCTGGAAGCTCCCCGAGCCCGCGTTGTCGCTGACCAGGAGCTCCTCGAGATCGAGCATGGCGCCGATGTCGGTTTGCGCCGCGCGCCCGATCGGGTGCAGCGCGTGAATGCTGGTGGGCACGGCCGCGGCGGAGTCGAGCTCGGGTATCTCGGGCACTGTCTCGGTATCCAGGGCGACGACGATCTGATAATCACCGACGCGAAGGACATCGCCGTTCTTGAGGCAATAGCCGCTCGAGCCGAGCTTTGCGACCGCCTCCGGCTGATCGTTGACGAACACCCCGTTGGTGCTCAGGTCTTCGAGGTAGAAGTGTCCGTCGCGAAAATGGATGCGGGCGTGGTGCGCAGACACATAGCGCAGCGGGTCGGGAAGCACCCAATCGTTGTCGCTCGAGCGCCCGATCGAGCCGCCGCTCATGCCGAAAATGATGGTGTGTCGCTCGGCGAGCTGCCGCCGGTGATCGCTGACGACGCGCAGGCGAAGCGTCATGGTGCCCCGAAGTCAAATGGCTTTTGCTGCGAAAATCGAGCCCATTGCGCGGGCGCGACAGCTTCCCCGGCGCGCCCGGCAATATAATGGCGCCCCCAAACTAGCAGCGGACCTCAGCCGAGCCATGGCAGCCAGTCACATTTTCCGCATTATGTTCGTGAATCAGGGCAAGGTTTACGAGGTCTACGCCCGCAAGGTAGGCCATGGCGATCTGTTCGGGTTCATCGAGGTCGAGGAGCTGGTGTTCGGGGAGCGCTCCTCCGTGGTCCTGGACCCCTCCGAGGAGCGCGTCAAGGGCGAGTTCGCGGGGGTCAAGCGCACCTTCCTGCCACTGCACTCGGTGCTGCGGATCGACGAGGTCAAAAAGCAGGGGGTGAGCAAGATCACCGCGCTCGAGACCGGGGCGAACGTGGCGCAGTTCCCGATGGCGATGTATTCGCCGCCCCCGGGAGAGAAGAAGTAGATGAGCGGGCGCCTGCTCATTCTCCCCGGCGCCCCGGCGCTTTCGGGCTTTCGGATCGAGAAGCTGCTCGCCCGCATCGCCGCCATCGAGCCGGCGGTGACCGGCCTGGTCTCGCATTTCGTGCATTTCGCGTCCCTGGCGCGTCCGCTCAGCGATGGCGAGCTGCGGATCCTGCAGCAGCTTCTGACGTACGGGCCCCGCGCCGCCGCCGCGCCCCGGAGCGATGATCAGAGCGGCGCGGCCGAGCGCCTGCTCGCGGTCCCGCGCGAAGGAACGATCTCGCCCTGGTCCAGCAAGGCGACGGACATTGCGCATGTCTGCGGACTCGCGGCCGTGGCGCGGATCGAGCGCGGGATCGAGTATCGAATCGCAGCCCGACAGCCACTCGGGCGGGAGCGGCTGTCGCAGCTCGCGCCCGCGCTGCTCGACCGCATGACGGAAATGGCGTTGCTCGATGCCGCGGAAGCGGGCCGGCTGTTCGGTCGCTCGGCACCCGGGCCGTCGCGGCGGATCGCGCTCGCAGGAGGCCGCACGGCCTTGGAAGAGGCGAATCGCGCGCTCGGCCTCGCGCTCTCGGACGACGAGATCGACTACCTGCTCGCGAGCTTCCGGCAGATCGGCCGGGATCCGACCGACACGGAGCTGATGATGTTCGCGCAGGCCAACTCCGAGCACTGCCGGCAC